>Ga0335085_10011692_pt1 | contig 13002 bp, 12 predicted proteins | sample Lox_Sample_45_FD_206712 | JGI IMG/M metagenome (GOLD analysis project Ga0335085, IMG submission 206712) | Soil microbial communities from Loxahatchee National Wildlife Refuge, Florida, United States - Lox_Sample_4.5 | ecosystem: Environmental > Terrestrial > Soil > Wetlands | place: USA...
TGCTCGAGCCGACGCTCGCGTGCAACATCGCGTGCATCGGCTGCGGGAAGATCCGCGAATACGAGTCGAACCGCGCACGCCTGTCGGTCGAGGAGTGCGTCGACGCAGCCGTCCAGTGTCCCGCGCCCGTCGTCTCGATCTGCGGCGGCGAGCCGCTCGTCTACAAGGGGATCGATGACGTGGCGGCGCAGGTTCTCGAGCTCGGCAAGACGATCGAGCTCTGCACGAACGCCTTGCGGCTCGAGCAGTGCCTCGACTGGTTCGAGCCCTCGAACCGGCTGAGCTTCGTCATCCACCTCGACGGGATGCGCGAGATCCATGACTACGTCTGCGACTACCCGGGGCTGTGGGACATCGCGATCGACGCGATCAAGACCGCCCGCGCGCGCGGGTTCCGCGTGACGACGAACACGACGATCTTCAAGGAGACCGAGGTCGGCGACGTCATCGAGATGATGCGCTACCTCACAAAGGACGTCGGGATCGACGGGATGATGATCGCGCCCGGCTACCAGTACTCGCAGATCGATCCGGCGCTGACGATGACGCGCGACGAGCACGAGGAGAAGTTCCGGGCGATCCGCGTGGCGACGAAGGAAGGCGGCTACCGCTGGATCGCCTCGCCGATCTATCAGGATTTCCTCACCGGCGGGCGCACGCTCGAATGCGCGCCGTGGGGCTCGATCACGCGCAATCCCTACGGCTGGAAGGGCCCGTGCTACCTCCTCACCGACGGAATCTTCCCGACCTACGAGGCGCTGCTCGAGGGGATGGAGTGGGAGGCGTACGGCCCGGGCAACGACCCGCGCTGCGAGCACTGCGCCATCCACTGCGGCTTCGAGCCGGCGGCGGCCTACGAGGCGTCGAAGAGCCTGAAGGAGACCGTGCGGAGTCTGGCGTGGACGCTGACGGGCTGAGCTCCTACACCTTCGCCTGCGCGACGAGCGCCGAGGAGCGGGTCGCGCGCCGGCTCGGCCTCAATGCCGCGCGGGTGGGCGTGCGCGTCGCGAACGGCGTCCCCGAGGGAGACCTGGTCTCGTTCGGGCTGGCGGGCTCGCTCGGAGAACTGCGGATCGGTGACGTACTCGATGCGACGCGTGTGGTCGACGAGGACGGCACGACCCTCTGGGAAGGACCCGGTCTCGGCGTGCAGGGCGCCTCCGCCGGCGTTGTCCTCGGCGGCGACTCCCTCGTGCACGACCCGGCCGAGCGCGACCGCCTCCGCGAGGCGAGCGGCGCCGACGCGGTGGACATGGAGAGCGGCGTCCTCGCACGCAGCGGACGACTCGCAGGCGTCGTCCGCGCGATCTCCGACGACGCCGGCAGCACGGTCGAAGGCGTCGACCGGACGGTCTACGCCGACGGACGCACGAACGTCGCCGGCCTGCTCCGCTGGATCGCAACCCGTCGCGGCGACGCGGTTCGGTCGATGCGCGACGCGCTCCGCGCGCTGGAGGCGCTCAGGGAGTCGGTCGCCGCATGAGAGGCCGCGTCCTCCTCGCCGCACCGCGCTCGTTCTGCGCGGGCGTCGACCGCGCGATCGAGATCGTCGAGCGGCTGCTCGAGCAGTACGGGCCGCCCGTCTACGTCCGCCATCAGATCGTCCACAACGAGCACGTCGTGCGCCGGCTCGAAGGGCTCGGAGCGGTCTTCGTGGAGGACGAGGCGGAGATCCCGGAGGGCGAGATCTGCGTTCTCTCCGCGCACGGCGTCGCGCCGGCGGTCAAGGAGAACGCGCAGCGGCGCGGGTTACGGGTCGTCGACGCGACGTGCCCACTCGTCAACAAGGTGCATGCCGAGGCGCGACGCTACGCCGACAGCGGCCACCTCGTCGCGCTCGTCGGGCACGAGAATCACGTCGAGGTGATCGGAACGCTCGGGGAGCGGCCCGACTCGACGGTCGTGATCGAATCGCCGGAGCAGGCACGCGAGCTCGTCACCGACAAGCCCGTCGCCGTGATCACGCAGACGACGCTCTCCCTCGACGACGTCGCCCCGATCGTGGACGCGCTCGAGGATCACCTCGGCGGCCTTCGCCGGCCGCACGCGGACGACATCTGTTACGCGACGCAGAACCGCCAGGACGCGGTGAAGGCGATGGTCGCGCAGGGCGCGACGCTCGTGCTCGTGATCGGCTCGGAGACGAGCTCGAACGCGCAGCGGCTCGTCGAGGTCGCGCAGGCCGCAGGCGCGCAGGCGACGCTTGTCGACGGCGAGAGCGTGTTCGAGGAAGAGCTCCTGAACGGGCACGAGACGATCGGCCTCACCGCGGGCGCCTCGACGCCCGAAGAGCTCGTACGGGCGACGGCGGCACGCCTCGCCGAGGCTGGCTACGCGCTCCCGGAGGAGATCGAGGTCGCCAAGGAGGACGTCCACTTCAGGCTGCCCAAGGAGGTCGCGCAGGCATGACGAGCGTCGAAGTTCCCTATTCGATCGCCGCGGCCCTCCCGTCGCTGTCGGTGATGGACATCACGAACGACGTCTCGCGTGAGGTGGCCGCCGCCGACGTCCCTTCGGGCATCGCCTATCTCCACACCGTGAGCACGCTCTCGCTCGTCCGTGTGCAGGAGCGGGAGACCGGCTTCTTCGAGGATCTCGAGTCGCTGCTCGAGCGGGTCGTTCCCGGCAAGCTGCGTTCCCGCGAGCGCCTGGTCGCGTTCCTGCTCGGCCCGGGCTCGGAGCAGGTCCCGTTCGCCGACGGAGAGCTCTGCCTCGGCCAGTGGCAGCGCATCCTCCTCTTCTCGCTCGACGCGCAGCCCGCCGACTGGACGCTCACGCTGCTCGGCTGACGCCTCCGTGCGCACGCGGGAGCTGACTCTCGAGGAGGCCGAGCGGCCACTTGGGTGGCGTTACCCCGGGCCGTACGCGACCTACGACGCCGAGGGCGCGCTCGGGCGCGAGCGCGGCTTCTTCGCGGTCGAGCGCGAGGAGGGCGATCTCGTGGGCTTCGGCTGTGTCGGAGTCGAGGCACGGGTTCCCGGCGTCGAGGAGGAGAACGGGACGGTCGATGTCGGCTACGGAATGCGGCCCGACCTGGTCGGACAGGGGCTCGGACGGGAGTTCGTCGGCGCAATCCTCGCCCGCGTTGCAGACCTGCATCCGGCCGCGCGCCTCCGCATGTCGATCCTGCGCTGGAACGCGCGCTCTCGCCGCGTCGCAGAGGCGCACGGGTTTCGCGTCGTCGGCGAGGCGGGGGAGTTCGACGTGCTCGTGCGCGAGGCGGCGCGAAGCGCGGCGGGCGAGGAGTACCGTCCGCACTGAGATGCTCGTCCTTACCCGGAACGAGGTCGAGGAGCTGCTCGACCTCGACGCGCTTCTCGACGCTCTCGCCGCCGCACAGGCGGAGCTCTCCGCCGGCAATGCGTCGCTCGTTCCGCGCATGGGCGCGTTCGCCGGCGAGACCGGCATTCTCGGCGCGATGCCGGCGTATGCGCCCTCGGCCGGCCTCGGCTGCAAGCTCGTCACGCTCTTCCACGGCAACCGCGACCGCCCGACCCATCAGGCGCTGATCGCGCTCTTCGATCCCGCGACGGGCACGCCGGTCGCGCTCATGGACGGGACGTACATCACGGCGATGCGAACCGCCGCGGCCGCCGCGCTGGCCGCGCGTATCCTCGCGCGCCCGGACGCACGTGTGCTCGCAATCCTCGGCACAGGCGTGCAGTCTCGCTCGGCGCAGGAGATGTTCCCGCGCGCGCGCGACTTCGCCGAGGTGCGGGTCGCCGGCCGCGGCGAATTCGAGGAGGCGGTGCGCGGCGCCGACGTCGTCCACGCCACCACCGCCTCGCCGGAGCCGGTCGTCCGCCTCGACTGGCTGAGTCCCGGCGTCCATGTCAGCTCGGTCGGCTACGGAGTAGGAGGCTCCGAGCTCGACCCGGCGATCGTCGAGCAGGCCGACGTCGTCGTCGTCGAGCAGCGCGACTCGGCGTTCGCTCCGCTTCCCGCCGGCGCGCCGGAGCTCGACCCGCGCGGCCGCGACGGAGTCGTCGAGCTCGGTGAGATCATCGCCGGGACCGCCGCAGGGCGGAGCTCGGATGAGCAGATCACGCTGTACAAGTCGGTCGGCGTCGCCGTCCAGGACCTCGCCGCCGCCGCGCTCGTACTCACGGCCGCGCGCGACCGCGGTTCCGGTCAGGAGATCGAGCTGGAGGAGATCAACGCATGAGCAGCAACGATTTCAAGCCGGGTCTCGAGGGCATCGTCGCGGTCGAGACCGAGATCATGGAGCCCGATCGCGAAGGCGGGATGCTGCGCTACCGCGGTGTCGACGTCGAGCCGCTGATCGGCGAGTACCCGTACGAGAACGTCTGGGGCCTGCTCGTCGACGACGACATCTCCTCGCGCATGCCCCTGCCCGAACCACTGGAGCCGGTCGGTCTGACCGGTCGTGCGCCGGCCGACCTGCAGGCGCAGACGGCGCGGCTGTCGGGGCTGTGGGGGCTCGGCAAGCTCAACGAGATCTCCGACGACCAGGCGCGTGAGGATCTCGGCCGCCTCTCCGGGCAGATGATGTCGATCGTCGCCCGTTCGGCCCGGCTCGCCGACGGTCACGCCGACGAGGTTCCGGCCGAGGTCGTCGCAGAGGGCAAGACCGCGGCGGAGAGATTCCTCCTCCAGTGGCGCGGCCACGCCGAACCGAAGGCCGTCCGGGCGATCGACACGTACTGGATCTGCACCGCCGAGCACGGGCTGAACGCCTCCACCTTCACGGCGCGCGTCGTCGCCTCGACGGGCGCCGACTGCGGTGCCGCGCTCTCGGCCGCGGTCGGGGCGCTCTCCGGACCGCTGCACGGAGGCGCGCCGGCGTACGTGAAGCCGATGCTCGAGGAGGTCGAGGCGACGGGCGACCCGGAGACGTGGGTGCGCGACACGCTCGACTCGGGCAGGCGGATCATGGGCTTCGGCCACCGCGTCTACCGAGCCGAGGACCCGCGGTCTCGGATCCTGAAGCACACCGCGCGCGAGCTCGGCTCCCCGCAGATCGAGATCGCCGAGCGGCTCGAGGAGGCGGCGCTCGCCGAGCTCGAACGGCGCAAGCCTGACCGCCCGCTGCGGACGAACGTCGAGTACTACTCGGCTCTCGTCCTCGACATCGCGGAGGTGCCGCCGCCGCTCGCGCCGGCGATGTTCGCCTGCTCGCGCGTCGCCGGCTGGTCGGCGCACATCCTCGAGCAGAAGCGGACGGGGCGTCTCTTCCGGCCGTCCGCGCGCTACGTCGGGCCGGGTGCGCGCACGCTGCAGGAGGCCCAGGCTTGACCGCCGTGAGACGGCTCGCGCTCCTCGGCTCGGCGCTGGCGCTGGTCGGGACGCTCGCGGCGTGCGGCGGCTCGTCGAGCAGCTCGAGCTCCGAGGCACAGATCAAGAGCGCCTACGAGACGTTCTTCTCGCCCAAGACGTCGCTGGCCGGCCGGGTCGCCGTGCTTCAGAACGGCGAACAGTTCAAGCCGGTGATCAAGAGCTTCGCCGGCAACCCGCTCGCGCCGAGCGTCACCGTGACCGTTCCTTCGGTGACGCTCGAGGGGGCGAACAAGGCCAAGGTCGTGTACGTGATCAAGTTCGCCGGCACCGCACTGCCCAAGCAGAACGGGACGGCGGTGCGGCAGAACGGGACGTGGAAGGTCGGCTATCCGAGCCTGTGCAAGCTCGTCGCGCTGCAGGGAAGCACGCCGTCCGCCTGCAAGCCGTAACGTCCTCCAAGTGAGCACGGTCGCGCTGTTCCGGCAGCGTCACGCCCGCGAAGCGGCCCTCGGGGCCGTCTGCGCGATCCTCTTCCTCACCTTCCTCGACAACACGATCGTCAGCGTCGCGCTCGCGGACATCCAGTCGTCGCTGAGCGTCAGCGTCAGCGGCCTGCAGTGGATCGTCGACGCCTACCTGCTCGCGTTCGCCGCGCTCATGCTCACCGGCGGCACGCTCGGCGACCTGTTCGGGCGCAAGAAGGTGATGCTCGCCGGCGTCGCGGTCTTCTGTGCCGGATCGATCGTCGCCGCCGTCGCCACGAGCACGAGCGTCCTCATCGTCGGACGGCTCGTGATGGGGATCGGTGCGGCGGGCTCGGAGCCGGGCACGCTCTCACTCATCCGCCACATCTACCCGGAGCGCGAGGAGCGGGCCCGGGCCCTCGGCGTGTGGGCTGCCGTTTCCGGGCTGGCACTCGCGCTCGGTCCGGTGATCGGAGGTGTTCTCGCGGCCGGCCCCGGCTGGCGGAGCATCTTCTGGTTCGGCTTCGGTTTCGGAGCGCTCGCACTCGGGGTCGCCGCCGTCACGCTCACGGAGAGCAAGGATCCCGTGGGTCGAAGGCTCGACGTGGCGGGTCTGGTGACCGGTGCCTGCGCGATCACCGCGGTGACGTTCGCCGTCATCGGCGGTGAGAACCGCGGCTATCGGACGTGGTGGATCGACGGCCTCTTCGTTCTCGCCGCGGTTCTCGTCGTCGCCTTCGTCCTCATCGAGCAGCACGTGCCCGATCCGGTGGTGAAGCTCGAGTTCCTCCGCAACCCCACCTTCGCCGCAGCCAACGTCGTCGCCTTCGCGACGAACCTCTCGGTCTTCTCCGTCTTCTTCTTCACCGCGCTCTACCTGCAGCTGATCTCGAACTTCACGGGCAACCAGATCGCACTCGTCTTCACCTCGCTCGCCGTGTCGATGATCGTCGCCGGTCTCGCGGCCGGTCGATGGACTGCTCGCGTGGGACCGAAGGTGCCGATGGTGGTCGGCTGCGGCCTCGCCGGGCTCGGGCTTCTCCTCCTCGACCAGCAGCTCACGGCGACGACGAGCATCGGCGCGCTCACGTGGCCGCTCGCAATTGCGGGAGTCGGCTTCGGGATCGCACTCGTCACGATGACCGCGTCGGTGCTCGCCATCGTCCCGCCCGAGCAATCGGGCATGGCCGCCTCGACCGTGAACACGAGCCGCGAACTCGGCGGCGTCTTCGGGGTCGCGGTTCTCGGCGCGGTACTCAACCGCCAGCTCGTCGGCGGCCTCACGCACAAATTGACCGCGCTCCACGTCCCGGTGTTCTGGCAGAAGGTGGCAATCAACATCGTCACGACCGGGGGGAACGTGGGGACCGCGGAACACTCCGCAGTTGCGCAGGGCCACGCGACGCTCGTGGCCAAGGTCCTGCTCGCCGCCGAGTACTACGCCGGTCACGGCGTTCACCTTGCGCTCCAGATCGCGGCGGGGATCGTCCTCGCGGCCGGGGTCGTCGCAGCCTTTGCGGCGAGGCATAGGGTTGCCGGCGTGGAGGAGATCGAGGTCTAGTGCCGCGGGCGGTGCTGATCGGAGGGCCCGGCATGATCGGCCGCGCCGCGGCCCGTGCGCTCGTCATCGACGGGTGGGAGGTCGTGGCCGTCTCGCGCTCGGGGACGCTGCCCTCGGGTCTCGCCGAGCTCGGCGTCGAGGCCGCCTCCGCCGACCGGGACGACGACGCCCGGCTGCGGGCCGCGCTCGGATCGGGGGCGGACTGCGTTGTCGACACGGTCGCCTTCACGCGCGCACACGGCGAGCAGCTCAACGGGCTCGATGGGCTGGTCGGCTCGCTCGTCGTCATCTCGAGCGCCTCGGTCTACACCGACGATGAGGGCAGGACGCTGGACGAGGAGGGCGATTTTCCGCAGGTTCCCGTCCCGATGCCCGAGACACAACGCACCGTGGAGCCGGGCGAGGAGACCTACTCGACGAGAAAGGTCGCGCTCGAGCAGGCCCTGCTCGAGGGCCCGCTGCCGGCGACCCTGGTGCGCGCCTGCGCGATCCACGGCCCGGGGGCCAAGCTGCCCCGCGAGCTCTTCTTCGTCAAGCGTGCCCTCGACGGTCGGCGCCGGGTCGCGCTCGCCTGGAACGGCGAGAGCCGCTTCCACACGACATCGGTCGAGAACCTCGCCGAGCTGATCCGGCTCGCCGCCGCGCAGCCGGGGAGCCGGGCGCTGAACTGCGGCGACCCCGATCCGCCGACGACGCTCGAGATCTGCGGAGCGGTCGGGAGTGCGCTCGGCCACGAGTTCGAGCCGGTCCTCCTGGCACAGGAGGCGTTCGGGAACCCGTGGGCAGTGCCGCGTCCGTTCCTCGTGTCAATGACCGCGGCGGAGGAGGAACTCGGCTACCGGCCCGTCACGACGTATCCCGAGGCGGTGCGCGAGACGTCCGCATGGGTCGTCGGCGAGCTCGAGAGCGGGCGGACCTGGGACGGCACGTATCTCGGAGAGATGTTCGACTACGCGGCCGAGGACGAGGCGCTCGAGGCGCACGCGTGATCGACCCCGCGGACTACCGCGACCGCTTTCCGATTCTCGAGACCTGCACCTACCTCATCAACCACTCGCTCGCGGCGATGCCCGCGGCGGCCGAGGAGAACCTCCGCGAGTACGCCCGCGTGTGGCGCGAGCGAGGCATCCGTGCGTGGGCGGAAGGTTGGTGGGAGATGCCGGTCACGGTGGGGGACCAGCTCGGCCGGATCTTCGGTGCGCCGCCGGGCTCGATCGTGATGCACCAGAACGTGACGGTCGCCGAGGCCGTTGTCCTCTCCTGCTTCACGCGGTCGGGTGCGCGGAACCGCGTCGTCTACGAGGAGGCGAACTTCCCGTCGGTTCGCTACCTCTACCAGGCGCAGCCGGAGCTCCAGGTCGTCGCCGTCGCGGACGACGCGGCGATCGTCGACGCCATCGACGAGCGGACGCTGCTCGTCCCGATCAGCCACGTGCTGTTCAAGAACGCCGAGATCCAGGACGTCGAGCCGATCATCCGGCGCGCGCGCGAGGCCGGCGCATACGTGGTGCTCGATTGCTACCAGTCGGCCGGCGTCGTTCCCTTCGACCTGACCGCGCTCGGCGTCGACTTCGCGGTCGGGGGCAGCGTCAAGTGGCTCTGCGGCGGCCCCGGTGCCGGCTGGCTCTACGTGCGGCCGGACGTTGCGGACCGGCTCGAGCCCAGTCTCGTCGGCTGGCAGGCGCACGCCCGGCCCTTCGCGTTCGAGCCCGAGCTCGAGTACGCCGCCGGCGCGCGCCGCTTCCTCACCGGCACCCCGAACGTCCCCGCGCTCTACGCGGCGACTGCCGGCTACGACGTGATCGAGGAGGTCGGCGTGCAGCAGATTCGCGAGCGCTCGCTCGCCCTCACGCAGCTCCTGATCGACCTCTGCGAGGACGCCGGCCTCGAGGTCGTCTCGCCGCGAGAGCCTGTCCGGCGCGGCGGGACGGTCACCGTCTCGACGCCCGACCATGCCGCCTGCCACACGGAGCTCGGCGAGCGCGGCATCGTCTGCGACTTCCGTCCGGATCCGGCTGGAGGAATCCGGCTCGGACCGCATTTCTTCAACACGGAAGACGAGCTGCGGCACGCCGTCTCGGAGCTCGCCGACATCGTGGCGACCGGCGCGTTCGAGCGTCATCTGGGCGCGGCGACACCATTCTGAGGGATCGTCGGCACAAGGCGGGAGCCGATGACTGGGGGTATGCGGCGGCTCGTCCTTCTGGTCCTCGCGGTCCTGGCGCTCAGCGCGGGTTCCAGCGCCGCGCGCGTCGAGGATGCGACGGTCGGCGTCTATCCGTCGGGTACGACGTTCACTGCTTCGGGGGCGCCACCCGCGCACGCCGGGTCCTCCGTCTCGCTCGCGATGCCGGTCGGCGGAGTGGACGACGCGACGATTCTCGTCCGCGGAGCGCAGAAGATCTCGGTCATCTCGCCCACGATCGCCTCGCCGCTCCAGCTGAATTTCTTCTTTGCGCACTACGTGTCCGTCGACGGCAAGGCGGTGCCCGACGCGCTCATGCCGTGGGACGGCTCGCAGCGCTCGACCGAGCACACCAACCAGCCGCTCTGGGTGCAGGTGACGGTGCCCTACGGCACGGCTCCGGGCACGTACAGCGGTTTGCTCCTCCTGGTCGCCGACGGGACGAAGAATCTCGTGCCGATCACCGTCACCGTCTCGCCGGTGAGCCTGCCCAGAGACAATCAGGTTTCGGGGAGCCTGCTCACGGCCTTCAACTTCTCGCCGCAGTCCTACGCGAACAAGGCGGCGGCCCTGTACGGCGTCACGCCCGAGAGCACGCTGCCCGGTCTCTTCAGCTTCCTGTCCTCCTACCGGCTGTCCCCCAACAGTTGGGGCTACGGCAACCCGAAGCAGGCGTCCGGCTACACGAGCGACCGACGGTGGTGGCTCGACAAGTCGGCCGAGATGGCAGTCGCCGCAGGACAGCCCTCGCAATTCGCCTCGATGTGGATCCCGATCTCGAACAACCGCTGGAGCCCGAGCACGTATGTCGGCGGCCGGTCGCCGTACAAGCCGCAGACGTGGTGCGGGTACCTGCGCTCCGTCCACAGCTTCTGGCAGAGGCACGGCTGGCTCGGCTCGTACTCGTACCTGTACGGGATGGACGAGCCCGGACTGTCGCGCTTCAGGGTCGTGGAGAAGCAGGCGAAGGTCACGCATTCCTGCTTCGCCGGCAGCCACGTGGTCGTGACGGGCATGCCGACCGCGCGGAACCACTTCCTCTGGAACGGCGGCAAGGACGACGTCGACGTCTGGGCCGTGCTCGCGAGCCGCTACTACGGCGAGTACACGAATCCATCTCTGACGCGCCGCGGCATCTCCCATGCCAACCAGGAGCTCCGCCTGATCAACGCGGCCCGGCGCCACCACAAGCAGATCTGGACGTACACGTACGACTCGACCTCCCACTCGACGCCGGGCTTCACCGCCAGCGAGCCGGCCTCCGACCCGCGGGTCTTCGCCGACTGGGCGGCGTACGAGGGCATCACCGGCCTCCTCTACGGGCAGGGGACGACCACGTACGCAAAGGGCAACCCGCTCGTCTCGAACGACCGGGCGAGGGGGTCGTTCGTGCTCATCTACCCCGGTAAGAACGGGCCGATCGCGAGCGCGCGGCTCGAGGTGCTCCGCGAGGGGATCGAGGACTGGGAGATCCTGAACGTCGCGCGCCAGAAGCACGGCGCCGCGGCGGTGCGGCATCTCCTCTCCGGTCTCTTCTCGACCACGTCGAAGGGCGCGAAGCTCGGCTGCACGATCGGCTGTGCGCTCAAGACCTCGACGCCGTATTCGTGGCCCACGTGGTCGCACAACGCGTCGACGCCGCGGACGATCGCGTCGATGCGGGCCGCGGCCCTGCGCGCCGCGTCCTAGCGCGCCTGGAGCAGCTCGCGTAGCCGGGAGGCGTGGGCCGGCGCCGTCGGCTCGTCGTCGTGGCGGAAGTAGACGTAGACCGGCTCGCGGGCGGCAGCCACCGCTGCGGCGAACGCTGCGTCCGGGGCCTCGCGGCGGCGGAGATAGCGAAACGGCGCCGGATGGTCGAAGTCGTTGACCCGAACGGCGCCTGCCTCGGACAACCGCGGCTCGATCCCGTCCCAGGAGGAGTGCTCGAAATCGAACGCGAGCCGTAGCGACGGGTCGAGCGAGCCGAGCAGCAACTCGAGGATTCCGTCGTCGCGTTTCGACTTGAGTGAGATTCGCACAGGTCCCAGCCGGTCGCCGAGTCGGCGCACGCGACCCTCGAACTCGGCGACGGTTCGCGGCCGTTCACCCGGAAGCTTGGGCGCGAACTCGAAGCCGTCGGGCACCTGGTCGGCCCAGCGCTCGAACTGCTCCTCCGCGGGCAGCCGATAGCCCGTCGTGTTCAGCTCGACCGTCGTGAAGCGCTCGGCGTAGTACGCGAGGAAGCCCGCCGGGGCGAGCCCGGCCGGGTAGAAGCCCGGCCGCCAGCTCGGATACGACCACCCGGAGGTGCCGACCGATACGCGCTTTACTCTCTGCGATCCCTTGGCCACGATGGAGACCGTGACATACCCGCTCGAGCAGTTCACGGAGGAAGAGCAGGCGCGGCTCGCTCCGCACTTCACGAACCTCGACCGACCGGTCTTCGCGCTCGTCAACCTGCCCGAGACGGTCAAAGGCGCTCTCTTCGCCCGCTACTCCCGCTACGCCGGCACGCTGCGGCGGCTGTTCCTCGACGAGTTCGCCGACTCGCTGCCCGAGGTCCCCGTTGTCGACCTCGCGGAGGGCGAACGCGCCGCGAAGCTCTACGAGACGATCTTCCTCGGCTACGGGGACGATTCCGTCGCGCAGCTCGGCGGTGCGCACATCGCCTGCGAATGGACGTCGAATCTGCTCACGAAGATCCTGCAGCGGCCGCGGCTGGCCGCCTACCTCGAGCAGTCGACGCGGTACATCGCCTACGACACGCAGCTCGAGGACTTCGGCTATCGCTACCACCGGGACCCGCGGTTCGGGCCGGCGTACGAAGCGGCGATGGACGAGCTCTTCTCCGCGTACTCCGGGCTGCTGGCGGGCGTCTCGGCCTGGGTGGACGAGCGGTTCCCCGCGGCGGAGGGAGAGTCGCCTGCGGCTCACCGGCGTGCCGTGCGGGCGAAGGCGCTCGACCTCGTCCGCGGCGTTCTCCCGGCTGCGTCGCTCTCCCATGTCGGGATCTACGCGACCGGCCAGACGTACGAGCAGCTCGTCCTCCACCTGCTCGCGCACCCGCTCGCCGAGGCGCAGGCGTACGGCGAGATGCTGCTCGTCGAGCTGCAGGCCGTGATGCCGAGCTTCGTCGCCCGCGTTGCGCGGCCGGACCGTGGCGGGCGCTGGATCGACTACCTGCGCGAGCGGAACGAGGCAGCTGCCGCTGCTGCCGAGCGTCTAGGGCTCGGCGAGGCGGCCGGCGACGCGGCCGTTCCCTCTGTGCGCCTGCTGCGCGCACACGGCAGCGAGGAGGAGCTCGTCGCCGCGCTCCTGTACGAGGCCGCGGCGGTCGGCGAGGGGCAGGCACTGTCGGCCGTCGCGCGTCTCTCGCCGGACGAGCGCGCGGCGCTCGTCCGCGATCTCGTCGCCACGCGCGAGAACCGGCGCCACCGGCCGGGGCGCGGCTTCGAGACGCTCACCTACCGCTTCGAGATCGTCTCCGACTACGGCGCGTTCCGCGATCTGCAACGGCACCGCCTGCTCACGTGCCAGTGGCAGCGGCTCTCGCCTGATCTCGGTGCCGACGTGCC
>Ga0335085_10011693_pt1 | contig 13002 bp, 6 predicted proteins | sample Lox_Sample_45_FD_206712 | JGI IMG/M metagenome (GOLD analysis project Ga0335085, IMG submission 206712) | Soil microbial communities from Loxahatchee National Wildlife Refuge, Florida, United States - Lox_Sample_4.5 | ecosystem: Environmental > Terrestrial > Soil > Wetlands | place: USA: Florida...
GTAAGCGGCCCGGGCCTCGTCTTCAGCAACCATCTTTTTCTCCGCCTCGGCTTTCGACAGTAGAGCGTCGCGGCTGAGCAGACGCTCCAGCCGTTCGGCCTTGGGCGCATAGATGAAAATATGGAAGGCATCATCGCGCTGCTGGAGGATGCACTGGCTACCCCGCCCAACAATCACACAGTCGCCAATCTCCGCCGCCTCTTCAATAAGGCGGCTAGTCAAATGGGCCGCCACGTCGGCGTCAAACCGGCCGGGGACGGGACCTCCGATATAACCCCTCAGGCCCGGAGACTGCCAGAAGACCTCCGCCAGCCGTTCGAACCAAGGGTCGAGGCGCTCGTCGAATTTTTCCGCTACTTCCGGCTCTATCCTGGCAGTTTCCGCGATCTTTTCCACAAGGCAGCGGTCGAGCAGTTTCCATCCAAGGCGGCCTGCCAACAACTGGGCGATTCGTCCGCCCCCGCTTCCATACTCGCGCGCGACAGTCACGACGCGGAACATGTCTCTACCCTCACTTTGTGATAATCGTCGCCTCAACGTTCATGCCAGGGCGCAAAATTGCTTTATCGGAAGAATCCGGGTCCAACAGAATCTTGACCGGAATTCGCTGCACCACCTTCACATAATTGCCCGTGGCGTTTTCGGGCGGAAGCAAGCTCAGGCGCGCGCCGGTGGCGCCGGCGATGGAATCCACACGGCCGGTGACGGTCTTGCCATACATGTCAACTTCGATCTCCGCCTTTTGGCCTGGACGTACCTTGGCAAGCTGTGTCTCTTTGAAATTCGCCGTGACCCAGACGTCATTCAGGGGTATCAGCGTGAAGAGCCCCTGGCCTGGCTGTATGATTTGACCGGCTTCAACGGATTTCCTTGTGACCACTCCATCGCTGGGAGCAATGATGGTGGCGTAACTTAACTGCAACTTTGCCGCTTCCAAATCCGCTTGGGCCGTCGCCACAGCCGCTTCTGCGGAAGCCTGGTCGGCCTCGTGAATGGAAACTTGCTTATGGTTCGCCATCGCCTGCGCAACCATGGCGCGCGCTTGGTCCACCTGCGCTTTGGCCGCCAGCATGGATTCGCGGGCGATCTCGGCGCCCTTCTCCGCAGAATTGAGCTTTTCCTTGGCGGCGTTCAGTTGACTGTCGGCCATACGCGCGCCAGCCAAATAGGCGTCGTACTGCTGTTGGGAGATCTCACCCTTTTCCATCAGGGGTTTCATGCGCGCCAAATCCGCCTGGGCACGCTCGTTGTTGGCTTGCTGCGTTGCCACATTGGCGCGCGCCAGAGCCACCTCCGAGGTGGAATCCTTCTCATAGGAAAATTTGGCCTTGTCGTAATTCGCCTGGGCCGCGGCCAGTTGCGCATCGGCGCCGGAGGAGGTGCTGTCCGTGGTTTCCTGCGTCAGCGGGACGCCCACGACCGCCCCCCGCGCACGGGCCTCGGCGAGCGCCAGCGCCGCCCCGGCTTGGTCCACGCGGGCTTGGTAGTCGCGCGGGTCAATTCGGACCAATACCTGGCCCTCCTTGACCGCCTCGTTGTCATGAATCATTACCGCGGCGACGGTCCCGTAAACCTTGCTGGCGATCGGCACGACGTGCCCATCCACCTGCGCGTCGTCTGTAGAGACCCGGTTGTGGTAGAAGGCCAGCAATCCCACCACGGCGATGGCCAGCACCGCCCCCGCCCCCAAGGCAGCGCGGCGGACCCAGGGGTCAGCCCAGCGCGAAGGGTTCTTTTCCCCTGCCTCCGGGCTTAGCGGTTCTGCGTTGCCCAATTCTTTTTCCAGCTCAACAACGTTGGGATCTGTACTCGGCATAGTTAAACACCTTTACTTGACTTGTGGCGACGCCCTTTAGGGCGGCACTTGCCAGGCTAAAGCCCGGCGCTACTTTGAATAGAGACCTTCGATCTGGCCGATAGCATGCGATAAGTCAGCTCTTGATTGGTTGTAACGATAGAGTGCGACAATCTGGTTGTCGTAAGCGCGAGCCAGAGAGTTCTGCGCGTTGACGACTTCAATATTGTTGGCCACGCCCGCCTGGAAACGGTCGCGTGCCTGGGAGACTTCCTCCTGGGCTAAGTTCACGCCCAGGTTGGCTACATCCACCTCGTGCCGCGCCGCATCCAGTTGCGCTTGCGAAGTCTTTACCTCCAGGGCAATCTGGTCGCGCATGCTATCTCGTTCCTGTTCTACCTTCTTAATTTCCAGGTTGGCCTTGGCAATCTCGGCACGAATCCTTCCCCCGGTAAAAAGCGGCACGTCCACAGTAAGCTGGTAGATATACTCCGGAATCGCGCTGGTAGCCGACAACCCTTGCTGGCCCACCGTACCGAGGAAGCTAATCGTGGGCAGCCGCGACTCACTCGCGCCGCGCCTGATAAGTTCTACCATGTGCGCCTGCGCTGCGAGCGCCCTCATTTCCGGGCGAGCCTGGTAAGCCTGTTCAAGACTTTGATTGACGTCCACCTGCGGTGTTTCATAGAAACTTGGCGTGTCCGCCAATTCGATTTCCCGTTGCGGGTCAAAATTGAGCAGCCTCCCCAATCCATAGATCGCAACTTTCTGTTGGGTTTCGGCTTCCATAAGGCGTTGCTTTTCATTTTGCAGCTCAACGTTGGCACGCAGAGTGTCTATCCCCGTACCCACGCCATTTCTTTGTAAATCACTAGCCTGGTCATAGAGAGCCTGCGCCAAATCTACGCGCGAGTGGGCCGCTTTCACCGCGGCAGTGGCGCGCATCCCCGCAAGGTATTGCGAAACCACCAACAGCACAACTTGTTCACGCACGGTGGTTTCCTGCGCCTGGCTGGTGTTCGCTCCCTGGTGAGCTGCTTGCCACCGCCGCCACAGGGTAAGGTCGAGCAGGGGCATGGTCACGATAGGGCCTGCCTGAAAAAACTGGAAGGGCCCCGAGTGCTCGGCAATGCCGGGGAATTTGCTTCCAAATTGAGCGTAAATGTTGAACCGCACCGCCCGGTCAAAGGCTTCAACGCCGACTTGCGGAAGCAGCGCCGAGCGCGCAATGGATGTGTCTTCCTGGCTCTGGGCGAAGCTAAGCGTGGCAATCTGCACCTGCGGATTTTCCTTCAGCGCGGTGGCCACCGCATCGTGCAACGTCAGTCGCAACGGAGAGGAACCCTGTGCCCGAGTGGGCAGGACCGCAAGCAATGGAAGCAAGAGAATCAGGAGAAGGTCGAGGGCTTCTTGCTTCATCTTGTGGGGCGATTCGCCGGGTTTCACCGGAAGCTTTTCCGTGCAGATTTCATCAATCCACGACTTTGGCATAAGACCCGACCCAACCATTTGTGCTCCCTCACTGGACATCGAACAGAGCAACTTCTTTCCCGCAGGGTCAACGAATGTCACACCGGATAAATCCACCACCAAGCCCTTCTTCTTATAAATGTCCTTCGACATGTGCCAGCAACGCTCAAACTCCTCCACCCAGGGGCCCGAAAGTTTGCCCTCCAGTTTTAGCGTTACCTTCTCTCTGATGTCGCTTGTTGTAATGCGAAGCATTTTGTCTGCTCTCCCCAAGTGCGAGTTTCTATGAGAGGCAATGCAGGAGCCAAAATTTGATGCTTTACAAACGCCTATAAGGGCCTATATTTCAATTATTTCTGTTTATAAAGGGCGGCGGCAAGGGGGAATGACGTAAACCCATGTGCCTGAATATCGTCACATGCCGGAATTCAGTCATCGGTAGTGGCATTATTAAGGCACATCCGGGGCTTGCGGCCTTCCCTGCCATTCGAGCGCAAGACGTCCGAAGTAGTTGCAAAACTTATCCGGGCCATAAAAACAATTCATTTAACACGTATGCACATGGTCGAGGATAATCTACCTTGCGTCGTCAGGGGGGACCTGTCTCTTGCGGGTAAGAGCGACGCCTGATGCCATTGATTCCGCTACCCTTTAGCTACGAGCGAAGCTCAAATCCCTCGGTGAGTTGCCCGTTGGAGTTCCGCTTGTCGCCCTGCAGCCGACGAATACGTCTTTAAAGGCGGTCTCCTGGAATCGGCCCCAAAGACCTTCGGACCATTTTTGGAGAGCGGGTGGAAGACCGGATCCTCCTGCCTTTTTTGGGATAAGATAGAACCTAAGGCACACTGACAATCATGTGGCGCGGGGCGGGGCTCCCTTTTGACCCGTAAAGCTATCTCGGCTGCGCAACATTGGAATTAACATGAGCGACGATTGTACATTTCGAGGCTTGCCGAAAGCGCAGGGTCTCTACGATCCACGCAACGAACACGATGCTTGTGGGATTGGCTTTGTGGCCAACATCTCCGGCGAAAAATCCCATGACATCATTCTGAAGGGGATCGAAATCCTGATCAACCTGACGCACCGGGGAGCCTGCGGGTGCGATCCCCAAACCGGAGATGGTGCCGGCGTCTTGATCCAGATTCCCCATGCCTTCTTTGAGGGTGAATGTTCCCGCCTGGGTTTTCCGCTTCCCTCCCCCGGCGAATACGGCGTGGGTATGGTTTTCCTCCCTGTCGAGCCCCACGAGCGTTTGCAATGTGAAGCCATCGTGGAAGAGATCGTGCGCGACGAAGGCCTGACCGTGCTGGGTTGGCGCGATACGCCAGTGAATGCCAACACCATTGGACGCCTGGCCCGCAGCACGCAGCCCTACATCGAGCAGGTTTTCATCAAACGCGCCTATGGCATGGACGAGGACACGCTGGAACGCAAACTCTACGTCATCCGCAAACGCGCGGAAAGGGAAGTGAACGCCACCGAGTTGCGGGAAAAGAGCTTTTTCTACATTCCTTCGCTTTCCTGCCGGACGATTGTTTACAAGGGCCTGCTGCTCGCGCCCCAGATTGCCAACTTTTATCTCGAGCTGTCGAATTCCGAAGTGCGGAGTGGTCTTTGTCTCGTCCACCAGCGCTTCTCGACGAACACTTTCCCCACCTGGCATCTCGCCCATCCCTACCGGTACATTTGCCACAACGGGGAAATCAACACTCTGCGCGGAAATGTGAATTGGATGCAGGCGCGCACTTCCGTGCTGGCCTCCACGCTCTTCGGCACCGACATCAAGAAGCTTGAACCCATCATTGCGCCGGGCGGAAGCGATTCAGCGAATCTCGATAACGCCGTCGAACTGCTGTTCCTGGCGGGGCGCAGCCTTCCTCACGTCATGGAGATGCTCATTCCGCAGGCCTGGCTGAACGACCCCACCATGCCGGACGACGTCAAGGCATTTTACGAATACCACGCGTCGTTGATGGAACCTTGGGATGGTCCCGCTGCGGTGGCGTTTACCGATGGCCGGGTGATCGGCGCCAAATTGGACCGCAATGGATTGCGGCCCGGCCGCTTCGTGGTGACGAATCGCGGCCTGGTGATCATGGCTTCCGAGGCCGGGGTACTGCCAATTGACCCGGAAGAAGTTCGCTTCAAAGGCCGCCTGGAACCCGGGCGCATGCTGCTGGTGGATACGGAAAAAGGCCGCATTATCCCCGACGAGGAAATCAAGAAGCAATTGGCGGCGCGCCAGCCTTATGCCAAGTGGCTAAAGGAAAACCAGGTCACGTTGAAGCACTTGCCGGACCCGCAGCGCGTGCAGGCCACCGACCACTCCACCATCCTCATGCGGCAGCGCGCCTTCGGGTACACGGACGAAGACCTGAAGACCATCATGATCCCCATGGCCACCAACGGAGAAGAGCCTGTAGGATCCATGGGAGTCGATACGCCCCTCGCCTGTCTTTCCGACAAGCCGCAATTGCTCTTTAACTATTTCAAGCAGATGTTCGCGCAGGTCACTAATCCCGCCATCGATCCAATACGCGAAGACCTGGTGATGTCGCTTTACGATTACATCGGGCGCGAAGGGAACGTCCTGGACGAGACGCCACAACTCTGCCACACGCTCAAGAAGCGGCATCCCATTGTAACCAACTGGAACCTGGAGAAACTCCGCCGGGTAAGCTGGGGAGATTTCCTGGCCACCACGCTGCCCATGCTTTTCCGTGTTGACGGGGGCGAGAAGCGCTTGCAGGAGGCGGTCGACAGCCTTTGCCGCCGCGCCTCCCTGGCAATTAAATCCGGCTACACCCTGCTGATTCTCTCGGACCGCGGCGTGGATGAAGAATATGCGCCGATTCCGACACTTCTGGCGCTGTCCGCCGTGCACAATCACCTGGTCCGCGAAAAGACCCGGAATCAAGTGGCCCTGATCGTGGAGACGGGCGAGCCCCGAGAAGTAATGCACATCGCCTTGCTGATGGGCTATGGCGCCAGCGCCATCAATCCCTATCTCGCCATCGAGACGCTGGAAGACCTCCATGCCAAAGGCTATTTCCCCGAGGGATACACCTTTGAAAAGGTGCTGAAGAATTACATCAAGGCGGTTGACAAGGGCTTGCTGAAAGTCCTTTCGAAGATGGGGATATCAACTCTCCAGAGCTATTGCGGCGCGCAGATTTTTGAGGCCATCGGGTTGAATAAATCGCTGGTGGAGCATTACTTCACGGGCACGTCGTCGCGGATCGAAGGCGTAGGGCTGGAAGTCCTGGCGCGCGAAGCCCTGATGCGCCACAAGTTTGCCATGCAGCCTCCGGAGGATTCAAACACCGAACTCGAAATCGGCGGCAACTATCAGTATCGCGAGCGTGGCGAACGTCACCTCCTGAACCCACTCACCATCGGCAAACTTCAACATGCCGTCAGGCAATCGAGTTATTCGACCTACCAGGAGTACGCCCGCATCGCCAACGAGCAGAGCCGGAATTTCTATACATTGCGCGGGCTGCTGGACCTTCACCCCGCGGGTCCGGCCGTGCCGATCGAGGAAGTGGAACCGGCCGCGGAGATTGTGAAGCGTTTCGCCACCGGCGCCATGTCCTTCGGGTCCATTAGCAAGGAGGCGCACGAAACGCTGGCCATCGCCATGAATCGCATCGGTGGGCGCTCCAACACCGGCGAGGGCGGCGAGGATGAAGAGCGCTTCAAGCCCGATGCTAACGGCAATTGGCGGCGCAGCGCCATCAAGCAGGTGGCCTCCGCCCGCTTCGGCGTCACCACCAACTATCTGGTGAACGCCGACGATCTTCAGATCAAAATCGCGCAAGGCGCCAAGCCCGGCGAGGGTGGCCAGCTTCCCGGCCACAAGGTGGATGAGGTCATTGCCCGCGTCCGGCACTCCATCGCCGGCGTACAGTTGATCTCGCCGCCGCCGCACCACGATATTTATTCCATCGAGGACTTGGCGCAGCTTATCTACGACCTCAAGAACGTGAACCCGCAGGCGAGGATTTCCGTCAAGCTGGTGGCCGAATCGGGCGTAGGGACGGTGGCCGCGGGCGTGGCCAAGGCTCATGCCGACGTCATCCTGATCAGCGGTTACGACGGTGGCACCGGCGCCTCGCCAATCTCTTCGATCCGTCACGCGGGAATTCCTTGGGAACTCGGCCTGTCCGAAACGCAGCAAACGCTGGTTATGAACGACCTACGCAGCCGCGTTCGCCTTCAGGTGGATGGCAAGCTCCAGACTGGCCGCGACGTAGCCATTGCCGCCCTGCTGGGCGCGGAGGAATTTGGCTTCGCCACCATGCCGCTTATTTCCATGGGTTGCATCATGATGCGCAAGTGCCACTTGAACACCTGCCCGGTGGGCGTGGCAACGCAGGACCCATTGTTGCGCAAGAAATTCCAAGGCCAACCCGAGCACGTCATCAATTTTTTGTTCTACATTGCGGAAGACCTGCGGCAGATCATGGCGCAACTTGGCTTCCGCAAAATGGATGAGATGGTGGGCCGCGTGGATTGCATTACCCAACGCCGCGATGTTGACCATTGGAAAGCCCGTGGTTTGGACCTTTCCGCGGTGCTTTATAACCCTCACGTGCCCACGCGCGTTGGGCGCCATTGCACGATCAAGCAGGACCACGGAATCGAAAAGGCGCTCGATTGCCAGCTCATTGATCATGCGCGGGATGCAATCGAACGGGGGAAGAAGGTGTCCATCAGCCTTCCCATCCGCAACACGCACCGCACGGTGGGGGCGATGTTGAGTGGCGAGATTGCCCGCCGTTATGGAGAAGCGGGCCTGCCCGATGACACCATTCGCTTTCAGTTCACGGGTTCGGCAGGGCAAAGCTTCGGCGCGTTCCTTGCCAAAGGCGTCACGTTGACGCTCGAAGGAGAGGCCAACGATTATGTGGGTAAAGGACTTTCCGGCGGCAGGCTGATCATATACCCGCCGCGGAATTCCTCGTTTCAGCCGGAAGAAAACATCCTGGTGGGCAATGTGGTTCTCTATGGCGCCACCAGCGGCGAGGTCTTCTTCAACGGCATGGCCGGCGAACGCTTCGCCGTGCGAAACTCCGGCGCCATTGCCGTGGTGGAAACGGTGGGCGACCACGGCTGCGAGTATATGACCAAGGGAACCGTGGTGGTGCTAGGCAAGACCGGGCGAAATTTTGCCGCGGGCATGACCGGCGGCATTGCCTACGTTCTCGATGAGACGGGCGAATTCGTGCGCGTGCGCTGCAACCGCGCGAGCGTGGATCTCGATCCCGTCACCGATCCACAAGACATCGACCTCATCCTAAACCTGATTACTCGTCACGCGGAACTGACGGAGAGCCCGCGCGCCAAGTGGATTCTCGACAACTGGGAGACCATGCTGCCGAAGTTCATCAAGGTCTTCCCGCATGAATACAAGCGCGTGATGGGTGTGAAGCGAACACCGGTTACTTCGGAATCGGGAATCTGCAATCCGCAACCGCCCAGTCCGGCGCCTTCCCCACGGGAGGTGCTGCGTGGGTAAAACCACTGGATTCATGGAAGCCACGCGCGAGGTCCCCACGCGCCGTCCCGTGGAAGAGCGCGTAAATGATTACCGCGAAGTCTATCAGGACTTCCCTGAGCAAAAGCTGCGCACGCAGGCGGCGCGCTGCATGGATTGCGGTGTTCCCTTCTGCCACACGGGATGCCCCCTCACCAACATCATCCCCGATTGGAACGACCTGGTTTACCGCAACCGCTGGAAAGAAGCCATCCGCACATTGCACGCCACCAACAACTTTCCGGAGTTCACGGGCCGCGTCTGCCCCGCCCCGTGCGAGGCTGCGTGCGTTCTCGGCATCAATGAACCGCCCGTGACGATCAAGACCATCGAAAAGACGATTATCGAGCACGCCTTCAAGGAAGGGTGGATCCGGCCGGAACCGCCTCCGCACCGCACCGGTAAGCGCGTGGCCGTGGTCGGCTCGGGGCCTTCGGGGCTGGCCGCCGCGCAACAACTGAACCGGGCGGGGCATTCGGTGACCCTCTTCGAAAAGGCCGATCGCATCGGCGGCTTGCTGCGCTATGGCATTCCCGATTTCAAGATGGAGAAATCCGTCCTCGACCGGCGCCTCGGCCAGATGCTTCAGGAGGGAGTGGTCTTCCAAACCGGCGCGCATGTGGGCAAGAATGTTCCGGTGGAAGATTTGCGTCGCGAGTTTGATGCCCTGCTGCTGACGGGCGGCGCGGAAAGTCCTCGCGACCTCCCCGTGCCGGGACGCGAGTTGAAGGGCATTCACTTCGCCATGGAGTATCTGCCTCAGCAAAACCGCCGCGGCGCCGGCGACGTGGTGGACGGGCAGATTCTTGCCACGGGCAAACGCGTGGTGATCATCGGTGGGGGCGACACCGGAGCGGACTGCCTGGGCACCACGCATCGGCAAAAGGCGGCTGCGGTTTATCAATTCGAAATCATGCCCCAACCGCCCCAGGAGCGCTCGCCTAACACTCCCTGGCCGCTCTGGCCGCTCCAGTTGCGCACCGAGAGCGCCCACGAGGAAGGCGGAATTCGCGATTGGGCTGTGGCCACAACGCGCTTTACGGGCGACGAAAACGGCAACGTGAAACAATTGCACGCCATCCGCGTGGGCCCGCCACCGAAGTTCGAGGCCATTCCCGGAACCGAATTCACCCTTGATGTTGACTTGGTGTTGATTGCCATGGGCTTTCTGGGTCCCGTCAAGAATGGCATGATCGAAACCCTCGGCGTAAAGCTGGATGCGCGGAGTAATGTCGAGACGGACGCAGAATACATGTCCTCCGTCCCCGGCGTCTTCGCCGCGGGCGATATGCGCCGCGGGCAGTCGCTAGTTGTCTGGGCGATTACAGAAGGCCGCAAGGCCGCCCAGGGGGTCGATAAGTTCCTCATGGGCGAAACCCACCTCAAGTAGCGTGGCACAGACACTCTTGCCTGCATCCTATGCATGGAATGCATCAGCCTTGAGCACAGGCAAGAGTGCCTGTGTCACTGCAAGTCTTGTAGGGGGTAGGATTACCCTGCCCGCAGCAAGAGCAAGGCAAAATGCATAGTGCAAAAGTCAGAAGGCAAAAGTAAAAACCCATAGGGGCACGGACACTTCGCGCACTGAACATCGCGGGGGGGGCATTTCCATTTGTTGTACAGTGTATGCGTGACGCTTAAATGCATCCATCGCCGTTTGTGCACAATCAGCATGTATAAGAGGGAGAATAATGCCCACAACAGCGCGACAAAAGTTAGCGGCCTTCCTGAGCTCATTCCATATTGGCATGTTAGGTCAAAAGCCACCGTCTTAAACCAGCGTTTTGGGAATGGCGCCAGCTGTGCCTGTCTTCGATTGAGCGCGCAAGTAACCTTCCGCTCCTGCTGTCTGAATCCTTCATCTTGGAATTGCTTGCGGAGTCTAACGAGTCCAGGCGGGCTGCTCCGATATGTAACTGATTCCGGATTAGCGGCTGACTCGAATCCATTAACTCCTGTCATCGAACTGGGCTCAAAGGCCGCGCCAAGCAGATTTGCGTCTCGAACATCCGAGGCGTTCAGATTTGCGTCACGCAGATCGGCGTGACTCAAGTCTGTGCCGGTAAGATTGGTACTGCTCAGGTCTGCTTTTACAAGGTTCGCATCAGCAAGGTCGGAATAGCTAAGGTCTGCTCCCCTTAGGTGTGCCTCGTAGAGGCTCGCGTGTTTGAGCTCAGTCCGGGGTTCGGCCAAGCGACATTTTGTAGGCTCCGACTCTGGTATTTTAATCTTGACCAAGGTGTCGCTCTGGTATGCAATGGAGGGGTGTTAGAACGGAGGCGGGGCTATGTCGCTGCCCAAGTCTCCCGCCCTCACTCCTGCTCTGGCGGCCTCCAATCGCCGTAACGCGAAGAAATCCACCGGCCCGCGGACAGCGTGGGGCAAAGCTTGGTCGCGGCCCAATCGACTGGGAAACCCGCTGTGTTCGGGGCCGGCGGAAAGAACACCGGGAAGTGGGCGGAATCTGCGAAATTGGCTTGACTCTGCGAAGAGACAGGAATCTCAAAAACTTCCCTCTCCACGATGTTGATGATAACAATGGAGTTGCCTGAGCCTCTCCACGATATGTATGAAAACAAAAGCACTTGAAAGATTTGAATGTGTCCGGAAGAAGTAAACCGCTACACGGGCGGGAGCAGAAGAACTCCGTTGGGCACGATCATCGAGGCTTTGATTTCCAACCCACGGTTGACACTGCCGGGCCGGCGCGGCTATCCTCAAACCCCCGGCTGCGGAATTGACGTCCAAAATCGCGGATTGGCTTGAAGGGCAGATGACAAAAATCGACCCCGGCGAACGAAGAAACAAGGAATAAGATGTTTACCCCCCAACAAATCGCCCAGTACCACGACGAGGGATACGTGGTTCTGCCTGGGTTCCTCAGCCGCTCGTTGGTAAAAGCAATCCTTTCCGATATCGAAGACCTTACGGCCGCAGCCACCGTCGCTCATCACGATTCCAGCCGCCTAGAGATGGAGCCGAACCAGGGGCCCGAGGGAAGAAAGGTGCGACGCCTTTACGAGCCCTGCACTCACTATCCCCGGTTTCGTTCCCTCTCCGAATCAAAGGACCTGCTGGACGTCATCGAGCAGTTGATTGGGCCGAATTTGATCTTTCATCTCAGCAAAGTCAACATGAAGCCCGCCAGCCTGGGCTCGGTGGTGGATTGGCACCAGGACCTAACTTACTACCCCCTCACCAACGCCGATTCGGTCACGGTGCTGCTCTATTTGGAAGATGCGGACGCCTCCAACGGCTGTTTGCAAGTTATCCCCCGCTCCCAGCATAGGGCTATGGACCATACCTCAAAGGGGATTTTCCAAGGCCGCGTCACCGAGGCGGTGGATACTTCCAAAGCGGTATATCTCGAAGCCACGGCCGGAAGCGCGATTCTGATGCACTGTTTGACTCCGCACTCCTCCGCCCCCAACCTGTCTCCCGAGCCTCGAACGACTTTAATTATGTCGTACCACGCCGCCGATGCTTTTCCGATTCACTTGAAGGTGCGAACAGAAGCGCAGGAGGCCCACGCCCGGCTGGTGCGCGGGCTGGAAAGCACGGAGGTGCGTTTCGGATTGAGTTCCTTTCCGTTCCCGCGTTTTCCTCGCGACACGAAATCACTCTATGAGCTTCAGGAAATGTCGCGGAAGGGACTGGCAGCGCGACCGTAGCGCGGACCCCCCGCTTTTGGGGTCCGCGGTTCTTTCTTTGCAAAAACCGAAAACTTCAAAGACGGACGCCTGCTCTCACGATCGGGAGTGCAAGTCTCGGGAAGAGTCGCAAAAAGCGGAGGTGCGCTATGCTCCCTCCTTCTGGTTCTCGATGGATCACCTTACTGATTCCGCCTGCGAGTTGCTCCACACGGGGCTTGACTCACGACGACACTCCGAGGAGAATTCCTAGCGGCCGATTAATTTGGCCGCCGTCAGGACATGACAGATAATTATCTCCATCCGAATGTTTTCGATTCCAACCACCCGAGGACCCACATGATTCGCCGCATGGTTCTGATTTCCCTTATATGCCTGACCTTGATTTCCCTTTTCCCGGGCTTTGGAATCTCATCTTCCGCAATGGGGACGCTCATGGTAAAGAATGAGGCTTTTGGAACTACGCCCGACGGGAAAGCCGTCGAGCTTTACAACCTTACCAACGCACATGGCATTGAAGTCCGCGTGATGACGTATGGGGGACT
>Ga0335085_10011694_pt1 | contig 13001 bp, 10 predicted proteins | sample Lox_Sample_45_FD_206712 | JGI IMG/M metagenome (GOLD analysis project Ga0335085, IMG submission 206712) | Soil microbial communities from Loxahatchee National Wildlife Refuge, Florida, United States - Lox_Sample_4.5 | ecosystem: Environmental > Terrestrial > Soil > Wetlands | place: USA...
GGAGGGAAGGTCTCAGGATCGGTCAGCAAGAAGACGGATTACGTTGTCGCGGGCGAAGAGGCCGGCTCGAAGCTCGACAAGGCGAGGGAGCTGGGAGTGGCGGTGATCGGGGAGAAGGAGATGGAGGGGTTGGTGAAAAGGTGAGGGAGTGGTGCGCCGCGTTTAATTCAAAACGGATTGTAGGTAGCCGCCGAAAAACATGTAAGACAGATAGGCCGCAACAACACAGGCGATGACAACGAGCAGGTTCTTCAGCTGTGAGACAGTCGGCATCAAGCGTTCTCGTAAGAGCTCATTACACCACGAACGGCAAGGCTTGGTCGTGATGTGAGTCACCGTCAGGATGGTTAGGCACCTTTTAAGAGCGCTCGGACTCACGTCCTCGCGGAGGAGTGCCGTCCCGCACAGCGGGACTCGGGACTCAAACTACAGCCTACCCAGCACTCCGGCCGCTTCGTGCTGGGCTATCTTCTTCCGTCCCGCAAAGCGGGACTGCCTCATTGACGGTACGAAGCACTTTCGCCAACGCCAGCCGCATAACAGGTGCTACGAAAAGCAGATCCCTCGCCCGCCACGGCGGGCTCGTGATGACAACTGTAAAAAGCTACGTTGCGGTCGGCTGAAGCCGTGCTCTTTCAAAGCTCTTCAGAACTTCGCCTTCAGCCTTCTATACGTCTCCTCCAGCGCCTCGGGCAGGACGCGCGTTTCGCCGACGACGGTCATGAAGTTGGCGTCGGCGACCCAGCGCGGCAGGACGTGCATGTGGATGTGTCCGGTGACGCCAGCGCCCGCAGCTTTGCCGATGTTCATGCCCAGATTTACGCCGTCGGGATGATACGTCTCGGTTAAGACAGTCTCGAGCAGTCGCGACAGCTCCATCATCTCGTTCGCGGCAGCTTCGGGCAGGAGGTTCAGGCGATCGACGTGCTCGTAAGGCACCACCATCACGTGACCAGAGGTGTAGGGGTAGGCGTTGAGGATGATGAAATTGAATTTGACCCGATGGACAATGAGCGCCTTTTCGTCGTCGCCCAGATTGAGTAGGCAGCAAAAAATGCACCCGTCCGTCTTGTCGACGCTGGAGACATACGCGTAGCGCCACGGGGTCCAGAGATAATCCATTACTGGCAGAGTATCAAAGCCTCGAACGCGCCAAAAGGCGTCACCCAAGCGTGTTGACCACGATCCACCACTAAAGCGGGATGGGGCAGCGTCTTCTGCAGGTGAAAATTGCGGGAAAATCGCGCCCCGCTTGGACTTACGCGTTTGACACTGCTCAGAAGCGGTTGCTATAGTCAAAGAGTCACGGGGAGTGGGGCCGCTCTCCGGGATCCGGCCGCTGGGTTTGTCCAATCTCCCCTGCAAACGGGGAAATTCTACCTGAAGACTCGAGCCAGCAGTCCGTTGCACCCAGGCTTTCCCATCAATTGCCAAGGTTGGTGGGCGTGAACTCTAACAATGTCTCTCGAAGAAACCCTGAACGATACCTCGACACAATCAACCCAGGAATCCGGTGCGGCCGAGCAGCAAGCGGCTGAGGCTCCTTCTACTGCCAGCAATCATCCTGTAACGGCCGAGCCGGCCGCTGCGGCGCCCCGGACTGAAAAAGAACCCTCCATGGAAGATTTCGCCACCGCGCTCGAGACCTTCGAGCAGGAGCAGGCACAAACCGAAGCTGCCCTGAACGACGAGCAGATCATCACCGGCACCGTACTGAAGATTACGCCGCAGTACGTCGTGGTCGATATCGGCTACAAGTCCGAAGGTGTGATTCCAGTGGCGGAATTCACCGACTCCGAAGGCAATGTCAGCGTGCACCCGGGGGAGGAAATCCCCGTGGTACGCGACCAGGGCCACAATGACGAGGGCTACGTCAATCTTTCCTACCACAAGGCGCAGCGCCTGAAAGCGTGGGACGAGATCGAGAAGGCCTACAACGACAAGGCTTCGGTAAAGGCGCGGATCCTCGATCGCATCAAGGGCGGCCTGACGGTCGACATTCTGGGAGCGCGCGCGTTCCTGCCGGGCTCGCAGGTGGAACTGCGGCCGATGCGCAACCTCGATGGCCTGAAGGGTACGGAACTCGAAGTTCGCATCATCAAGCTGAACAAAAAGCGCGGCAACATCGTGGTCTCGCGCAAGCAGCTTCTGGAAGAGGAGCAGGGCGAAAAGCGCACCAAGACGCTCGAGCAGTTGAGCGAAGACGCTATTCTCACCGGCACGGTGAAGAACCTCACGAACTACGGGGCATTTGTCGATCTCGGCGGCATCGATGGCCTGCTGCACATCACTGACATGTCGTGGGGACGCCTCACGCATCCTCGCGACCTGGTTCAGGTGGGCGATCAGATCCAGGTGAAGGTGCTGAAGTTCGACCGTGAAAAACAGAGGGTGTCGCTGGGCTTCAAGCAACTCACGCCCGATCCGTGGCTCGATGCTACGGAGCGTTACCCGATTGGAGCGCATGTACGCGGACGGGTCATTAGCGTGACCGACTACGGCGCGTTCATCGAACTGGAGCAGGGTATCGAAGGCCTGGTACACGTCAGCGAGATGACGTGGTCCAAGCGGATGAAGCATCCGTCGAAGATGGTCAACGTAGGGGACCAGGTGGAAGCCGTGGTGCTCAGCGTAAACCCGACGGAGCGGCGTATCAGCCTGGGCCTGAAGCAGCTTGAGTCGAACCCGTGGGAGACGCTGCCCGAGAAGTTCCCCCTGGGCACAGTGGTTGAGGGCAAGGTCCGCAATCTGACCGACTTCGGTGCGTTCATCGAGATCGAAGACGGCATCGACGGGCTGGTACACGTCAGCAACCTGAGCTGGACCAAGCGGGTGAAGCATCCGTCGGAAGTACTGAAGAAGGGCGACAAGGTGAAAGCGATTGTTCTGGCAATCGAGCCGGACCAGCGCCGCCTTTCGTTAGGCGTGAAGCAGCTTCAGCCCGACGTTTGGGACACCTTCTTCGATCAGCACCGCGTAGGCGATGTGATCCACGGAAAGGTGTTGCGTTTGGCGAGTTTTGGAGCGTTCGTGGAGATCGCCGACGGAGTCGAGGGCCTGTGTCACAACTCCGAAGCGGTGGACTCGCACGGGACTCCGATCAAGCTAGAGCCGGGCCAGGAATTCGACTTCAAGGTCATCAAGATGAATCCGGCCGAGAAGAAGGTGGGGCTCAGTATTCGCGCAGTGGGCGAAGAAGCCACTCGCGCGGACGTGGAAGCCTACAAGGCGCCCGCGGCTTCGACCTCGACATCCTCTTCCGGTTCCGGTTCCACGATTGGCGAGTTCATGTCGTGGAAGCGGGCCAGTAACGAAGGCAACTAGCCGGAAACGCCGGCAAGAACTTAGGCCGCCTTTGGCGGCCTTTTTCATTTGTTGAGATCGATGGTCAGATTGATGGTGGGATTGAACCGGTCGTCAAACTGGCTGACGGCTTTGGTTGCGCTCTTTTTGCCGTCTTTTTCGGCGAAGATTTCATAGTCGATATTGAGCGAGAGCTGGGGGAAGCGATACGCGCCTTCCTTTTCGGCAAAGAAGCTCTTCACCGCCAGGGTTTTCATATTCTTCAGATACACGACCGCGCCGGGAATCGGTTTGTCGTTCTTGTCAATCACAAAGCCGCTGAGTGTTTTAGACGTGGGCTTGGTTTTCTTAGCACCAGGATCGCTCTGTATTCCACCGAGCGGAAGGGTCAGCTGCGCAGACGCGCAGGTCACGAAGAGCATGGCGAGCACAAGCGCAACCAATAACTTCTTCATCACATCTCCTGAGGATAGTTTACTTCTTTGCCGGTAGTTGCGTCAGATGCAGGCCGACGTCCTTGCGTTCGTTATCGTCGATCTTAACGGTAATCTCCGGCTTAGGCTGGCCTTTGGGGGTCTTGATATCAGCCTGGATGATGTAGTCCTGTCCGCCGGGCGGCACGCGCTGCGCAAATTCACCCCGGCTGTTGGAGACGAGCTCCCACTTCGGTTTCTTGTCTTGAGCGCGACGAATCTTGATCGGAACCCCTGCGACCGGCTGATTCTCGGGCCCCCAGACGGTGCCAAAAATCAGGGCATAGTCCTTTGCCTGTTCCTGCTGCCCAGCCGCGGGCAGAGCAAGCGGCGCCACGAGTACTGCGCTGCCCAGAACGAGCGCTGCGCAAACGACGAATGTGGCGCGACCCAAGCGACGAGATGACACACTCTACTCCTCTTCCTCTTCGTCGTTCATGTCGCCTTCGTCGTCGACCTCTTCTTCCTCGACGCGGCTCAACTCCAACGGATCGACGGCTACGACCTCGAAATCCGTTCCGCATTCCGGACAGGAGACGACTTCACCCTCGTCCACCTCGTCTTCTTCGATGTCCAGATCGCTCTCGCACTCCGGGCAAATCACCATGGCCAGTCTCCCTCCGATAGGAACGCGGCCTCGTCGCCAATTAGAATCACAGCGGCGGCCGCCCTTTTATATTTAGAATCTCTTGCTATCAGCGTCAAGTAATAGACACATGAGATGAGTTTAAGTTTTGAGAGGTCCCATGCCGAGCCGGAAAATGTTTTTCCCGAGAATACCGATTTTACTGTTGACATTGTGGCCTTTTGTAGCGCAATCCGCTGCGCCAGGCGGCGCACTTGCAAGCCCGTCCCCCGACCCGCAGATCGCGGCAGCACTCAAGAATGTCTCCGCCCAGCGCGTACAGCAAACCATTGAGAAGCTGGTGAGCTTTCAGTCGCGCCACACACTTTCGTCGGACCAGCCGGCCTCCACCGGCAAGGGGATTAACGCCGCGGCCGAGTGGATCAAGAGCGAGTTTGAGAGCTACTCTAAAGCCTGCGGCGGTTGTCTCGAGGTAAAAACCGACGAATTTATCCAGGAACCGGGGAACCGCGTCCCGAAGCCCACCAAGCTGACCAATGTCTATGCGATTCTGCGGGGCAGCGATCCAGCGAACGCGTCACGCATTGTGCTGGTGACCGGCCACTACGACACGCGGAACTCCGAGACCAACGACGCGACGGGCAGCTCACCCGGCGCTAACGACGACGGCAGCGGGACTGCCGTCAGCCTGGAATGCGCGCGGGTGTTGAGCCAGCACAACTTCCCGGCGACGATCATCTTCTTGACCGTGGCAGGTGAGGAGCAGGGCCTCTACGGCAGTGCGCATTTCGCCAAGATGGCAAAGGCGCAGAACTGGAACATTGAGGCGGTGCTGAACAACGACATTGTTGGCGGCGACAAGACTCCCGGAGCAACCACTCAGGACCCACGCACCGTCCGAGTGTTCTCGGAGGGTATTCCGACGAACGCCAGCGAAGCTGACCTCAAGCTGATTCGCGCTCTTGGGGGCGAGAACGATGGAGCCTCACGGCAACTGGCGCGATATGTCGCATCGGTCTCGAAGCAATATCTTCCAGCGAAGGAGTTTCATCCCCTGGTGGTGTTCCGTCGCGACCGCTATCTGCGTGGCGGTGATCACACATCATTTAATGAGCAGGGATTCGCCGCGGTCCGCTTCACGGAATTCCGCGAAAACTATGACCACCAGCATCAGAATGTGCGCACCGAGAATGGGGTCGAGTATGGCGACCTACCAAAGTTCGTGGACTACGACTACGTCGCCAACGTCGCTCGGCTGAACGCCGCCACGCTGGCGTCCCTGGCCTCAGCGCCCGCTCCACCCGCCAAGGTCCGCATATTGACGAAAAGCCTGCAAAACGATTCCACTCTAGTATGGGAGGCTTCACCCGGCGGGTTGGCAACCGGATACATGGTGTTGTGGCGCGACACCGGAGCTTCCGACTGGGAGCAGGCGCAGGCCTTCAGCAATGTGACTCAGGCGACCTTGCCGATGTCGAAAGATAATGTGATTTTCGCTGTGCAGGCTACCGACACTAAGGGTCACCGCAGCCTGCCCGTTGTCCCGGTGCCGGAGCGCTAGTTACTCGGCACGCCGTAAGATTGGAGTCGTTGATGCGACGCGGTACCACCATGTCGTTGAGCTTTCCGCCGTTTACCGCGGCGGTGAAGCAGTTACTCATCGCCAACGGCGCTGTATTCCTGCTGGTAGCGGTCGTCGGCGCCTTCACCACCTTCGGCGCCGAATCCTGGGTTGACTGGCACTTCGGGCTCGTACCCCAACTGGCAGTGCTGCACGGCTGGATCTGGCAGTTCGTAACGTATTCGTTCATCCATGCCGGCATTCTGCACATTCTGTTCAATCTGCTGGCGCTATGGATGTTCGGCGCGCAACTGGAGATGGACTGGGGCTACAGCCTCTTCATGCAGTTTTACTTTTTCTGCGTGATCGGTGCGGCCATAACAACGAGCATAGTAGCATTCACAGGCCTGCTGGGAGCGTCTCCTGCGGTACCTACCGTCGGTGCTTCGGGTGGAATCTACGGCATCCTGGTCGCATTCGGCATCCTCCACGGCGATTCGGAAATTATGCTATTCCCAATTCCGTTCATGATTAAAGCGCGTTATTTCGTGATTGGACTCATCGCCCTGGCTATGTACGGCGCGCTGTCGTCGGCTCACACCCTGGGACAATCGACCGCCTACATGGCGCACCTGGGCGGCGGACTCTTCGGGTATCTTTTCTTGAAGTTCGTTCCGCGGCGCGGCTTCGGATTCCTCGGCTCGGAGAAGTTCTACGGATTGCGTAACTCCTACTACCGCTGGAAGCGCAAGCGCGCGGCGCGCAAGTTCGAAGTCTACATGCGCAGGCACGACCGCGGAGATTACCGGCACGAAGACTACTTTGACGAGGACGGGAAAATGCGCGATCCCTCGGTGCGCGACCCGCAAAAGAAAAACGGCGACGCCAGGCCGCCGTGGGTGAATTAGAAGCAGTGGTTAGCGGATAGAACGGCAACACCTGCGAGGTATCGCAATTCGCTGACAACGGTCCAAACGCTCAGGTCTCGAACAGGGTTTCCAGGTTCTCATATACCGTCGGAATGGTGCACAGGCCCGGAAGCTGCTGCCAATAGCGATGCACATCAGGATCGATCTGTGCCTCGGCGCGCAGCTCGGCTGATTTCCACTTGCGGACATGAATGAAACGGTCAGGGCGGTCGCTGTCGCGATAGAGCCAGTCATGACAGTAACCTTTGCCGTTCATCATGGAATAAAGCTCGCGTAGCATCGCGGCCAGCTCGGTTTCCTTGCCCGGCAGGGCTTCCAGAATCGCTACCGACATCACCTCTTCAGCCATTGAGTTCCCCTCGACGTCAAACGAAGTCTGCAAATCACCCGTCCCCGTCATGATTCCTGGGGTCGTGCATCCGCGCCACCCTTTACCTGGATCAGCCGCATAAAATTGGTCGCCCCTGGCGAATTGCGAGTACCCGCAACCAGCCCGAAAACGTCCCCCGGCGACAAGACGTTCAAGCTCGTCAATTCCTCTTCGGCAAACTGCGCCATACGCTCCACCGAAAGTCCGGCGGGACACATCAGCGGCTTCGTGCCCCAGAGCGCGTTCATCCGATTGCGCACAGTCTCCGACTGCGAAAAGGCAAAGATGTTGGCAGCGGGACGATACTTCGAGAGCATCCTGGCAGTCGTGGCGGTCTCGGTGAATACCGCGATCGCCCGGATCTTGAGGTCCTGGGCGGCGTGCGCCATGGACTCGCAAATCGTCTCGGCGACCGACAGGTGAGCCGCCTCGCGATGTCCGGGCCTCAGTGGATGCTGCATGTTGGCTTCAGCCTCGGAGACAATGCGAGCCATCATCTCCACCGCCTCTCGGGGATACTTGCCGCTGGCCGTTTCACCCGATAGCATCACCGCGTCGGTGCCATCGAAAATTGCATTTGCGACGTCGCTGGCTTCAGCCCGGGTAGGACGTGGATTTTCTGTCATCGATTCGAGCATCTGGGTAGCCGTGATCACAGGCCTGCGGAAATCGAGCGCCCGGCGTATGACGTACTTCTGGATCACTGGAACCCTCTCGGGCGGGACCTCCACTCCCAGATCGCCCCGCGCCACCATGACGGCCACGGACTCTTCCAGGATGCCGTCGAGATTTTCGATGGCCTGCGGCTTCTCCAGCTTGGAAACCAGGCCGACATCGCTGCGCTGGGCCGCGATCGCTTTTTTCGCCCGAACGACATCTTGCACAGTACGTACAAACGAAATGGCAACCAGGTCGACACCCTGCTTCAGTCCAAACTCGAGATCCTGCTGGTCTTTTTCCGTGAGCGACGGGATGCTGACATTCGTGCCGGGCAGATTGATGCCCTGATTCTCGCCCAACCTGCCGCCATTCAGGACTTCGCAAATCACTTCACTGTCGCGAACTTCGTGCACCATCAGTTCGATGCGCCCATCGGAAAGAAGAATGTGCTCGCCCGGCCTCACGTCCTGGGCCAGATCCTGGTAGGTGGTGGAAATGACCTCGGCAGTACCGGGCACGTCGCGCGATGTGATCGTGACCCTCTGCCCCTTTTTGAGGGCGATGGGCAGACCGGATTGCAGCCTTCCAGTGCGGATCTTGGGCCCCTGCAAGTCCTGCAAAATGCAGATGCTGCGACTTAACTCGCTCGCCGCTTTACGCAGTCGCTGAATAACGATGGCGTGCTGTTCATGAGTTCCGTGCGAGAAGTTCAGACGGGCAACGTCCATGCCGCGCAACATTAGGCTGCGGATCATCTCCTCTGAGTTGCTGGCGGGACCGATGGTGCAAACGATCTTCGCACGTCGGCGAAGCAAGCCGGTGCTCTCCAGCGGACTGTCGTGCGATTCGAGCAGATCGGGCCTCACAGTCTGCATGTCGGAAAAAGGCTCACAGCGCCGCTACCCGCTTCTTCTTTTCGGAATCTATCTGCGAATGCGCTCCAAACAGGAAGCGCGGGTAGCGCACGGCGTTGAATTCCGCGCCGATCAGCACCACCATCGACACCAAGTAAAGCCAGATCAGCAGGGCGATGGCCGTTCCCACCGAACCGTAGATCACGTCGTAATTCGCGTAACGCCGCAGATACCAGCCGAACAGTACGGTCACGAAAACCCACAACAACGTCGCCACCACCGATCCGGGTAGCACACGATGCCACGGCTGAGTTCTGGGGACACCATGATGATAAACCAGTCCGATGACCGCGATGCTGGTGAGCACGGCGATGATCCAGCGCACCGCCGTCCACAGCCCGAGAATGTACGGGGTCAATTCGTGGCCCACGTGGTACATCGTCCAGCGCTCAATGAGGTTCCCTGATACCACGAGAAATGACGCAAAACCCATCGGGACGCCGGCCATCACCACGAGTTCAAAGGCAATCAAGCGCTCCTTTACCAGGCCCCACACCTTCGGCATCTGGTAAGCCTTGCGAAAACCCTCCATCCACGAGATGGTGACGCCGGACGCAGTCCACAAGGTCAGAACACAAAGCCAGACCAGGAACTTGGTCTCCACGGGCTTGGCGCCAGTGAGGTACTGGGTAACTGTCGTATTGGTGCCCTCGGGCAGGATACGGCCCACGGCACGGAAAATCTCGCGCACAAAGACTTCACTGCTCTGCGAGCGCGACAGGACCGATGCAAGGATCAGGATGGTGGGGAAGAACGTCAGAATTGCGGAGAAAGCCGCGCCCTTGGCCACGCCAAAGGCATCGTGCTCAAAGGCACGCCAAAATGCTAATCGCAGATGGCGAAAGAAACGTAACATATCCAGCCAAAGTTGGTGCGCGTCTAAAGTTTACACACCCACATGGAGCGGTCCCAGCGACACACAATGCGTGCTAACGTTCCGTAACGGGCACACGATTGTGCCTAAGAAAAACGCCGCCCGTGGGACACACGAGCGGCGCGGTTCTACAACAGATTACTCTGCTGCCAGTTCTTCTGCCTCGTTTTCGCCTTCGTGCCGCATGAGTTCCAGCGCACGTTCGGCTTCTTCGTACTGCGCTGTGACCTCTTCCTGCACCTTGGCTGCGGCCTGTTCCATCTCCTCCGAGAGCCGGACATTGCGGTAGTACTCCATGCCGGTTCCGGCAGGAATGAGACGGCCCACGATGACGTTCTCCTTGAGCCCGCGGAGATGATCGACCGCTCCTTGAATGGACGCTTCGGTCAGCACGCGCGTGGTCTCCTGGAACGACGCTGCCGAGATGAACGAGTCTGTCGAGAGCGAGGCCTTGGTGATGCCCAGAAGCAGCGGGCGCCCCTTGGCCGGCAAACCGCCGTTGGCGATTGCCTTCTCGTTCTCTTCACGGAAGCGGAACTTGTCCACCTGCTGTTCGAGCAGGAACTGCGTGTCGCCCACGTCTTCGACCTTCACCCAGCGCATCATCTGGCGAACGATCACTTCGATGTGCTTGTCGCTGATGTTCACGCCCTGCAGCCGGTAGACTTCCTGGATCTCGTTCACCAGATAAGCCTGCAGCTCCTTCTCGCCCAGCACGGCAAGAATGTCGTGCGGGTTGAGCGGACCATCCATCAGCGGCTCGCCGGCGCGAATGCGCTCGCCTTCCTGAACGTTGATGTGAACGCCACGCGGCACCTGGTATTCCTTCTCGGTGCCGTTGTCGGCCACCACGTAGATCTTGCGCTGGCCTTTGCTCACATCGCCGAACTTCACCACACCGTCGATTTCGCTGATGACGGCGGTCTCGCGGGGCTTGCGGGCTTCGAACAGTTCAACCACGCGCGGCAGACCGCCCGTGATGTCCTTCGTCTTCGTGGTTTCGCGCGGGATCTTCGCCAGCACTTCGCCCGGCGTGACCTCGTCGCCATCCTGCACCATCAGGTGAGCACGTGAAGGCATCAGGTAACGCTTGTTGCCCTTGGCCCCCTTGATCATGATGGCAGGTTGCCGCTTCTCGTCGGGTGAATCCATCACCACGTGCCGCGACAGGCCGGTAACTTCGTCGACTTCTTCATGCAGCGTCAGGCCTTCCTGCAGGTCTTTGAACTGCACAGTTCCGCCGATTTCCGTCAGGATCGCGAAGGTGTACGGATCCCACTCGACCAGCACATCGCCGAGCTGGACCTGCGAACCGTCTTCGACCTTTACCTTGGCGCCGTACACAACTGCGTAACGTTCCTTTTCGCGTCCCTTCTCGTCGACCACGGTGATCGAGCCGTTGCGGTTCATCACCACCAGGTGGCCTTCCTTGGAGCGTACCGTGATCAGGTTCACGAACCGCACCGTGCCGTTGTTCTTGGCATCGAGACGCGACTGCTCGCTGACGCGCGAAGCCGTGCCGCCGATGTGGAACGTACGCATGGTGAGCTGCGTTCCCGGCTCTCCAATCGACTGCGCCGCGATAACACCCGTGGCTTCTCCCAGCTCGACGAGGCGACCTGAGGCCAGGTTGCGACCGTAGCACATCACGCAAACACCACGCTTCGACTCGCAGGTGAGCACCGAGCGAATTTTCACCCGCTCGATGCCGGCAGCCTGCACCGCGCTCGCCAGCTCTTCCGTGACCTCCTGGTTGATGTCGACGATGATGTTGCCTTCGTAGTCCTTGATCTTCTCCAGCGAAACGCGGCCAACGATACGGTCGCGCAGCGGCTCGATGATCTCGCCCGACTCCACGATGGAAGTCACGTAGATGCCATCCACGGTTCCGCAATCGTATTCGCTGATGATCACGTCCTGCGCCACGTCCACCAGCCGGCGAGTCAAGTAGCCCGAGTCCGCGGTCTTCAGTGCGGTATCGGCCAATCCCTTACGCGCGCCGTGGGTGGAGATGAAGTACTCCAGCACGGTCAACCCTTCACGGAAGTTCGCCGTGATGGGCGTCTCGATGATTTCGCCCGAAGGCTTGGCCATCAGTCCGCGCATACCCGAGAGCTGACGAATCTGCTGCTTCGAACCACGGGCGCCGGAGTCGGCCATGACGTAAATCGGGTTCATGGATCCTTCTTTGTCCTGCGTCTGCATGTTGCCGAACATTTCGTCGGCAACCTCTTCCGTGATCTTCGACCAGATTTCCACCACCTTGTTGTAACGCTCGCCGTTGGTGATAGCGCCGTCGAGGTACTGTTGCTGCACCACGATGGCCTGCTTCTCGGCATTGCGCACCAGGTCTTCCTTGCCCGGCGGGATGACCATGTCATCGATGCCGATTGACAGTCCCGCGCGCGTGGCGTAGGTAAAGCCAAGCTGCTTGATGCCGTCGAGCATGCGCACCGTGGTCTCCAGGCCGAAGCGCAGGTAGCAGTAGTTCACCAGCGCTCCGATGCCCTTCTTCTTCAGCAGGCCATTGATATAGGGCATCCCCGGAGCGCCACGCTTCAAGTGATCGTTCATGATGGCGCGACCCACCGTCGTATTGATGTACTGCCGCTCGAAGTGCGATGGCTCGGTGTGGATCATGTCCTGGTCGTCATACGCCTGCGTGAGATCGAGCACCTCGCCGGTATAGCGCAGGCGGATAGGCGTCAGTGTCTCCACCGCACCGGCTTCTTTCGCCAGCAACACTTCTTCGATATTGGCAAACGAACGGCCTTCACCCTTCGCGCCCTGCTTGCCTTTGGTCAGGTAGTAGAGACCCAGCACCATATCTTGCGTAGGCACGGTGATCGGTTGTCCCGACGCCGGCGAGAGGATGTTGTGCGACGACAGCATCAGCACGCTGGCCTCGACCTGCGCTTCCGGCGACAACGGAATGTGTACCGCCATCTGGTCGCCGTCGAAGTCCGCGTTGAACGCTGTGCACACCAGAGGGTGGATCTTGATCGCCTTGCCTTCCACCAGTACCGGCTCAAATGCCTGAATGCCGAGGCGGTGAAGTGTAGGAGCGCGGTTCAACAGCACCGGATGGTCTTTGATGACCTCTTCCAGGATGTCCCACACGATGGGTTCCTGCTGCTCCACCATTTCCTTTGCCTGCTTGATGGTGGTGCAGTGTCCGGTCTGCTCCAGCCGGTGATAAATGAACGGCTTGAACAGCTCGAGCGCCATCTTCTTCGGCAGGCCGCACTGATGCAGCTTGAGGTCGGGACCAACCACGATTACCGAACGGCCGGAATAGTCCACGCGCTTGCCCAGCAGGTTCTGGCGAAAG
>Ga0335085_10011695_pt1 | contig 12998 bp, 7 predicted proteins | sample Lox_Sample_45_FD_206712 | JGI IMG/M metagenome (GOLD analysis project Ga0335085, IMG submission 206712) | Soil microbial communities from Loxahatchee National Wildlife Refuge, Florida, United States - Lox_Sample_4.5 | ecosystem: Environmental > Terrestrial > Soil > Wetlands | place: USA: Florida...
TGCGCGCCGCCGTCAGCCGTTCCGCGGCCCACGACCACTGCAGAAGCCCGCTGCCCTCGTCAGGCCCGGAGATGCCGTACCCAGGCATGTAGGGCCGGCTAACCCGAGGGATTTCCATGCCGGCATATTTATCACGCGGCCTGCCGCGCGGCCTCACTTACACAGCCGCGCAGGCCTGCTCATTCGGCCGCGCAGGCGCACGTATTAAAACGATGCGCAGCCGGTGCGGTCCCGGCCTATCTCGGCGCGCGACACCGGCTCCCGGTGCGGCTAACGTGGGGGCCGTGAAAGCATCTCCCGAAGCACAGTTGCGCCTGCTCGAACTGGCTGACCTGGACGCCGAGCTGGCCCGGCTCGACCAGCGCCGCCGCACCCTCCCGGAAGCTGCCCAGCTCGAGCAGATCGGTGCCCGCGCGGACGAGCTTCGGGACGGTATCGTCATGGCCGACACGGAGCTGGGTGACCTGGCCCGCGAGCAGGCCCGGGCCGAACGCGACGTGGAGCAGGTCCGGTCACGGATCGACCGGGACCGGGCCCGGCTCGACGGCGGGCAGGTGAGCGCCGCCCGTGAGCTGGAGAACCTCCAGTCGGAGGTTCAGTCGCTGCTGCGCCGGCAGTCCGATCTCGAGGAGATCGTGCTGGACGCGATGGAGCGCCGCGAAACCGCCGATGGACGCCGTGACGCGCTCACCGCCGAACAGGCCGCCCTGACGGAGCAGGCCGCGGAGCTGACAGCCAGACGGGACGCCGCACTGGACGAGATCAGTGAGCAGGCCACCAAGGCCGAAGCCCGCCGGGCCGCAGTGGCCGCCGACGTTCCCGCGGACGTGCTCGCCCTCTACGACAAGCTCCGCGCGCAGCAGGGGGTCGGCGCGGCCATGCTGCGCCGCGGCCGCTGCGAGGGATGTCACCTCACCCTGCACACCGTGGACCTGAACCAGCTCCGCGCGGCCGCGCCGGATGAGGTCGTCCGCTGCGAGGAATGCCGGCGGATCCTCGTCCGCACCGCCGAATCGGGCCTGTGACGGGCCCCGCGATGCGCAGGCTCATCGTCGAGGCCGACGGCGGCTCCCGCGGCAATCCGGGACCGGCCGGGTACGGTGCCCTGGTCCGTGACGCGGGCACCATGGAGGTCCTGGCCACCGAATCGGAGTTCCTCGGCATCGCCACTAACAACGTCGCCGAGTACTCCGGCCTCATCGCGGGCCTGCGGGCGGCCGCGCGGATCGACCGGCACGCCTCGGTCCTGGTCCGGATGGACTCCCGGCTCGTGGTGGAGCAGATGTCCGGCCGCTGGAAGATCAAGCACCCGGACATGAAGCCGCTCGCGCTCGCGGCCGGCGAGGCCGCGCGCGGGTTCGCCGCGGTGTCGTACGAGTGGGTGCCGCGGGAACGCAACAAGGATGCGGACCGGCTGGCCAACGAGGCCATGGATGCTGCCGAACGGACCGGTGGTGCGCGTAGCCCCCATGTAAGAGCCCGCCCGGCTGAGGTGGCGCCGCCGCCCGCGCCGGGCGGCCACTCAGCGTCCAGCTCTGCCGCCACGCCGAATACCCAGGCCGGGGGGGTGCGACCGGCCGGTGCGTCACTCGGCTGGGGGCCCGCGCAGGGGCAGGCGACGATCACACTGCTGCTCCGGCACGGGCAGACGCCGCTGTCGGCCGAGCGGCGGTTCGCGGGCGTCGGTGACATCGAGCTGACCGAGACGGGCGTGCGCCAGGCCAAGCTCGCGGGGGAGCGGCTCGCGGCGCGCGGCGGCGTGGACGTGATCGTGACGTCGCCGCTGCGGCGGGCGCGGCAGACGGCCGAGGAGGTGGCCGCGGCTACCGGTGCGCCGGTCGAGGAGGACGAGGACCTCCGCGAGACCGACTTTGGCGCGTGGGAGGGCCTGACTTTCACCGAAGCCCAGCGGCGCTGGCCGGAGGAGGTCGCGGCGTGGCTGGCCGACCCGGCGGCCGCGCCGCCCGGGGGCGAGAGCTTCGCCGCGGTCGCCACCCGGGTCACGGCGGCGCGGGAACGGCTGATGGCCGCCCACCTGCGGCAGACCGTGCTCGTTGTCAGCCACGTGACGCCGATCAAGACGCTGCTCACCGAGGCGCTGCTCGCGCCGCCCGCGGCCATGTACCGGATGCATCTCGACGTGGGGGCGTTCAGCGAGATCGACTGGTATTCCGACGGCCCGGCGGTCGTCAGGTCACTGAACGATACAGCTCATCTGCGATAGGGCACCTTTGCGGTAAGGTCGGCTGCGCCCGGCCGCGCCGGTGCCCGATCGTGTACCACAGGCCACGAAGGATGCTGCTCGATGACGACGACGGATCACGCGCCCGGCGCGCGGCGCGGGCGGGGCAGCCCGGCGCGGCCGGTCGGCTCTCGTAAAATTCGCAGTCATGGCTGACCGTCCCCAGCTCAGCGCCCCCGGGAGCCTGCAGAACACCACCGGCATCACGAAATCCGCGACGTCGCTTACGGGGCAGCCGCCCGCCGAGTTGGCCGCGCAGCACGGGCTGAAGCCCAGCGCGCAGCGGCCGGGCCTGCTGGAGTACCTGGGCAAGCTGTGGCAGCGCCGCCACTTCATCATGGCGTACGCCACGGCGCGGAACGTCTCGATGTACACCGACGCCCGGCTCGGCCAGGTCTGGCAGGTGCTCACCCCGCTGCTCAACGTCGCGGTCTACTACCTGATCTTCGGCGTCCTGTTCAAGGCCAACCGGGGCGTCGAGCACTACATCCCCTACCTGGTCATCGGCGTCTTCATCTTCACCTTCACCGAGCGGTCGCTGCTGGTCGGCTCGCGGGTCATGCACAACAACCTGTCGCTGATCCGGGCGCTGCAGTTCCCGCGGGCGTCGCTGCCACTGGCCTACGTCATCGTCGAGCTGCAGCAGTTGATGCTGTCCATGGTGGTCATGGCGGTGATCGTGCTCGGCTATCAGGAACCGCTGACCTGGTACTGGTTCCTGGCTATCCCGGTGCTGCTGCTGCAGACGCTGTTCAACATCGGCGCATCCCTGATCATCGCGCGGGTCGGCGCGGAGCTGAACGACGTCAGCCAGCTCGTGCCGTTCCTGACCCGGGTCTGGCGGTATTTCTGCGGGGTCATGTACAGCATCGCCACGCTGCCCGCGACGCTGCCGCTCTGGTCGAAGGCGATCCTGCAGCTCAACCCGGCCGCTGTGTACATCTCGCTGATGCGCTTGGCGATCATGCAGTCGCAGCGGACGAACGCGCCCGGCGCGGAGCCGTACAACGCCCTGAAGTGCGCTGCTTTCCATGCTCATCCGAGCTTGTATCACCTCCAGGCGTACTGCCGCCCGGAAGTGACCACGCCCCAGCTCTGGGTGGCGGGCGTCGGCTGGGCTGTCCTGGCGTTGGTGAGCGGCGTCGTGTACTTCTGGCGGGCCGAGGCGCGCTACGGCCGCGGCTGATCGCGGGCGGGCCTGCGCAGTGCACGGACGGTGCGGGGGACCGGTGATCCGGCGCTGGCGGCATATCCGGGGCTGGCTGCTCTGTCAGGCCGGAACGGGGATGGCGAACCTCTGGCCGTCGGCGGCGCGGGCGTTGAGCCAGTCGCGGGAGATCAGCGCGGCCAGGGTGGCCAGCGCCCACACGGTGACCGGGTCGGTGTGCGGCGGCTGGAGCAGCCGTTCCGCCGCGGGCCGGCTGACAATAGTGAACAGGCCGCCGGCCGAGCCGGTGTCGAGCACGTAATCACGCAGGAATTCGGCCACGTCGTCGCCATAGCCGCGTCGCCAGTCGAAGCGGGCCCGCTGGCCCGGGGACGCCGCGCCGGGCGAGGGCGCGCCCGCGGTTCCCGGCGCGGGACCGCCCATGGCTGCGGCGGCCGCCGCGGAATCGCCCGTAGTCCCGGTGGCCACTGCGGACCGCGCGCTGGCCGCGTTCGCGGGAGGCTGCGCGGTGTCGCACTTCCAGCGATCAGCGGCGAGCGGGATGTCCAGCAGGGCCGGGCACAGCGCGCCGATCGCGCCGCGTACCAGGCGGTCGTCGAGGCGTTCGGCGAGCGGCGCGGACCGGGCCGCGCGGACCACCTCGTCGCCGAAGAACGGCTGCGCCATCACCGAGCGGATCGCGTAGGCCTGCCGGGCTGCGGCGGACCAGCGCCCGGCCCGGTTGACCAGGTAGAAGTCGTCCAGGGCCGACTGCGGGTGGGCGGCCACCGCGGCGGCCCACGGGGCCAGGCTGGCCACGTACGCGGCCCGGCCGCGGGCCCGCAGCAACGGCAGGCGGCGCATGGTGAGCCGGCGCAGCAGTTCGGCGGAGCCCGCCGCCCGCCGCGCGGCCGATCCCGGGATGATCTTGGCGTACCCGCCGCGCAGCAGTTCGCCGCCGTGTCCGCCGATGGCGATCGCGGTGGCGCCGGTGTCTGGATCGGGCCGGCCCACGTTCTCGAACGCGGACAGCATGCCGTCCGCCACCAGCACGGTGGCGCGCAGCCGCCCGAGCACGTCGACCTCCTGCACGGCGCGCGATCCGCCCGCTCCCGTGAACCCGCCCGCCCCGGTGACCCCGCCCGCTCCCGTGAACCCGCCCGCCCCGGTGACCCCGCCTGGCCGGGACCCATCAGCCCCGCTGGTCACATCCGTTCCGCCAGGCCCGGAGACCCCAGTGGTTCGCGGCTCCGCGATCTCGTGCTCCAGGCCCAGCTCGCGGGCGACCTGTGCCGCGACGACCACGTCCGGATGACCGGGAAACCCGTACGTGCGGGCGCGGGTCGGCACACCCGCCCGGGCCAGCGCGGCGGCGATCAGGCGGCTGTCTTTGCCCCCGGTCAGGCTCAGCTCGACCGGCCCGGGAACGTCCCGGAGCGGGGTGACGGCCTGCACGAGAGCGTTGGCGACGCGGGCCGCCGTGTCGGCGCCGCCCGGGCCCGGTTCGGTCAGCGCGGCGCGTCCGGTCTCGGTGACCACACCGCCGGCGACGCGGCACGACACGGCCGGGCCGAGCGCGCGCACCCCGGCGAAGGGCGTGACCGCCCCGAGCGGGTACCCCGGGCCGAGCAGCCCCGCGTACAGCAGGGCGTCGGCGTCCGCCAGGCGGCCGGTGATGGCCGCGGCCCACATCGCACGGTCGGAAAGGACCGTCGCCCGGCCGGCCCGGGCCGTGAACACGGGGTCCACGCGGGTGATCCCGGTACGCGCGACCACCGTCCCGCCCGACTCGTCGGTTCCCCAGATCGTCCCGGCGAACGATGCGGCGTGCTGGTGGGATGGAAGGGGCCAGTGGGACCTAGGAGGCTGGTGAGGGTGATGAGGCGGAGAAGGCTGGTGGGCCGCGGTGGGCTGGGATACGCATGGCTGGTGGGCCGCGGGAGGCTCGCCCGAGCCGTCGCGGGCGGGCGGGGCCGGGGGAGCGGCGTCCTGGCCCCAGGTGATCAGCGCGGCGCGGCCGCCCGCCGCGCGCCAGACCACGCGGGCCGGGCCCGGGATCGGCATGACGCGCGGGTCCGTTTCGCAGCCGCGCTTGGCCAGCGCCGCGCAGGTGGCGGGGTCCGGGGCGCTGACGGCCAGGGTGAAGAACATGCCGTGGATCAGGGCGCGCCGGGCAGGGAGTAGCGCTGGACGGACTTTGCCGGCGTCAGGTTCTCGGTCAGCAGCCGGCACCAGGTCGCGAACACCGCGCGGGACTCGAACGACTCGATGGCCTGAGCCCGGGCCAGCGCGCCGGCCTCGCGCCATTGTTCGTCGGTGCGGACCGCCGCGATCGCGGCCGCCATCTGCTGCGGGCTCTGGTGGATCCAGCGGGTGTCGTAGACGGTTTCCGCGCCCGGCCAGTGCCGGATGACCGGGACCGCCCCGGAGACCATGCCCTCGGCGGGGGCGACGTGGAAGCTCTCGTCGTCGCTGGTCGACAGGACGAAGCCGACCCGCCGCAGCCACGCCGGGACGTCGGGGCCCGCCTCGTCGAACACGACCGCGCCGCGCAGCAGCGGGGACCGCTGGATCCGGTGCAGCGCCGCCGCGTAATGACCGCGCTCCTCCGGCTTCTGCCAGATCCACCAGTGGTCCCACGGCATCCCGGACTTGACGTAGAGCATGTACCGCTCGTCGTCCCGGCGCAGCTCCTCCAGCACGTCCAAAGCCAGGTCGACCCGCTTGCGCGACGGGACGATGCCGATGATCCCGAGGCTGAACCGGGCGCCGTCGAGCTTGGGCCGCTCCAGCTGCCCGACCTGGACCGTGTTGGGCAGGGCGACGATCTTACGGGTGGGCCAGCCGGTCCTCTCGGCGACCAGCTCCGCGTAGTGCCTGTTGACCGTGACCACCTGGTCCACGGCCGTGATGTCGACCCGGTACGGGTACCGGGCGTAGACCTCGAAGCGGTGCAGCCGGACGATGAGCCGGGACTTGGGCCGCTTGTTCTTGCTGTACCAGATGGCGTTCGGGCCGCACCACTCGCAGATCACGACGTCGGCCCAGCGGGAGATCGCCTCGCTGGCCTTCTCGTCGTGCTCGCCCAGCGATGGCCAGTGGTCGAGCCGCAGCTCCAGCCCGGACTGCTGGCGCAGGTAGTCCAGCAGCGGGGTGATGAACTTCAGGTCGTGCCCGGCCACCGCGACCTTCAGTGCCCGGGTGCCCGGCGCGACCTCGATGCGGGGCAGCGCGTCGCTCAGGTACCGGCGGATCCGGCCGACCGCCTTGTCCAGGGTGCAGGTCGCCGCGGCAGCGGAGGTGCGGCTGGCGGCGAGCTTCATGATCGCCGGGTCCGCCGCTGCGGTCTCGGCGATGGCGACCACGTCGCGCAGGTCCCGCGCGAACATCGGGTAGTCCGCGCCCAGCAGCGCCTCGTGCATCGGCGTCCGGTTCAGGATGACCGGCAGCCCCAGCATGCCGAACTCCAGCACCTTGGTCGACAGCTCCAGACTGGCGTCCAGGCTGGGGTGACGCCAGCTCAGCCCGATGTCGCAGGCGGCCGCGATGCGCATGGCGCCTTCCCGGGAATGGCCGCCGCGCCACACCACCCCGCTGGCGGGCACCGCCGACGGGGTACCCGCTGCGTCTCCCTTCCCCGGCGCGGGCGGGTCGCCCAGTGCCACGCGCATCCGGCGCTGGTAGCCCGGGTCGGCGGGGTCGTGGTGGATCTTGTCGCCGACCATGTGCAGCTCGGCCCGGACCCCGCGAGCGGCCAGCAGGCCGGGCAGCTGGGTCATCTCGTAGGTGTTCCAGCGTGGCGCGAACTTGCCGGTATAAACGAGGCGGAGCACCCCGTCGGACTCGCGTGGCGTTTCCGGAAGGGCCGGCGCCGGCGGCACGACCGGCGGGAACAGAACGCACTTGCCGCATGCCTCGGCCACGCTGCCCTCGAGGAAGCACCGGAGTTCCTCGGTCTGGCACAGCACGTACTGCGACGCCCCGGCCACGCCGGCCAGCCAGCCTACCGCGTCCGGCGTCATCTCGGGGATGGACTGCGGGATGTCGGTCAGGTAGGTCCAGAGCCGGCCGCGGAACGCGTCGTCGGCCACCACCTTGTCGACCAGCCGGCGGCCGCGCAGCACCACGATGTCGTGGCGGCGGGTGGCGTCCACCGCGGCCAGCACCTCGGACGCCTGCGCGGGGGTCAGCCCGCCCTGCCCGATCCCGACGAGGAGCTGTTCCTCGGCGGGCCGCCGGATCGTGACGCCCGGCTCGCCCTCCAGCGGGGTCAGCAGCCGGCCCGTCTGCACCGGGGCCTTCAGCACGAGGGTCACCGCGCACCCGGCCCGGGCCAGCGCGAGCACCATCGACTGCACCCAGATCGCGGACCCGTCGATCAGGTTCAGGTTGACGTCGCCGTACACCAGGGCCGAACGTGACCTGGCCGCGTTCGCAGGACCTGCGGGGCTCGCGGATCTTGCGGTGTCCGCGGATCTTGCGGTGTCCGCGGAACTTGCGGGGCTCGCGGATCTTGCGGTGTCCGGGGAACTTGTGGGGCTCGCGGAACTTGCGGGGCTCGCGGAACCCGCGGCGCCCTCGTCGTCACCGGGCGGCGGGAGCTCCGGCCGGGATTCGGCCAGCGGTCCGGACATGCACAATGCCTTCCTCGTCGGGTCGGGCCACGTCGGGTCGGGATCACGTCGGGTCGGGTCGGGTCACGTCGGGTCGGGGTCACGTCGGGTCGGGTCGGGGTCACGCAGGAGGTGGCGCAAGGACGGTGGACTGCGCGGGGGCGACCGCGAACAGCCGCAGGCCACGCCGGCCCCAGGTCGACCGGGGCGGTGCCCCCTCGCGGAACAGCTCCGTCCGGGCGACGGCCGGGTCCAGCGCGTCGGTGAAGACGTAATCGGCCCCCGCGGCGTAGCCGACCGCATCAGCCCGTGCGCATTCCAGCGCGCACATCAGCTCCAGCAGATACGACGCGGGGTAGGCCACCTGGGGATCCCATTCGGCGGCCCACGGTGAGACCGCCGCGCGCGCCGCGGCGGGCAGGCCCGCGCCGGTCACCACGCTGGCCGTTATGCCGACCGTGCGGAGCGGGCCGAGCGCGCGGCCGATCTGCTCCCGCGCGGCGGCGTCCGCGGCCGCGTTACCCGGACCGGTCGTGGCCAGATCACCCTCCAGCCAGACCAGCACCTCCTGTGGGCGCAGCCGCTGGTCCAGCACCCGGGCGGCGAGGCGCGCGGCGCCGGCGGCGTCCCGGACCCCGGCGAAGACGGCGACCCGGCGGCCGGGCACCGGCCGCGGCGGCAGGTCGGCCAGCCGGCCCAGCTCGGCCAGCCGGGCCGGTACGGCGTGCTCCTCGAACAGCTCGTGCAGGACCGTCTTGATCTCGGTCATCCCGCGCGGGCCCGCCGCGGCGGCGGCAGCGAGCTGGCCGGCGGCCTGCTCCGCGGTCCCGGCCGCGGTTGCCGCGCTGACCTGGGCGTCTTCCGTGACCGGGCCGACCACCCGTGCGCCGCAGGCAAGCTGCTCGCGCGCCTCGGCCGCGGTCGCGGCCAGGAACACCGCGTGCTGCCGGTACACCCCGGGCGCGGTCCGCCAGGAGGGCTCGCCGATGACCCGTACCGGGGCCGCCGCCGACCGCCCGCCGGCCCCCGGGGGGACCGCGCCGCCGGCCCCCGGGGGGACCGCGCCGCCGGTCACCGAACGGGCCGCCAGCAAGCCCCGTGTCACCTCACTGCCGGCCAGCTCCCCGCCGGTCAGCTCGTCCAGCAGCCGCTTGACGGCCGGCCCCTCGCGCGGATCCCGGTGCCCGGCGTACACCGGCGCCGTCGCGCGCGCCGCGGGCAGGTCGACCGGGTTGAACCGGGCCAGCTGAACGCCTAGGCCGCCGTCCACCACGGCGTCGCAGGCGGTGCCCAGCCAGTCCAGGTACGGCATCAGGTACGACGGGGCGTTGCGCAGGAAGATGACCGGCTTGCCCAGCGCGCGGGCCAGGTCGATCAGGTCGGCGAGCCGGCGGCCACGGTCGGACGCGGCCGGGTCGCCCGCGTGCGCCCAGGCCCCGCCGGGCAGCAGCGCCGCCGCCTCGATGAGCACCAGGTCGGCGCCGGAGCCCTCCAGGACGAACGCCGCGTCGTGCGGCAGCAGTTGCTCGGCGATCGCGTCCGGGGCCAGCGCCGCGCAGCTCGCGTCGGTGAGGACGCCGGCCACCACCAGGCCGTCGGCCATGTCCTGGCCCTCGGCCCGGGCCGTCGCCGACCACGCCAGGCCGGGCACCGTGTACGCGGCGAGGAACCGGTCACCGGCCGCCCCGGCCCCCGCGTCGAGCAGGATCCGGGCCCAGCGCTCCTCGTCGGCGGACCGGAACCCGTCGCCGGGGACTCCGCCGGCGGCGCGGCCGGCGCGGCGCTCCCGCCACATCCGGTACAGGTGCCTGGGCAGCCGCGGCCCGCCGATCCAGGGGCGTTTCGCGGCGGCGACGATGATCTGGCCGAGCTCCATGGTGGCCGAGCGCTTGACCGCCATGAGCTGCGACTCGGCCGCGGCGAGCTGCCGGTGGGTGTCGCGCAGGGCGCGGGCCAGCCGGTCCCGTTCGGCGGCCAGGGCGATCCCCTGCGCGGCGATGCCGGGGTCGGCGTCGCTGCCGCCGTCGGCGGGATCCGGGTCGTCGGGGCCGGAGGGCGCGTAGACGGTCAGCGCCAGATCGGCGCTCTGGTTGTCGGTCATGATCGCTGCGCTGCTCTCCTCAGCCGTCTCGGGCCAGCCAGTCGGTGATGATCCGCCCGATGCGCACGCCCGCGTGACCGTCCCACAGCGGCGGCAGCTCACCGGTGTACGGCCCGTCGTCGCACGCCTTCAGCACGGCCGAAGCCAGTTCGGCGGACGTGATGAGCCTATTGCTGCCATTGGTGATCGTGATGGGCCGTTCCGTATTCGGGCGGACGGTCAGGCACGGGACGCGCAGCAGCGTGGTCTCCTCCTGCACGCCGCCGGAGTCGGTGGCCACCGCGGCGGCGCCGCGGACCAGCCCCATGAACTCCAGGTACCCCAGCGGCGGGCAGGCGTGCACGCCCGGATGCGCGCTGAGCCCGGCCGTCTCCAGCACGGCCCGCCCGCGCGGGTGCACCGGGATGACCACGTCGATGACGGCGGCGATCTCGTGCAGCGCCGCCACGAGGCCGGCGGCGACGTCCGGGTCGTCCACGTTGGACGGGCGGTGCAAGGTGGCGACCACGTACCGCCCGGGCAGGTCCAGCCAGCCGCGGACCGCGATGGTGTCGAACCGGTCCATGTTGGCCAGCAGCGTGTCGATCATCGGGTTGCCGACCAGGTGCACCGCGCTGACCGGCAGGCCCTCGTTGGCCAGGTAGCCGATTGCCTCCGGGGAGGTCGCGAACAGCAGGCTGGACAGCTGGTCGGTGAGCCGCCGGTTGATCTCTTCCGGCATCGAGTTGTCGAAGCTGCGCAGGCCGGCCTCGACGTGCGCGATCGGGATACCCAGCTTGGCGGCCACCAGCGCGGCGGCCACGCTGGAGTTCACGTCGCCGTAGACCACGACCAGGCCGGGCGGGTAGCTGGTGAAGTCCCGCTCCAGCCCGGTCATCGCCGCCGCCGTCTGCTGGGCGTGACTGCCCGAGCCTACGCCCAGGTTGACGTCGGGTTCCGGCAGGCCGAGCTGGACGAAGAACACCTCGGACAGGCGCTCGTCGTAATGCTGGCCGGTGTGGACCACCCGTTGCCGGTGCCCGAGCGCCGCGAGCGCGCCGATCACCGGCGCCGCCTTGACGAAGTTCGGGCGGGCACCGAGCACGTGCGTGATGGGTGCGAGCATCGCTGTCCTTTACGCATTCTGGGCGGTTTGCCCCGTTCAAGTCACGGTTCAGATCGCGGATCCGCATCCCGGTCAGATCCTCGTGTCCTTCATTCTGCCGTCACGGGGGGGCACAGCGGTGCACCCACGCCGACGGGACGGTCGCGCCGACGCACTATCATTCGCCGACGTGACGTCGCGTCCCTCCCCGCGGTCCGGCCAGAACCCGCAGAACCCGCAGAACCTGCAGGGCCCGGCAGCTCCGCCACGCCCGCCCGGCCGCTGGTCTCCCGCGGCCTGGCAGGTGTCGCCGCGGGTGCTGCTGCTGGCGGCCTCGGTCATGTGGCGGCACGTGACCGCCGATCCGGTGCGCTCGCTGCTGCTCGGCTGGCGCGTGCTCCCCCGCAGGCTACGCCCCTGGCTGCGGTGCGCGGGCCCCTACGGGCGAGCCGCCGCGGCATGGGGATCGGGGGACCGGGCGGCGGCGCTGAGCCTGCTGGCCGCCTCGCCCCGGCGGCTCGCGGCCTTCGCGCTGGCCGTGGACCGGCCCGACGCCGCGCGGTCCGGGCTGGACCGGATGCCCGCCGCCGACCCGGCCCGGGCCGTCCTGCTCGCCCGGCTGGCGGCCCGCGAGGGTCGGCTCACCGACGCGGTGGCGGCCCTGGACGGCGTGCCCGGGCGGCGGGCGATCAAGCTCCGGGCGTCGCTGGCCGGCGAGCTCTCGGTGCTGACGGACGGCATTCCGCGCCCCGAGTGCGCCAGAGTGGCCCCCGTGACCCAGGCAACTCCCGTGACGGAAGCGACACGTGGGGCTGGCAGTGCCGGAGGGGCTGGGACTACAGCGGCGGGCCGGACTGCGCGCGGCTGGGGGGTGCCGGGGCGGGTCCTGCACCTGGTCACCGACGCGCTGCCGACGACCAGCGCCGGCTACACGATCCGGACCCAGCAGATCGCGGTCGCCCAGCGCGAGGCCGGGCTCGACCCGCACGTGGTGACCAAGGCCGGGTTCCCGGTGGCGCAGGGCCACCTGGACGGGCGCCGCGTCGCCACGCTGGGCGGCGTCCCCTACCACCGGCTGATCCCGTACCTGCTGCCGTCCCGGCCCGACGACGCTGCCGCGCTCGGCCTGGACCTGGCGACCCGGCTGACCGGACGGCTCCGGCCCGCGGTGCTGCACGCCGCGAGCAACCACCTCAACGGCCAGCTGGCGCTCGCCCTGCGCGAGGACTTCGGCCTGCCGGTGATCTACGAGGTGCGCGGCTTCTGGGAGGAGACCTGGCTGTCCCGGCACGGCGTCGAGCCCGGCGATCGGGGGAAGACACCCGGTCAGTTCCGTTCGGCTGAGTTGGCGCCAGCTGAGCTGGCGCCAGCGCGATTGGCGCCGGCGGACGCGGCGCCGGCGGTCAGGGCGCCGGTGGTGCCGGCCCGGCTGCCCGGGGCCGACCTGGCCGCGAGCGACTTCTACCGGCTCAGCCGGGAGGCGGAAGCCCGCTGCATGACCGGGGCCGACCTGGTCGTGACGCTCGGTGAGGCCATGCGGGCGGAGATCGTGGCGCGCGGCGTCGACGCCGGCCGGGTCATCGTCGTCCCGAACGCCGTGTCCGCGGACTTCCTGGAGCCGCTGCCCGATGCCGCGCCGCTGCGCACGTCGCTCGGCATCGGCCCCGCCGAGCTGGTCGTGGGGGTGGTCTCGAATCTGGTGGCCTACGAGGGCATCGGCACGCTGCTGGAAGCCGCCGCCGAACTGCGCCACCGCGGCCTGGCGGTCCGCCCGCTGATCGTCGGCGACGGCACCGAGCGGACCGCGCTGG
>Ga0335085_10011696_pt1 | contig 12998 bp, 10 predicted proteins | sample Lox_Sample_45_FD_206712 | JGI IMG/M metagenome (GOLD analysis project Ga0335085, IMG submission 206712) | Soil microbial communities from Loxahatchee National Wildlife Refuge, Florida, United States - Lox_Sample_4.5 | ecosystem: Environmental > Terrestrial > Soil > Wetlands | place: USA...
GCCGGGCAGCCCCTGTTGCAGGATCAGCCGGTAGGCATTGCGCGCCTGGTCCAGCTTGGCCTGCTTCTCGTAGAGGTCCCCGAGCTCCAGCAGTGTGCGCGCCATCCAGTAGCGGCCCTTCGCGCCGAGCTCGGCGGCGCGGCTGGCATCGAGCAGGAAGGTGTTCGTCACCAGCCACCAGGTCGCCTCCGCCCGCGCCGCGCTGCCGCGCTTGAGCTGGGTGTAGCCGTGCTTGAAACCCGCTTCCACCCGGAGGTCGACCGGCGCCTTCGGATAATCCTGCAGCCGCTCGTAGATCGTCTCCGCGCTCTCCCAATGCGAGGGATCGCTCGCGGCCTGCGCGTAATGGCAGTCGGCCAGCGCCAGCTGGGCCAGCATCACGTCCCGGTGCTGGGCGTAGTTGTTGACCAGCCATTCGTAGGTCTGCTGCGCGTTGGCGAACCGGTTCACCTTGCGGAACAGGTCGCCTTCCTTCAGCCGCGCGTAGAACACCAGGTCGCTGTCCCGGTAGGTGGTGACGAGCCGCTCGATCAGCCGGAGGGCGTCCTCGTAGTAGGCATCCTGGCCGCGGCGCTCGGCGTTGAGGGCCGCCTCGTACAGCGCGAACGGCGCGATCTTGCTGTCCGGATAGGCGTCGGCCAGGTGGGTGAACAGACGCTGGGCTTCGCCGATCTCGTAGCGCGCGGAGTAGTAGTCCGCCTCGGCCACGAAGGAGTAGACGGCCGCGTCGCTCTTGGGATAGTCGGCGCGCAGTTTTTTCAGCAACTCGAGCCCCTCCGCCGCCGCGCCGGCCCGCGGGTTCTTTGCGTCCAGCAGCGCCTGGGCCTTCAGCAGCACGCTGGTGCTCGCCACCTCCGTCTTGAGCGCGCCCGGCAGCGCGGCCATCGCCGGCGTCTCCAGCCGGGCCAGGAGTGCGTCCACCAGCCGGATGGTCTCGGCGGGCGCGCCGGTCGAGAACTCCAGGTGCGCCTGCAACCAGAGCATGCGCACCACGAGCTCCGGCGCCAGGGCCGCGGCCCCGGTCTCGGCCACGAGGCGGGTCACGCGATTCAGGGCTTGGGCGTTCTGGTCTCGGGCCTGCAGGGCCCGCGCGAGGTTCCACTCGGCCTGCCAGCGGCTCACCGCCGCCACGTCCGTCATCCCCGCCGCCTGGTCCAGCAGCGTCTGCGCCTCCGCCAGCTGGTCGGAATTGATCTCCGCCAGCACCCGCTGGAACAGCAGCTTGCCCGGGGGGATCCCGGCAGGCGGCTCCCGCTCGGCCGAGCCGTAGGCGTCGGCCGCGTTGCGGTAGTCACCGGCGCGAAAATCCGCCTCGGCCACGAGCACGCCCAGGCGCGACCGCGCGTCCCCGGGGGGCAGCTCGGCGCGCAACTGGGCCGCGTCGTCGGCTGCCGTGCGGTAGCGCGCCTGCTCCCAAGCCACGCTGGTCAGCACCCCCAGCGCCTGGGTCTTGAGCCGCGAGCCCGGAAAGTTGTCGAGCAGCCATTTGGCGTCCTCGTTCGCCTGGTCGTAGTTCTTTTCCGCCAGGGCCACCTGGGCCCGGAAGACGCGCAGGTCCTCGATGATGGGATGGCGCACCGGCGCGGCGATCAGCTGGTCGAGCTTCGCGCGGAAATCGGCCCGCGCCGCCCCGTCGCCGCTGGCCCGCGCCAGCAGCTGCAGCGCGATGCGCTGCGACTCCGGGCTCACCGCCCTCTCCAGCAGGCCGAAGAGCGCGTTGCGCCCCACCCCGCTGGCCCCGCCGGCGATCAACCCCAGCAGCAGCCGCATGTCGTCGAGCTCCTGCCGCTCCTCTGGCGGCAACGACTGCAGCTGATGTTGGAGCAGGTCCACCGCCTCCGCCTTGCGGCCGAGGGCGTTGAGGGCCGCCGCGTAGTAGCGCACATACGCGTAGCCCGGCTTCTGGCCCTGCAGCCGCTCCATGTTCTGCCGCAGGCGCGCGGCCTCCTGCTCCGTGACCGGGCCGGACAGCAGGTTCACGCGCAGCTGCTCCAGCTGGAAACGCGCCCGCTGGATCTCGGACACCGCGGCCTTCACCGCCTCGTCGTAGGCCTGATTGCGACGACCGAGGTCCCCGGCCTGGTCCGCGATCATGCCCTCGAGAAAATGGAACCAGCCGCGCTCCGCCGACGCCAGTTCGTCGGGCTTCACCTGCGCCGCCTCGCCCCGCGCGGCGTCCAGCTGGCGGCGGTAGGCCGCGATCAGGCCGGCCCGCAGGTGATAGGCGGAATTGTGCGCGCCCGTCAGCTGGCCAAGCGCCTGTTCGGCCTCGTCCAGCCGGCCTTGGTCGAGCAGCGCTCCCACCAGGTCAAGGGTCAGGCGGTTGCGCTGGGCCCCCGGCGTGTCCGGCGACGCCAGCAGTTCCCGCAGCAGGGCCTCGGCCGCGGGCGAAAACCCCAGCTCCAGCGCCCGCTCCGCCGCCGCCGCCCGCGCAATCCAGTCGCCCGGCGCCGCCGGCAGTTCCCCCGGGAGCACGAGGGGCGAGGCCGGCGCCGCGGCAGGGGCCGGGGCCTTCACCCCCGGCAGGGTCACCGTCATGTCGTGCCCGCGCCCCCCGGCCGCCAGCAGCGCGCAGGCCGCGAGGACGACAAGCGGTGGATTCAACTTCAAGCGGGGCATGCGCTTTGCGGAGGTTGCGACGCGTCGGGCGGCGTGGCAAGCCCGCCCGAGTCTACAATTAAGGTGGGGAGGTGTAACGGGTTAAGGCTCGCGTCAGCGGCGTCCTTGGACCTTAATCCGCCGCGATTGTTCAGCCCTGTCCCTCCTCCCCGCCATGACCCTCGTCCTTGTCATCCTGCTCATCCTCCTCGGCCTCGTCGTGGTGCTGGCGCTCTTCGTGGCCGGCATCTACAACCGCCTCGTCGCCCTCCGCAACCGCTTCAAGAACGCCTTCGCCCAGATCGACGTGCAGCTCAAGCGCCGCTATGACCTGATCCCCAACCTGGTCGAGACCGCCAAGGGCTACCTCAAGCACGAACACAGCACGCTCGAGGACGTGATCAAGGCCCGCAACATCGCGCTCGCCGCCTCGCAGGCCGCCGCCGCCAACCCGGCCGACGCCGGCGCGGTCAAGAACCTGGTCGGCGCCGAGACCGGCCTCGCCGGCGCGCTCTCGCGGCTGATGGTCGTTGCCGAGCAGTACCCCGACCTCAAGGCCAACCAGAACATGATGCAGCTCTCCGAGGAGCTGACCTCGACCGAGAACCGGGTCTCCTTCGCCCGCCAGGCGTACAACGACTCCGTCATGGTCTACAACACGACCCGCGAGACCTTCCCCAACGTCTTTTTCGCCGGCATGTTCGGCTTCGACACCGCGCAGCTCTTCCAGATCGAGGACGCCGCCGAGCGCGCCGCCCCTAAGGTCAGCTTCAGCTGAGCCGTGCCCCGCCCGCGGGGCCGGCGGCCCGCCGCCCGCCCCGCGCGATCCCCGTCCCGCTTCCCCGGTCGCACCCCATGGACTTCTTCGAGGCCCAGGAACACGCGCGCAAACGCACCAGCCGGCTGGTCGTCCTCTTCGGCCTCGCCGTCCTCGGCACGATCGTCCTCACCTACTTCGCGGTGATGCTGCTCCTCAACTGGGCGCGCGCGGGGCGGGTCTACGATCTCTCGGAGCTCTCGTGGTTCGACGTGCAGGCGCTGGCCGGCGTCGCCGCCGGCACGCTCGCGGTGATCGGCTTCGCCTCGCTCTACAAATGGTCCCAGTACCGCGGCGGCGGCGCGGCGGTGGCGGAGGGCGTGGGCGCCCGGCGCGTGAACCCGCACACCACCGACCTGCACGAGCGCCGCCTGCTCGACGTCGTCGAGGAGATGGCCATCGCCTCGGGAGTGCCGGTGCCGGCGGTCTTCGTGCTCGACGACGAGCCCTGCATCAACGCCTTCGCCGCCGGCCTCACCACCAGCGACGCCGTGGTCACCGTCACGCGCGGCACGATGGAGAAGCTCAGCCGCGACGAGCTGCAGGGCGTGCTCGCGCACGAGTTCAGCCACATCCTCAATGGCGACATGCGGCTGAACGTGAAGATCGCCGCCACGGTCTTCGGCATCCTCGTCATCGGCCTGATCGGGCGCGGCGTCCTGCGCGGCCTGGGCCAGGGGCGGGTGCGCGTCCGGGGCAAGGGCGGCGGCGGCATCGCGGTCATCCTCCTCATCGGGCTGCTGCTGATGATCATCGGCTACATCGGCTACTTTTTCGGCCGGATGATCCAGGCCGCGGTGTCGCGCCAGCGGGAGTTTCTCGCCGACGCCTCCGCCGTGCAGTTCACGCGCAACCCGGGCGGAATCGCCGGCGCCCTGCGCAAGATCGGCGGCTACGCGCTCGGCTCGGACCTCGCCACTCACAAGGCCGCCGAGATCGGCCACTTCTTCTTTGCCGAGGGCGCCCCCGTCACGCTCTTCAGCGGCCTGTGGGCCACGCACCCGCCGCTGGAGGCGCGCATCCGCGCGATCGACCCGCAGTGGGACGGCAAGTATTTCCAGCCGCCGGAGGTCGTCGACGTGAAGGACGAAAGCTTCCGCCGCCTGGGCTACGGCGCGCCGCCGATCCTGCCGGCGGAGGCGCTGCGCCGCGCCTACAACCTTCCCGCCGGCGTGCCGGCGCGGGTGGCGGCGGCCGTGGCCCCGCTCGCCGCCGTGGCGCAGATCGGGAGCCTCACGCCGCAGCACGTCGACCACGCCCGCACCCTGCTCGACGCGACGCCGCCGCGCCTGCGCGAGGCCGCGCGCCAGCCGGGCGAGGCCCCGGCCGTGGTGTACGCGATGCTGGCCGGTCCGGCAGGCGCCCCGGGCGACCCTTCGGCCGCGCTCCTCCAGGCCAAGGCCGGCGCGGCCGCCGCCGCGCTCGTCGCCGCACTGCGGCCGCTGGTCGCCCCGCTGCCGGTGGAGATCAAGCTGCCGCTCGCGCAGCTCACGCTGCCGACGTTGCGCCAGCTGCCGCCCGCCGACCGGGCCGCCTTCACCGCCACCTGCCAGGCGCTCATCGCCGCCGATCAGCAGCTCTCCTGTTTCGAGTTCGCCGTCCAGAAGGTGCTGCTGCGCCACCTGGCCGTCGCCGGCGCGCCGGCCGCCGCCATCGTCCAGATCTACTCCTTCAACGCGGTCGCGGGCGAGATCGCGGTCGTCCTCTCCGCCCTGGCTTGGGCCGGGGCGATGACCGGCCCGGCGCGGGCCGACGGCACGGCCGAGGCCGATCCCGCCGCCGCCGCGGCCGCCTTCCAGGCCGGCGCCGCCCAGCTCGAGCTCATCGCCAGCCAGCTGGCGCTGCTCCCGCCCGACGCCTGCGAATTTCCCCGGCTCGACACCGCCCTCGACAAGCTCGCCACCGCCTCCTACCCGATCAAACAGCGGCTCCTGTCCGCCTGCGCGCACACCGCGGGCGAGGACAACCAGATCCGCCCCGAGGAGGCCGAACTCCTGCGCGCGACGGCCGACGTGCTCGGCTGTCCCATGCCGCCCCTGTTGGGCGAAGCTCCCGCCGGCCCGCCGCCGGCGTCGTGAACGCGGCCTCCCGGCCGCGCGACCCTTCCCGCCTCAGGTGACCTTGCGGTATTTCTCCGGCGGAATCTTGAAGCGATGGCCGGAGTCGAGGTCGGTGAAGATGTGCCACTGCAGGTCGTCCGTCTTGTGCACGGCCACCTCCAGCACCTGGCCCTGGTCGTAGTGATATTCCTCGGATTCAAACAGGTGATCCGCATGCGGCACGGCCTCACCAATCTCCCCGGTGTGATTGTCCAGAATCTCGATTTTCCAGTGCATGGGAGTACGGGGTTTCAACTGACGCCCGCGGCCTGAGCCCCAGGCGCGGGCGTCATGCTGTCCCGCGCCGATGGGCCGTCAAGCCTGACGGCGCCCGATCCCCGGATTTCTTCCGCCGGAAACAGCTTCGACAGGCTGCGTCCGCCCGCCTATCGCTCGGTCTGAACCCCGCCCGCCCATGCTTGTCGTCCATGTCCATGTCCACATCCGCCCCGAACACGTTGCGGCCTTCAAGACCGCCAGCCTTGCCAACGCCCGCGCCAGCGTGCGCGAGCCCGGGGTGGCCCGCTTCGACGTCGTGCAGCAGGTGGACGACCCCACGCGCTTCGTGCTCGTCGAGGCCTACCGCACGCCCGCCGCACCCGCGGCCCACAAGGAGACCGCCCATTACCTGGCGTGGCGGGACGCCGTCGCGCCGATGATGGCCGAACCGCGCACGAGCGTGAAGTTCGCCAACGTGTTCCCCGACGACGCGGGGTGGTGACGCTGACATTGAGAGGATGGGAGAATGGGAAAATAGGAGAATGGGGTCCGGCCCGCCTGCGACTCTCTGCGATTTCCCCTCCCCTATCCTCTCATTCTCCTATTCTCTCTCTTCCGCTCCCATGACCTTCGAATTCGCCACCGCCACCCGCATCGTCTTCGGGGCCGGGGCGCTGCGGGAGGCCGGCCCCGCCGCCCGGACTTTCGGCCGCCGCGCATTCGTGGTCACCGGCCGCGATCCGGGCCGCGCGGCGCCGCTCCTCGCCGAGCTGCAGGCCGCGGGCGTCGCGGCGACTGTGTTCGCCCTGGCCGGCGAGCCGACCACCGACGCGGTCATGGCCGCGACCGCGCAGGCGCGCGCCGCGGACTGCGAGTTGGTCGTCGGCTGCGGCGGCGGCAGCGCCCTCGACGCCGCCAAGGCCGTGTCAGCGCTGCTCACCAACCCGGGCGATCTTCTCGATTACCTGGAGGTGATCGGCCGCGCGCAGCCGCTCTCCCGGCCCGCCGCCCCCTGCCTCGCCATCCCCACCACGGCGGGCACCGGCGCCGAGGTCACGCGCAACGCCGTGCTGCTCTCGCCCGGCCATCGCTTGAAGGTCAGCCTGCGCAGCCCGCTGCTGCTGCCGCGGCTGGCGCTCGTCGACCCCGCGCTGACCCAAGGACTGCCGCCGGCGCTGACGGCCAGCACCGGGCTCGACGCGCTGACGCAGCTCATCGAGCCCTATGTCTCCTGCCGCGCGAATCCGCTCACCGACGGCATCTGCGTCGAGGGCCTGCGCCGGGCGGCGCGCGGCCTGCGGGCGGCGTTCCACCGCGGCGGCGACGCCGCGGCGCGCGAGGACATGGCGCTGGCCAGCCTGTTCGGCGGGCTCGCCCTGGCCAACGCCGGCTTGGGCGCCGTGCACGGTTTCGCGGCTCCGATCGGCGGGACGTTCGCGGCGCCGCACGGCGCCGTCTGCGCCGCGCTGCTCGCGCCGGTCATGGCGACGAACCTCGCCGCCGCCCGCGCCCGCCAGCCCGACGCCGGGACGCTCCGGCGCTACACCGACGTGGCGCGGCTGCTGACCCAGGATCCGGACGCTGACGCCGAGGCGGGCGTGCGCTGGGTGCGGACGCTGGTCGCCGAGCTACGGATCCCGCCGCTCGGCGCCTATGGCATCACGGCAAACCACGTGGATCCGATCGTCGCGCAGGCCGCAAGGGCCAGCAGCATGAAGGCAAATCCGCTGCCGCTCACCGCCGCCGAACTGGCCGGCGCCCTGCGGCAGGCGCTCTGAGCCGCGGACGCCGCCTCACGCGCACATGAGGAAATCGCGGCCCTCGAGGTAGCCGCGCGCGGCAAGGCCGCCGCGGATCAACTCCCGCGCGCCCAGGTTCGCCACGTAGCCGAGCACGAAGGTCCCGCCCGGCGGGGGCAGCTCGCCCGGCGCGATCACCGTCCGCTCCGCCAGCCGGCGGCCGGCCTTCCGGGGATCGATGTCGACGTAGCCGTCGATGGTGCAGCCCTCGGCCTCCAGGTGCGCGGCGCGCTTGCGGGTCGGCCGGCCCGCGCCCCAGACCAGCAGCCGCCGGCCCCGGCGCTCGCGCGCGAGCCAGCGGGCCAGGTAGTGCGCCTTCACGCGGTAGAAGGCATCCGCGGCATAGCGCGGATCGGTGCGGGACAGGCGCCCGGGCGGATCGTGCCACGTCAGCAGCACGCGCGGCACCTTGCCCAGCCGCACCCCCGCCTCGGCCCAGCGCAGCCAGAGCTCGTAGTCCTCGGGAAATTCGCCGGCGCGGTACCCGCCGTGGCGCGCGACGAGTTCGCGGCGGAACATCACCGAGGGGTGGGCAAACGGCGACTCGACGAAGCGGTTGAGCGCGAGCTGCTCCGGCGTGCGCAGCGAGTTGAGCCAGTCGACGTGCCGCGCGTAGCCGGCGTTCGCGGCCCGGTCGCCGCCGTAGGCGACCAGACTGCCCGCCACCCCGATGTCCCGGTGCGCGGCCAGATAGGCCGCCTGCTCCGCCAGCCGGTCCGGGTGCGCCTCGTCATCGGCGTCCATGCGGGCGATCAGGCCGCCGCGGGCGGCGGCGAGGCCGGCGTTGAGCGCCGCGACGATCCCGCCGTGCTCCCGGCGCAGCACCCGGATGCGGGGTTCGTCGCGCGCCGCCGCCGCGAGCTGCTCCCCGGAGCCGTCCGTCGAACCGTCGTCCACGGCCAGCAGTTCCCAATCCCCCGCCGTCTGCCCCCGGATGCTGGCCACCGCCCGGCCCAGTGTGGCCGCGGCGTCATGGACGGGCAGCAGGACGGAAATCGTGGGGGCGCTGGCCGGCACGCGCCAGTCCTAGCGCGCGGCCGCCCGGGCGCACAAGCTCACTTCGAGATCACGCCCTCGGCCTGGAGTTTCTTGACCTTCGGCCGGATGACGAAGGCGCAGTAGCCCTGGTCGGGATGCTTGGCGAAATAATGCTGGTGGTAGTCCTCGGCCGGCCAGAACTTCGTCAGCGGCTCGATCTGGGTGACGATCGGGCGGGTGAGCTCGGCCTGCGCGGCGCGCTCGGAGGTCTCGGCCGCCGCCTTCTGCGCGTCGTTGAGATAGAAGATCGCCGAGCGGTACTGCGGGCCCTCGTCCGCGCCCTGCCGGTTGAGGCTCGTCGGGTCGTGGGCGTTCCAGAACACGTCGAGGAGATGCGCGTAACTGACCTGCGCGGGGTCGAACTCGATCTGCACGGCCTCGGCGTGCCCGGTCGTGCTCGTGCAGACCTCCTCGTAGGTGGGATGGTCGACATGGCCGCCGGTGTAGCCGTTGACCACGGCCACGACGCCGGGCACGCGCTCGAACACGGCCTCCATGCACCAGAAGCAGCCGCCGGCGAACACCGCGTATTCGGTCTTATTGTCCATGGGCTTGTTCTCTCCGGCGGCCGGGAACGCCGGGGCGGCGAATCCCAGGACAGCCAGGAGCAGGGAAAGGGTCTTCATCGTCCGTGAGAGACGGAAACCAGTCCAGGCATTCCCGCAAGGCGCCAGGCGGGGGCGGGGCCGCGGCGCGGCGTCACACCACCGGGTGCAGCCGCGCGCCCCCGTTCAGGATCTCGGCCAGCGCGAGCCGGTACTCGTCGAGATCGTGGTGGGAGAAGCAGACAAACGTCACCTGGCGCGGCAGGGTGTGCTGCTCGAGAAAGGCGCGGGTTGTGCGCAGCGCGATCCGGCAGGCCAGCGCGATCGGATAGCCGTAGATGCCGGTGCTGATCGAGGGAAAGGCCACCGAGGCGAGCTCCTTGTCCGCCGCGAGCTCCAGCGAGGCGCGGTAGCAGGAGGCGAGCAGGTCCGGCTCGCCCGCGGCGCCGCCGCGCCAGACCGGGCCGACGGTGTGGATGACGAATTTGGCCGGCAGTCGGTAGCCGCGCGTGAGCTTCGCCTGCCCGGTGGGGCAGCTGCCGAGCTTGCGGCACTCCGCCAGCAGTTCCCGCCCCGCCGCCCGGTGGATCGCGCCGTCGACGCCGCCCCCCCCCAACAGGGACTCGTTGGCCGCGTTCACGATGGCGTCGACGGCGAGCGTGGTGATGTCGCCTTGGACGATGGAGATGCAATCCGGCATGAACCGACACCTTTAGGGCAGGGCCTCCACCGACGCAACGAGCCGCGGCGTTTCTTACAAATGTTTGAGAGATTTCGTCCCCGGCGCGGGAGTCTTGACATTTTTGCCGGGCCCCCGCTTTCTCTCCGCCCGCTCATGGAATCCTCCCGCCCGGCGTCCCTGTCCCGTCTCGGCCTCGTCCTCGTGGTCGTCGTCGTCGTCACGCTCTGCCGCGCGCCGCGAGGGTTCTGATCGCCAAATCGAATTTGCCCCCTCCGGTGCCGCGCACCGGAGGGGTTTTTTTTGGCCCCGCCGGTTCGCCGCCCCGGGGCGGGCTCCAACCCTGAACCACCATGAAGATCACCGGAGCCCAACTGCTGTGCACCCTGCTGGAACGGCAGGGCGTGCGGATCGTCGCCGGCATCCCCGGCGGCGCCAACCTGCCGCTGTACGACGCCCTGCACTCTCCCGCGGGAGCCATCCGCCACGTCCTCGCCCGCCACGAACAGGGCGCGGGTTTCATCGCCCAGGGCCTGGCCCGCGTCACGGGCCGGGCGGGCGTATGCCTCGCCACCTCGGGGCCGGGCGCCACCAATCTGCTCACCGCCATCGCCGACGCGCGGCTCGACTCCGTGCCGCTGGTCGCGATCACCGGCCAGGTGCCGCGCGGCTTGATCGGCACCGACGCCTTCCAGGAGGTCGACACCTACGGCCTCACGCTGCCCGTCACCAAGCACAACTTCCTCGTGCGTGACGTCGCGGAGCTGCTCGAGGTTGTGCCGCTGGCGTTCGAGCTTGCCGAGTCCGGCCGGCCCGGCCCCGTGGCCATCGACGTGCCCAAGGATGTCCAGAACGCGCTCCTCGAGGCGGACGATCTGCCGCCGCCCGGCCGCGTGCGGCCGGCTCCGCCCTGCCCGGACGAACGCATCGACGCCCTCGCCGCCCGGCTCGCAGCCGCGCAACGACCCGTGCTCTATCTCGGCGGCGGCGTGATCACCGCGAACGCCGCCGGGCTGGCGTGCGCCCTCGCCCACCGGACCGGCGCGCCGACCGTGTGCACGCTGATGGCCCTCGGCGCCATGCCGCCCGCCGATCCCCTCTTCATGGGCATGCTCGGCATGCACGCCGCGTATGGCACCAATCTCCTGCTCGAGGAGGCCGACCTGCTCGTCGCCATCGGCGCGCGCTTCGACGACCGCGCCACCGGGAAGGTGGCGGAATTCTGCCCCCGCGCCGCCATCGCCCACCTCGACATCGACCCCGCCGAGATCGGCAAGATCAAGCCGGCGTTCCTCGGGCTCGTCGGCGACGCGGCCGACATCCTGCGCCGCCTGCTCGACCGCCTGCCCGCCCAGGACCGCCCGGCCTGGCGCCGCCGCGCCGCCGGGCTGCGCGCGGCGCATCCGCTCCGCCATCCGCCGCGCGCCGCGGATCCCCTGCATCCGGTGAACCTCTGCCGGTTCCTCGGCGAACTGCTGCCGTCCGAGACGATCCTGACCACCGACGTGGGCCAGCACCAGATGTGGGTCGCCCAAGCCTACCCCGTGCGCCGGCCGCGCACCCTGCTGACGTCGGGCGGACTGGGCACGATGGGCTTCGGCCTGCCGGCCGCCATCGGCGCGGCCCTTGCCCTGCCTGTCCGCCGCAGCCTCGGCGAAGGCGGGAGCGAGGCCGATGGGCTGGCGACCGACCAGGGCAGTGTGCCGGCCGGAGGCCGGCCGCGGGTGGTCTGCATCAGCGGCGACGGCTCGCTCCTGATGAACATCCAGGAACTCGCGACGCTGGCGGAGCTCGATCTGCCCGTCGCCGTGCTCGTGTTCAACAACGCCCAGCTCGGCCTCGTGCGCCAGCAGCAGGAGCTGTTCTACGGCCGGCGTTACGCGGCCGCGCACTTCGCCGCCGTGCCGGACTTCGCGGCCCTCGCCCGGGCCTTCGGCGTGCGCGGCCTCCGCCTTGACCCGGCGCGCGACCCGCTCGGCGCGCTGGCCGCGGCGCTCGCCGCGCCCGGACCCTGCGTGATCGACATCCCGATCCACGAGGGGGCCAACGTGCTCCCGATGGTGCCGCCCGGCGCCGCCAACCACCACATGATCGTCGAACCCGAACCCGCCCATGCCCACGCCTGACGCAGAAACTCCCGCGACCGGCTTCACCAATTCCGCCACAGAGGTTTGTCATCTATTAAATGACAACGAAAGGCCGCCGCCCGGCGCCGGGGCGGCCGGCCCTCCGGCTGGCGATCCCCCGCCGGAGGCGCGGACCGCGGTGCTCGAGCTGCGGGTGCGCAACCACCCCGGGACGATGTCGCACGTCACCGGCCTGTTCGCGCGGCGCGGCTTCAACCTCGACGCGATCGTCTGCGCCCCCGAGGGCGCCGGCGCGACCAGCCGCATGCTGCTGCTGGTCGCCGAGGAGCCGCGGCTCGACCAGGTCGAGCGCCAGCTGGCCAAGCTCTACGATGTGCTGAGCCTGCGGCACCGGCCCGATCTCGATGCGGATTGGTTCACCCGCCTGCTTTAGGCGTCCGGCGGCGCTTGCGGGTTGTCATGGGCGGCCCGGCGGTTAGACCTGCCCGGAAACCCGCATGCCTGCCGACCGCCCGGCGCATATCCCCGTCGCAATGCCATGAGCCCGTCTCCACCCAACCCGCGTCGCCAGCGAGGTTGGTGGCGCGCCGGCGTCATCCTGCTGTTGGCGTGGGCCGGCTGGTGGGCGGCCAGCCTGGCCCGGCCCGTCCCCTGCCTCTGGCCGGGCCCGCCGATGTCCGAGCGCGAACAGGCCACCTACATCCTGATCTGGCCGTTCGTCGGCGTGGACTTCCAGCACAACTACGCCGCGGTCAACGCCTGGCTCGACGGCCACGATCCCTACGTCGCGATCGAGAACGATCCCGTCAACACCCATTACATCTATCCGCCGCCGACGCTGCTGGCTTTCGCGTGGACCGGCCTGTTTCCCCCGGCGACGGTGCACACACTGATGTCGATCGCCGGCCCGACCGGCCTCTCGGAGTTTCCCTACTGCCGCCCGGCGGTGTTCCTGTGGATGGCCGCGATCGTCGCCATCACCGTCTTCGCGGCCTGGCTGTCCTGGCGGGTGCGCGGCCGGCTGCACCTCCCCCCGCTGCCGCTGGTGTTCGTGCTCGGCGCCACCCTCATCTCCTACCCGGTCATGTTCGAGCTGGAACGGGGCAACTGCGACGTG
>Ga0335085_10011698_pt1 | contig 12996 bp, 11 predicted proteins | sample Lox_Sample_45_FD_206712 | JGI IMG/M metagenome (GOLD analysis project Ga0335085, IMG submission 206712) | Soil microbial communities from Loxahatchee National Wildlife Refuge, Florida, United States - Lox_Sample_4.5 | ecosystem: Environmental > Terrestrial > Soil > Wetlands | place: USA...
CGGGCGCAACGGCACGGGCAAAAGCACTCTGCTCAAGGTGCTCTCAGGCGCCGCTGTCCCCGATGAAGGGCAGGTGTGGCGTCGTCCGGGGTTGCGCCTGGCCTGGGTTGCGCAGGAGCCGCTCTTGGACGAGGCGCAGAGCGTGTTCGACGCCGCAGCGGACGGCTTGGGCGAGGTGCGCGATCTCCTGACCGCATACGAGGCAGCAACGCGCGCCGCCGCGTCGGGTCAACCTGACGCGGTAACGCGCCTGGAACAGCTCGGCACGGAGCTTGACGCAGTGAACGGGTGGCGGCTCAAGTCGCGCGTCGACGGGGTATTGAGTCGCCTTGCGTTGCCCGGGCAGTCCATCGTGGGCGCGCTTTCGGGTGGGCAGCGCAAGCGCGTTGCGCTGGCGCGCGCATTGGTGACCGAGCCCGAGTTACTGCTGCTCGACGAACCCACGAATCACCTCGACATCGCCGCCATCGAGTGGCTCGAGGAGCTCCTGCTCGAGTTTCCCGGGGCACTGCTGTTCGTCACGCACGACCGCGTTTTCCTGGACCGGGTGGCAAGCCGCATCGTCGAGCTGGACCGCGGCATGCTCACGAGCTATCCGGGGAGGTTCGCCGCGTATCGTGCCCGCAAGGACAGAGAGCTCGAGGAGGAGGCGGTGCGCCAGCAGAAGTTCGACCGTCTGCTCAGTCAAGAGGAGGCCTGGATCCGGCGCGGCGTGGAAGCCAGACGCACTCGCGAGCAGTGGCGCATCCGGCGGCTGGAACAGTTGCGAGCAGAACGGGCAGCCCGGCGCGAGCGCATGGGCAGCGTGACGCTCGCGGTCGACGAAGGCGAGCGCTCAGGCAGGCTGGTGGCGGAGCTCGCGCATGTCACCAAGGCCTTCGGCCCGAATGTCGTGGTCAGGGACTTGAGCTGCCGCATCCTGCGCGGCGATAAGGTGGGACTGATCGGTCCCAACGGCGCCGGCAAGACGACGCTGATTCGCTTGATTCTGGGGGAGGTCCCAGCCGATGCGGGGACGATACGGCGAGGCACACGTCTGTCCATCGCGTACTACGACCAGTTTCGCCAGCAACTCGACGAGAACGCCACGGTGCTGGAGGCGGTCGCGGAGGGCTCGGAGTTCGTCGAAATAGGCGGCACGCGCAAACACGTGATGAGCTATCTCGGAGAATTTCTGTTCCCGCCTCAGCGGGTGCGCTCGCCGGTCAGCTCGTTGAGCGGAGGCGAGCGGAACCGGCTGGTGCTCGCACGGTTGTTCGCCAAGCCGGCCAATCTGCTGGTGCTCGACGAGCCCACCAACGACCTGGATCTCGAGACGCTCGAGCTGCTCGAGGACCTGCTGCAGGAGTTCCAGGGCACGGTGCTGCTCGTGAGCCATGACCGGGCATTTCTCGACAACGTGGTCACGCAAGTGCTCGCCTTCGACGGCGATGGGCACTGGGTGGAGAATCCGGGCGGCTGGGAGGAATGGGCCCGAGTGCTGCGGGAGCGAGCGCGGCGGGCGCCCAAGGATCGACCGGCTGCCCGCCCGGCCGCACCCCGTGCCGTCACGCGCCCGGCCAAGCTCACCTACAGAGAGCTCGAGGAGCTGCGCGCGCTGCCTGCCCGCATCGGGGCGCTTGAAGCCGAGCAGGCAGAGCTCACGCAACGGCTCGCCGATCCTCAGCTGTACCGTTCCGAGGCCGCTGCCGTCAAAGCGCTCAAGGCCCGCTACACCGAGATCGAGGAGCAGCTGCTGCAGCTTCTGGAGCGCTGGGAGTCGCTCGAAGCGAGAGGCAAGTAGAAGTCACACCGCTCACAGACACCGGCGTCGCGATCGAGCACCGCGCTGGCGTACATCGCCAGCGTACAATCCTGGCGCAACAGACCTGGGCGACAGCGGAGGAGCGATGGGCGGAGCGGACGAACAGCAGGGCAGCGTCTTCCCCGAAGTGCGCCGCGTCGACCTGCGGGCACCGTTGCGTTGGCTCCGCGCGGGGTGGGGCGATCTGCGGCGCGCCCCGGTGGCGGGTGGGTTCTACGGGGTTGTGCTGGCCCTGATGGGCTTCACGCTGATCGCGGTCATCGGCAGGGCCGCCTACGCTCTCGCGCTGATCACTGGATTCCTGCTCGTGGGCCCGTTTCTGGCCATGGGGCTGTACGACATCAGCCGCCGGCTGGAGCGCGGCGAGCCGGTACGACTGGCCGAAACGCTCGCGGCCTGGAAAGTCAATGTGCCGGCGATCGGGCTGTATGCCGTCATCCTGGCCCTGCTCATGGCCGTGTGGCTGCGCGTGTCCGTGGTCGTTGTCGCGCTTTTCTTCGAAGGCGGCATCCCCTCGGCGGGCACGCTGCTGAAAGATGTGCTGGCCTCGGACCAGGGTGTCACCTTCGTGCTGGCCTACGGTGCCGCGGGCGCGGGCTTCGCCCTGCTGGTCTTCGCCACCAGCGTAGTGTCGCTTCCCATGCTGCTCGACCGGCCGGGCATGGACACCATCACCGCCATGATCGTCAGCTTCAATGCCATGCGCGTCAGCTTTTGGCCGATGCTGTTGTGGGCTGCGCTCATCGTTCTGATCACCGCGGCCGGGTTCCTCACGCATTACATCGGGCTGATCGTCGCGATCCCGCTGGTGGGGCATGCGACTTGGCATGCGTACCGAGAAACCGTGACTCGTGAACCGTGACTCGTGACTCGTCCATACGGCGGTCAGATCGGGAGGCGCTGGCGATGACGAAGACACACAAGGACTTGGATGTCTGGCAGGCTGGGGTAGCGGTTGCGGAGCGCACCTACACGTTAACGTGGACCTTCCCAAAGGAGGAGCTGTTTGGGCTGACGGCACAGATGAGACGTAGCGCCGTGCCGATCGCGAGCAACATCGCGGAGGGCGCCGCACGGCGGGGTGCAAAGGAGTTCGCACAGTATCTCTACGTCGCTGCGGGATCGGCGAGTGAACGCGACACCCAGTTGGAGATCGCGGGCCGGATTGGGCTAGGCAAGCCGGAGGAACTCGAGCGTGCACGAATGGAACTCAGTAGAGTGGCGATGATGTTACAAGGTCTGATCCGATCCCTCCGCCCGCGAACCTGACCGGGCCATCGAACGGTCGCGTACGCAGACTGCGCCCACGAATCACGAGTCACGATCATGAAGATCACCTCCATCAAGACCCTCGTCTGCAACGCCGAGATGCGCAACTGGGTGTTCGTGCGCGTGGAGACCGATCAGCCCGGGCTGTACGGCTGGGGAGAGGCCACGCTGGAATGGAAGACGCGCGCCGTGGTGGGCGCGGTGCAGGACCTCGAGCCGCTGCTCAGCGGGCGCGATCCGCGCGACATCGAGAACAACCTGCGCGTCATGACCAAGCATTCGTTCTGGCGCCTGGGCGTGATCGGCAATACGGCGGTGAGCGGCATCGAGATGGCGCTCTGGGACATCTGCGGCAAGGAACTGAACGTCCCTGTGTGGCGCCTGCTCGGCGGCAAGACGCGGGAGCGGCTCAAGATCTATACCCACCTGGGCTTCGGGGCGATGACCCCGGTCTACGAGAGCATGGACGGCGCGCGTGTCGGGGAGCGTGCCCGCGAGGTCATCGCGCGCGGTTATCGGGCACTGAAGGTGGTGTTCATCCCCTACACCCACTACACCGCCTCCCCGCGCCAGCTTGGCGATGTCGCGGGCATGATGCAGGGGCTGCGCGAGGCCGTGGGGGAGGACGTCGAGATCATGATCGACTTCCATGGCCGTTGCGCCTCGACCAGCGTGGCGTTGCAGTATATCGACGTGCTTGCCCCGTACCGGCCGCTGTTCGTGGAGGAGCCGATCCCGCCCGGCGATGCGCCCGCCATGCGGCTCATCCAGGACAAGTCCTCGGTGCCGATCGCCACCGGGGAACGGCTGGTCGACCGCAAGGAGTTCGACGATCTGTTCCGCTTGCGCGCGATCAATATCGCCCAACCCGACCTGTGCCATGTCGGCGGGTTCAGCGAGGCCCGCAAGATCGCCGCGATGGCCGAGACCGCCGGTGTGGGCGTCGCGCCGCATAACCCGCTCGGCCCGCTGGCGGGCGTGGCGGCGTTGCACTTTGGCATCGCCACCCCCAACTTCGTGATTCAGGAGGAAATGTCAGGGGCCGTGCCGTGGTATCACGATGTCGTCGACAGCCCGATACGGATGCAGGACGGCCATTGGCTGATCCCGGATCGGCCTGGCCTCGGCGTGGAGGTGCGGGAGGCGGTGGCCGCCAAGCATCCGTTCCAGCAAGAGGTGCTGGCCGCGTCCCAGGCGGTGATCGACGACGGGACGATCGTCGATTGGTAGGCTCAAGGCCTGGCGTAACGGCAGGATTTTGCCGAAGAAACGCTTCGTCCCACGGGTTTTTGGGAGTATCATCCCGGCACCGCAACATCTTGCCATCTCTAGTTGCCTACCCGGTCCCCGTCCCCCGCCCCGAAATACACATCCCCGGCTCACCGCCGGCTACTTGTGTCCGCCGCTGATCGGACACTCACGGAGTCCTATGCACATGCGGTTTGATGAGTTCGGCCTGTCGGCCGAGTTGCTCCGCGCCATCGCGGAAGAGGGTTACACCGAGCCCACCCCAGTTCAAGAGCAAAGCATCCCCCCCATTTTGCGCGGCCAGGACGTGATGGCCGGGGCCCAGACCGGCACCGGCAAGACCGCCGCGTTCACCCTGCCGATGCTGGAGCGGCTGCGCGGCTCCGCCAACAGCAGCGTCTCGCCCGCGCGCCATCCTGTGCGCGCGCTCATCGTCGCTCCCACCCGCGAGCTGGCAGCGCAGGTCTTCGACAGCATCCGCACCTATGGCAAGTACATCCCCCTGCGCTCCGCCTGCGTGTTCGGGGGGGTCAACATCGACCCGCAGATCGCCGAGCTGCGCGCCGGCGTCGAGATCCTGGTCGCCACCCCGGGGCGCTTGCTCGACCACGTGCACCAGCGCACGGTGAACCTCGGCCAGGTCGAGATCCTGGTCCTGGACGAGGCCGACCGCATGCTGGACATGGGCTTCATGCCCGACATCAAACGCATCGTCGCTCTGCTGCCGGCGAAGCGTCAAAGCCTGATGTTCTCCGCGACCTTCCCCGAGGACATCAAGCGCCTGGCCGCCCAGATGCTGCTTGCGCCGGTGCGCATACAAGTGGCGCCGAGCAACGCCGTGACAGACCTGGTGACCCACTCCGCGTTCAAGGTGGACATCCGGCGTAAGCGCGATTTTCTGGAGCGGCTGGTCCGCGACCGCGAAATGCGCCAGGTGCTGGTGTTCACGCGCACGAAGATCTCGGCCACTCGGCTCACACGGGAGCTGGTGCGTGACGGGTTCTCTTGTGCCGCCCTGCACAGCGACAAGACGCAGCAGGAGCGCATGCAGGCCCTGGCCGATTTCAAGGATGGAAAACTGCAACTGCTGATCGCAACCGACATCGCGGCGCGCGGGCTCGACATCGAGCAACTGCCGCATGTCATCAACTACGAGCTGCCTCCCAATCCCGAGGACTACATCCACCGCATCGGCCGGACCGGGCGGGCCGGTCAGCCGGGAGAGGCGATCTCGCTGGTTGCGCACGACGAGGAGGAGCTGCTCGCCAACATCGAAAAGCTGCTCCGGGCGCGCATCGTCATCGTCCCCGCCCCCGATGCTGGACGGCCCGAGCGCAGTAGCGCGTCTGATCGGCCTGCGCGTCGTGCCCCACCCATGCGTGAAGGCGAGCGCCATGCGGCACCCCCACGTGGGTCCCCCGGGTCTACGCATGCGCTGAAAGAGCTCGATCGCCAGCCGGATACGGGCCGCTCGGCACTTGTCGGCGGCCCAGATCCGGCGAGCTCGTCCCGCCGCGGACCCAAGCGTGAGGTGCCGGCGCTGTTCCGGGCGCCGGTCACCGAGAAGCAGGAAACCTGACGCAGCGCGGGGCGCGGCGTGATCTCCCGTGATCCCTCCGCCGCCGCGGCTCGCTTTCGCGACATCATCAAGCGGCCGGACGAGGAGATCGACCTCGCCGAGGCGGCGCTGCTGATCGCCAAGAACAATGACGCCGACTTGGACGTCGAGTGTTACCTGGCCCGGATCCAGGCGCTGGCCCGCGAGCTGGCGAGCAGGCTCGCCGGCTCGCAGAGCGAGGAAGAACGCATCCGAGCACTGAACCGCTTCCTGTTCGAGGAGCAGGGTTTCGCGCCCAACGTCGAGGACTACTACGATCCGCGCAACAACTTTCTGAATGAAGTTCTCGAACGGCGCCTGGGCATTCCCATCAGCCTCTCCATCCTCTACATCGAGATCGGCCGGCACATCGGGTTGGCGCTGACAGGCATCTCCTTCCCCGGTCATTTCCTGGTCAAGTGCAAGCTCGAGCAAGGCACGGTGGTGCTCGACCCTTACTGCGCCGGGAGGTCGCTCAGCTTCCAGGACCTGCAGCAGCGGTTGCGGGAGGTGCGCGGGGGCGAGGTGTCACGGGCGATCGTGGCGGGCTTGCTGGTGTCCGCCAACAAGAAGGAGATCCTGGCCCGCATGCTGCGCAATCTCAAGGTTACCTACCTGGAGCAAAGGGATCGCGAACGTGCGCTATCGGTGATGGAGTGGATCGTGACCCTGTCGCCGGCAGATGCGGCAGAGGTGCGAGATCGCGGGTTGGTGTATCGCGACCTCGAGTGCTTCCGTGCCGCGTTGGAAGACTTCGAGCGCTACTTGGACCTCGCGCCGGTGGCCGAAGATGCCGAGCGAATCCGCGGCTACGTCATCGAGCTGCAAAGGACGGTCGGCCGGCTGAATTGAACGTTCCGAAGCGCGAGCTGCGCGCGATCATGCTCTAGTCGCCGCCGTCTGCAGCTTCGTCCCGGACCGTGAGCCGTATCGCCGACTTCGCGAACCGCGTGCGCAGGAATGCGCGTCACTTCGGGCGCTGGGCCCGGCGCAGGGGCATCCATTGTTACCGCGTCTACGACCGCGACATCCCCGAGTTCGCGCTGGCGCTCGATGTGTACGCCGAGCGCGCACATCTACAGGCATACGAGCGGGAAACCGGCCCCGAGCACCCGGCGCGGCAGCAGTGGCGTGGAGAGGTTCACCAGGCCGCCGCGGAGGCTCTCGGCTTCCCCCTCGAACGCGTGGTGTACAAGCATCGTCGTCGGCGCGCTGCGGGAGAGCAGCACGAGAGGACAGGGTTGCGCGGGGAAGACTTCGTGGTCGAGGAGGGCGGCCACCGCTTCCTGGTGAACCTGGAGGCCTATCTCGACACCGGCTTGTTCTTGGACCATCGCGACACGCGCGCGCTGGTGCAAGCGGAGGCCGGCGGTAAGCACTTCCTCAACCTGTTCTGCTACACCGCCAGCTTCACGGTGTATGCGGCCGCGGGCGGAGCCGTAGAGTCGGTCAGCGTGGACCTGTCCAACACCTATCTCGCCTGGGCATCACGCAACTTCGAATTGAATGGACTCGATGTGAGCCGGCATCGGCTGGAGCGGGCGGATGCATTGCGCTGGTTGGACGAGGCAGCGCGCAGCCGTGAGCGTTTCGACCTGGTCGTGCTGGACCCCCCTGCGGCGTCGCGTTCCAAGGCGATGGCCCACGCCCTTGATCTGCAGCGCGACCACCCGGATCTGATCGCCCGCTGCGCACGGCTACTCCGCCCTCGTGGTGTGCTCTACTTCTCCACGAACCTGCAGCGGTTCAAGCCGGCTCCCGATGCTTTCATCGGATTCGATGCAGAGGAGATCTCGCACCGTACGGTGCCGGAGGACTTCCGCAACCGGCGTATCCATCGGTGCTGGAGGGCGGTGAAGCGCGGCTGATCGAGATCAATGCGTGGGATTCCGGCCAACTCGCCCGCGCACTCACACGTCTATCTACCCTTCACCCTTCACCCTTCACCGCTCACTATTACCCTTCACCGTTCCCGACCGGACAGGGATGAGCGCCTTGTCGCGCAGGGCTGGGTCAGAATCGTGCAGGGTCAATACCCAATCGGCGCCGGATCGCGCCTCTTCCACGCGGATTCGATCTCCCGCGACCGTCATGCTGAATCTGTCGCTTTCGGCTGGAAAGCGAACCGAGCCGGACCCGGCGAAGGCTTCTCGATAGCGTTGCAGTCCGCCCGGGTCTGCCACGCTCATCTCCCAGGTGAGGTTCGCACCCTTGCGCCCGAGGCCTACCAAGCGGATGTCCTGCAGCATCCAGGGACGGTAGTCGCTGCGTCGGACGATCCCGACCACGAACACGTACCAGGGATGCACACTGTCTGGATGCGTGCCGACCAGCAATCCTTGTACGTCCCACCCATTGCGACCCGGAAGATCCGTGTCCACATCCAGCACGCCGAAGGTGATGCGCGCCGGGCGGAGCACATCGCGGGAACGGAACGCTGTCATATGCGACAGGGCCGCCGGGTCTCCGTTGCCTTCCCGCTCGATGTACTGGCGCAGCTGCTCCTGCCAGACCGAGACGACCCGGATGACGGAGCTTTCGGTCCAGTTCGTCGGGGAGTCGTCGCCGCTCGGATGCGGCGCGCGCGTCGAGCACGCCGCCAGTGCGCTGAGCAATAGCAGAGCGATGAAGCCGGCGGGGCACTTCACGAGCGCTCCGCTATTTGCCCATTCCTGCGGCATCCTCGGCGGCCGGTTCGCTTGCCTGTTGTGAGCGGGAACCGGTCGAGACCGGCAGCATCGTCTTCTGCCGCGCCGGCATCGGCTCGGACTTGGAAGCACCGGTGAGTGGATGCGCCGCCTTCGGGTTGTGCGCGTAGGTGAGCAGCCACTGAGCCAGAGGCTGGCCGCCGCCACGCGCCGCCAGTTGCGCGGGGGTCGTCGCGCTGTCATCGAGCGCGCGCGGATCGGCGCCATAGGCCAACAGCAACGCCGCGAGCTCCTGGCTGCCCACGGTAGCTGCGTGATGCAGCGGCGAGGCGCCGAACATGTCGCCGGCGGCCACATTCGCTCCATTTCTCAATAGCGCCTCGGCAGCGCCCAGTTGCGATTCGTCCACGGCTAGATGCAACGGGGTCCTCCCATACAGGGCCTTGGTTTGAGGATCGGCTCCCCGTGCGAGCAGGGCCTCGACGACCGCCGTATGTCCCCACCGCGCGGCCGCATGCAGCGGTGTCTCCCCGTCGATGTCAGCGGCGTTGGGATTTTCTCCTTCGGCCACCAGGCGTTCGACGTCGGCGACCCGGCCGTCTCTCGCGGCCCACCAAAGCCTTGTGCGTCCAAACCGGTCTGCACCTGTGTCCGATATCTCCGGTCCCTGACGCGCGGCTTGCGGGATCGCACGCTGCGCTTCACGCGGGTCTCGCACATCCAGCACCGTTGCGCGCGCAGCGCCGGACGCGGTGGCCGTGGCGCTCGACGAGGTCGACGGGAAGCAGGTGGTGGCGATGCTGACCGTATCCTTCCCGTCGTCCCGGTATCCGTAGTTCTCTCCATAGAAGGTCGACAGATCCTCCTCAATGAGCGCGAACTGCTCGCGGTCTCGCACTCGCCCGCGATCGTCGTGGTACCAATCCACCACATCGGGACAGCGGGTGCGCAGCATCTTCCTGACTCGCGTGTCCACGAGAATCGCATAGCCGTTGGGATTGAGCGCCTCATTCCAGTGCGGCGTGACGAACGCAGCGAAGAAATCCGACTCGTCCCGGACATGGTCGGCGAGACGCCAGTAAGGTCCATCGCGAACCAACATCGGATGCAGGACCTTGTTGCCGATGCGCACGGTCTCGGTGAGGTTCCGGTAGAACTTGAGCCCGGCATAGTTGGCGGCGAGATCGCCGTTCGAGTAGACCCCGGTGGTGAGTAAGCCGAGCAGGGCGTTCTCCGAGAGGAACAGATTGGATCCGGCCGACAGCTCAACGGCCTGGGCGGTCGCCTCGGTTTCTCCCAGCCCGCGCCGGCGCGCGCTGACGTAGGTGGAATAGTAGATCCGTCCCAGGTTGAGGAAGTGGATGAGCTTGTCGGTACCGACGAGCGTGCCATCGATGTTGATCGTGCCGGCGCGGAACAAGGCCCGGATCACCTTCGTGACATCCAGCAGCAGCAGCGGATCGTCGTAGACGGACTGCTCCGGGCGATACACCGTGATCAGCCCTGGATACCGGGCGCGCATGCTCGGGCTGGCCAACATCGCGTCGACCGCTTCGTTGGTGGGGAATGCCACGAACATCTGCTGCCAGACCTCATCGACGATGAAATCCGCGGACTGCAGTCGCGCCGTTTGAGCTGTGGTGCGGCCGTTCCGCAACGAGCTCCGGATCGCTGTATTGGTATGGTTGACCGCCGTGACGATGGCTTCACGCACCATCTGCGAAATGGGCACGCGCAGATCGGCGAATTCCCTGCCCAGAGGCAGCGTGACTTGGTCGGTCTCGTGTGCGGCGGCGGGCGCAGAGTGCAGCGCGAGCAGAGCGAACGCGCTTCCCGCTAGGAGTTGGTGTGCACCGTTACGCCTGACTTTGGCTCTCGTCCGACCGATGGAATCGACGAGAGCCTCGAATAGCGATGTGTAGATCGGCGATCCCATATTCTTGACCTTCTTCTTGCACCGGTGCCTCGGCAGTCGACGAAGAGAATCTTAGCGCACCACGCCGCCGCCGCAACACTCCCTATACGCGACTGCGCCATGGCCGGCGGCCGGCGCGGCAAGACTTCCACATCCGACTCACCATCTGAAGGAAGGTGGTAAGGAGCGTGTCGTCGAGACCGATGTAGGATCGGGAAGCGAACCGAGCGCACGCCAGCCGCCCACTCACCCTTCACGATTCAAGGGTCACTTCTCACCACTCACTTCACCCTTCACTGGCTTCAGCTTCTCCACGCGCTTGTTCACGACCATGACCTTATCGCCGATCCGCAAGTCGGCTGGATCGTCTTGCTCGAACAGGCCGAAGCGCCCGTCGTCGAAGCGCACGATGATCTCGTAGCTGATTTCGGTGAGGCGCTGCTGCATCTGAGGGCTGCCGACAGCACCGACGCTCGTCTGCGGCTGTTGGCCCGCTCCCCAGCTCAGGCTGAACGCAGGGCCGACCACGGGCGGGTCGAAGGGGCGGGACTGGAGATATTGCGGAGAGCTGGCGTAGACGTTCTGTGTCGGTGCGGCCCGTTCGGTACGCACTTCCCGGATCGAGCGCACCACGCCGCAGTCGCCGCACGTGCGCACCGCGTTGGCACGGGGCTCCGCTTTGGGAGGCTCACCGCCCTGCTCGGCATGGGACAGGCCCAACCTCAGCGGCGCCAGCACGGCAATCGTTGCGAGGAGCGCGTTCAGCCGCAGGGTGCCGAACGCACGCCTGGCGACCGATGCGACCGACCGGAAGCCCGGAGTCACGGCCTGCCGCCCCGGCTCATTCCGGGATGCTCTGCAGGTAGTACAGCGCGCTCAAGAGCAAGCTCGGGCGCCCGAGCGGGCCGAGCCAGCGGTCGAATATCGACTTGATTTCCCCGCTGCGGTAGAGGCCGGCGAGCGCCCGGTCCACCGCCAGTCGGAAGTCCGCGTCGCCGCGTGGCAGCGCCAGCGCGTAAGGCTCCAGCGAGAAATCCTCGTCCAGGAGGCGGAAATTTCGCTCGCCCAAGGACGCCGTCCCTTGGCCGATCAGCACCAACCGATCGGAGGCGTAGCCGTCGACGACCCCCTCCTGCAGCTTCGCCAGGCCCTCGTCGGGCGAGGCGACCGTTACCACCTGGATCTGCAGCGTGCGCAACTTGACCGCGGCCTGGAGCGCGTTGGCGGTCGTCGTCGTCGGCACGACCGCCACCTTGCGACTTTTCAGATCCGCCAGACGAAACAGGTCCGAGTCTGCGCGCACCAACACTGTGGCGCCATCGACGAAGGTCATCAGGCTGAAGTCCACTTCCCGCTGCCGGGACAACGTCCACGTCGTAGTCCCGCACTCGAGGTCCACCTTGTGGCTGCGCACTGCGGGGATGCGCTCCTGCAGCGTGAGCGGCACCCAGTCGAGCTTCAAGCTCGCGAGCCCGAGCTCCTGGCGGATGCTCTCCGCGGCGCGTTCGCACAGCGTGACGGAGTATCCCTGCGGCACTCCGTCGGCGCCGACGAAGGAGAATGGCGGTGCGTCCTTCAGGTAGCCCAGGCGGATGGTCCCGGACGCCTTGATCGCGGCCAGGACGCCGCCGTCGGCGTGCGCGGCAAGGGCGGAAAAGAACAAGAAGAGGGCGGCAAGCAAGCGGGTCATGGCATGTGTTTGCAGCGCGTGAATGATCGGGGCCACCGCATCATACCCCGACGCGGCCGGCGATACTAACCAGCTCCACGGTCGTGGCGCCGGCGGCCGGGTACGTCGCGCGCGGACGACGCGGAGGAGCCGGCCGGTCGATGTGCTCGCGGCTTGCACGAGTTGCGCCGCGCACGGGTGCCGCAGTACCCTTATCACAGGATGGGACACGACCTCGTCAGGATCGTCAACGCGTGTGTCGCAGCGGCTGCGTCGGCTGTCCTCGCCGCCGGCTGCGCCTCGACGCGACTGATCAATACCTGGCAGGATCCGACGTTCTCGGGCGCGCCGGTCAAGAGCGTGCTGGTGATCGGCGTCACCAGGCAAGCGGGCATGCGGCGCACCTTCGAGGACGAGTTTGTGCGGCAATTGCGCGCTAAGGGGGTCCGCGCGGTGCCGAGCTACACGCTCGTCCCGGAGGACGGGGAGGTTCCGAAGGAGCGCTTGGCGGCGGCGGTCACGGCGGCGGGCGTGCAAGCCGTGTTGATCACGCGCCTCGTGAAGGTGCAGTGGCAGATGCAGGGCTATCCGGCCGCCGTCTACGGTCCGCCGTACATGGGCTGGTACGGCTTCTACAGCTCTGCCTGGGTCGCTTACTACGAGCCGGTGCCGGTCTACGGTTATGACGTCGTCACGGCGGAGACCGATCTCTTCGACGCCGCCAGCGACGTGCTCATCTGGGCCGGGACCACGGAGAGCTTCTCACCGCGTGATACGAAGAAGGACACGCGGGACTTCGCCCAGGTCATCGTCCGAGCGCTCGACGAGCGCAAGCTGATCTGAAGC
>Ga0335085_10011699_pt1 | contig 12996 bp, 10 predicted proteins | sample Lox_Sample_45_FD_206712 | JGI IMG/M metagenome (GOLD analysis project Ga0335085, IMG submission 206712) | Soil microbial communities from Loxahatchee National Wildlife Refuge, Florida, United States - Lox_Sample_4.5 | ecosystem: Environmental > Terrestrial > Soil > Wetlands | place: USA...
CACCGCGATTGACCAGCGGCTGCGTCGCCTCGCTGAGGGCGTCGTGGACCACGAGCGAATAGCCTGCATCCATCAGCCGTCCTGCCATGGGGCCGCCCATGCGGCCCGTGCCGATCACACCGAGCGTTTCTCCCGCCATCGTTCACTCCTTCATGCGCCGCCGACGCGGACTGTTCAGATCGTCGGTCGACCTGTCAAGCGGCGAACATCGCGGTCGACAGTGCGGCGCGGCGCGGCATAAGCTCGCAACGGGGACCGTTCCGGAGCGAAAGGACGATCATGAGCAAGAGCGAGCTGTTCGAAAAAGGCCTGCAAGTTCGCAAGGACGTGCTCGGCGAGGACTATGTCAACAGGTCGATCGCGGGTGCCGACGAATTCACCCGGACCATGGCGGAATGGTCCACCGAGTTCTGCTGGGGCGCGCTGTGGACCCGGCCCGGACTTGACCGGCGCACCCGCTCGATCATCAATCTTGCGATGCTCGGCGCGCTCAATCGGCCGCATGAATTGAAGCTTCACGTCAAGGGCGCGCTGAAGAACGGGCTCACCAAGGACGAGATCAAGGAGATCCTGCTGCAGGTCGCCGTCTATTGCGGCGTGCCGGCCGGCATCGACGCCTTCCGCAATGCGCGCGAGGCGTTCAACGAGATGGAGACGAAATGAGCTGCGGCAGGCTCGTCGGCGCTATCGCACACGGGCGTTGCGCGAGCCGAGCTGTGCCGGCGGGATGATCGAATGCCGTGAGGCAAAGTCGATCAAGGCGGCTCTCGCTGGACTGTCCGGCTGCAGCAATTCCGTGTGCGTTCCGAACAGGGTCACGGCGAGCTCGATCTCGCCCTGCCAGTTGGTGATCGCGGAGGAGATCGCGCTCAGGCCCGGAATGTAACGTCCGTCGACATAGGCAATCCGCTCGCGCCGGACTTTCGCCCTCAATGCCTCGACATTGGCCGGATCGGGATCGAGATCGGGCCAGCTGACGCCGGCCGCCCTGGCGCGATCGAGCTCGGTGTTCAGCCGCGCCGCCAGTTGCTGCGAGGGCAGATAGGAGAGAAACACCCGTCCGGTCGCGGAGTGCAGCAAGGGAAACGTGCTGCCAAGTCCGATCGACGTCGTCGTCAGATCGGGACCCCGCTCCAGTCTGACCACGGTCGGGCCATTGTGGCTCCAGACGGCGAGCAGCGCGGCTTGGCCCGTCACTACGGACAATTCCTCCAGCTCCTCCGACGCGCGGATGACGAAGTTGTTTCGGCTGATGGCCGCAACGCCGAGCTCCGCCGCTTCGCGGCCGAGGTCGTAGCGGCCGGACCGCTCCTTCTGCACCGCGAGGCCCGCATGGATGAAGCTTGCCAAATAGCGATGCACCTTGCTTGGCGGCATGCCCGCCTCGCGCGCGATATCCGACAGCGCCGCCGGCCCCTCGAAGGACCGCAGCACGCGCAGCACCGACAGGGCTGCGTCGAGAGCCTGGATGCCGCCGGGCGCGGTGCCGCCGCCGTCCTCGCTCGTCTCCATCGGAGCCTTGCGTTTCATGTCATCAGCTCCTTGAACTCGCCCGGCACGCTCGCGCCGCGGAGCTCGCCTGTGTCCGTGACGGATGCCCACGCGCGCTGCTCGAAGCCGCTGGCAATCCGCAGGTTGCCTACCGAAAGCTTGTAGTCGATTCGAAATCGCCGCTCCTGCCACTCGGCCACTTCCGCATGGATCACCAGCTCGTCATCGTAGCGCGCTGGGCCGGCAAATTGGGCCCCGACATTGACCAGTGGCGTGACGCTCCTGAAACGGCGCCGCAACTCGCGCTGGCTCAAGCCAAGCTTGCGCAGCCAGCGCTGATAGGTGCAGTCGAACCAATAGAAGTAGTTGGGATAAAACACGATTCCGGCTTCGTCGCAGTCGCCCCACTCGATCGTAAAAGCTGTCTCAAACATCCGAAATCCTCCCGCAGGCCAATAGTCGGCCGAGGCCAAGGTCCAGGCTGAATTTCTATATTAGAAAATTACTTCCTCATAACGTAAAAAGTTCTTGCATTGTCTGTAATGAATTGCATAATGCGCAAATAAGAACGTTTATCAGAAGCAACGGGGAAGGAAGGTCATGAAGCTCAGTCGCGTCGCTGTGCTGGGAGGCGGCCCCGCAGGGCTGTACTTTGCCGACCTGTGGAAACGCAGTCATCCTGAGAGTCAGGTCGATGTCTTCGAGCAGAATCCCGAAGGCGCCACCTGGGGCTTTGGCGTCGTCTTCTCCGACAAGGCCCTCGACTTCCTTCGCGCCGATGATCCGGAAACAGCCGAAGCTGTGTCGGCGCGCATGGAGCAATGGCGGGACATCACGCTCGTTCACCGCGGCAAACGCGTCGCGCTCGACGGGGTCGGCTTCTCCGCGGTCGGTCGGCTCGACTTCATTACCCAACTCACCGCGCGCGCTCGATCCGTCGGCGCCAATATTCGGTTCGGCACGCTCGTGCGCTCGGTCGATGAGCTTGCGGGATACGATCTGATCGTGGCCGCTGACGGCGTGAACTCGCTGATCCGACGGACCTACGAAGGCGACTTCAAGACGTCGCTATCCTATGACGACAACAAGTTCGCCTGGTACGGCACCACCAAACGATTCGAGACGCTGACCCAGACCTTCGTCGAAAGCGATTTCGGCTGCTTCACCGCCCATCACTACCGATACTCGGCCACGATGAGCACGTTCATCATCGAGTGCGATCGCACCACCTGGCTCCGGGCCGGCCTCGCAGAGAAGACCGAGGATGAGAGCAGGGTGCTTTGCGAGAGGGTGTTCGCCGACACGCTCGAAGGGCATCCTCTGGTCAACAACAAGTCGATCTGGCGCAATTTTCCCTGGCTGTGGAACGATCGCTGGTCCCACCGCAACATGGTTCTGGTCGGCGACGCGCTCCATACCGCACACTTCTCGATCGGCTCAGGCACGCGGCTCGCGCTCGAGGACGTCATCGCCCTCGTCAAGGCGCTGGACCGTGAACCGCACGATCTGCGCCGTGGGCTGCAAGCTTACGAGACCGAGCGTCGGCCGGTGGTGGAGAAACTGGTCAAGGCCGCACGGACCAGCGCGGCATGGTATGAGGATTTCCCCGAGCACATGAAACTGCGGCCACTGGATTTCGGCTACAGCTACATCACCCGCTCCGGGCGGATCGACGACGCTCAGCTCCGCGCGATGTCGCCGCGCTTCATGGCGCATTACGACGCGAGTTCGTCGCTCGCCATGAATTCGCGATAAGTGAGGAGCGCTGTCATGACGGACCGGATTGGCGAGACAATCGTTGACGCTGTGCCCGACGATGCCGCGGGCGCGCGGGAGATCGGCTTTACGATCCCCGAGCGCTACAATGCCAGTGAAATCCTGTTCGGCAATCTGCAGGCGGGCCGCGCCGAGAAGATCGCAATCTACACGGCGGCCGGCAACACCAGCTACCGCGAATTATGCGTCAGCGCCGCCAGGGCCGGCAACGCGCTCAAGTCGCTCGGGCTTGCCGCGGGCGAGCGCGTGCTTCTCCTGCTCAATGACACCGCGTCCTATCCGGCCGTGTTTTTCGGAGCGATCCGCGCCGGCCTGGTACCGATGCTGATCAACACGCTTTCGCCCAAGGACCTCATCGGCTTTTATCTGCAGGATTCGGCCGCGCCGGTCGCGGTAGCAGATGCCGAATACGCGGCTCTGTTCGATCAGGAGACGATCGCCGGAACATCACTGCGGACGCTGGTCGTGATCAACGGTGAGACGCCGCGCGGACCGTCCTCGATCAAGGTCCTGAACGGCGATGATTGGTTCGCGAAATTTCCTGGGGAGCTGGAAGCGGCTCCCACCAGCCGCGATGACATGGCGTTCTGGATGTACAGCTCGGGCAGCACCGGCCGGCCCAAAGGCATCGTACACCTGCAGCACGACATGGCCTACACGGCGCAGAGTTTCGGCCGTCATACCCTGGGGATCGACGAGAACGACATCTGCTTCTCCGTGCCGAAGATCTTCTTCGCCTACGGCTTCGGCAATTCGATCAGCTTCCCGTTCTCGGTGGGCGCCAGCACGGTTCTGCTCGCCGGTCGACCCGAGCCGAATGCGGTGCTCGATATGATCGCGCGGTTCAGGCCTACGCTCTTCTTCGGACTGCCGACGCTCTACAACGCACTGCTGCATCACCCGCGTATCGACACTGCGGACCTCACCAGCGTGCGCCTTTGCCTGTCAGCCGCCGAGGTGATGTCGCAGGACCTTTTCAACGCGTGGAGACGACGCTTCGGTTTGGAGATCATGGAGGGGCTCGGATCGACCGAGGTGCTGCACATCTATCTTTCGAATACGCGCGAGCAGAAGAAGGTCGGAACCGCCGGCAAACGCGTCCCCGGATACGAGATCCGGCTGAGCACCCCTGAAGGCGAGCCCGTCATGCAAGGTGAAGAAGGCGTGATGTGGGTTCGCGGCCACTCCAACGCGCCCTGCTACTGGAATCGGCCGGACAAGACGGCGCAGACCATGCGCGAGGAGGGCTGGATCTGGACCGGCGATCGGCTCGTCGAAGACAAGGATGGATTCTTCACCTTTGTCGGTCGCGTCGATGATCTCATCAAGGTGAGCGGCCAATGGATCTACCCGCTCGAGATCGAGCTCTGCCTGTCCGAACATCCTGCGGTTCGCGAGTGCGCGGTGCTCGGACTGGAGCTTGCCGACCGTCGGATGACGACGAAAGCATTCGTGATCCTTCGCGACGATTATTCGGCCAGCGAACAGCTGACGCGGGAGCTGCAGGATCACGTCAAGTCGAAGCTGCTTCCCTACAAATATCCGCGCCTGATCGAGTACCCGACCGACTTGCCGAAAACGGGAACAGGCAAGATCGATCGGCAGAAGCTGCGTAGTTCCGGGCCCTGACCGGACGACCAGCTTCGGGCTTCTCAACGCACCAGAACTGTCACAGCCTAGAACACAAGCTCACTGGAGTTCGTGATGTCGATTGCGAGAACGGTAGACGTGACCGGGGTCATCGAACAGGCCCGGTTTGGAAGCTTCCAGCTTCTGATCCTCATTCTATGCGCGTGGATTGCCCTGCTCGACGGCTTCGATACCCAGGCGATTGCCTATGTCGCCCCTGTGATCGCCGAGCAGTGGGGAATCGCAATGGCCGGCTTCGGTCCGATCTTTGGCGCCGGACTGGCCGGCCTCACGGTCGGTGCGTTCGTGTTGAGCCCGGCAGCAGATCGTTTTGGCCGCAAGAACGTGATCCTGCTCTCGGTGCTGTTGTTCGGCATCTTCGCTCTCATCACCGCCCGGGCGACAACCCTGAACGAGCTCTTGATCTATCGTTTCCTGACAGGTCTTGGCCTGGGCGGTGCCATGCCCAACATCATTGCGCTGACCAGCGAATACGCTCCCAGGCGCATGCGGGCGCTGCTCATCGCGGTCATGTTCTGCGGCTTTCCGCTCGGCTCGACCGTCGGCGGCGTTGTCAGTGCACCCTTGATCGGTGCCTTTGGCTGGCAATCGGTGTTTGTCGTGGGTGGCATCCTGCCGCTTGCGAGCCTGGTCGCGCTGTGCGTCTGGCTGCCCGAGTCGATCCGTTATCTGATGGCACGCGGCATTGCGGACGAGAGAATTGATCGTCTGATCGCCAGGCTCGATCCGGCCGCCTCCCGGACGGCGGAGCGCCGCTACGCCATGCCTGACCCGCAAGCGGCCGGCTTTCCGGTGACGAAGCTCCTGCAAGAGGGCCGCGCGCCCATGACCCTGCTTCTTTGGGTCGCATTCTTCATGAATTTGCTCGTCATGTACTTCCTGGTGAACTGGATGCCCTCGCTGCTCAAGGCGAGCGGCCTGCCGCTCAATGTCGCGATCCTGTCGACGGCGGTGTTGAACGCCGGCGGCGTCGTCGGTGCGATCGTTCTCGGCCGCTTCGTCGACCGGCTCGACCCCTATCTGGTGCTCGGCGGCGCATATTCGGCCTCGGCGCTCTTCATCGCAGGGATCGCTTTTGGCTCCGCCAACATCTGGACGCTGATGATCTCGACCTTCCTCGCCGGGTTTGGCGTGGTCGGCGCGCAGATCGGCATGAATGCGCTTGCTGCCAGTCTGTATCCGACCTCGATGCGCTCGACCGGCGTCGGTTGGGCGCTGGGCGTGGGCCGCATCGGCTCGATCATTGGTCCGGTCGCCGGAGGCATGCTTCTTGGCTTCGGATGGAATGCGCAGTCTGTCGTCTTGACCGCGGCCGTGCCGGCGATGCTTGCGGGACTTGCGGTGATCGCATTGCGCAGGCGAGAGCCCGCGCTTGCGCTCGTCTCATCAGCCGCGACGCTGCATCATTAGTCGTCCAGTTCCTTCAATCACAGCGAGACAAGCGATGTCCCAGCATTCGATCATGGCTCCGACCGAAGATACGCCGGAACGCCGGGAGTTCTACGACAAGATCGACAAGAGGAACCTCACGGCGCTCTGGCTGTCGCTGGCCGATCTCGTCACACCTGAGCCAAGGAGTGCCTGTCGTCCCGCGTCCTGGCGCTTTGACGAGATACGCGCCTATATGCTCGAGGCTGGCGCGCTCATCACCGCCAAGGAGGCGGAACGAAGAGTTCTCGTGCTCGAGAATCCCGGTCTTCGCGGACAATCCAAGATCACCACGGATCTTTACGCCGGCGTGCAGCTGGTCATGCCGGGCGAGGTCGCGCCGGCTCACCGCCACACCCAGTCGGCCCTTCGCTTCATCCTGGAGGGCGAGGGCGCCTACACCGCCGTGAATGGCGAGCGCACCATGATGCATGAGGGCGATTTCATCATTACGCCGCCTTGGGCCTGGCACGATCACGGCAACCCCAGTCCGAACCCGGTCTTCTGGCTCGATGGTCTCGACATTCCCGTGCTGCAGATGCTCGACGCCTCGTTTGCCGAACATCTCGATGTCGACGAACAGCCGATCATCCGCCCGGTCGGCGACAGCGACGCCCGCTACGGCAACAACCTGCTTCCCGTCGATCACAAGGGAAGCGGCGGCACCTCGCCGGTGTTCAACTATCCCTATGCGCGAACCCGCGAGGCGCTTGAGCGCCTGCGGCGAGCCGCTGCATGGGACCCCTGCCATGGTCTCAAGATGCGCTACACCAACCCGATCACCGGCAATCACGCCATGGCCACGATGGCGACCTTCATCCAGCTTCTGCCAAAGGGTTTTGCCACCGCCGCCTGCCGCTCGACCGATGCGACGGTGTTCGTGCCGATCGAGGGCAGCGGCCGCAGCGTCATCTCGTCACGATCCGGCGCAGACGTCGTGGTCGAGTGGGGCAAGCGAGATATCTTCGTCGTGCCGTCCTGGCATCGGGTGCGTCACGAGGCGCTCGACGGCGACGCGGTGATCTTCTCATATTCGGATCGGCCCATCCAGGAAGCGCTGCATCTGTTCCGGGAGGACCGCGGCAATGCATGACGCCGTGACCCACTCCGATTTCGTCCTGCCGCCTCAGCCGCATGCCTCGGTCGCAGTCCACAATTCGACAGCGCGCTTTCCGGTGCGCCGGATCATCTGCGTCGGCCGCAATTACGCGGCCCATGCACGTGAGATGGGTCGCGATCCCGATCGCGAGCCGCCGTTCTTCTTCATGAAGCCCGCGGACACGGTCGTGGACGACGGGACGACGATTCCGTATCCACCGCAGACCAGCAACTTCCACTACGAAATCGAGCTGATCGTCGCGATCGGGCAGGGCGGGACCGACATCCCGGTCCAGCGCGCGCTCGATCATGTCTGGGGCTACGGCGTCGGCATCGATCTGACCCGTCGCGACCTGCAGCTCCAGGCCCGTGAGCAAGGTCGCCCCTGGGACTGGGGCAAGGGTTTTGATCTGTCGGCGCCGATCGCGCCCTTGCGGCCGGCTGCAGAGGTCGGACATCCCAAAGCCGGGCGTATCTGGCTCGCGGTCGACGGCGCGCTGAAGCAGGAGTCCGACATCGCGAAGCTGATCTGGCCGGTGCCCGACATCATATCAATCTGTTCGCACGCGATGGCGCTCAAGCCGGGCGACATCATCATGACGGGGACGCCAGAGGGCGTCGGCCCGGTGCAGCGCGGTGAAGTGATGACGGGAGGGATCGAGGGACTCGGCGACATCCGGATAGCTGTAGCATAGGTCTGTTGGCCGATTCGCCTCATTGATAGCGAGAAGGTCAAGCCAACCGGGCCCCGACGCCGACAAGCGGGCTGCCGCCGGGACCCCAATGCCTAGAATGTCGTCCAGAGATAGACCAGCAGCGTATTGTTGTCGCGGGCGTTGGTTCCCATGCCGTCGAAATTGTATTTCGCGCCATTGAACTTGTTGTAGGCGGTGTATTGCACGCCGATGCGCGTGTTGAACCAGGGCCAAAGCTTGGGCGCGTTGTTCTTGCCGAAGAACTGGTAGGCGATTTCGGCAACGTAGCCATCGCTGTCCGGCTTGAACGTCGAGTTTCCGCCGTAGAGGATGGGATCTGCAGTGCCCCACGTATTGAAGTAACCGCCGGTCAAAATCACCTTGCCGTCGGTGCCGTAGGTCAGCGCAGCCTGGGCGCGGAATGTGTTCAGCGTGTTGTTAAGGTTGCCGGCAAGTCCGGCCGCCACGCTCGCCGGCAGATACTGCTTCTCGTGAAGATAGGTGGCGCGCAAGGTGACCCAGTAGCCGTCGCCCTGATACTGGTATTGCGAATCGAAGCCGATATCATTGAACCTGTTGGTGCCGACGCCGGGCACGAAATTGGCCATCGACAGGCCGGTCTCGGCGAACAGTCCGAACGTGCCGACTTCCAGCGAATGTTTGCCGAACTGCAATTCATAGGCGGCCCTGAAATAGGGAGCGATGCCGCTGATCGGCTGGGTGTTGGCAGGATTGACCCCAAGCGAATTGAGCGTCCCGGGCGACAATGTCTGGTAGCCGGTCACTTCGAGATAGAGCTGATCGTTGAGGAAGGCATAGCCGCCAAGACCCAGCACCTGCGCAGCATATCCCTGGTCGATCAGCGTCTTGGCGCCCGGCGTGTTGGCGAGGTTGGTCTGCACGAACGGATAGCCCCAGGCCGGCGTCGAATTCCAGGGATCCTGCACGGTCGGGTTGTTGTTGACAGTGAGGCCGAAGACCGCGGGCATTCCGCCGATAGTGGTCGTGTTGGCATAGCGGATGTCGAGATTGTCCCAGGTGTAGAGATGCGGCACCGGTGGCCCGAAGCCCTGGGCATTGTAGGTGCCCTGGATGAAGGCGCCGATGTGATCGGTAATCGCGCCGCCGTAGAAGAGGCTCGCCGATTGCACCGGTTCAAAATTGTCGTTCGCCTTGAGATAGGGCGCAGAGCCGGCCGTATCCATCGGCGTGGCCGTGTGCGTGAAGCTCGTGACGATCTGGGCGGATATGGGTAGCTGCCAATCGCTGGATGGCGCGGCCTGGTCGGGAGCCTTGGTCGGAAATGGGATGAATTTCGGCTTCTCCGGGGTTTGCATGCCCATCGTGTAGCCGCCGATTTTGAAGCGCCGGCCGAACGGAGTTAGCTGCGGATACTCGGTGTGACAGACGCCGCATTTGAGCCCGGTCTGCCGCGCGAAACTGGGAAGGGCGGACGCGCGTTCTGGCAACATCAGCACGGCGCTCGACAGGATGAAGGTCAGAAACGCAAATAGCAGGCGTGCAACAGCACGGCCGCGAGCATTAGCCACTCGTGGCATCAAGAACTCCCCCACAAATTCTAGCAAATGCGGATCGCCGAACAGCAATCCACAGCCCGGAACGACAACCCCCCGGTTGTATCTCCGCGTCCCAGCGGCCCAATGAGAATGGTTCTCAATCGCGGCTCGTTTAGGTCGGAATCAGTCGCAAATGAGTGCTTCTCTGCGGTGCTTTTATGCGGATGCTCCGAAGGCCTATTCTGACTTGCGCAGCCCGGCACAGCTAACAACTCGAGGCACGCTTACACTCTCTCTCTTGTTGTGCGGGAGGGAGTAGATCACCTCGGAAGCGAAGTTCGGCGCGGACGAGCGCCTGCCGCAATGCCGTCATCGCTGCGGACAGGACCGGCAACAATTTGCGTCGCGAAGTCCGGCGCGAACGCGAGGTAGAGCGCATCGAAAAATGACGAGCGTACGTTGCGCAGGATCTTCAAGCTGCTGCCCACGCCGTGTGCAAACAGCGTCAAAACACGTACGTAGTTCTACTGATGATAAAAAGAAGTTCCCGACGCGGGTTCCACGTTCAACGCTCCATTAATGTTAACGCCGCAATGTCTTGCGCGGGTGGGCGACGCGCAGCCGCTCCCGGAAATTCGCGTGCGCTTGAAAGTCGTTTTGTTGAGAAATTTTTGATGCTGCTACGGTGTGTCCACGCAGCCGTCTGCGCCGGAGTAGGTGTGGCAACGATCGCAGTCTCTGCGACAGGCCACGCGCAAATTGCTGCGCCAAGCCAGTTGACGCCCCAGAGTCTTCGCCCGGCGGCTCCGCCGAACGCACCGAGGGTGGTGCTGCCGGGTTCTTCTGACATCACGGCTCCGAACGGAAACAGCGATCTGACGGTCCTGGTCGCCGACGTGCAGCTCGAGGGCCAATTCCCCGAGCTTTTCGCTTTGACCGAGCCCGTGATCGGCAGTCTCAGGAATCGGACGGTCAGCGTCGCGCAGATCTATTCCGCAGCTGCCGAGCTGGAGCGGATCTATGCCGCGGCCGGCTATGTGCTCGTGCGCATCGTGGTGCCGCCGCAGAATCTCGTGGATCACGGCCGCCTGTCGCTCGTCGTCGTGGACGGCTTCATCGAAGCGGTGGACGTTGCCGCGCTGCCCGAAAAAGTACGGGTGGCGGTTGCGGGCCGCGTCGGCGGCCTCGTCGGCCGGCGACATCTCAGGCTTACCGAGATCGAGCGCGCTCTACTGGTCGCGGGCGAGATTCCCGGGCTCAGTCTCAGGAGCACATTGGCGCGCGGTGAGCGCGAAGGTGGAGTGAGGTTGATTCTGGATGGCGAGCATCGCCTCGTCTCCGTCTCCGCGGGTGCCGACGATCGCCTGCCGGGCTCGCTCGGGACCTGGCAGCTGCGCGGCACCGTCGCGCTGAACAGCGCGTTTGGCGCGGGCGAACAGATCTACGGCACGGCCGGGATTGGACCAGACCGCAACGCCGCGATCGGCGGCTCATCGCCGCTGGCGATCTATGGCGCTGGCGCCATCATTCCCATCGGCGTCGATGGTCTGACGCTGAACCCGGAGTATACGCGTTCGACCACGCGGACCGCGCAAGCTCCGGGAGTCCCCGCTTCGACGGGAGTGTTCGAGCGCTATGCATTGCGGCTGCGCGAACCGATCAGCCTCACGCGCAAGGCATCGCTGTTCTTCAATTTTTCGCTTGAAGACATCGATCAGCGGATGATCGCGCCAGACTTCGGCACCAGCCTCAATCATGATCATTATGCCGTTCTGCGCACCGGGCCCGACCTCACGAGTACGCTGTCATGGGGCGCCGGGCTGCAAGTCGGAGCGCTGCTCTCGCAGGGCCTCGGCGGCCGGGGCGCCATGGACGCTGCGGCCTCGGGGATACCGCTGTCGCGGCTCGGGGCAGGCCCGGATTTCACCAAGCTCGGCGGCACTGCCCACATCGGCCAACCCCTGCCGGCGGGGTTCCGGGTCGATCTGATCGCAGCGGCGCAGACGAGCTTCAACAAGCCGATGCTGCGTCCCGAGCAGATCGTGCTCGATGGCAGCGACGCGCTGTCGGCGTTTGCATCCGGCACCTTCAGCGCCGACCAGGGCGTGACGCTGCGCAGCGAATTGTCGCGACCGTTTGCGCTGAACGCGGCTAGCGCCACGCTGTCGCCGTATCTGTTTGGCGCGGTCGGGCGCGGCTGGCTCGCAAATGCCACCCGCGTGGAACAGTCGTCCTTTTATGCGGGCAGTGCCGGGCTCGGCGTGCGCGGCAATGTCGAGGAGGCTGCCAATCGGCCGGGTGGAAGCCTGGCGCTGGAGGTGGCGCGCGGCTTCACCGACCTTGCCGGCGTCAGGCAAGGCTGGCGTGCCAACGTCATTGCGTCGGTGGTCTATTGATGCGCAGGCGCCATTCCACAGCGGCTTATGCGAGCGCGGTGATCGCACGCGCGACGTGGCGGGCCATCCTGGCCGGCGGCGCGCCGATCGCGGTCTTGACCTCGCAAGCGGACGCGCAGGCCGTCCTGCCGCAGGCACCGACGGTGGTGTCCGGACAGGTCAGGATCGCCGCGCCCACGGCCAATGGCCTGACCGTCAACCAGGCTTCGCCACGCGCGATCGTCGACTGGAACAGCTTTTCGGTCGGCCCCAATGCAAGCGTCAACTTCGTCCAGCCCAATGCGGGGGCAGCGATCCTCAACCGCGTGACGGGGACGACATCATCGACCATCGCGGGCCAGGTCACGGCCAACGGACAGGTGTTCCTGGTCAATCCGAACGGGATCGCCATCACGCCGACCGGCTCGGTTCAGGTCGGCGGCGGCTTCGTGGCCTCGACGCTTGATATCGCAAATGGCGACTTCAATGCCGGCAAGCTCAATTTCGCCGGCAAGGGCGCCTCCAGCGCCGTCAGCAATGCGGGCAGCATCTCGGCCGCGCCCGGCTCCTTCGTCGGCCTGATCGGCGGATCAGTCGCGAGCGGCGGGACGATCAGCGTTCCGCTCGGCAAGGTCGGCCTCGGATCGGGCGAACGAATAACGCTCAACCCGAGCGGCGACGGCTTCATGCAGGTCGCCGTTCCAACCGGAGCGACCGCGGCCGACGGGCAGGCGCTGGTGAATGTCGCCGGTCGCGTCAGCACCGGGGGCGGCACGATCGAGATCAAGGCGGCGACGGCGCGCGACGCGGTGCGCGACGTCGTCAATGTCTCCGGCATGGTCACCGCGCGCACCGTGTCGGGCCGGCGCGGCAACATCATGCTCGATGGCGGCGAGGGTGGCACCGTCACGGTCTCCGGCAGGCTGGCTGCCAACGGCGGCCGCACCGGCAAGGGCGGCACCGTGG
>Ga0335085_10011700_pt1 | contig 12995 bp, 10 predicted proteins | sample Lox_Sample_45_FD_206712 | JGI IMG/M metagenome (GOLD analysis project Ga0335085, IMG submission 206712) | Soil microbial communities from Loxahatchee National Wildlife Refuge, Florida, United States - Lox_Sample_4.5 | ecosystem: Environmental > Terrestrial > Soil > Wetlands | place: USA...
CAGTTGAAGTCGGTACCCAACGTGGTGGAGGTGAATCCGTTTGGCGGGCCGACGCGCGAATACCAGGTGCAGATCGATCCTGGGAAGCTGGTTTCCTATGGCTTGACCCTGGCGCAGGTGGAACAGGCGATCGCAGCGAACAACACCAACGCCGGTGGCGGATTTGTCGAACGCGGCGAGCAGGCGCTGAACGTCCGCGCCGTAGGACTGATGCAGGGCACCGAAGACATCGCCAACACCGTGATCAAAGTACAAAACGGCACGCCGGTAAGGGTGGCGGACATCGGCAATGTGGTGCAGGCTCCGAAGGTCCGGCTGGGGCAACTGGGAAAGGCAATCCGCACCGAAGATGGCACCATTATCAATGATGACGATGTGGTCGAAGGCATTGTGCTGCTCCGCAAGGGGGCGGAAGCCGACGCCACCCTCGACGCGCTCCACGTGAAGATCAACGAATTGAACGATCACGGCCTGCCCCAGGGCGTGAAGCTGGTGCCGCATCTCGATCGCAGCGACCTGGTGCACTACACCACGCACACCGTGCTGCGGAATCTCACCGACGGCGTGCTGCTGGTCACGCTCATCCTGTTCTTATTCCTGGGGAATGTGCGCAGCGCGTTGGTGGTGACCATCACCATTCCCTTCTCTCTGCTCTTTGCGGCGATCCTGCTCGACTTGCGGCATATTCCGGCGAACCTGCTTTCCCTCGGCGCACTCGACTTCGGCATGGTGGTCGATGGCTCGGTGGTGATGGTCGAGAACATTCTGCGTCACACCGAGTTTGCCGATAAGAAGAAGTCGTTCATGGAGACGATCGCGATCGCCGCCCATGAAGTGCAGAAGCCGGTCTTCTTCGCGCGCATCATCATCATCGTCGCCTACCTGCCGATCTTCACCCTGCAGCGGGTGGAAGGACGCTTGTTCAGCCCCATGGCGTGGACAGTGGCCTTCGCCCTGCTGGGCGCGCTGCTGTTCGCCCTGGTTATCGCTCCGGTGCTGTGCAGCCTGCTCTTCCAGCGCGGGGTAAAGGAGTGGCGGAATCCCGTCCTGCACTTTTTGCAGGACCGCTATGCCGCCAGCCTCGAGTGGTGCTTCGATCATCTGAAGACAACCCTTGCCCTGGGAGTGGTGGCCTTGGCCCTGATGCTGTTCCTGGCGCTCAGCGGCATCATCGGCTCGGAGTTCCTGCCGCATCTGGACGAAGGCGCGATCTGGGTGCGGGGCACGCTGGCGCCGAGCACGGGACCAACGGCGGGAATCCGATTGGCAAATGAAGCGCGCCTGGCCCTGGCGCAATTTCCCGAGGTGAAGCAAGTGGTCAGCCAGGTGGGACGACCGGACGATGGCAGCGACGCGAGCGGCTTTTACAACACCGAATTTTTTGTCGATTTGCTTCCCCGCTCCAAGTGGCGCAAGCAGTTTGCCAGCAAAGACGATTTGATCGCCGCCATGGACAAGACGCTGAGCCAGTTTCCCGGCGTGTACTGGAATTTTTCCCAGCCGATTTCCGACAACGTCGAAGAGGCGGTCAGCGGGGTGAAGGGCGAGCTGGCGGTAAAACTCTTTGGCACCGACTTGAAAACTCTGGAAGAAAAAGCCGACGAGATTCAATCGGTGATGAGCAAAGTTCCGGGCGTGGCCGACCTCGGGACCTTCCAGGTACGCGGCCAGCCTAACGTCAACCTGGTGGTGAACCGCACGGAGGCAAATCGTTATGGCATCAACGTTGCCGACGTGCAGGATGCCATTGAGACCGCGGTTGGAGGAAAAGCCGTAAGCCAGATTCTGATCGGCGAACAGCGCTATGACCTCACCCTGCGCTACCAGCTTCCCTTCCGGCGCACGATTGATGACATCAAGAACATACGGCTGGTGGCTCCATCGGGCGAGCGGGTTTCGCTCGGGCAGCTGTGCACCATCAGCCTCGACGACGGGGCTTCGACGATTTACCGCGAGGGCAACTCCCGCTATATCGCCATCAAGTACAGTGTGCGCGGGCGTGATCTGGGCAGCACGGTGCGGCAGGCGATTGACGAAGTAAACCAGAAGGTGAAATTGCCGGAGCGCTACCACCTGGATTGGACGGGCGAATACGAAAGCCAGCAGCGCGCCAACCGCCGCCTCGCCTTCATCGTGCCCATCACGCTGCTGCTGATGTCGTTCATCCTGTACTCGGCGTTCGGCTCATGGAAGTGGGTGGGCCTGATTCTTGCCGTGGTGGCTTTATCTCCCCTGGGCGGATTCTTGAGCCTGCTGGTTACGGGAACGCACTTCTCGGTGTCCTCCGGCCTGGGCTTCCTGGCGCTGATCGGGGTGTCGGTGGAAATTGGCGTCATCATGCTGGAGTACATCAACCAGCTGCGCACCCGCGGCATGGAGGTCCGGGCAGCGGTGAAAGAAGGAGCATCCCTGAGATTGCGCCCCATCATGATGACCATGCTGGTCGCCACCCTGGGGCTGCTGCCCGCGGCCATGTCGCACGATATCGGATCGGACTCGCAACGCCCGTTCGCGATCGTAGTAGTCGGCGGATTGATCGTGGAGCTGCTGATCAGCGTGATTCTGCTGCCGGCTTTGTACCTGTTCTTCGCGCGCGGCGATGACAAGCTTCCGCCGCCGGAGACATCGTTCGCCTCCGAAGGCGAGCACGTGGACTAGGCAAGTCTAGTTCCAGAGCTGGATGCAGAGTTCGGGATCTTTGGAAGGCTCCACGCGGCAGAGCCGGCGGCTGAGACAGAGGTCCCAGTGCGGGCAAGAGCGGCAAGCGCCGCGGCTCACCGCGGCGGTGGCAAAGTGGTCAGCAAGACGATATAAGCCAAACACAACGATGAAAGCGGCGCAGGTGACAACCAGCATGACCAATCTCCCGAACGCCGCCATCATGCTGCCTCTCTCACGTTCTGCCTGTGATGACGGTCACATGAATCGGTGACTTTTTAACGATGCCGGCGGGCCGGGCAAACAGACCGATCCGATGTATAATCGCGCCCGCCCTGGAGGCCTTATGCGGACGATTCTGACGGCACTCGCCGTCTTCCTGATGGTTGCCCTTGGTTGGGCGCAATCGCGCGAACAACAGGTCACGGCCCGTGTCCCGGTACAGGGAAACAGCCGTGAAATTGGCGCGGAACGAGCCGTGGCGCACGCTTCTCCCACTGCCTTGAAAGTTTCGCCCGCCGCCAACCCGTGGAAACTGCAAGCCACCCTGACAGGAGCGGTCATCCACGACATTTCCTTCCCCACCCCGAAGATCGGTTACGCCGCGGCGGAGTTAGGGCAGGTTTGGAAGACCACCAACGGCGGCGCCAGCTGGACGGAAATCCTCAATCTCGGCTTCCCCTATTACTTTTACGGGGTCGCGACGCTGAGTGCCAACGAAGTCGTGATTTCGGGGTTCAACGATAACAACTTCGAAGGGATCATTCGCTGGAGTCAGGACGGCGGCACAACCTGGACCAACGACATCGTTCTAACCACGTCCGGCTGGTCTTATCGCACACGCTTCGCCAACAGCACCGACGGCCTGGTCATGGATGGTCTCAGTCTCAACGCTCCCAACGCCGCGCATGTGACGACCGACGACGGCCAGACGGCAACTGACTGGACCCTGGTCCAGCCGGTCGATCCCAACGGCGGCTGGTTTGGCAATGAGTTCAGCCTGCTTCCCAATCTCGCCGCGCGGGCATCGGGCATCACCTACTGCTCCAGTACGAATGGCGGCGCCGCCTGGAGCTGCGGACCGCCGGTAGACTCGGTGTTTGACGGCCCGGTGTTCTTCGTCAACAACAAGGCGGGCTGGGTGGGGGGTGGCGAGATCTCTCCTAAGGTGGAAGGCTGGGTACACCGCACCACCGACGGGGGCAAGACCTGGAGCGGACGCACGCTGGATGACGCATGGCCGATCCGTCAGATCAACTTCCTGACTCCCATGGTCGGCTGGGCCGCTGGAGGCAACGTTTACAGCGGCGTTGGCGGGATGTATTACAGCGGCGACGGCGGCCAAACCTGGTCGCTCGATGTGAACACCGGCGCGGAGATGGACGCCTGCGACTCCAAGCACGGGGGCAAGAACTACCAGATCTGGTGTGCCGGCTACAATGCCTCTTTCAATGGAGTCGTTTATACCTTGAAGGGGTCGCTGTAGGCGCACGGGCTCGCCTGCTGTCCCTAGTTTGTCAGCGATCCCAGGATGTAGTCGGTCAGAAGCTTGTCAGAAATCTGGTGAGCGCCGCGCTCGTGATAATTCGTGGTCGTGATTACGACCACCATATCCTGCTCGGGAAAGATCGCGACCTTGTTGCCTCCTGAGCCCTGCATGAGATAAGCGGGATATTTCCCCTTCGCGGTGGAGAAAGACTTCAACCACCAGAAGTAGCCATACTCGGTTTGGTCGTCAACCTGGGCATGCGGCGTCGTGGAGCGCTTGACCCAGTCAGCAGAGATCAGCTGCTTGCCGTTCCAGCGCCCTCCGTTCAGGTAAAGCTGGCCCAACTTCAGGTAGTCACGGCTGCGGAGGGCGAGTCCTCCACCAGTCTGCGCGATTCCCATGGGTGAGTACTGCCATTCCGCTTTCGTAATTCCCAAGGGCGCGAAGAGATTCGCGGCGGCGAAATCGGCCACTTTCTGCTTCGTGGCTTTCTCCAGGACTCCACCCAGCGTGCTGGCGCCGGCGGTGCAGTAGCTGAAACTGCGTCCGTAGGGCGAGTCCTTGGGTTTGGGCACCCAGGCGGGAAAACCGCGGACGGGCAAATCCAGGGTGAATTTGATCCAATCTTCGATCAGGTACATGCGCTCTTCATTGCCGCGTGAAAACTCGTTCTCGTCGTCGCATTCGAGCAGCGAGCTCATGGTCAGGAAATCTTCCACCGTGATCTGTTCTTTGCGGGGATCGGGATTTTCCACGGGATGTTCTTCGGGAAAGAAAGAGAAGACACGGGCGTCGACACCGGGGAGCAGACGCTTGTCGATGGCGACGCCAACCAGCATGCTGGTAATGGTCTTGGTGGCTGAGCGAGTGTTGCGCAGGGCCTCGGCGCCGGCGTCGTCAAAATAGGATTCGTATACGAGCTTGCCGTGGCGCGCGATAAGGACGCTGGTGATGCTCTTGAAGTCACCCTTGCGAATGGCGGCCTGCATCTCGTCGAGCCGGGCCTGCGAGAAGCCGGCCTCCAAAGGCAAGGTGGTGATCCAGGCGTCCTGCCCGGTCTCGGCAGCTTGGGAAAAACAGAGTCCTGAAAACAGCAGACAAACGACAAGAATCGCGCGGCGAAAGGTCACAGAGTGGCTCATGGCCTCAGAGTGCCACGCCGCCTGGCACTGGTCTTGTCAGAACGAAACCTTCCTGGTCTGTCGAAACTAATTTTCCAGTAGCTGGCGGCGGTATTTTTGCGGAGAAGAACCGTACGCCTGTCGGAAAGCCTTGGAGAAATGACTCTGGTCGGCAAAACCGCTGTCGAGGGCAATCTCGGAAAGCGGACGGTGGGTTTTGGTCAGCAGTCCTGCCGCCTTCTGCAGCCGGCAGTACCGAAGATACTCGCCGGGAGAGCAGCGATAAAACTTGCGAAAACTGCGTGCGAGGTAGACGGGATGGGTTCTGACGGCAGCGGCAACGTCGGCTACTGTGGTCCCATTGCCGCCCTCTTCACGCAGCAATTCTTCGGCGCAGCGCAGCCATGCCGGCGGAACGCACTCGTCGGTAGGTCGGGCAGCCACTTCCGCCATCAACTCCAGAGCGAGTCCTTCCGCGATCAAACTGGAAACCGGGCGCCAATGCGTCACTTCCCGGGCAAGCTTCAGCGCCAGCCAGCGCGCGCTCGGCCCGCTAACGGCAATCGCGTGATCGATGAGAGGAATTTGGCTGCTGATCATTTGTAACCGCTCGCCCTCTACCGAGAGGGTGAGGAATCGTCCGCCCAGAGCCTGAAAGCGGTCGCGGTGCGTAGTCCCGGGTGGGTTGTAAACCAGAAACGGAGCCTCGGCCAGATCGGGAGCGTGCTGCGCCTCAGAAATGTACGAGCCCGCCGTCACCAGAACGAAATGCGCATGGTCGTGACTATGGCGCTCAACCTGGCAGGGTGGCAGTTCGGGACTCAGCGCCGAGAAGCAGAATCCGGCGACCTGCCGCTGGCAAACCGGCTTCCCGAAGAACGATCCATAACCCAGTGTGGTGGTGGCACGCATGGTGTGAGATACGAGTGCGGAGCCCTTCGGGTTCAAGACTGGCTTGGCAAGCGGCGCAGACTGAGGACTTGCTTCTTACTCTATTCGACCCCAAAAAACGCAAGAACTTGCGCATTTCCTCCAGTTTCGAATCGGGAACACGCTTGTTTGTCTTTATCTGTCAGTATGATACAGACAGTAATTCAATGGACACTTAAATGCTATTACTTCCGTGCTAAGAAGTGGGTGAGCCTCGAGCATTAGCTTTCCTCCCCGGGCAACGAAAAGGGCTACTCCAGGCAAAACCAGGAAGGGAGATCCGCAAGTCATGACGACATCAAAAGTGCTGCTTTTCGCCGCCCTGATGCTCTGCTTGCCATTGGCCGCATTCGCCAATAGCACGGTGGATTTCGGGTACTCGGGAGGAATGCTCAGCACGCCGACCAACAGCTACATCACCACCGGTCCGATCGGAAGTACCCTGACCTCAGTCAGCGGCTATAACGGCGGGGGCATCATTACCGGAAGCAATCTGGGAACCATCACCTTCACCACCGGAGACCGGATTTCCGGCGGCATGGGCAACGCCACGTTCGCCGCGGGCGGATCGATCGTGATCACCTCGAACGGAACGGGCGGGCTGCCCGCTGGGGTTCTGTTCACCGGTACCTTCACATCCACCAGCACCTTGACCCAGGGGATCACCAGCGGCGGTCTTTACTACTACACCGTCTCGGGCACGATCAGCGGAACCTTCAGCAACGGGCAAACCGTCTCCGGACAACTGCTCACCATTTCAGTCTCGTCGAAGCAACCTTTCCACGGCACCATCGGGATCAGTAGCGGGAGCGCGACGGTGGTGACTCCGGAACCCGGGACCCTGAGCCTGTTGGGTACAGGTTTGATCGGACTGGCGGGTATGGTCCGCAAAAAGTTGATCGCCGGATAGCTTGACGTCCTACGAGTTGCAGTTAGGCCCCGGTTGCGATGCGCTGCCTCCTGGAAGGCCGGGGCCTTCTGCTGTTGTGGGTTATTCCTCTCCGTAAAGCCGGGCGAGTTGCGCCTCGGTAAGAGCCAGAGTCTCCGCAAACACGATGCGGGTTGAGGAGCCGGGCTGGCCCACCCGCGTGCAGTCGAAGTGCGGTATGACCGCCGCCAGGCGCTGCAGCAACTCGTCACGCGCAACAAATACCAGCGGGCGACGGGCTCCTTTCCATTCCGGATAGAGGATCAAGCGGTAGAAGGAAGGCAGGCGCTCGCTGCCGGGAACCGACTGGATCACGAGGCGGAGTTGCTTCTCGCCGGAGTGCGGCATGGCCGCCCTATGCTCGGGTCTAACCTCACTTCCCGCTGTGATCTAAATCACACATCTCAGTGACGGCATAGGCGGCGGCGATCAGCGCAAAAGATAATGGCTGACGGCCTAGACCGTCTCCGCCAGCATGGTGACGAGCGCCAGGATCGAGAAAGCCAGAGCCCAGGCATTCACCCGGTTGGTCATGCGGTTCTCCAAAGGGCTTTTCCTGAGCCCTGCGTCGAACCTATACGCGCCGGGTTGCGTGGTGATTACCAGAGAATGACCGCCAGGTAAAAACATTCGTACGCACCCGGCCGGTAGAACAAAACCCGCTCTTGCGAGCGGGCTTCGAGTCTGAACTCTGGACCAACGGAGGTCAGTTGGATGGCGAAGCAGGCTTAGGCAACCTCAGCTGGTTCCTCGGTGACGGGGTGTTGTTGTTATTGTTGTTGATCAGCGTGGCCGTCACCTCTCCTCCGTACATGGAAGCCTGGCTGTTGCCGAGATAGTCCTCGCACAGCAACTGGAGAGAATCGGGAGCATTGATGGTGACGGCTCCCGTCATCGTCAGCGAGCTGTTGAAATAGAAGTTGTCTTGCGGACTGCCGGTGACGCCGAAGTTGGTGACGGCCACCGAAGGATTGCTGGTGAGGGCAGCCCAACAGTACACCGAATCGCTCAGGGGTGCGAACGCCCAGCCAGAAGCGTTAATGAAGTAAGTTCCACTGGTCTCGATCACCGTGGTCTGCGTCACCGGCGTGGGAGTCGAAGTCAGGAACACGTAGCCAGCGCTATTGTTCGCGCTATAGCCGACGCTAACCCCCGCCGGTCCCTGCGCCCCGGTCGCACCTTGTGCTCCAGTCGGTCCCTGGGGACCGGTCGCGCCCTCGGGCCCCGCCGGCCCTTGTGCTCCGGTTAACCCCTGCGGACCCTGGGGGCCGGCCGTACCCAGCGTGAGGTCGAGGGAAGTCGAGCCCGCATTCGTGCCCAGCATCAGCAGATAGGTTCCCAGGGTGACGCTGCTGGGCAAGTTCACCACTACGCTGGTACTGCTGTAAGAGACCACGCTGGCGGATACGCCGCCAATCGCGACCTTGGGAGTGGTGCTCCCAAGCGACGTACCCGTGATGGTCAGTTGATTGGTTTGAAAGTTGGCTGCCGCACTGAAGATGACCGGCTTCGCGGCAGGTGGCGCAGGGTTTCTCTGGGCCAGGGCAGGCGAGGCAGCCGCCCCCAGGCACAGCGACAGGACGAGCATTGGCAGAGGTCGGGCAAAGCTTTTCATGAGGCTTCTCCGTTTCAGAGGTTTGTCTGGAGTGGAGCGGACGAGTCCGGGGGCGGCTGTCGTTCGACGAATGGCCGGAACCGCCAGCCCACTTCCTATTCCCACTCACCATGAGAAGCGACATCAGGGGTGAAATCCCGCCACGACGAAGCGCTTTTTTTAGGAATTTCCCCGCGTCATCAAGGCTAAGCCCCGTGGAAACGGAGATGAGCAGTGCGGAAGGCGGGCCGGGGGTCGTGTTCGAGGTCGCTCGCGGCCTGCCGCAAAAGGGCCTCGGCCTCCTGTTGGCGGCCCAGGGCCGATAAACACATGCCCAGGCCGGCTTCGGGCTCTCCCACCTCCCAGCGGACGAGCGTAAATGGACTGTCTTGCGCAGATTTCAGCGCCTCGCGTAACCCGGGTTCCGCTTCCGCGGCGCGCCCCTCGGCTACGAGCGCCTCGCCCAGGCGGGTCTCGGCAAGAAGGATCGCAGGATTTCCTGGGTTCAACCTCTTTTGCCGAATGCTCAGCGCCTGGCGCAGCAACGGCTCAGCATCGGCGCTGTTTCCCTGAAACATTTTTGCTTCGGCGAGGTCGATCAGCAACGTGGCGACGATAGGATGGTCGTCACCGCCCATCTTTCGCGCCAAGGGCAAGATGTTGCTGAAGTCGGCCTCCGCGCCGGCATAGTCGCGGCGATCGAACTTGAGGGCAGCGAGATTAGTGCGCACCTTTGCCACCTGCCAGCTCTCGGGACCGCGCAGCTGCAGCATTCGCTGTAAGGCATCGCCATAGGCAGCCGTCGCGCCGGCATAGTCTCCCTTTTCCTGCAGCAGATGCGCCCAGTTGGTGGTGGCGGTCGCGAGACGATCGTTGCCGCTCCCCAGCTTGGCGGTAATCTCCAGGTTCTCCCGGAGCAGCGGCTCGGCGTCCTTCCAGTTTCCTTCTTCCAGGAGAATCCAACCCAGGTTGTTCAAGGAGTACCCGATATCGGGATGGTCAGGAGCAATTCTGCGGCGAACTTCGATGACCTGGCGCTCGCTTTTTTCTGCCCCCAGCAAGTCCCCGCGATCAACCAGTGCGCTGGCGAAGTCATGCAGAGCAATCAGGTAGTCGGGGCTGTCGGCCCCCTGGGTTCGCTTCACGATCTCGGTCGCCTCCTGGCGCAGCAACGCCGTTTCGGCATAGTCGCCCCTGTGCTGAAGGACGCGCGCGAGGTAGAGGCGCGTATCGCCGCCGAGATCGTTCCCGTAGATACGGTCAATCGCCAAGGCGCGTCGTAGAACCGGTTCGGCATCCGCATCGCGGTTCTCCTGAACCAGGCAATCTCCCAGCGCAGTCAAACCTTGTGCGACCAGCGGATCGTTGGGACCCAGCTTCTTTTCGCGGATCGCAAGCGAGGTTCGAAACAGTTTCTCCGCCTCCGGGTATTGCGCCTGCAGGCGATAGGTCGTCGCCAGATCCTCAGCCGAATCCGCGGTGCGCAGGTCGTTATCTCCGTAGAGGTTCCTTCTCAATTGGTAGGCCCGCTGGAGGAGCGGGCGCGCCTGATCGTAAAGACCCAGGGCATGGTAGGAGCGGCCGATGCTCTGCAGCATGGCCGCCTGGGCCTCGGGCTCTCCGGAAAGCTCCCGGTCGACACGCTGTACGCCGCGATCGAGAAGGTCTCGCGCCGTCACTTGCTTGCCGCGGGCTTCCACCGGCATGGAGGCGGCGAAAATGCTCGCTAAAAAACCCGATTCCCTTTCTGCGATCGCTTGCTGCTCGCGGGCCCGCCGCGCGAGGACGGCCATGCCGATGCTGAACCCCACCAGAGCGAGCGCCGCGAGAACTGTGAAAGATACGGCGGCGCGGTGCCGCCGCATGAACTTTCCCGAGCGATAGCCGAAGGTCGCAGTCTTCGCCCGTACCGGATATCCGTCGAGGTAAGCGTTGATATCGTCGGCGAACTCGCGCGCCGACCGGTAACGGTTCCCCGGCTCCTTGCGCATGGCCATCAGGACGATGTTGTCGAGTTCGCTGTCGATGGTTCCCGGCGTGGCTGTCCCATTGCCCTTTGACTTCGCCGCACGCGTGCTGGGAGCCTCGGGATCACGCTCGCAAATCGCCCGGTACAACTCCACGGGGGTAGTGGTCTCCAGGCGGAACGGCCGCGATCCCGTGAGCAGCTCATAAAGCAAGACACCGAGCGCGTATACATCTGTCGCGGTGGTGACCGAGGCGCCCAGAATCTGTTCCGGGCTGGCGTACTCTGGCGTCATCAGACGGTCCGCCGTACGTGTCTGGGTCGCACTGCCTTTTTCCGGATCCACCAGCTTGGCAATACCGAAGTCCAGCAACTTGGGCACGCCTTCGTGGGTCACCAGGATGTTGGCGGGTTTAATATCACGATGCACCACGAGATGCTTGTGGGCGTAGTCTACGGCGCCGCAAACCGTCACAAACAATCGCAACCGCTGTTCCACCGTCAGGCGATTCTGCTGGCAATATTCGTGGATGGGGACGCCGTCGACATATTCCATCGCCAGAAACGGCAGTCCGCTGGGCGTGACCCCGCCGTCAAGCAGGCGGGCAATGTTGGGATGATCGAGGTCCGCGAGGATTTGCCGCTCGCCGCGAAAGCGCAAGAGCATGGCTGTCGTCTGCGCAAATCCGGCTTGCAGCAGTTTGATGGCGACCTGCTGGTTGTATTGATCGTCAGCCCGGGCCGCAAGGTATACCTTCCCCATGCCGCCTTCGCCAATCACTTTGAGCAGTTCGTAGGCTTCAATGCGGCTTCCCGGCCCTTCGCTCTGCCGGGCTAACTGCTGCGCCACCTGGTGCAGAGGGGCTTCCAGAAAATCGAGATCTTTATCCACAGCCGCCAGCAGCGATTCCACTTCGTGGCGCAGCTTGCCGTCTCCGTTGCAGGCGTTGTCGAGGTATGCCGGACGTTGTTCTGGACTGAGGTCGAGCGCGTGATTGAGAATGTCTTCGACGCGCTCCCAGGAATCAAACGCCGGGCGGCTCACGCCGGCCCACTCTGCCCGGGCGCCAGCTCGCGGTATAGCCAGGCTTTAGCCACCCGTAGTTCACGCTGGACGGTGCGCGGTGAGATGTTCAAAACGGCCGCGATTTCTTCGTGAGTCATGCCCCCAAAGAAAGTGAACTCGATAATCTGGCTTTTTCGCTCGTCGTTCGCGGCTAGCCGTCGCAACGCTTCGTCGAGACCTACCACCTCAGACGACGCCTGCTCGCCTATCAGTACCGCCTCATCGAGAGGGACCTTCTCCCCGCCGCCGCCACGCTTCTCACGGCGGTTCGACTTGGCATGATCCACCAGAATATGGCGCAGTACTTTGGCCGCGACTGCATAAAAATGAGCCCGGCTCTGCCACGGGATCTCGCAATCGATCAGCTTCACGTAGGCTTCGTGCACCAGTTCCGTGGCACGCAAGGTATGGTCGGGCCGCTCTCCCCTGAGGCTGTATGCCGCCAATTTGCGCAGTTGCGCATAGACGATCGGCATGAGCTGATCGAGAGCGTCTTTGTTGCCGCCGCTCCACTGCTGAAGAAGGATGGTTACTTCCGCCGGCGAGGACATGGCCGCCTGCTCGCCTCTCTTCCCGGAAACTTTCTTGGACTGCAGCTCACCTCATCCCCACCAAGGCGAGCAACGGATCACAGCGAACGATGCGATTCGCCAGCTGACATCGGCTCAGCCGGCGTGGGAGATTGTACCGCAAACCTGGCGCCGATCATGACAATGAATCTACGGAGAACCCAGCACCCACTTTTTGGCCTCATCGAGGCTCGGGAAGATACGAATGTTCCCTTCGTCACTGCGCAGGATCTGGTGCAGGCGGGCGGCGTGATGCTGAAATCGCGTGCGGGCGACGAATGCCCGCTTCACTCCCGGGGCAAAGGGATCCACGATATCAGCCAGCTTCAAGGCCTGGTCGGGATCAAGTTCAAGCTCAGCGACCGCGGTAAGGTCAACGATCTCGTTGAAGTCACTCTTAAAGGAAGGATCACCACGTAGGGCATCAACATACTCGTGCACGTCGCCGACCGACAAATACCCTGAGAATGACACCGACACCAGCCGCTCCTGGGGCGAGATAAGGTACATCGCACGTCGCTCGCTGCCACCTGTTCAAGGCTAACCCTTCTCGGCGGGGGATTTCACGATCACCAAAGGACGTAGAAAGAAATCCTGCAGGGGCGCGGAATTTGGTGGAGCTAGTCGGGATCGAACCGACGACCTCATCGTTGCGAACGATGCGCTCTCCCAGC
>Ga0335085_10011701_pt1 | contig 12995 bp, 10 predicted proteins | sample Lox_Sample_45_FD_206712 | JGI IMG/M metagenome (GOLD analysis project Ga0335085, IMG submission 206712) | Soil microbial communities from Loxahatchee National Wildlife Refuge, Florida, United States - Lox_Sample_4.5 | ecosystem: Environmental > Terrestrial > Soil > Wetlands | place: USA...
CCGTTTTCGTGCGAATTACCAGCTTTGCCGACGGGGCCAGCGCGGCAACGCCTCCACTGCTGACGCTGCTTGAGCCTCAAGCCCCTAGCTGGCCCGTGTAACCTTGTCCTGTTGGGGAGCAGAGGCTGCCAACCCGGTAATTACACGCGCTTCCTCGGGCGTAGCGATCTCGCGACCAAGCTCCCGCGCGATCCGAACGACTTTCTCCACCAGTTCTGCATTGCTTCGCGCCAAGGTGTTTCCTCCATCGAGATACGGGCTGTCTTCCATGCCCACGCGGACGTGGCCTCCCAGGAGAATGGATTTTGTCAGGACTTGCCAGTGGGTAGGCGGATCCATCACGCTGACGCTGTAGTTGAAATCTGCGGGTTTGTGGTCGTGCATGTACTGCATCGCCTCCACAGTTGGTGGGGTCCAGCATCCACCCGGCCATCCCAGAAAGAAGGTGGTCCACACCGGCGTAGCCAACAGGCCCGCCTTGATGAAATGAAGGGCGTTCCACACTGCGCCGTAGTGAAAACTCTCTACCTCGGGCTTGACCCCGTATTTCCTGGTTTCGCGGCAGTATCCCTCCAATTCTTCCCGGCTGTGAATGCCATACAACTCGACCGGAGGGTACGCTGGGTCGGGCTGAAAGCACTCGTCATGGGCATTGAAGCAGATCGACATCATGTCCGGACGCTGCTTCATTAGTTCGACGCGCTGGGGATAACGTCCATTTGCAATGCCATACTGAATGACCGGCGCGCAGCGGCTGGTGATTGAATCCTTCAGCCGTTGCCAACCCGGCAGATCCAGATCCGAAAGCTTGGTGCCGTCGGGGCGGATCTTCTCATCCAAATTGTAAGGCCCGTGCAAATGACAAATTGCAGCTCCCGCGCTCACCGAGCGCACGTACTCAGCGGCCAACCCATCCACGCCATTGGGGTTATAAGGGTTCCGGGGATATGACATGGTTGAATCGCAAGTGACCGTAATTACCAGCTTCTCCATGAGCCGCTCCTCATCTGGGTTTCGACTTCAGTTACCCGACACTCGAACTACCACCCGCCCCACAACCCCGTTTTTCATGGTGCGCAACGCATCGTTGACTTCGTCGAGGGGAAAAACGGCGGCAATGGGAGGTTGTACCTTCCCCGTATCCACCAGGCGGATAGCCTCCACCATGTCCTGCCTCGTCCCGTTGCGTGAGCCCACGATCTCCAACTCCCGCTGCGCGATGAGAGTGGAGGTCATGGGGCACGATTCATCCTGCTCGCCAATGACCACCACTCGACCCCCATTCATCGCCATCCGGCAGGCGTCATTCAGTGTCTGCCGCGATCCCACGCAGTCGAATACACATTGCACTCCGTCGGGCAGCGCCAGTTTCTGAACCTCCGGGATTGCGTTGTCGTCTGCCATGATGCTCACTTCTGCACCCAGCCTGCTGGCGGCGGCGACTTTCTTTTCGGCGATGTCGACAGCAATCACGCGAATCCCCCCGGCCGTCAGCACCTGCAACAGGGATAGCCCCACCCCCCCCATCCCGATCACGACTGCCAAATTGCCGGTACGGAGCATCCCCCGCTTTGCGGCATGCACCGCCGTCACGACCGCGTCAGCCACGAGGCCTCCCGTCTCGAAACTGATGGCCGCGGGTAGCTGAAAGACATTCTGCGCTGGAACCTTGAAGTATTGCGCGAAAGCTCCGGGACTCAACACTCCCAATATCCCCTGAAGGTGGGCACATTGCTGGTGCCGGCCGACGCGGCAGTAGTAGCAGTGATTGCAGGTGAAAAAAAGACTGGGAACGATCCGGTCACCAATCCGAACACCGGACACCTGTTTCCCAACATCGGCGATCACCCCCGCTGGCTCATGCCCCAGAATATGAGGAAGGGGAGGCACATAGCCGCGGCCCTCAAGAATATGAAGATCGGTGCCACAAATCCCCGTGCTCCGAGTCTCGACCAGCACCTCGTTGACTCCAATTTTGGGGATAGGAACATCTCGCATTACGAGGGGGCGACCGATCTCCGTCATCACCGCGGCTCTCACGAGTTCATGTTTCTAACCCTGCTACGCCCGGAAGTCAAGAATAAAAGTTAATCGGTTAACTATCAGTATCCCTGGCAATAAGCGCATCACAGACCGAAGGTCCGGCGCGTGCGCCACCTCCTCATGTCTCCCACTTTGGCTAATAAATTGCGAGAGGATTGATGGGGGAACCGGTCCCGCCCGGTACGGCAAGAGGGGCTACCACAAACAGAAATTGCCATCTCTCTTGCTGCAAGGAGTGACGACTCAAAGCTTCGAGGTCACAGTTGTCGATGATGGGGACTCCCAATGCGGCTATGGTCACAAGATGAATCGGCAATCGGACGCCTTCCACTCGGGAAGGCATCAGGTCGGAAGCCAGATCGCTGACTAAAACGGAAATGTCGCGCTCGCGCAACCAGGGAAGACAAGATGCATGCAATCCGGCGGAGCCGGACTCGATATCCCAACGCCCCTCTGCCTGTTCTCGGGCCCATCGCCCCGTGCGAATGATCGAGGCATCGCCCGGTTCGATCGTCAATCCGCTGCTCGCCAGCCAGGAATCCAGATGTTCCGGATAAATTGCGTCGCTAGCCTCGAGGTAGGGCTTCCCCAGTACCGCCGGCATATCCATTAGCACGCCCCGGGTGAAGATCCCGTCTTTCATGGTCAAGACTGACATTTTCTCTGCGCCTCGGTTGGATACTTGCCCGCGCGAAACCCCGTTGAACATGCTGTTGCCGTAAAACATGTGGCACAGTGCATCAAGATGTGTCTGCGTATATCCGTGATATTGAACCGAAAATATGTCGCCTGCGCTTTCCGCTCCAGGAGTCTCGCCGGATTCGACCATCGTGTGCTCGAAGGGAGCCGAAACTCCCACCTGCTCCTTAATGGCGTTTCGCGCAAGCGAGATCGGCAGGCCCTGGCGTACCAGCGCTGCGGCCTGGCAGCGCTTGTCGGGGGTGATAAGGTTCAACGCTCCTAACTCATCGTCTGGACCCCACCGGCCCCAATTGGAGAGCACCTCGAACCACTGGTCAATGGTTTCCCGCGTCGCACCAACACGCGGGAATGTGCCTAGAGAGGCGCGCTTGGAATGCTCCATCAGATTCCTTTCCTGTCATAAACTTACGTTCACCCGGTTTAATCCATAAGTTAAGCGGTAAAGCATTATCCAACCTGGACGGTCTCATCGGCTTGCCCGGCGACGACAATGGAAAACCGCCGCCACAATGTCGCCGGACGGTTCATTCGTCGGAGCCCTGAGTAGACTGGAAACCGACGGCATCCCCTCTGGAGGAGACAGATTCTCGCGTCGACTTTGAGTGCGGGGCTGCCACCGTTGGGCTCATTTCGCAGCGACAGCCTCGAAAAGCAGGAGCTCTGATTCTTCCCGCGACTCCAGCCGAATCGGCAGACCCTGCGTGATTAACTGCAGGCCGCTCACGAGTACTTGCGTTCCCAGGCTGTCGAATGTCACTCGATAGGTCCGCCCTGGATCCAGTCCCCTCGGTTTGAAAACATACGTATCCGGCCCATCATAGAGTTTCACGAAGGTCGCCCATCCCTTGCTCCGGTCTGGCGAATCGAACTCCATGGCGAACCATGGACTCTGGTCCACCCCATCTCTTGCGTTGACCGGTGCATGGTGATAAATCCTGCAGGTCGGTAATAACGGGCGGATGAATGTCTTATACAGCTCAGCGTAATGGCGATATCTGGCAAGCAGTGATGGTTCCAGTTGCGCGAGAGACGGAGCTACGGGAGCAAGCCAGGGTGTTCCCAGCGAAAAAGTGATTCTTAGGTGGGTATCCAGATCGCCTCGACTGGCTGAGTGGGCTGGAATGCCGAACGCACTGACAAACATTTCGATCGGCAGTCCCAGAGTCTGGCCGCTCAGATTCTGCAACACCACGGGCATGTCCAGGCCGTCGGTGGTGTATTGCTCGTCAAATCGACTGACGAAACCAAGATCGTTTCGACCACCTCCGGCGGCGGCCTGCTGCAGGATCAGCTCCGGAAATTCCGCCTTCACCTGCTCGAACAGGCGATACGTGGCCTGATAATAGCGCCAGTAGTCGTTTTCCGGCAGTCCCTCTCGATCATGCTCTCCCATTTCATAGTCGAAACCAGGGTTGTAGTCCAGGCGGAACAGATCGACTTTATAGTCTTCGACCATCTTCCTGATCTGTTGGTGAACATAGTCAACGGCTTGCGGATTGGTCATGTCCACCAGGGCATACGGAGGAAGGAACCATCCGGCATGCTGTTGGTAGATCGTGCTGTGGGTCCAGTCGCCGCGCCCGCCGGTCACTTCGTTATATAGCCCGAAAAGCATTCCCTTCTTATGGATGTAATCTGCGATCGGGCGCAAGCCGTGGGGGAATCTCCCGGGAGAAGGGGTCCACTCTCCGTAGGTATCCCACCACCCGGCGTCGACGATAAACAATTCCGCGCCCAACGCCGCCGCCAGATCGATTTGCTGGTAGATATTCTTTTCATTCATCCCCGCGACATCGCCAGCAAATTTCGCTATGTATCCCTGGTCTCCGGGCACCGCATATTCGATCCGGTATGCCCTTTTCGGATCGCGGTCGGGCATCACCGTTTCTCGAATGTGGTCATCCATTGCTTGCACCGCCGTGTCCAGGCTTCCCTGGACCGGGCCCATGTGAATCGCAGGGGTTTCCACAGACTCGCCCGCGGACAGAATTCGCTGCGGCAACGTCGACCATGGACCTGCGGCAAAATGCAGGATCGCGTCGTGGCCGGGACCATATCCACCCGGCCCTGCAATGCTGGAACCAAACGATGATGAGCCAGCGCTGAAGTTCAAATCCCAATTACCTGACCACGCAAGATGTCCGATGAAATACTCTCCCGCGATCTCATTGCGGACGATAAAAAACGGGGCTTTGAAGCCATGTCCGACGTGTGAGCTTACCTCGGTGAAACTTTGGGTAAGAGGTTGCCAATGCAGCCAGCCCTCCCACCCATGAGTAATCCTGGAAAACGACCCCAGCGTGAATGCTGCGCCGCTCTCGGGCAGAGCACCGGTCTGATCGTAGTAGGCCGTGTTCCACAGCTTACCGGTCCAAGGGAAGACTCGGGTGATAGCGAGCGGTTCTTTTCCGGTATTGTGGATTTCGAGCCAGCGTTCGAGGATGGGAGTTCCGTCGACTATTGTATGGATTTGAAGCGTTATGGGTCGCAGAGTACTGCGCAGTTCGACCACGAAATGGCGCGCGCCGTTTCGCATCTGAGGTTCCTCGTGACAGCCAACCCAATTCCATCCGGAAGAGAGCGGCTTGTCTCCGATCTCGAGCTCGAATGCGTCATCGGCCGCCAGCTCATAGAGCACGTTGATGCGCCCTCCTGCGCTCCAATAGCGGCCGGACCATCTTCCATCTACCAAGCCTTCAACGTACACGGCGTTTCCGGAGACGAACCGGATGTCGTGGGTGTTGGTTCCTAGGACCACGATGTCCGTGTGTCCGATCGCGAAGGCCATCGTTCCGGAAGAAATAAACGGCATGAGCAAAACCACCAGCCAACGAAACCATCTCTGCATTGTTGCTCCTTCCCCAGGTCTTTCGAGTTGACGTTCTCGGTCACACAGAAAGTTCCGCTGGTCCAATGCGGTCGGCAGAGCCGAACCAGAAATAGACGAGAGAACTTCCAATGCACACCACCGCCGTGATCACAAACACGAAATTCCACGAATACAAGCGCGCCGCGTACCCGCTCACCACTGGAGCCACCAGGCCAGCAAGATTGGCGAAAGCCGCCTGAATTCCGACCAGCGCGGCAGAGCTTTGCGGCGCCAGATCCAATGAACCGCTGGCGTATACAGGCGTCGCCGCTGTCATGAGAGCAGTGCTGGCGCACAAGACAAACACGATCGCCAACTCGCTGCTGACGTGAGAAAGAAGGAAGAGCAACAGCGCCCCGGTCGCGAATATGCCGACAAATCCCTTGCGCACAGGCGTGCGTGCGAACCGGCTGCCAAGCTCATCGATGAGGACAGCGAACAGGTTGGTCCCGCCCAGCGCTGCGGCGAAGGGCAGGGCAGCGCCGACGGCCATCGAAGATATCGAAAAGTGCCGGGCGACCTGCAAGTAGGTCGGCAACCATGTAAGCAGGACGTAGGCAAACCAGTTCGAACCAAAGTGCAGGATCAATAGCGCCCATACCGCGGGTTGCAGGAGCAGGACCTTCCAATTTCCACCGGATTCCGCCGACCCCGGAGGGGTAGAGGCCGAGGGTAAAGCTCGAGGCGCCCGCGGCCCAAATATCAACCAAGCTGCCACCCATAAAACTCCGACAAACGAGAACACGTAAAAAACCGCCGGCCATTGCCAGATCTGCAGAACCATCGCTCCGGCCGGCAGCGCCAAGACCGGGCCTGCATAGCCGCCGCTCCAGCAGAATCCTGCGGCCCGAGCATATTCGCCACGGGGAAAGAAATCTGCCAGCAGTGCGTTGATGCAGGGGAACAAGGCGCTCTCGCACACTCCGAGAAGAAATCGGGCCAGGCACAAACCCGCGATAGAGGCCGGTATGGGTGTCAACCCGGTGATCAAGGACCACAGCCCGACTGCCGCAATAATCACACGGTAGGGTCCGACCCGCTGCACGAGCATCCCGGCGGGAATCATGCCCAACACATATCCGGCAAAAAAAGCCGAGAGTATCCATCCCATCCTCGCGGTATCCCAACGATATTGCCGCATGAGTTCGGGTACGGCGAGGGCGAGGTTGACTCGATCGCAATATGCAATCAATAACGCAAGAAAACAGAGAATGGCGATGTCAGTCCGCTCGGGCCAAGGCACTCGTCGGGATGGTGCCTCTACGTTGAGACTTGGTTCCGCCGTCATTTGAGGTTGCCCAAGGTTGCAGGATCGGTATTGTGTTCCATTTCCGGTCAAAGGTCAATAAGTTAACCGATTGACTAAAGGGCTTGACAACAAACTGAAGGCACTTGTAGAGTCGGGGGTCGCGATACGCCGCCGCGGTGCGAAAGGAGAACGGGATGCGGGGCAGTTCGATCACTTTCGAGGATTATCCCCTTGAGCAAGTGATCGGCATCATGTCCGACCTGGGTTTTGCGGGGGTGGAAATGTGGAAGCGGCATCTGCGAAAGTGCCGAACCCCAGAGTTGCGAGCATCGTTTGCGGCATACGCCGCTGGCCAAGGTATTGCAATGGGGGGACTCAATGTAGTTGGAGAGGACTATTTCCAGCCCTTCGGCACCCACGAACAATGGGAACAAACATTACAGGGATTGCGCGAGGATGTCGACTACGCCCTCTCTCTGGGAACGCACGATGTCCTCATCTGGGAGGGAGTTCGGCCTCCCGACGCGGATGGCCGGAGGTGCATGGATGAACTCCTGCCGCGTCTGGTGGAGCTTTTTCATCAAGCCACTGCCTATTCTTCCGCGAAAGGCGTGCGGTTCCTGGTGGAACCCCATCCCTTCACAGTCGGCATGTCCGACGAATTTCTGATTGCCCTCTGCGACACTCAACCCGACGACTTTTTTGGGGTTACGTTCGATTTCTGTCACTACGGCGTAGGCCGGCCGACTGATTATGTCGCGGCGGTTCACAATCTGGGACATCGGATCAAGCATATTCATTTCTCCGATTCCGATCAGTTGAGCTCTGAGTTGCACTTTGCGCCCGGCGATGGGCGCATGGATCTCGCCGGCGTCCTTCGAGCCTTTCGGGACATCGGATACCGTGGGTCGTTCGCGCTTGATTTATACGGCAATCCCACTCCCATCGCCGCCGTGCGCCGCAGTAGCGCGCGCGTGCAGGAAGCGTGCGAGTTCCTCAGGTTGACCCATTGATGAATCCCGACCGAATTCCAACCCGCGCCGACCGGACTCACCCTGAGTGGAGTTTTCCCTGCAGTCCGCCGGGCGGATCCGTGCAGGACTGCCCGGCATGATGGCTCCGCTCCCCGCCGGCGGCCTAAGGTCGCCTCTCTCGCGAATTATGGGTTCTGACCGCGTCCTCGACCGGATGATCGACCGGGTCAGCTACGCCTCCGACGCGAGCATTTACCGCATGGTCCCACAAGCCGTCGTCTTGCCCAAGTCGATTGATGAAATACGGTCTCTTTTTGGTTTTTGTCGCGAGCATCGCCTTCCGTTGACGTTTCGGGCTGCGGGTACGAGCCTGTCCGGGCAAGCCGTCACCGAGGGAATTCTGGCGGACATATCGCGTCACTGGAGAGCTCTACAGATTCAGGGTGGGGGAAAAGCGATTCGGGTTCAGCCCGGAGTTATCGGCGCGCACGCGAATCGTGCCCTGCATCCGTACGGATCGAAAATCGGCCCGGACCCGGCCTCGCTCGCGGCCTGCATGATGGGCGGGATACTTTCGAACAATTCGAGCGGTAAGTGCTGTGGCGTCAGTCAGAATGCCTACCACACTCTGGAGTCGCTCACTTTCGTTTTACCCTCCGGCACTGTGATCAACACCGAGGATGGGGTGGCGAACGAACTTTTCTGCGCACGAGAACCGGCGCTGGCCCAAGGAATACTGGCAATCAGAAGGGAAATCGAGAACTCACCCCTGTGTCAGCGCGTCCGATCGAAATATCGAACCAAAAACACGACGGGCTATTCCTTAAATGCCTTTGTCGATTTTGAAAGGCCCGTGGACATCTTCGAGCACCTCCTGATTGGCGCCGAGGGAACTCTAGCCTTTATCGCCGAAGCCGTCCTTCGGACCATTCCTGACCTTCCGGTGAAGTACACGGGGCTTCTGTTTTTCAAGGATCTGTATACAGCCGCGGACTCCATCGCACCGTTTCTGGGTGTCGGGGTCAAAGCACTAGAGATTATGGATCGGGCCGCCTTGCGTTCAGTCGAGAACCAGCCTGGAGCTCCCGAAGTCATCAAGAAGCTGCCGGCGGCAGCAGCCGGCCTCTTGGTCGAGTTCCAGGGTGCCGATCCGGCGGAAGGTGCGACGTTCGTCCGGAAAGCCGAAGAAGCCACCGCCCATCTCGAGCCAATCCTGCCTCCGAGCTTTACCGCGTCCCCCGCGGCACAGGCGTCGTTATGGAACATGCGTGCCGGCATGTTTCCCTCGATCGGAGCTATGCGCAAGCGAGGCACCGCGGTCATCATCGAGGACATCGCCGTTCCCGTTGAACGGCTCGCCGATGCTGCCACCCGCTTGCAGGACTTGTTCCGCAAGCATGGTTATGACGATGCCATTCTCTTTGGTCACGCCAAAGACGGCAATCTGCATTACGTCATTACCCAATCTTTCAACGATGCCCGCTCGGTGCAGGCTTATGCACGCTTCATGGATGACGTTGTGCGCCTGGTGGTCGGGGAATTCGATGGCGCGCTCAAGGCGGAACACGGAACAGGCCGCAACATGGCGCCGTTCGTCGAAATGGAGTGGGGCGAGCAGGCATATTCCATCATGCAACGGCTTAAGCGCCTGGCCGATCCGGAGAACATCCTCAATCCGGGAGTCATCCTTAACCCGGATCCGCAAGCTCACGTCTCCCATTTAAAGGACCTGCCGTCCGTGGATGAGATTGTTGACCGATGCGTCGAGTGTGGCTATTGCGAATCCAAGTGCCCTAGCCGGGATCTGACGCTCACTCCCCGCCAACGCATCATTGTGGTTCGTGAGATCGAGCGACTAAAGAAGAATCGCCGTGATCCACAACTCCTAGAACTGCGTCGAGACTTTTCTTACAGCGTCGTCGATACCTGTGCTGTCGATGGCATGTGTGCCACCGTATGCCCGGTTGGGATTGATACCGGGCAACTGATCAAGCAATTCCGCAAGGTCCACCATTCTCGGTGGGGACAGAGGGTTGCGCAGGTCCTGGCAGAGCAGTTTTGGATGGTGGAACACGTGGCACGTTTTTTCTTATGGGCAGGCGGCGCGATCGAGTCGACCTTTGGAGCCAAGGCCATGCTCGCTTTGAGCCGGGTGTTGCGCGCGTGCGGAGGCACTCAGATTCCGCTGTGGTTGCCAGATGTTCCCCGACCCGCAGGCCGGATCCCAGGGCGGCGTGTCGACAAACCGGAGGCGGTCTACTTTCTGAGTTGTATTTCCCGGGTTCTGCGAGAGTCGAGAGAGGATTCAGCTCTGTTCCCGGGAAAAACGTTCGCGCAAGTTACGGATCGGGCGGGTGTGCCGGTCTTGATCCCGCGCGACCTCCCGGGAACTTGCTGTGGGGTGGTATTTTCGTCCAAAGGCTTCGACGCGGCACTTAGGATTTCGGTGAACCGGACAGTCGAGCGTTTCTGGACCTGGTCCCAAAGCGGCCGGCTCCCCGTGATTGTCGATAACACGCCCTGCTCTCTGGCGCTGCGGGAGTGCCGCCCCCATCTAAACCCGGAAAACCGTCCGAAGTTCGACAGCCTACGGATTGTGGACAGCCTCACGTTCGTTCACGACGACCTGTTGCCCAGACTCCGCGTCACTCAACGGGTGCGCTCGGCCGCCATTCACCCGGTTTGTTCCGCGATGAGGCTAGGACTTAGTTCAACCCTGGAGCGCATCGTTGGAGCCTGCAGCGAAAGAGTCTGTCTGCCAGAGAATGCGGGATGTTGCGGATTTGCCGGCGATCGCGGCTTTCTGGTACCGGAACTAACCAGTTCGGCTACATGTGCGGAGGCAAATGAACTCCGCGATGGACAGCATGATGCCTACTGTTCGAGCAGTCGTACCTGTGAGCTCGGCCTTACTCGGGCAACGGGGCGACCCTACTGCTCATACTTGGACTTGCTGGAGCGAGTCACCCGAGAAGTAAACGGACAACCTGTGGCGAACATCCGCCCGGCTTCAGAAACCGGCGGGCAGGCACTGTCTTGAGCCTTTGTCAAAGTATTTCAGGAGAGCAACACGCCGAGCCGAGATCTCCGCGTGGCCAGGAAGAATAGAGATGAATTCAGATGGAAATGGCGGTCGGATACGCGAACCGGAGAATCCTGCGAGTGCAATTATTCTATTTGGGCCGCCTGGAGCAGGAAAGGGCACCCAGGCGCGGCGTATCGCCCCCATCCTCGGCGTCCCGCATATTTCTTCGGGCGATATTCTCCGAGATAATATTCGGAATGGAACACCGCTGGGCCGGAGCGCTGACCTGGCCATGAGACAAGGCTCCCTCGTCCCCGATCACCTGGTATGCAGCATGATTGCCAGACGGATGCTGGAACGAGATTGCGTTCGAGGACTTGTGCTGGACGGTTTTCCGCGCACCGTACCGCAAGCAGAAGCGCTCGATGAACATTTGACCCGGCCCGCGACGAGCCGGTCCCAAGCCCGTGTGCAACCTCTCGCCATACAAATCGTTGTGGGCCGCATAACTTTGCTGCGTCGACTCATGGCGCGGCATGCTTGCCCGGTTTGCGGCGGGATCTACAACGATGAGATGCAGCCTCCACGAGTTCCCGGCCTATGCGACCTTGACGGAGCGGCGCTCCTCACCCGCGGGGACGATCAGGAGCACACCATTCATGAGCGTCTTCGAGTCTATGAACGGCAAACCCTGCCCCTCGTCGAGTACTACTCGCAGCGTAGTTGCCTAGCAGAAGTTGACGGCGAAGCTTCCGTGGAAATCGTGACTCAGAGGCTGCTCCAAATCGCTGAAGAACGGATTGGTCTTCGTCGCTGACTGGGGCACTGCAAACCATCTGGTACCCTGTGTCACGCGACCGGTGCAGTGGCTCTTGCCCGCTCTTTTCCCATCGTGTCTACAGTTTCCTAGCGAGAGAGGGAACGCAGATCACACGCATGCTTCAGACGCTCCAGAACCTTCGGCTTACATTCCATCAGTCGTCTTCGTCACCATCAGTCGCTGAATCCATAATTTGCACCCCTGGCAGTGTGTGCGCCGTGTACATCTCTAGCGAGCCAAGGACAACTATGTCTATGGCCGGCAGGCTAGCAAGATGGTCGCACGCAGCGACGGGCGCGGACCACCTATAAGAGCCCACGGATGAGTAGGCTGAGGTGCAGAACTTTGGATGAATTGCCGGATTGACATGCAGCCCACGGTCGTGGTATTACATTTATAAATATGTAATGGAGGAAAGAATGGAATCCGCGATCACCATCAAGGGACAAGCCACAATTCCGAAAGCTATCCGTGAACATCTTGGGCTGGAGCCGGGTGATCGGGTTAAGTTCTTTGTGCATCCGGACGGCAGCGTGGTTTTGTTGCCGAAACTCTCAGCTTCCGCAGTACGTGGGATGGTCAAAGTCCGGAGGCATCGGCCTGTGACCACCGAGCAAATGAACACAGCGGTCGCCGAGGGCGCGATGAAGCGAAATCCGCGGCGACGACATCAATGATCGGACTCGATACCAACATCCTGATCCGCTATCTCACCCAGGACGACCCCGTACAGTCAGCCAAGGCCACGGAGATTCTGGAACGCCGTTTGACACCAAAGAATCCCGGCTTTGTCAGTGTCGTAGCGATGGTCGAGACCGTATGGGTCTTAGACCGCGCTTACGATTTAACGGCTCAGGAGATCGCCGCAGCTGTCGAACGGATGCTGCAGGTTGAGGTTCTCGCGATCGAAAACGAGCAGGAAGTTTTCACGGCGATGGTCGCGCTGAAACAGGGGCACGGGTCATTTTCGGATACGCTGATCGCAGAACTTGGAGAGCGGGCAGGGTGCCGCCTCACATTGACGTTCGACCAAAAGGCGGCACGCCATCCCGGTTTTGAGCTTGTGTAATCGACGCATCGTCCCTGCGTAACGCCTCCGTTGGGCCACTGCCATTATTCGCCTGTCCCACTTTCCGGAGTCTTGTTTGCTGAATTCGAGCGAGCTGCTAGGACTCACGGCCAGTCAGTCGTACCCCGTCAACTTTAATTGCCCGTACATCTTTTTTTCTTTCCAGTCGGTTTGGACGCCAATCCACCTCCGCTATGATTCAGGGTGCCGCGTCTTCCGCCAGGTAATCGAATTGGTGGAAGCT
>Ga0335085_10011702_pt1 | contig 12994 bp, 7 predicted proteins | sample Lox_Sample_45_FD_206712 | JGI IMG/M metagenome (GOLD analysis project Ga0335085, IMG submission 206712) | Soil microbial communities from Loxahatchee National Wildlife Refuge, Florida, United States - Lox_Sample_4.5 | ecosystem: Environmental > Terrestrial > Soil > Wetlands | place: USA: Florida...
GACGAGCGGATAGAAAGGGCCTTCCCTTATGAATAGTTTTGCCAGCAAGGCCACGCTCAAGTCCGGCAGCAAGTCTTACGTCATTTATCGTTTACCTGCGCTTGCCGCCAAGGGCTTTAACCTAAGCCGCCTGCCTTTCAGTCTCAAGATCCTGCTTGAAAACCTGCTGCGGCGCGAAGACAGCGTTACCGTTTCCGCGGGAGATATTGAATTCCTCGCCAGGTGGGACGCAAAGGCCGAGCCAAGCCGCGAGATCGCGTACATGCCGGCCCGCGTGCTGATGCAGGATTTTACCGGCGTACCTGCCGTCGTTGACCTGGCCGCGATGCGCGACGCCATCCGCTCGCTGGGCGGCGATCCCGAGCGCGTAAATCCGCTGGTGCCTGCCGAACTCGTGATTGACCACTCCGTGCAGGTTGACGAGTACGGCACTGCCGGAGCGTACGGCGCCAACTCGCTGCTTGAGTTCCAGCGCAATCGCGAGCGCTACGCCTTCCTCAAGTGGGGACAGACAGCATTCAGCAACTTCTCAGCGGTGCCGCCGGGCATGGGCATCTGCCACCAGGTGAATCTGGAATACCTGGCGCGCGGCGTGTTTACAACCGAGGTGGATGGCGAGCAGGTAGCATATCCCGACACGGTTGTCGGCACCGACTCGCACACGACGATGATCAATGGCCTCGGCGTGCTTGGCTGGGGCGTGGGCGGCATTGAGGCAGAGGCTGCCATGCTTGGCCAGCCTGTCTCCATGCTGGTCCCGCAGGTTGTCGGTTACAAGCTCACTGGTAAGCTGCGCGAAGGCGCCACCGCAACGGATCTTGTGCTGACAGTAACGCAGGCTCTCCGCAAGCTCGGCGTCGTCGGTAAGTTCGTCGAGTTCTACGGATCCGGCATCGCCGAACTGCCGCTGGCCGATCGCGCGACCGTCAGCAACATGGCGCCCGAGTACGGAGCGACCTGCGGCATCTTCCCGGTGGATGTGGAGACGCTTCGTTATCTGCGCCTGACCGGCCGTAGTGAAGAGCAGATCGAGCTGGTCGAGGCTTACTACAAAGAGCAAGGGCTGTTCCACACTGCGGGTTCGCCTGAAGCGGAGTACACGCAAACGCTTGAGCTTGACCTGGCGACCGTCGAACCAAGCGTTGCGGGACCCAAGCGTCCGCAGGATCGCGTTCTGCTGAAGGACGCAGCCGCGAGCTTCACTCAGCAACTGCCCACGCTGCTGGCTCCTACCGCCAAGCCACTGGGCACTCGCACGGCTGTTGCGTGGGATCACAAGGCAATTGCGGATACAGCCTCCGCCAACACGGCCCCGCTGCATGTAACCACGACGGTGAAAGAACGGTTCGACATCGATCCGGATCAGTATCTTGATCACGGCTCGGTCGTGATTGCGGCCATCACAAGCTGCACCAACACTTCGAACCCCTCGGTGATGGTGGCCGCAGGCATCCTGGCCAAGAAAGCGGTTGAAAAAGGGCTGAGCGTTCCTCCCTGGGTGAAGACATCGCTTGCGCCGGGCTCGCGCGTGGTAACGGATTATTACGAGCGCTCCGGTTTATTGCCCTATCTTGAAAAGTTGCGCTTCAACGTTGTGGGCTACGGCTGTACTACGTGCATCGGCAACTCCGGCCCGCTGCCTGCCGATGTCTCAAAGAGCATCGATGAGCATGGACTCGTTGCAGTGAGCGTGCTCAGCGGCAATCGCAACTTTGAAGGGCGCGTGAACGTCGACGTTCGCGCCAATTACCTGATGAGCCCTCCGCTGGTTGTGGCATACGCGCTAGCTGGACGCATCGGACACAACTTCGATACCGATCCTCTGGGATCGGATGCCAACGGCAAGCCCGTTTACCTCAGGGACATTTGGCCCTCGCAGGCCGAGGTAGCCGCGGCAATTGAGAAGGGCGTTAGCAGCGAAGCGTTCCGCAAGGAGTACGCGACCGTTGCAGACGGCGACTCAAACTGGCAGAGCCTGAGTTTCCCCACCGGGGACGTGTACCAGTGGGAGCCGGACTCTACCTATATCCGCCAGGCTCCGTACTTCGACAGCATGACCAAGACACCCGCTCCGGTAAGCGACATCGTTGGCGCGCGTGTGCTGGCTGTACTGGGCGACTCCGTCACCACCGACCACATTTCGCCCGCAGGCAACATCAAGGCAAACGGGCCTGCCGGAAAGTACCTGGCCGAGCACGGCGTCAAGCCGGCCGACTTTAACAGCTACGGCTCACGGCGCGGCAATCACGAAGTAATGGTGCGCGGCACCTTTGCCAACGTGCGCCTGCGCAACAAGCTTGCTCCCGGAACGGAAGGCGGCGTTACGCGCCTGCTGCCCGAGGGTGAGCAGATGTCGATCTTCGATGCCAGCGTGAAATACGCCGATCGAGGCGTGCCACTGGTGATCCTGGCAGGCAAGGAGTACGGTTCCGGCTCGTCGCGTGACTGGGCCGCGAAGGGTCCGAAGCTTCTGGGCGTTCGTGCCGTCATCGCCGAGAGCTTTGAGCGCATTCACCGCTCAAACCTGGTGGGCATGGGCATTCTGCCGCTGCAGTTTGAAGCCGGACAGAACGTCGAGTCGCTCGGTCTTACGGGCGAAGAGGAGTACGACTTCCCCGGACTAACGACGATGCTGAAGGATAAATTCGCAAGCGGCCGCACCATCGCGGTAAAGGCCACTGCGGCTGACGGCACGGTAAAGCAGTTCAGCGCCCAGGTTCGGATTGACACTCCGCAGGAGATCGGCTACTTCGAACACGGTGGCATTCTGCAATATGTGCTGCGCCAGTTGGCGGCGAAATAGTCGGATAGCGCAACAATCACTGCAATTGATCAGCGAGCATGGATTGCTTTCCGTGCACGGAAAGCAATCCGGCTCGCTGATCTCTTTTGCGTTGACACAGCTTCACTCTTCGTTTCAAATCGCCACATCGGAGATCGTCTCGTCACATTCCCCCTGGCGGCGAGTCGATCAACCACCTGGATATTTCGAGACTGCCGCGGACAGCCCCTTGTTCGCATTGAACATTTAGATTTCCCTCATGCCTCATCGCATCACCAAACACTTACTCTGGAGGAAAGATGATTTCGCGAACGATGAATCGTGCAATCGGCGGATTGCTGCAGATAACAGCCGCTGTGTTTTGCATGCAGAGTGTTGCATCCATCGCGGCGCCGGCAAAACATGGGGGCACGACACGCACCTACTACGTCGCCGCCGATGAGGTGAACTGGGACTATGCGCCTTCAGGCCGCGATGAGGCAATGGGCATGGACTTTGATGCATTCGCCAAGGAATTCACCGAATCCGGCCCGCATCGGATCGGCCGCGTGTATAAGAAAGCGGTCTATCGCGAATATACCGACGCAACCTTTTCGAAACTCAAGCAGCGAAGCGCTGAGGATCAGTATCTCGGGATCATGGGGCCGATTTTGCGCGGAGCGGTCGGCGACACGATCAAGATCGTCTTCAAGAACAACGCGACTCATCCCTACAGCATGCATCCGCACGGAGTGTTCTACGAGAAGCACTCTGAGGGCGCGGACTACAACGACAACACAAGCGTCGCCGACAAGGAAGATGGCTGCGTGGCTCCCGGTGGAACGCATAACTACGTTTGGGAGATTCCCGAGCGCGCTGGCCCCGGCCCGAATGATCCAAGCTCAGTGTTTTGGCTTTATCACTCGCACTGCGACGAAATTCGTGACGTGGCTTCAGGCCTGTTCGGAGGCATGATTGTAACCCGCGCCGGCATGGCTCTGCCTGACGGCAGGCCCAAAGACGTCGATCACGAATTTGTGAACATGTATATCGCGATCAACGAAAACGAAAGCTGGTACCTTGACGACAACATTCGCGATCACACGACCGATCCGAAAGGTGTCAACAAAAGAGAGTTTGACCCGATGGGAGCGAATGGTTATCTAAGCCCGGTAGTCGGAAGCGGATTTTCTCTGGTCAACATCAAGTGGTCAATCAACGGCTACATTTATGGCAACATGCCGATGATGACTATGAAGAAGGGCGACCGCGTGCGCTGGTACGTAACTACGCTTGGAGACTTCAACAATGCGCACACGCCGCACTGGCACGGCAACACGGTGCTGGTAGCTGGGCAGCGGACTGATGTTCTCGTCGTCACATCCGCGCAAATGGTAGTCGCTGACATGGTGCCGGACTCGCCGGGCATCTGGCTGTATCACTGCCACATCAGCGACCACATGCTTGCCGGAATGGTGGCGCGCTACGAGGTGAAAGATCGCTAGCGAATAACAAATTTACGGATTTGAAATCTTAGGCGGATTTGGCGACGGATATCTCTGGAACGTCTTCGGCTTGCGCGATGCGCGTTTTGACTTCTTACCGTCCGTTTCGTCCGCTTCCTGATCTCGCGTTAACTTGAAGCGATAGCCTTCAATCTCTTGCTCGCCCATCACATGCAGACGCATAAAGTTGGTCGAGCCCGACTTGGTGCGGGTTCCCGCGACAATCGCGATCACTTCGCGCGGACGAACATAGTCGTTTAGGTCGAGCAGCTTTTCAACTGTCTCAACCATTGCCTCGGTACTGTTGACCTTGGGGCAGCGAATCGGAATGGTTCCCCATAGCAGATTCAGGCGATTAATGGTGATGTCGATAGGGCTGAGCGCAAAGATGGGCGCAGCTGGGTGATACTTCGAAAGTTGGCGAGCGGTCTGCCCGGACTCTGTAAAAAGCGCGACGCCGCGAAGGTCGAGATCGTCGGCCGCATGGGCTGTCGCCTCGCAAATGGTTTCGGCAATAGAGAGATGCGACTGCCGGACCCGCGGCTCCCAAAGGTTCTGATCCTTAATGTCGCGTTCAGCCTCGCTCACAATGCGCGCCATCATGGAAACAGCTTCAACGGGGTATTTGCCCACTGCAGATTCACCGGAGAGCATCACTGCATCGGTGCCATCGTAGACCGCGTTGGCGACGTCGGAGACTTCAGCACGCGTTGGGCGCGGGTTCTCAATCATCGATTCCAGCATCTGCGTGGCGGTGATGACGGGCTTTGAGTATTCAGCGGCGCGGCGGATAATGTGCTTTTGAATTGCAGGAACCATCTCGGGCGGGACCTCAACGCCCAAATCGCCACGGGCAACCATGATGCCGTCGGCAACCTGAAGAATGCTGTCGAGATGCTCGATCGCCTGTGGCTTTTCAAGCTTGGCGATAATCCATGTGTCGAAGCCGAGGGCGGAGACGCGGTTGCGCACCATGCGAACATCCTCTGCGGTTCGCACGAACGAAACTGCAATGGCGTCGACGCCGTTCTTCAACGCAAATTCCAGGTCCTCCGCGTCCTTATCGGTGAGCGAAGGAACACGCACCAGAACGCCGGGCAGATTGATCCCCTTGTTTTCGCCCAGCATGCCGCCGTTAATGATTTCGCAGTGAACGTCACCGTCTTTCACTTCCTGCACACGCAGCTCAATCAGGCCGTCGGAAAGAAGGACGCGCGATCCCTGCTCCAGGTTCTCAGCCAGAGTCTTGAATGTGGTGCCCACGAGCGATGCGGTTCCCGGCACTTCGCGCGGAGTAATCACGAGCCGCCCGCCAGCTTTGAGCAGGACAGGCTGATGATCCTTCAAAGTGGAAGTGCGAATCTTCGGCCCTTGCAGGTCGCCCAGGACGCACAGCGGTTTGCGTTCCTCACGGCTCACTTTTCTTATTAATTTCAGGACTGCAAGCTTGCGTTCGTGAGTGCTGTGCGAAAAATTCAATCGGACGACGTCGACACCAGCCCGAATCATTTCGCGAATGATCGGTTCGGTGTTCGATGCGGGCCCCAGCGTCGCCACGATCTTGGCGCGGCGCTTGAGAGGGGTTTCGTTCAGCCCGAAATCAGCAGAAGACATAGAAAAGGCTCCACTTAATAGGTTTTAAGGTTGGACGTAAAGTCTCAGGTTGGTCTGTTACTGCAGCGGGGAACGGCTATATCCATTGTACATCGAAGGGCTTGGGATGAATGAGCCGGCGTTGGGCTTGAACGGCGAACGAAACTACGGCTGCAATGCAGACGACTCGTCTTCGCAGGCGCTCGTGTGACCGTCCAGAGCAGAGTTGTTCTGTTCCTGGCGGCCTATGTAGAGAACGCCGTTCAATTCCGCGCCAAGCAGAACGCTGAAAGCGACGATGTAGAGCCACACCAGGGTAGCGATGCCTGCGCCAAATGATCCGTAAAACATGGAGTAGTCCGCCACTCGTGTCACATACCAGCCGAAGGCAAGAGTAGAGGGGAACCAGAGAAATGTGCCCGCAACCGCACCCGGCGCAACCCAGAACCAGTGCTCCTTGCGCTTGGTGCCGAAATGATAGAGCACTGATAGCACAGCAATGCTGCTAAGCACGGCGATCGACCAGCGAACGATGCGCCAGAAGAAGAGCACGAGTGCGCGCATTTCGCCGCCGGCGTTCTCAACCATCCACAACTCAATCTGGTGGCCGAAGACAACCACAAGTGTAGCGACTGAAAGCGGCACCAGGGCGATGGGTACCAGCATCAATGCGCGCAGCCGCCGCTCACCGAAGCCCCAGTCCTCATTCGGCAGCTTATAAGCGCGGCGAAAGCCTTCCATGAGTGACAGCATGGTACCCAGGCCGGCGAAGACGCTCAGCCCCGTGGCCGAGAGCATCAGTTGCCAGGAGTACACACGGCGGCTGACCAGGTAGCCCTGAAGCATATCCAGCGTATCGGTAGGCAAAAACTGCTCGAAGACGTACCGGATTTCACCCATCAACGTAGGCCCCGCCTGCACCTGGGCCAACAATGTGGTCAGTACCAGAAGGGCCGGAAAGAGCATAAGCATGCCCGAGTACGCCGCGGCCTTGGCTGTGTTAAAGGCATCGTGCTCAAAGGCCTGCAGAAGGGCCCTGCGGATTTTGAATAGCACGGGGCTCATGCACTCACTGGCAAGAGTAGTGCATTTCCCGACGCTTGGGGATAAAACTCAGCAATAAATTGTCCCGGATGCCCCCACAAGGCAGACCGAGTCCCGCATCGATGACGCAAAACCCCTGCGCAGCAGAGGCGCCCTTCGCCTTTCGTAATTGGTTCAATCAGTTGTTGACTGGAATGGTAACTAAGCGCCATCCGCTGCGGAAATGCGCTCCTAAAGGATTTGCGCACAAAAGCTGAAATCCGATTTCCAACTTGGGGGTCAACAGTAGAGAATGGACGTTTGCAGAAATCGAACCTTCAATATCGGGCCCGAACCGGCCAGGGAGAAGCATAAGAAGAATGACTCAACAGGTGGCAAGACAGCCGGTTCAAGGGTTGCCAATGCGATATCTTCTGGTCTCTTGGCTTTTGATCTTGAGCACGATCGCCTTCCTTGACCGGACCAATATTTCCATTGCGGGCGTTCAGATCGCCAAAGACTTCAACATCGACAACTCGCACCTGGGCTGGGTGTTCAGTGCGTTCCTCATCGGATATGCCAGCTTCCAAATTCCCGGCGGCGTTATTCTGCGTCACCTTGGCCCTCGGCGGGTGCTGTCGTTCTGCGTGATCCTGTGGGGCATCTTTACGGTCCTGACGGCCATGGTGCCCCCCGGCGTTCCTGGCGCGCTCCTGATGATGATCCTGGTGCGAATCGCGCTTGGCGCCAGCAGCGCCGTCATGTATCCCTCAAGCAACCAGTTTATTGAACGCTGGTTCCCGCTCCATGAGCGCGGCAAGGCAAGCGGTATTGTTTTCGGCGGGGTCGGCCTGGGATCGGCGCTGGCGCCTCCGGTGCTGACGTCGATCATCCTGGCGTACAACTGGCATGTAGCGTTCTGGTTTTGCGCGGTAGTGGGCCTCGTGGCAGGTGCCGTGTGGTTTGTAGTGGCGCGCGACAAGCCCGAACAGCACCCATGGGTAAGCAGCGGTGAGTTGGCCATGGTCGCCGCGGGGCGTGGCGACGCTCCCAAAGCAGTTTCTGCGGCTGAAACCGCAATGAAGAAACGCGGCTCGCCATGGGGAAAGATCTTTACCAGCAAGGAAGTGCTGGCGTTAACCGGCAGCTATTTCACGTTTGGCTATGTCAGTTGGGTCTTCTTTAGCTGGTTTTACATTTACCTGGCGCAGGTGCGTGGGCTCAGCCTTAAAGCCAGCGCAATATATTCGATTTTTCCCTTCGTGGCCATGACGACAGGATCACTCGTTGGCGGCGTCGCGAGCGATTGGCTTGCGCACCACGTAAGCCCTCGAGTCGGCCGCTGTATCCTGCCCGCGTTTGCGCTGCTGCTAACAGGAATCTTGCTGGCGATTGGGTCCAGAGTGCAAAGCACTGTCGCGGCCACTGCATTGCTGGCCGGCGCGGCGGGAGCGCTTTACCTGTCGCAAAGCTCGTTCTGGAGCGTTACTGCGGACTTTGCCGGCGACCACTCCAGTGTGGTTTCAGGAACCATGAACATGGGCTGCCAGATTGGTGCCGCCGTAACTGCCTCGCTGACGCCTCTGATTGCCGCGCATTTTGGATGGCAGGCCTCATTCCTGACTGCGACATCGCTTGCGGTTCTGGGCGCAGGGGCCTGGTTGCTCGTGAATCCGAAGGCACGACTGGAGCACTGATCGCCGCGAAGCAAGATCGAGCAGCGAACAATGAAGACCGTACAATGGGTTCATGTTGCGCCGGGATTCCATCTTCTTCATCGCCGCGTTGACTTTTCTTTCTCCGATAAATACGTTGCTTTGCGCGCAGAGTTCGCCGCCAACGGCTTCGCCAGAGGATCGAGCATTGGCTCGCTCAATTCTGAAGGAGCTCATCGAAATCAATACCACCGATACGCCTCGCGGCAACGTGACGACCGCGACTGCGGCGATGCAGAAACGGTTTCTCGATGCGGGTTTCGATCCGCAAGATGTTCAGCTGTTAGGGCCTGATCCGCACAAACTAAATCTAGTTGTAAGAATGCGAGCTGCGGGAACGCCAACTGCGAAGCCCGTGCTTTTCCTGTGTCACTTGGATGTGGTTGAGGCACTGCGCTCGGATTGGACGACTGATCCCTTCGAACTGGTTGAAAAGGACGGCTATTTTTACGGGCGCGGCACCGAAGATATGAAGGATGGCGATGCGGCGGCCGTGGCCACTTTCCTGCGCCTGCATCGCGATGGCTACAAGCCAAAGCGCGACCTGATTCTGGCCCTGACCGCCGACGAAGAAGGCGGCAGGTTCAATGGCGCCCAGTGGCTCGTGAGCCAGCATCGCGAGCTGGTGGACGCGGCATACGTGATCAATCTCGATGCAGGCGGAATTCAACTGGAAGACAAGCGGCCCGTCGTCGCCGCGGTGGAAGCGACCGAGAAAGTCTACGCCGACTTCCAGATCACTGCGTTGAATCGCGGTGGGCACAGTTCCCTGCCCCGGCCCGATAACGCAATTTACGAGCTCACAACAGCGCTTAACAAGCTCGCTGCTTTCACATTCCCGTTTGAGTTGAATGATGTGACGCGAGCATTTTTCGCCAAGCTGGCGGAACAGGAGAGCTCGCAAATGGCGGCGAACATTCGCGCCATTCTGGCAACGCCGCCAGATATGGCTGCGGTAGCGCGCCTCAGCACGGAGCCCAGCTTCAACGCGAACATGCGGACGACGTGCGTAGCAACTCGGCTGAACGCCGGCGTGGCAAACAACGCACTGCCGCAGACTGCGCAGGCTATTGTGAATTGCCGCATCTTTCCAGGCCACTCGCCCGAGGAGATTCGCCAGAAACTGATTGCGATCTTCGGAAACGATCGGTTGAGTGTGAGGTACGTTTCAGATGCGGGCGAGGTGTTCGACACGGCTCCGGTGAAGAAACCGATTGCGCCGCCTGCTCCGATTCCTGAAGTCTTCGAGCCGCTGACGCGCATTGTGAAAGGGATATGGCCAGGCGTACCGGTTACCGCGCTGATGGAGAACGGAGCCAGCGACTCGATATATTTTGCCGAGGCCGGAATTCCCTGCTATGGGTTCTCGGCGATCGCGCTGGAGCGGGGCGACGACCGCGCGCATGGCCGCGATGAAAGGATTCTCGTCGATTCGTACTGGAAATCGCTGGACTTCTTTTACGCATTCGCCGAGGCGCTCGGCGGCTGAGCAGGGCCGGGTTTTGTTTCCGCGCACGCTGCCAACCAAACCGCTTCCGGTGCGTCTGCACGATATGCAGTAAGAAGCGTTGTGGTTGGGGAGCATGGCCCAAGTCCCCTAAGATCAGGTTTGACCCTGCTTGGGTTGGCAAACTACGTTTGAATTGTGTGCGGTTGCGTGAGGTATCGGCCGCGAGTCCCCAAAGATCTGTGCGAACCCTCTAAACAAGGAGGCAGAATGAGACACCGACCTGGCCGGTTCTGGAATGGTATCGCGGCGTTGGCGCTTGCGACCTTGGCATTTGCGCCAATTCATGCGCAGGACCTGAAGAGCTTTGAGCAGAAAATCACCACCAAGGTGCTGCCCAATGGGCTCACGCTTATCATCTGTAACCGGCCTGATGCTCCCGTGTTCAGTTACAACACGTTCATCGACGCTGGAGACGTCAACGATCCCTCCGGCGAGAGCGGGCTGGCGCACATGTTCGAGCACCTCGCATTCAAAGGGACCTCCCAGATCGGAACCCTGGACTACGCGGCTGAAAAAAACGCCCTCGCTAAGGTTGAAGAAGCCAACTCCGCCTATGAGGCGGAGAAGCTCAAGCAGGTGGGAGAGGATCCGAAAAAACTGGAGGAGCTGCATAAGGCATTTCTCGACGCGCAGGCAGAAGCGCATAAATACGTGGTTCCGAACCAATTCACTGAAGTTGCGGAGCAGAACGGCGCCCACGATTTGAACGCCGAGACCGGACTGGACGATACGCAATACTTCTGGTCGATGCCCGAAAACCGGCTGGAATTATGGGCGTGGCTTGAAAGCGGGCGGCTTTCCGATACCGTTCCGCGCGAGTTCTACAAGGAGCGCGACGTCGTGTTGGAAGAGCGCCGGATGCGCACCGATTCCAATCCCATCGGTCGGCTCATCGAACAGTTCCTTGCTACGGCCTATGTCGCGCACAACTATGGTCGAAGCTCGGTGGGCTGGCCAAGTGAATTGAGCCAGCTTTCCGCGACTCAGGCGATGGCGTTTCACAGCAGATATTACGTTGGCGGCAACATCGTGGTAGTGGTGGTAGGCGATGTGCACGCAACAACCGCCATGCCACTGCTTGAGAAATACTTCAGCAAAGTGCCCGCAGGTTCCAAGCCGGAAGATATGACGACCGAGGAACCGAAACAGTTTGCCGAGAAGTCGCTCATCATTCGCGAGCAAACGCAACCCTTCTACATCGAGGGTTATCATCGTCCCAGTTACCGCGATCCCGATGACGCGGTGTACGACGCGATTCAGGACATCATGTCGAACGGCCGTGTCTCTCGCCTGTATCGCAGCCTGGTGGAGCAGCAGCAGATCGCGGCCGAGGCCCAGGGCTTCAGCCCATTCCCTGGAGCCAAGTATCCAAACCTGTTCGCGTTTTACGCGGTACCGCTGCCCGGCCACTCGCCCGCCGAGATGCGCGAGGCCATTCACAAGGAAATCGACAAGCTCAAGTCAACGGATGTAACTGACGCCGAACTGCAAATGTACAAAACCCGCGCGCGGGCTGACTTGCTGAGGGGCTTGGCCGATAACCAGGGTTTGGCCAATGCGCTGGCGGAATACCAGACGCGCTACGGAGACTGGCGGGAGCTGTTCCTGCAACTGGACCGCGTCGACAAGGTATCGAAGGCCGACATTCGGCGGGTGGCAAATCGAGTATTTATCGTTTCGAATCGAACCACTGCCGAGATTGTGACGGAGCCGCCTGCCAACAATGCAGGCAAGGGCGACCAGAGCAGCAACGGAGGCGCGGAATGAGGAGGCCGATCATGGAGATTGCTAGCCGAATGCTTCTCACCGTCGCTGCAGGCGCCACCATCACTCTGCCGGCCAATCTATTTGCCCAGCAGGCCAAGCCGTGGGAGCAGGTCCAGATACCGGCGCTGCACGAGTTCAAGCCGCACCAGCCAACCCGCATTCAACTGAAGAATGGAATCGTGGTCTTTTTGCAGGAAGATCACGAACTGCCTTTTGTCTCCGGTTCGGTTGTGATTCCGGGCGGCGAACGCGACGCGGATCCGGCAAAGGCGGGGTTGATTGACTTGTATGGTGAGTCGTGGCGTACCAGTGGCACGGAGAAAATGAATGGCGATGCCATGGATGATTTTCTTGAAGCCAGGGCGGCGCACATCGAAACCGCGGGCGACGTTGACTCAACTGAGCTCTCGTGGGATTCGGCGATGCAAACCCTGTATTCGACCTGGCGATGGAACTTCTTTTCCATCCCAAATTCAGCCAGGAAAAGCTGCAACTGGCGCAGCAACAGGCGGCCACTGAAATTGTCCGCCGCAACGACGACGAAGGCGCGATTGCCACTCGCGAAGCTCCCAAGCTGGTGTACGGCGTAAACAGCCCATACACGCGGCAGCCTGAGCTGGCGACCATCGGCGCAGTGACGGTGGCCGACATGCAGGCATGGCATGACCACTCGTTGAAAGGAAAACTGATTGTCGCCATCTCCGGCGACTTCGAATCTTCGGCGATGGAAGCGAAGATCCGCGCCGCGTTTGAAGGACTGCCGCCGGTTGCAACAGCGCCGCCGCGGCGCGACGAATTCAAAGGGCCGACACCGGGCGTCTATTTCATCAATAAGGAAGACGTGAACCAGTCCAACGTTGAAATCGTCGGAATTGGAACGGACCGCCGCAACCCGGACGTGCCTGCGATCGCGGTGATGAACGAGATCCTGGGCGGTGGCTTCACCAGCCGTCTCTTTCAAAAGGTGCGCACCGAGCTGGGCCTGGCCTACGCCGTCGGCGGCGGATTCGGCTTCGACTACGATCACCCCGGCTCGTTACGAGTGGAAGTGATCACCAAAAGCCCCTCAACGGTGGATGCCACCAAAGCGGCGATGAACGAGATCAAAGGACTGAGTTCG
>Ga0335085_10011704_pt1 | contig 12994 bp, 3 predicted proteins | sample Lox_Sample_45_FD_206712 | JGI IMG/M metagenome (GOLD analysis project Ga0335085, IMG submission 206712) | Soil microbial communities from Loxahatchee National Wildlife Refuge, Florida, United States - Lox_Sample_4.5 | ecosystem: Environmental > Terrestrial > Soil > Wetlands | place: USA: Florida...
CGGTCTATCTCTGCCGCGACGAGGAGCTCCAGCGCGACGTCGCGCTGAAGGTGATCCGGCCCGAGATCGCCGCCGACTCCGACGTCCTCGACCGCTTCAAGAGGGAGATCCAGCTCTCGAGCCGGGTGACGCACAAGAACGTCCTCCGCGTCTACGACCTCGGCGAGGCGGACGGCGTCCGGTTCCTGACGATGCAGTACGTGGAGGGAGAGGATCTCTCGTCTCTCCTGAAGCGCGTCGGACCGCTCCCGGTCCCGCGCCTGACGCATCTCTTCCGGCAGATCTGCGAGGGGCTGGCGGCCGCCCACGACGAGGGGGTCGTCCACCGCGACCTGAAGCCGCAGAACATCATGGTGGACGCGGCCGACCGCGTCTGGCTGACCGACTTCGGCCTGGCGAAAAACCTCGGCGGGACGGCCATGACCGAGCTGGGGGCGGTCATGGGGACGCCGGCCTACATGTCCCCGGAGCAGGTCCGCGGCGAGACCGTGGACAGGCGCGCCGACATCTACTCGCTCGGGGTGATCTTCTACGAGATGGCCTCGGGGCAGACGCCGTTTGCCGGCGGCTCGGTCTACGAGGTGATGATGCGGCGGCTGACGACGGCGCCGAAGCCGATCACCGACCTCAACCCCGCCATACCTCCGTACCTCCGGAAGATCCTGGAGCGCTGCCTCGCCGTGGATCCGGCGGCCCGCTACCAGACGGCTCACGAGGTGCTGGCCGACCTCGATACGGCGAGCTTCCGGACGAACGTCCGGTTCGAGATCCAGCGCCGCCGCTGGATGCTGATCGCCGCCGCCGCCTGCCTCGCGCTCGCCGTCGGCGTGGCGGGAGTGTCGTGGCTGATGAAGAGACGGCCCGGGGCGCCGGCGGCGGCCGGGCCAGCCCGCTCCGTCCTCATTGCCGACTTCGAGAACAAGACCGGCGATCCCGTCTTCGACGGGACGCTGGAAACCGCCTTCAACATCGCGCTCGAGGACGCGGCCTTCATCACGTCCTACAGCCGCGGCACGGCGAGGAAGATCGCCGCCCAACTCCAGCCCGGGGCGACCGCCCTCCCGGAGCCGCTGGCGCGCCTCGTGGCCGCGCGAGAGGGGGTCGGCGTCGTGACGGCGGGTGTCGTCGAGCCGGCCGGATCGGGCTACAAGGTCACGGTCCGCGCCGAGGACGCCGTGACGGGCAAGCCGATCGTTGAGGCGGAGGCCACGGCGGACGGAAAGAACGCCGTCCTCGGCGCCATCGCCCGGCTGGCCTCGAAGGTCCGGAGCGCGCTCGGCGACACGACGCCGGAGTCGGCGCGCCTCGCGGCCGCAGAGACCTATTCGGCCGGCTCGTTCGAGGCCGCACACGAGTACGGCGTCGCCCAGGACCTGCAGTGGGCGGGGAGGTTCGACGAGGCGCTGGCACGCTACCGGAGGGCGACCGAGCTCGATCCGAACATGGGCCGGGCCTACGCCGGACTGGCCGCCGTCTACCAGAACCTCGGTCGGCACGAGGAGGCGAAGAAGACCTTCGAGGCGGCGCTCGCGCGCCTCGAGCGGATGAGCGACCGCGAGAAGTTCCGGACGCGTGGCCTCTATTACCTCGTCATCCGTCGCCCCGACAAGGCGATCGAAGAGCTGAGCAGCCTCGTGAAGCAGTACCCGTCCGACACGGCCGGCATCGCGAATCTCGCGCTGGCCTACTTCTACAAGCGCGACATGCCCGCCGCCCTGCGTGAAGGGCGCCGCGCGATCGAGATCTACCCGAAGAACGTCATCCAGCGGAACAACGTCGGCCTCTTCGCCATGTACGCCGGGGACTTCGAGGCGTCGGTGAAGGAACAGAAGGCGGTTCTCGACCTGAATCCGAAGTTCCACCTGGCCTTCGTCGGGCTCGCGCTCTCGCAGCTTGCCGAGGGGAAGGCCGACGAGGCCCGCGACACCTGGGGGAAGCTGGCTGCGCTCGACGCGCGCGGGGCTTCGCTCGCCGCCATCGGCCTTGCCGACATGGCGCTCGCCGCCGGCAAGCCTTCCGAGGCCGTTCCCCTCCTCGAGAAGGGCGCCGCCGACGATCTGGCGGCGAAGAATCCCGACGCCGCGGCCGCGAAGCTCGTCGCGCTCGCCGAGGCGCAGCTCGCCCTCGGGAAGGAGAAGGCGGCGCTCGCTTCCGCGGAGAAGGCGATCTCGCTCGCCAACGGGGAGAACATCCTTTTTCCGTCCGCGCGGATCTTCCTCGCCGCGGGGCAGGCCCCCCGGGCGCTCTCTCTCGCCGCGGAGCTCGGGAAGCGGCTCGACTCCGACCCGCAGGCCTATGGAAAGCTGATCGAGGCCGAGGCGCTTCTACGGGCCGGAAAGGCCTCGGAAGCCGTCAAGACTCTGGAGGCGGCCAAGACGATCGCCGACACATGGATCGGCCGCGTCGACCTCGGCAGGGCCTATTTCGAGGCGGGAGCCTTCACGGAGGCTGACGCGGAGTTCGAGCAGGCCCTGAAGAGGCGGGGCGAGGCGACGGCCGTCTTCCTCGACGAGCTGCCGAGCTGGCGGACCTTCGGCCCGGCGGTCTACTGGCGCGGGCGGGCGCAGGAAGCGCTGAAGAGCCCCGCGGCGGCCGAGACGTTCAAGGCGTTCCTGGCTCTCCGGGGTGACGCCGGCGGGGATCCGCTCGTCGCGGACGCCCGCCGGCGCCTGGGCGGCTCGAAGTAGCCGTTTTCCCCTCTTAGGGGGAGGTGACGATCACCTTGCCGATGTAGCGGTTCGGGCCGGGCGGGCCGCTGTTCCAGTACGGAGGCACCGGCACCCCCGGAGTAACGGGCTCGAAGCATCCCCAGTTCAGCGCCCAGTCCATCCCGATGTAGTAGACGCCGGGCGCCGACGGAGCCGTGAGGCTGGTCGATGCGGTCCCGTTTGTCAGAGTTGTCGGAGTTCCGTTATACGTGCAGGCCGGAACGTCGACGGCCAGGCCGACCTCGATCTGATCGATACAGTAGGGACAGTAGTCGGAGGGGTTGAGAATCGAGTAGTCGTGGCTGAGCGTGAACGGGCCGCCTCCCGGCAGCGTCAGGACGTTCGTCCCTCCGTTCAATTTGATGTTCGTGAGCGTTGCCCAGCCCCAGAAGACGGGCGGGAACTCGACGGCGCCGATGTCGCAGCCCGCTCCGGTCGGGCGCGCCGCGCCGCGCTGGTCGGCGGTGAGAGTCGTCCCGCAGCCATTCACGCCGGAGGGAATCGCGTCGACGGCCGGGCTGCCCGGCAGGGGCACGACGACCTGGGTCGGGCCGCCGGCGGACGAGAGGCCGGCCGGATCGAGCTGCGGATCGGTGCTGTTCAATGAACCCACCGCACCGAGAGCGCAGCTCGCGTCGCTGGAGATGTTGTAGCCGCCGTCATTCGCGGCGCCGACCCCCGAGCAGTTGGCTCCGCCGCTGTACGCGAGGATGCTGTTCCTGAGAGCGAACGCCGGGCCGCCGTCGTGGGAGATCGTTCCGTTCGTTCCGTTGGCGGAAAACGTCGCGTTCGTCACCGCCACCGTGCCGGATCCGCCGCCGAAGCTCCAGGACTGGCTGTAGAGGGCGCTTCCGGTCGCGGCCGGCCCCCAGAGGGACCCGCTGGCGCTGTTCCCGAAGAAGGTGCTGTTCGTGACGGTCGTGGCGGCGGGCGAGAAGTGGACGAGCGCGCCGCCGGCGTTCCCGGCGTGATTGTTCCGGAACGTGCTCGACGTGACGGCGAGCGTCCCGCCCCAGTTGAAGATCGCGCCGCCGTTGTTGTCGGCCCGGTTGCCCGTGAAGGTGCTCTGGTCGACGCTGACGGTCCCGAAGTCGTTCCGGATCGCGCCGCCGCGGGAATTCGTCAGGTCGCCCTGGGAGGCGTTGCTCAAGAAGGTGCCGCGCGTGACGTTCAGGGTCCCGGCGTTGAGGACGCCGCCGCCCTCGAGGAGCGGGCAGACCGCGGTGGAGCCGCAGCCGCCGTTCCGGACCGTCAGGTCATTCAGGGCGAGCGTGGCACCTCCGTCCACGGTGAAGAGCCGGAACGCCGGGACGCCGTCGACGCCGAGGCGCTCGATCGTCGCGCCGTTGCCGTTGATGGTGAGGTTCGTCCCTGAGGTGACGTGCGGCAGGGCCGTCGACGTGTCGCCGAGGCTTCCCGAGATGAAGCTGTAGGTGCAGCCGCCCGTCAGGTTGATCGTCTGGGTCGTACCGCCCGCCGCCGCGACGGCCGCCGCGAGGGCGCCCGCGTCGCAGGCGCCCGGCGTGGGATAGAAGAGCTCGCCGTTCGGGTTGAACTGGTCGCTTCCGGCGACGAGGGCCTTGCCGTTCGACAGGAGCACGGCGCCTCCTGCGCCCTGGGTGGTGACGAGGGATCCCGTCGCCGTGAAGGAGGCGGACGCGGGGTCGAAGATCTCCGCCGTCGTCCGCTCGACCGAGCCGGGGCCGTACCCCCCCGAGACGAGGATCTTCCCCGAGGGAAGCGGCGCGACGAGCGGCGACGTCCTTGAGGCCGTCATCGGGCCCGTCAGCGTGAAGAGGCCGGATGTCGGGTCGAAGATCTCAGCGCTCGCGAGGGGGCTGCCGCCGAGAGTGGATTCGCCGCCGACGAGGAGGACCCGGCCGTCGGAGAGGGCGATGGCTTCGTGGGAATCGCGTCCGACGGCCAATGGCGCGATGGCACCGAAAGCATTGGTGACGGGGTTCCAGAGTTCGGCGGTCCCGACGGCGGCGCCGCCCGCGCCGCCGGCCACGAGGACAAGGCCGTTCGACAGCGCGGTCGCGGTGTGGAGCTCGCGCACCGTCGTCATGAAGCCGGTCGGCGTGAAGAGGCCGGTCGACGGGTCGTAGACGTCGGCGCTGTTCAGGAAGCCGCCGGTGTTCTGGCCGCCGGTGATCAGGACCTTTCCGGCGGACGGGACCCAGGTCGCCCGGAAAGCGATACGGGGGACGCTCATCGAGCTGGCCACGGGGCTGAAGATCAGGGTGAGCGGGTCGAACAGCTCCGCGGAACTCGTCGGCCCGCCGGGGTTCGAGCCGCCGACGATCAGCACCTTTCCGCTCGGGAGAAGGACGGCCTGATGGCCGAACCGCGGCACGAGCATGTTGCTGACCGTGGGCGTGAAGGCGCCGGTGGACGAGTCATAGATCCGCGCCGTGTCGAGTACGACGCCGCCGAGGGTCTGCCCGCCGGCCAGGAGAACGCGTCCGTCGGCAAGCTTCGTGAGCGACGCGTAGGTGCGCGGGGGGGCCGTCGGGCCCGTCGCGCAGAAGCCCTCGACGAAGAAGGGAGCCGTCGACCCGACGGGGACTCCGTATCCGGGCACGGAGGCCGATGCGTTGATCGAGAAGCCGGGTCCTCCCCGGTCGATCGAAAGATTCGTGAAGATCGCGTCACCGGTGACGTTCGTCGTTGCGGACGTCGTGCCCGAGAGGAGGGCCGCCGGGCAACCGGTCGATCCGAACGAGAGTGTGATGAGCGCGCCGGGAATGGGTGCCGCCGTGTTGTCCTCGACGTGGACGGTGAGGGTGAACGGCTGTCCGCCGACGAGGCCCGTCGGGGCGGCGGAGACGTTGACGAACGCACTGAGGATCGTGATCGCAAGAAGCCGAGTCGTCGTCTGGGCCGGGCTGGCCGAATCGACGACCTGAACCGTAAACGAATAGCTACCCGTCGCGGTCGGCGTCCCGGAGAGGACCCCCGCCGGAGAGAGGCCGATACCGGGGGGCAGGCTGCCGCTCAGGGGGATCCACGCGTACGTTCCGAGGCCTCCCGTCGCGGCGAGCGCCTGGGAGTACGAGCCGCCGACAGACCCGTTCGGCAGCGACGCCGTCGTGATGAGGAGAGGATTCGCGATTCGCAGGCTGTACGGGCGATTGCCTGTCTTCGAGGCGGCGTCCGTCGCGAACACGCCGACTGCGAACGTGCCGGCGGCCGAGGGAATCCCCGAAATCAGGCCGGTCCCTCCGCCGATCGAGAGAGAGGCCGGAAGGTTCGTTGCCGTCCAGACGTAGCCGGGCGTGCCGCCGAGGGCCGTTACCGGAACCGAGTAGAACTGGCCGGCCACGCCGTCGGGCAGCGCCGGGGTCGTGATGACCGGCGGGGACGTGGCGGGCCTGTTCGAATTGTCGTTCGTGTTCGGAGCGTGTGCCACGACGACAGGCGCCACGTTCTGCACGATGTTCGTGAGCGTCGGAATGTCCACCGGGCCCCGGATCGTTACGAGTGCCGAATCTCCCGGCCCGAGAACGAACGTCGCATTCCCGTCGGACGGATCGGTGATCCCTGGGTCCGGAGGGCTGTTCTGGTTGACGAATTCTGGGTTGACGACGCTGGAAATCGGGACGTTGTGCTGCTGTTCGAAGAGGACGCAGTCCTGGGAAGCCGGGTTCGCGTAGGGCTTCGAGACGATGATTTGAAGGGGCGCATTCGTGGGATTCGTTCCGGCGAGCTGGACACGGTACGAGGCCGCCGTATTCCCGTTGTTCGTCACGGTGTAGGTGGCATCCGACACGGGCGCGTTCGAGACGTTGGGGTTCGAGACGTTGGGATTGGAGACGTTCGGATTCGAGACGTTCGGGTTCGACACGTTGGGATTCGAGACGTTCGGATTGGCGAGGTCGGCGTTCGACACATTGGGATTCGACACGTTCGGGTTCGAGACATTCGGGTTGGAGACGTTGGGATTGGAGACATTAGGGTTCGACACGTTCGGGTTGGAGACGTTCGGGTTGGAGACATTCGGGTTGGAGACGTTCGGGTTATAGACCTCGACCGTTGTGACGCTCGGAGCCGTATTGCCGTCGGGGTCTATGAGGTTGGGAGCGGATGGATCGGTGTTGAAGACGACGAAGCTGGTCAGGCCTCCTGCCTTGAGCGGGCTGGTCGGCGGGTTGGTCGCCGGGCCACTCAACTCGGCCACGTCGACCTCGATCATGGCGTGAGGGTCCGTGGAGAGCGCGTAGACCGAGCGAGCGACGGACGAGTTCGCCGGAATCGCGACGTCGAGCGTCGTCGTGGCCGGGGGGAGCGGGTTCGGGAGCGGGTTTGGGATCGGGTTCGGGAGCGGCACGAAGGAGGCGCGGCCTCCGGCGGGCTGCACGACGATCGTGAGCCGGAAGTTCCGCGCCAGCGGTGTCAGGTTCTCGACGCTCAACGAGAGGGCGCGCTGTACGGTAGTCGACAGCGGCTTGGCGTTCTGGACCGACGATACGGCGAGGCCTTGGGAGATCCGGGCGGCGTAGATGTTCTGGTCGCGCATCCCCTCGTTACCGGGCTTGCAAGAAGGACGGGTCGTGCCGTTGAAGATGCTTGTCCCTCCGGTCGTCGTGCTTCCCGGCGGCGTGTAGTTCGCCCAGTTCCCGTCCAACGGTGGGCGGACGTCCTGGTTCGACGTCCAGGATGCGAGAAAGACGGGAGAGGAGCCCGGAAGGCTGTTGAACCGCCACCTTCGGCCCGGGGCCTTGGGCGGAAGGAACGTCGGGCCCGCCACGTCGATGTAGTCGCCGATGAACGGGACCGATCCGTCCTGGAAGAGCTTCAGATTGGGCGGGTTGATCTGGAGCTGCTGGAGCGCTGTGACGGTCCCTGTCTCGTCGCCGCGGGTCCCGAAAATGTACTGCGAGAGTCGCGCCGAGGTGAAGACGGGAGAGACGGCGGAATCCGCCTGGGCGAAGCGGAGGTCGAGCGTGTGGCGCCATTCCGTCATTCCGGTCTCGACGAAGAAAGGAGTGAAAACCCGGGCGGCACCGCCCGCGTCGAGCAACTCGCCCTTCAGGGCGCGCGTCTCGAGATAGAGCTTGCCGCTGGCGTCCGGAACGAGCGGCGTGCTCCTCGGCGAGAAGAGTCCGAACGTGTGATCGAGGCGGGCGTCGTAGTAAATGATGGTGATCTTGTCTGCCGCCACGGTCATCTGCGGCATGAACTGATGGCCGCGGGAGAACGAGTACCCGGAGCCGGAGTCGTCCGTGAGCGAAGCGTTGTCGACGGGTTTTTGCGCCGACCAGGTTGAACCGCCGTCTGTCGAGACGGAAAGGACGACCCGGGCGTCGCCGCCCGGCCCCACGCCCCGCTGAGACCAGGCCACGAAGACCTTTCCCCGGAAGGCGGGGGTGTCGGGCTCGTCATCATCTTCGGACCCGGCGTCGGGACGCCGGTCGATGGCGATGGTCGGGTAGGCGTTCGTCCGGAAGGAATCTGTCGACGTTCCCTGGTCGAAGAACGACGGGCCCGTCGGGTTCGTCAAGGCGTTGTAGGCGGGGAGCGAAACGACGACGGACGGCGTCGAGAAGAGGCGTCCGCGCAGCGACCGGGACACCATGATGGCGTCGGTCTGAGATCCGCTGGCGAACCGCCGCCAGACGACGTAGATGACGCCCGTAGCCGGGTCGATCGCGATCGAGGCTCCCTGATTGACCTTGTTCGTGCCGTTGACTTTGACGGGCTGGCTCCAGGTGCCGCCGCAGTCGTTCGAGGCCGAGAAGAAGACGTTCGTCGTCTGGGCGCTCCCGGTCCCTGACACCTCGGTCCAGGCCGCGTAGACGGCCCCGGCCGGAACTGTCTGCTGCACGGTGGCGTACGGATTCGTCGGCGTCGGCTGGGGGACGACGAGGTTGCAGACTCCATCCAGGAGGCGCGGCTTGTCCACGGCGATCCACGGCTTGTCGATGAACGGCGCGCTCGGAGCCGCGGAATCGACGATCTTCGTGTCGATGTAGCGGATCGGATCCTGGTCGAGGGTCGGGTCGCCGTTTTCCTTGTTGTTCAGGTCCATGAATCGGGAGACGAACACCACGCCGCCCTTCGTGGCGCGGTTGAAGGCGATTCCCGAATAGTAGAAGAGCCCGTTCGTCCCGGCGCGTACGACCGGGTCGGCCGCCGTCGTGAACGAGGAGAGCGGGCCCGTCCGGGGACTCTGTTGCGGGTAACCCGGCAGAAGCGTGCTCTTCCAGGTGATGCCGCCATCGAGGGACTTGAAGACGCCGAGCCAGGCGTCACCGGTTTCGGGGGCGTCCGGCGTCGAAAACGGAATATCCACGGCCCTGTAATCGTTCGCGCCGGCCAGTAGATGTCGTGGGTTGCGGCTCGAGACGGCGATCGACGGCTCGTTCTGACGCTGGAGGAAGGGATCGCCGCCCGGCCACTGTGTCCCGGACACCATGTTGATGTTCTGGCCGGCGACCTGCGCCGTCACGGGTCGGGCGAGCAGGGCGGCTCCGGCCAGGAGCGCGGCGAACGCGACGGCGGCGGGACGGGGCGAAGACGGCTCGGGACGAACGTGCATCTAGCGGCTCCTTCAGAGCGATTCGGAATTGCAAACGGGCAGGGCCGCGCCGATCCGTGGACTTGGGTGGGGCATCTCGGGTCCCCGCTCGGACGGTGTCGTCGGGCGGCTCAAGAAATGTTGCTCTGGCGGCCATGATGGGTCCCGTCGATCTGATCTGTCAACGAGATTCAATCTCTTTGGCGATTCCGAACCGGGGCCGGAGCCATGCTCCCGATTCGGCCGCCGGAGGAGCCGGAGTCGGAGGGCCAGGAGGGCACGGACTCGAAGCGAAGATATACCGGGCGCTCGCGCAGAACCCGTGCTGGCCGCGGCGCCTCGGAAATGGCGTGGAGTGCTGCTTCTATATTGTTGTAAACAAGTGGGTTATAGGAGTTCAGAGGCTCTGTGCGGAAGTCTGTGGAATCGCTGGAGAAAAGTGGATTTCGCGCGGTATTTACAAGGGTCCGCCGGGGTCGCACAGGATCCCGTGCACGGGTTCCCTGAGCGGGTCTCTGGTATCTTCCCGCGGGGTTTTCTGATGGTGCTTCGAGGCTACAAGGGTGCGTTTCCCCGACTCGGGCAGCGGGTCTTCCTCGCCGAGACGGCGGCGGTCGTGGGAGACGTCGTCCTCGAAGACGACGTGTCGATCTGGTACTCCTCCGTCGTCCGCGGCGACTGCTGCTGGATCCGGATCGGGGAGAGGAGCAACGTCCAGGACAACTGCACGCTCCACGTCACGAAGGAGACGGGGCCTCTCGTCCTCGAGGCGGAAGTCACCATCGGCCACAACGCGGTCGTCCACGCCTGCACGATCCGGCGCGGGACCCTGATCGGAATGAACGCCACGGTTCTCGACAACGCCGACGTCGGCGAGAGCGCCCTCGTGGCGGCGGGCGCCGTGGTTCTCTCGGGGACGGTCATTCCGCCGCGGACGCTCTGGGCCGGAAATCCGGCGGTGCAGAAGCGCGCGCTCACGCCCGCGGAGGTCGAAAAACTCCGCACCTACTGGCAGAACTACCTCGGCTACAAGGCCGAGTACCTCCGCGACGAGGTCGCGCCGGCCCGCACCGCGTGATCGCCTCCCAGAAGGGGACGCGGGACCTCCTCCCGCCCGAGACGCGCGTCTGGAACGGCGTGGAGCGGGCGGCGCGCGAGGTTTTCGCCCTCTACGGCTACGACGAGATCCGGACGCCGACGTTCGAGGCGACGGAGCTCTTCGTCCGGAGCGTGGGGGAGACGACCGACATCGTCCACAAGGAGATGTACACGTTCACGGACCGCGGGGGCCGCTCCGTGACGCTCCGGCCGGAGAACACGGCGGGCGTGACGCGGGCCTATGTCGAGCACAACCTCGCCCAGGCGGGCCGCCCCTGGAAGCTCTATTACATCGGGACGCAGTTCCGGTACGAGCGGCCCCAGAAGGGGCGCTACCGCGAGTTCCGGCAGATCGGCGCCGAGGTGCTCGGCGACCCGACCGCGCTGATCGACGCCGAGGTCATCGTGATGCTGTTCGATTTCCTGCGGCGGCTGGGGTTCACGGGGCTGTCGGTGTCGCTCAACTCCGTGGGGACCGAGGCCGCCCGGCCGGCCTACGTCGAGGCGGTGAGGGCGTTCTTTTCCTCGAACGAGGGGAACCTGGGAGAGGACGACCGCCGGCGCCTCGCGGAGAACCCCCTGCGCGTCCTCGACTCGAAGGATCCCGCGGTCAAGGGGCTCGTCGCTTCACCGGGCTTCCCGAGGCTGGTCGACCTCCTGCCGACGCTCGACCCGGCCTCGGACGCGCACCACCGCGAGCTGAAGGCGCTTCTGGCGGGCCGTCAGGTCCCGTTCCGGGAAGATCCCCTGCTGGTCCGCGGCCTCGACTATTACACCCGGACGGTCTTCGAGGTGACGGCCGAGGGCCTCGGGGCCCAGAACGCGCTCCTCGGGGGAGGGCGATACGACAAGCTCGTCTCCGACCTGGGAGGACCGAAGACGCCGGGGATCGGCTTCGCCATCGGCGAGGACCGGCTCGTGGACGTTCTTCCGGAGGCGTTCCGCCGGGCGGCGCTCGAGGGGACGCGCCCCGTCGCCGTCGTACCGGTCGGCGGCCCCGACCTGTCCGACGCGTTCGAGGTCGCCGGCGAATTGCGCCGCGGCGGCGTCGCCGTCGACCTCTTCTCCGGGCACCGCGGCCTCGGTCCCGCTCTCAAGGCGGTCGAGAAGACCGGCCTCTCGTTCGCCGTGCTCGTCGGCCAGAACGAGACCGCTCGCGGCGCGGTGGTCGTGAAGAACCTGGCGACGCGGTCGCAGGAGGAGCTTCCGCGCGAGGGGCTCGTCGCCGCGCTTCGGGCACGTCTGTAAGATCCGGCGGCATGTCCCCTCTCGAACGCACCCCCGCCGGAACCCTGCGCCCGGGCGACGCCGGAAAGGCCGTCCGCCTGATGGGATGGGTCAACCGGCGCCGCGACCACGGCGAGCTGGTCTTCGTCGACCTGCGCGACCGCTCGGGCCTCGTCCAGGTCGTCTTCGACGCGAGGTTTCTTCCGTCTAAGGAACTTCTCGAGAGCGCGAAGGAGATCCGGAGCGAGTTCGTCCTCGACGTGGAGGGGACGGTCGTCGCGCGCGACGCCGGCGCCGTGAACCCGGAGCTCCCGACGGGCGAGATCGAGGTCCGGGCGACGGCCGTCTCGATCCTGAACCGGGCCGACACCCCCCCGTTCCCGATCGAGGACGGGGTGAAGGCCTCGGAGGACCTCCGGCTGAAGTACCGGTACCTCGACCTCAGGCGGCCGGAGATGACCCGGAACTTCGTGACGCGAAGCGACGTGACCTTCCGGATCCGGCGGATCCTCCACGAGGAGGGCTTCCTCGAGCTGGAGACGCCGATCCTGACGAAGTCGACTCCGGAGGGGGCCCGCGACTTCCTCGTCCCCTCGCGGGTTCATGCGGGGGAGTTCTACGCGCTGCCGCAGTCGCCGCAGCTCTTCAAGCAGCTCCTGATGGTCTCGGGCATGGAGCGCTACTACCAGATCGCCCGCTGCTTCAGGGACGAGGACCTCCGGGCCGACCGCCAGCCCGAGTTCACCCAGGTCGACCTCGAGATCTCCTTCCCCTCGGAAGAAGCCGTCTTCAGCCTCGTCGAGAGGCTGTTCGGAGAGGTCTTCCCGGCCCATGGCATCTCCTGCCCGACGCCTTTTCCGCGGATGACGTTCGACGAGGCGATGGATCGATACGGCGTCGACCGCCCGGACACGCGGTTCTCTCTGGAGCTCGGCGACGTCGCGGGGCTCGAAGAGAAGATTCCTTCGAAAGTGGAGAAGGTGAAGGGCCTTTGCGTTCCCGGGGGAGGCTCGTTCTCGCGCAAGCGCCTCGACGACCTCGAGAGGGGGGCGAAGGCGGCGGGCGTGGAGTGGTTCTTCTGGGTCAAGACGGCCTCCCCGTGGAATTCCAATTCGAAGAAATTCTTCGACGACGGCTCCGTCGAACGGCTCCGCCAGTCCTTCGGCGCGAAGGAGGGGGACCTCGTACTCATCGCGGCCGGGAAGTCGAAATCGGTCCACGACGTCCTCGGCGCCCTGCGCGTCCAGATCGCCCGCGAGGAAAAGCTGGTCCCCGAAGGGCGCTACGACTTCCTCTGGGTCACCGACTTTCCCCTCCTGGAGTGGCATCCGGACGACCAGAGGTGGTACGCGATGCACCACCCGTTCACGTCGCCGCGGGAGGAGGACCTGCCGTACCTCGAATCCGACCCGGGGCGCGTCAAGGCGCGGGCGTACGACGT
>Ga0335085_10011705_pt1 | contig 12994 bp, 11 predicted proteins | sample Lox_Sample_45_FD_206712 | JGI IMG/M metagenome (GOLD analysis project Ga0335085, IMG submission 206712) | Soil microbial communities from Loxahatchee National Wildlife Refuge, Florida, United States - Lox_Sample_4.5 | ecosystem: Environmental > Terrestrial > Soil > Wetlands | place: USA...
ATGCCCGCCGTGAAACACCCTGGAATGCTCCGGGTCAAGCCCGAGTCCCGATGGGCCAGCCGGCGTTTCTTTGGGTACCCACGGACCCGGCGCATGGGCAGACTTGGAAGCCGCCGGACTTAAGGCTGCGACAGGAGGCATGGTAACTCCGGCATTTGCGATAGCTGCCAGGATGATTCAATCCTTGGCTTGCACGTTCGGGCGGGCCTATGTTGGTGTCTTGAGACCATCGGCTTGGCTGCCGCGACCGGGCATCATGTGCGACCAAGTCTCATGGTGTCCTCTTCCGAATACAAACACAACCCGCCGTGTCGGGGTCGATAACGCCGGGGCGATTTGAGGGATGCTCGATTGACTGGATCGGTCTACTCTCTGCCATGGTGACGGAAAGACCGCTTCTCTCATGCCTGCGGCCCAGTCGCGAGGACCGAACGTGAAGATTCATGTCAAGAAGTCGGCCTGTGTGGGCCATGCCCGCTGCGCTGCAATCGCACCTGCATTGTTCGAGCTCGACGAGGGCGGGTATATCGCGAATGAAGAGATCGACGTGCCGCCCGGGATGGAAGACCTGGCACGCCGAGGCGCGCGCGCCTGCCCGGAGCGCATCATCACCATCGAAGAATAATCCGCCGCCAACGTTCGAAACCATTGGGGAACATCATGACTGCATCATTGGGCTACGAGAAAAAGCGTGTCGTCATCAGCGGCTGCTTTTCCGGTATGGGAGAGGCCACGGCACGCCTGCTGCTCGAGCTTGGGGCCGAAGTTCACGGGCTCGACTACAAGGATTGTAAGCTACCTTTGGCTTCGTTCACGAACGTGGACCTGCGCGATCCGGCTTCAATCGAAACCGCCGTCGCAAAGATCGGCGGCAAGGTGGATGCACTCTTCAACTGCGCGGGACTGCCGCAAACCTTTCCGCCCGTGGACGTCATGAAGGTCAACTTCGTCGGCACCCGGCATTTGACCAACCAGGTGGCGGCCCGCATGTCCAGCGGCGGCGCCATCGCCAGCATCTCCTCTACCGCCGGAGTCGGCTGGCAGATGCGCATGCCGAAATCGCTGGAGCTGCTCAAGCACGAGAGCTTCCAGGACGCCGTCAAATGGTGCGAGGACAATCTGGAGACCGTGCGCGAAGGCTATTCGTTTTCGAAGGAAGTCATCAACATATGGACCATGATGTCGTCCTTCCACCTGATAAAGCGGGGCATCCGCATCAATTGCATCATGCCCGGCCCGACACAGACCCCAATGATGAGCGCGTTCGAGTCGGCCACGCCCATATCGGTCATCGATGCAGCCATGCAGCCGATCAATCGCCGGTCGACGCCCGAGGAGCAGGCCGGACCGCTGGTGTTCCTCAACAGCGACTGGGCCAGCTACGTCAATGGCGTCGTGTTCCCGGTAGACGGAGGCTTCATGGCAGGGCTGGCGACCGGACAGGTCGACATGAGTGCCATGATGGGTGCTGCCGCGCAGAAGTAAAACAAGGATCGCGCCGCTTCCTCCTCAGCTGTCACGGCCCGGCCGAGCTACGCGAGGTCCGGGCCACCAGGTAGCGGATGCGGATGGACCACCCGGGTGGCCCGCATGTGCGGGCCATGACATTTTGTCGGTAGAATTGTGACTGGGAGGCGTCCATGAACTTCGAGCTTTCGGAAGATCAGAGCATGATGCGCGACAGCTTCGCGCGTCTGTTGAACGAGGAAAGCAGCATGGCGCGCGTGCGTGCCGCCATGCCGTCGGGTTTCGATGCTGGACTCTGGCGAGGCCTGGCAGAGCTGGGCGCGTTTTCCATGCGGGTTCCGGAAGCATCGGGCGGGCTCGGGCTCGGCGTCCTGGATGCGGCGGTGCTGATGGAAGAAGCCGGCCGCACGCTGGCCTCCGGTCCGGTCGCGGAGGCTCTCGTCGCGGCGCGGCTGCTGGCGATTGTGGGAGGGCCCGCCACCGTGGAGCTGCTCGACCGCGTGATGACCGGCAAGAGCGTCGTCGGAATCGCTTTTCGCGATCTGGCGCGCGAACCCCGGCAATGGATCGCCGGCGGTGCGGTTGCCGATGCGGTCATTGCCCGCCATGCAGACGAAATCGTGCTGATCTCTCTCAGCGGGCGCGAACGTCACAGCGAATCCAACCTCGCCTCAACCCCGATTGCCGAAATCGATCTGGCCGCGGCCCAGCGTACGGTGCTCGGCAACGATGCAGCCGCCCGCGACGCCTTCCAGCAGGCGATCGAAGAGTGGAAGCTTCTGATGGCGGCGGCGTTGGCCGGCCTGTCGCGCGAGGGCGTGCGGCTGGCTGCCGCCTATGCCTGCGAACGCATCGCCTTCGGGCAGCCCATCGGCACCTATCAAGGGATTTCGCATCCGCTGGCCAATCTCATTACCGACATCGACGGCGGCAAGTACCTGACCTGGAAAGCCATCAGGGACGTTGCGGACAATACGCCGGACGCAGCCGCGCAGATTTCACTTGCGGCCTGGTGGAATGCCGACGTTGCAACGCGCGCCATGGCGCACGCTCTGCACACCTTTGGCGGCTATGGCCTGACGACCGAGTACGACATCCATCTTTACAATCTGCGCGCCAAGGCCTGGCCGCTGGTTTACGGCGATCCAGCGCGCCTCCTCGAAGAGGCCGGCCGGCGCTTATATGCGGGTGAGACCACGATTCTGCCTGAGGTCGGTGCAGTGTCGATCGACTTCGATTTCGGCGACGAAGCGCGTGCTTTCGCCGATGAAGTCGATGCGTTCTTCAATGCGACGCTGACGCCGGAGCTGAGAGCGAAGGCGCACTATTCTTTTGATGGGCATGATCCCGGCGTGCATCGCAAGCTGGCCGAAGCACGGCTGCTGTTCCCCGACTGGCCGACGGAGCATGGCGGCCGAAATGCCGGTCCCTACCTGATGGCTGCCGCCCGTCACGTCTGGGAGGAACAAGGCTGGAGCGGCCACGCAGTGGGCACGACCTCTTTGGTGGGCGCAATCGTCCGCCGCTTCGGAACGGAAGATGTCAAACGCGAGGTTCTGACGCGTATCGCCAACGGCGAAGTCATCTGCAGCCTGGGATACACCGAGCCCGGCGGCGGCTCCGACGTGTTCGCCGCCAAGACGCGTGCCACACCCGAGGGCAACGGCTGGCGCATCGACGGGCAGAAGATGTTCACGAGCGGCGCCAATATCGCCGAGTACGTTCTGCTCCTGGCGCGCACCGATCCCGACGCACCCAAGCACAAGGGGCTCACGATGTTCATCGTGCCGCTAAAATCCGAAGGCGTCGCGATTCAGCCCGTCTACACCTTCCAGGACGAACGCACCAACATCACCTTCTACGACGGCGTGCGCATTCCCGACAGCTACCGCCTCGGTGAGGTGAACGGCGGCGTGAGAGTGATGTCGGGCGCACTCGAGATCGAGCACGGCGGCGGTTTCGGAACGACGCTCGAACAGATGCTGCATGCCGCCGAAGCGCTGTGCCGCGAGATACGATGCGACGGGCGGCCGCTGATCGAAAAAACCGCCGCGCAAACGCGGCTGGCGCGGACAGCCGCCCATGTCGCGCTTTCGGACGTCATCGCCTGGCGCGCGCTTTGGGCGGGCGTCAACAAGATGCCGAACATGGGCTTCGGACCGATGGCGAAGCTCTTCTCGTCCGAGAAGTTCGTGAGCGACTCGGCCGACTTGCTGGATCTGACAGCGCCCCATTCGCTCTCCAAACGGAGCGGACCGGCGGGCTTCCTCAACCAATGCTACCGCCACGCGCAAGGGACAACGATCTATGGCGGCACCAGCGAAGTGCACCGCAGTCTGATCGCCGAGCGCGCGCTCGGCCTGCCGCGCAGCAGGACTTAGCAGCAGGACCTCAGGCGGGCGCGCCCTGACGCAACCCCTGGAGCTTGCGTCCCTCGCGGATGCCGAGGGCCACGAGCCGGGCCTGTGCCTCGAGCAGATTGCGCGTGTGCGAGGAGAGGTCTTCGAGCTGCGATGCGACCATTCCACTGGTCGAAACCGTGACCAGGCGCTCGACACCGGTGACCAGAACCGTGGCCATCGCCGTCGTCGGCGTCGAGCGCACAGTCGGCTCGCCACCCATCTGCAGAATGAGCAGCTTGATCAACGGCAGAGACGAATTGATGCGGTGCTGGCCCATGCGCTCGTCGTTATTGTCGGCGAAATTGTTGCGCAGGTGAAGAATGCGCGCGTGCCTGACCCAGAATTTGTGATAGGCGGTCACGAACGCGAGGCAGTGCGCGTCGAGAGAGTCCTCAATCCAGTACTCGCGTAATAGTGCGATGTGATTTTCTTCCGCCGAGGCAATGACGGGCTCCAGCACCGCCAGGAGCAGTTCCACCAAGTCGCTGAAATAGAGGTAGAGCGTCGTCATCGCGAGGGAGGCTTCGCGCGCCACGGCGCTGAGCGAGACCGGCTTGTCGGGCGGACCGGCGAGAAGCCGCTCCGTCGCGGCGATGATGCGCCCGCGCGTATCGCGGCCTTTGCGACCGAGGCGCTGGCCGACAAGGTTGTGACTCAGCGCGACGTGTGCGTCGGGTGTGTTCGTTATGCGAGTCATGAATGAATCGCAGCCCCCCTCCGTCTCACTCCCCCGGCCAAAGCGCCAAATTCGAAATTTTTCTTGCCCATGATGTCCAAGGAAGACGACGAATTTTCGGACACCCTGGCCGCCATCCGCGGCGAGCGTGCGAGCGATCCGTTCGCATCCGAGGGAGGGGGACCCGGGGAGCGGAACACCTGAAACGTTTGATGTTTGGCAATCACTGGATTCCCTTCCCTCGCGCGAATGCTTTCGCATTCGCGCTCGCCGGGAATGACAATATTGCCATCGATGGCATCCGAGTAAAATTCCTACAGCCCGTAAGCGATCGCTTTGGTTTCGAGATACTCCTCGATGCCTTCGCGGCCCCATTCGCGACCGATGCCGCTTGACTTGTAGCCGCCGAACGGCAGGTCGGCGGCGATGCACATTCCGCCATTCACGCACATCGATCCCGTGCGGACCTTACGCGCGACGTGCATGGCGCGATCCTGGCTCGCCGACGACACCATACCGCTCAGTCCGTACTCGCTGTCGTTGGCGATTCGGATGGCGTCCTCGTCGTCCTCGAAGGGAATGACGGCCAGAACCGGGCCGAAGATTTCCTCGCGCGCGATGCGCATCTTGTTGTCGACGTCGACGAAGCAGGTCGGCTCGACGAAGAATCCGCTGCCCATGTCGGGACGCGCATTGCCGCCCACCAGCAGCTTCGCGCCTTCCTTCTTGCCGAGCTCGATATAGCCCATGACGCGCTCGAGCTGGCGCTTGGAAATCACCGGACCCATGACGCTGGCCGGGTCGTCGAACTTGCCCCACATTTGGGAAAAGCCGCCATAGGCCATCTGCAGAGCACCGACGGCTTCCGCATACCGGCTCTTCGGAACCAAGAGGCGCGTGGTGATGGCGCAGCCCTGACCGGCATGGAAGCAGACGATCGAACGCATCACCGTCATGGCGAAGTCCGGCGCGTCGTCGAGAACGATGTTGGCCGACTTGCCGCCGAGTTCGAGGAACACGCGCTTGAGGGTAGGAGCGCCCTTTTCCATGATGCGCTTGCCGACGCCGGTCGAGCCGGTGAAGGTGATGAGATCGACGCGCGGATCGCTGACCAGCATCTCGCCCGCCATGGCGTTGTCGCTCGAGGTGACGACGTTGACCACGCCGCGCGGAATGCCGGCCTCCACCGCCAGTTCGCCCAGGATCGCCCCCATCAACGGCGTATCCGGCGCGGGCTTCAACACGACCGTGCAGCCGGCGAGCAGCGCCGAGGCAACCTTGGCGAGATTGACGTAAAGCGGCACGTTCCACGGCGTTATGGCACCCACCACGCCGGCGGCTTCCTGCACCACCAGCCTCTGGCACTCCCGTCCGTAGGCCGTGGCGCGGCCGCGATCGTCTTCCCACACGATCCGGTCGACCATCGGGATGAAGCCGCTCAACGTCTCGATTGCGCCATCCACCTGCGCGGTTTGCACCGCGCCGAGCGCGGAGCCGACCTCGTGCCGGGCGATATCGACCAGCCTGGCGCGATTGGCGACGAGCAGATCGCGCAACTTGATCACCAGATCCTTGCGCTTGGCATGAGCCGTCGACCAGTCCGTCGTGTCGAAGGCGCGCCGCGCCGCAGCAATCGCTTCGTTCACGTCGTCGGCTGACGCATCGGCGGCTTTGCCGACGACCTCTCCGGTCCACGGGCCGATGTCGTCGTAGGTCTTGCCGCCACTCGCGCGGCGCAATTCACCATCGATGAGAAGCCGGCCTTCCGCAAGCATTACCATCTCTTCGTCTCCTTCTCTGTCGTTGCGCTTATGCGCCAAATCTTTTCGCGATCAGTCAGCAGCCCGCGCATGCAGACAAACGCTGACTGCCTGCAAGTCAGGCGGCAGGTCGATCAAATTGCGGAATATCTGCGTCACCGACGTCACCTGCGACATCGGACGTTCGGCAAGGTTGAGGCCTGCGGCCATCGCGGCTTGCGCGAACCGCATGCCCGCGACCGGATCGATGTCCCACGCCTTGTCCGGTTCGACCATGACGCCAGCACGGACAAAGCTCACACGAATTCCGCTCGGCTCCAGCTCGCGCCGCAGCGTAACCGAGAACTTCTCGAGACCCGCCTTGCTCGTCTGATAGAGCACGAGATGCGGAAACGGCATATCCACCGATTCACTGGTCACATTGATGACATAGCCGCCGCGGCCCATCATCGGGATCCCAGAGCGCGTGCACAGGATGGCACCGGTCAAGTTTGTGGCGATCGTCTTGACGATCTGATCGTCCGTCGCTTCGGCCACGAGGAACGGTGCATAGACCGCGGCATTGTTGATGAGCACGTCGATCCTGGCGTGCCGCTCGGCGATCGTCGCGAATGCCCTCTTGACCTGATCGGGCGAAGAAACGTCGCATGGAACGGCCAGTGCACGGTCGCCGATTTCCGCAGCGAGAGCGTCGAGATGCGAAGCGGTGCGGCCCATCAGAACGACACGGTCGCCATCGGCCGCAAAACGCCGCGCGAGGGCCCGGCCCAACCCTTTGCCTGCACCCGTAATGACGATGACTTTTGTCACGATGCCGTCAACCTCGCAGAACCCGCCGCCCATTCAAATCGTTCGCCGAGCGCCGCCACAAGGACAAGAGACTTGAGCATCGCGCGGGCGATGCTTCTCATCCCTTCCGGACCGTAAAAGGCTGCCGGCCCGTCCTCAAGCGCCATCCAAGATTCCGACGGCGATATCGAGGTCGTAGCTGGCGTTCTGCCTTCCGAGCTGGGCGTTCAGCAGGGCCCGCTTCAGAAAGCGGTGGCATACGTGCTCGGAGGTCATGCCGATACCGCCGTGCAGCTGCAGCGCCTCCTCAGCAACGCGGAAATAGGCCGAACAGGCGAACGACTTCGCCTGCTTTCCCAACACCTCAGCCTCTGCATCGGAGCAGTGCTTCGCGCTTTCGAGATTCTCGGCAAGAAGCGCTTCGGCAGCCTCGGTCAGGGCCTTCAAGTCGGCGCAGCGATGCTTCAATGCCTGGAACATGGCAAGCGGACGGGCGAACTGGCGGCGCGTCTTCAGATATTCGACAGTCAGTTCGAGAAGAGCCGACGCCCCGCCGACAGAGTCGGCAGCCAGTGCGAAATCGCGATGCGTCGCCAGCGTTCGCACAAGTGCGTTCGCCGCGGGACCGCGCGCCAAAATCCATTCGTCGGCAATCTCGACATCTGCGAAATGCACGTCGAACAATCGGCGCGTTTCGTCCCAGGTGGGGCGCGAAACGATTTCGATGCCATTCTGACGAGGCACCAGGAGAACGAGGCTGGCGTCGGCCGTCGCCACCAGCATGTGAGCCGCTTTGTCGGCTGATGCAACGGCGGAAGCGACGCCGGCCAGCCTCAGTTTTCCGGAAAGCGTTCTTGCCGTGGGACCGTCCGGTCCGAACAAGGACGCCGTCGCGAAATCGGCACCGGCCAGACGGCCGATCCATTCCGCACGGGCCGGGTGATCGCTGCGGCAAACCGCTTCGACGGCAAGCATGGCCGGCAGGTAAGGCGCGCCTACAACACTCGCGCCAAGTTCGCGGTAAAGCGCGCACGCGGCCTGCAGACCCTGCCCCAGCCCGTCCAGCTCTTCGGGAACGGAGACAAGCAGCCAGCCGAGTTCCACGACCATCGGCCAGGACTTCTCTTCCGTCGCCGCAATCCCCAACCCGCGCAGCGCCTGCTGCGCAGAAACCTGCAGCTCTGCGGTCTCGATACTCATCACCGCTCGCTCGCCACTTGCCACGTCTTGGGTTCGCGCGGCATCCCCAGCATGCGCTCGGCAATGATGTTGCGCTGGACCTCGTTGCTGCCGCCGGCAATTGACCAGTTGTACGAATTCATGAAATCCACGGTCCAGTTGCCGGTCTCCTGCGGAGAACCGCGCATGAAGCCCGCATGATACTGCCCCTGAAGACCGCCGATGCTCAAGCCGAGCGAAACGAACTCCCGCAGTGTCTGGGCATAGTAGAGCTTGACGATGGACGCATCGCCCGGACGCTCCTCGCCCGAAATCCGGCGCAACAGGTAACGGTCGGCGAGCGCACACACGGCATTGACCTTGCTGGCGAGGGCGCCGAGCTGCGTGCGAAGCGTTGCGTCTTCAATGCGCCCATTGTTGCGCATCGCTTGGGCGAGCAGCGGCAGCGCGTAACGCATGCGCTGGCTTAATTCGACGAGCGTCAGGCCGCGTTCCGAGGCCAGTGTGGATTGCGCCACCGCCCAGCCTTCGTTCTCCTTGCCGACGCGATTCTCGACGGGAATTTCAACGTCGTCCAAGAAAATCTCGCAGAACTCGTCGTCGCCGGTGATTTGCGAAATGGGCCGTACCGTCACGCCCTTGCTGCGCATGTCCAGAAGCAGATACGTCACGCCTGCCTGAGGCGGTCCATCCTTGGCCGTGCGCGTGAGCAACAGGCAGCGATCAGCATACTGCGCCATCGTGGACCAGATTTTTTGGCCGTTGACGACATAGCGATCGCCGCGCAGCTCGGCGCGGGTGCGCAACGATGCCAGATCAGAGCCGGCATTGGGCTCGGAAAACCCCTGGCACCAGATCTCGCCCTTCAGGATGCTGGGAAGATACGTGTCGCGCTGTTCCGGCGTGCCCCATTCGAACAGCGTACAGGCGGCATGATAGAGAGAAATGAAAACCAGGATCAGCCGCGGCGCGTCGGCCCGGGCGATTTCCTCGAAGATGACCTTTTGCTCCGCCAGCGACCGGCCGCCGCCCGGCCAGCCTTCCGGCCAATGCGGCGTGGCGTAGCCGGCTGCAACGAGCTTTGAGAACCAGGCCCGCTGGGCCAGCACGAATTTGTCCTGGTCCACCCCAGTCATGGCCGCGCGCCAGCCCGACGGCACATTCTTCTTGAGCCAGGTCCTGACTTCCGTGCGCAGCGTGTCGGTGTCGTTCATCGCATCGCCTAATAGCTTCAGACCTTCACCTCGATCCAGTCATCAACGATCTGGAGTTCGAAGGTCGGGATCGGCTTGGTCGCCGGCGGGTTCATAGCCCGCCCGGTCGGAAGCTCAAAGCGGGCCCCGTGAATCGGGCAAGCGATCCAGTTCCGCCCCAGCCGCCCGCATTCGAGCTTCTCATGCGCGTGCGAGCAGATATTGGAGATGGCATAAAGCTTGTCGCTCGTATGGCATATCAGGATTTCCTGGCCGCCCAGCTCGACGACTTTTTTTGCCCCGGCCGGCAGGTCCGAGGCCTTCATTACGCGCGTAAACGTGTCCGACATTCGCCTTAGATCTACTTCACTGGGAGCGCGCCCATCCTTGGGCGTCATGGGATGGTGACGCGCATGGATGCGCGCGCCCCCCAGTTAGCACTACAAATTTGCCAGCGCCAGCGAAACGCTATCGCAGTCTGGCGTTGGGTATCAGAGGTGGCTGAGCAATGTACTTGTCGACGGCTCTCTCGAAATGCCGGACCCGGATTTCCTGGTAGTTGCCCAGCGTCAGCCCCCGCTTGGCGCTGGCTTCCAACCCTTCCTGCTGCAGAAACAGATTGTCGGTATCCTGATCCATGATGGCGCCGAAACCGGGGTCCATGCCTTCCGCCTCGGTGAACGACTGCGCCCCCGTCAGGTAGACCGGTTCAGCCGGAGCCGGGCGCTTGCCATCCAGCGGGACGGGTCGCAGGAACAGGACCTCGAAGATACAACCGCGGTGATCGCGCGGCGCGGGACGGAAGCGGTACACCATCGGCAGCGAGATGCCGGGGAACAGGAAACAGTTGGGGAAGATCGTGTAGGAGAAGCAGTCGAGCAGTTCCGAATCCGAGACCTTGCTGAGGTCGGTATTTGCCGCCTTTTCGAACATGCCGCGGAACATGGCAGCCATCACTTCCCTGGCCGTGCCGCCTTCCTGCAACGTGCGCTTGGTGTCGCCGAGCGCACTGGAGTCGCCCAGCGTGAACTGATCCAGGATATCCTGTTCGGTATACTTGCCGTAGAGATGCGGGCTGAGCACGCCCAGCGTCGAGATGAAGCGGTTCACGTGCTCGCCGTAGATGTCGTACTGCGAATTCGCATCGCCGTTGGACGGCGCGACCTGCGGATGCGTCTGGATGACGTGATACGCCTCCAAAAACGCTTCGATCGCCAGCTTCCAATTGCAGGCGAAACTTTTCACCACATGGAGATAAACGTAGCGGTCCTCCAGCTTCCACGCGTCGATGTGCGCCTTGGCTTCCGGTCCGAGATATTCGGCGAGCGAGGGGGCATCCTTGTCCATGTTGATGAAAACGAAGCCGCCCAACACCTCCACGCGCGCCTGCGGCAGCGAAACCTTTTTGGGATCGATATGGGGAAAGTCCCACGGGCACACGATTTCCTTGTTGGTGCCGTCGATGTTCCAGCTCCAGCCGTGGAAGCTGCACTTGAACTCGGTTGCACGCCCTTCCGTGCCGGAGGCGCGCAGCTTGGTGCCGCGATGTAGACACGCGTTGAAATAGGCGCGGATGTCGTTCTTGGCGACGCGGGTGATGATAAACGAATACGAGCCGAGGTCGTAGACGTAATAGTCGCCCACGTCCGGGATGTGCTCTTCGCGGCAGACGAACTGCCACGTGCGGGTCCACAGCCGCTCCATTTCCATCCTGGAATAGGCCGGATCGATGTAACGGTCGGTCGGAATATCCTCGTCACCGAGAAACTGGTACGATTCGGACCGGACCCAGCCGGGCGCGGCTACCTTGTCCTTCTCGATGATTTCCTGCGTGCTCGGCGCGCCCGGACAGCGGGCATCGCCCTTGCCGAGTTTTTCTCCGATTTTGTCGTGGATGGTCATTCCCGTTCTCCAGAATTTGTTTGGGTGGCCTCAAGCCGCCGCGCGACGCTCAACCTTGCCGCTTTCGTGCTTGTGAATCTTTCCGTCCTTCATGATCAGGACCAGACGGTCCTTGTCGGTCATGATGCTCAAATCGTCGAGCGGATTGCCGTTGACCAGCAGAAGATCGGCCAGCGAGCCTTCGCGGATGGTTCCCAGATCCCCGGCGTTGCGCATGGCAAGCCCGCCGTGGCGCGTAGCGCACACGAGTGCCCCTTCGGGCGTGTAGCCATAGTAGTCGACGAAGAACTTCAGATCGCGTGCGTTGGTGCCCTGGCGGCTCCAGGCAAAGCCGTAATCGCCGCCGATGAGATGGCGAATGCCGCGCTTGCGCAGTTCGGTATGCGTCTTGGCCGAAGCTTCCAACAAAGCAGGCAGGCCCATGTAGCCGCCGACTTCAGCCGGGAGACCGAACGGCGCGGCTTCATTGTGGACGATCGTATGGAAGAGGCTGACCGTGGGCACCACAAAAATGCGGTCCTTGGCCTCCTCCATGAGGTCGAACATCTCCGCATCGGAATACTCGACATGAAACAGCACGTCGACGCCGGCGCGCACGCAGGCTTTGCTGCCGCCGATGGATCGCGTATGGGCACAGACCTTGCGCCCAAAACTGTGGGCCGTCTCCACCGCCATGCGCACTTCCTCGAACGACATCGGCGTCGTGTTCGCCGGCGTGTTCGGATAGAAAGGGTCACCCGAAACGTCGAGCTTGATGTTATCGCAGCCTTCGCGGCAGCACAGGCGCACCGCCTTTCGCATCTCTTCGGGACCATCGATGATGATCGAGGGCCCTTTACGCGGATTGTGCAGCCGGCTTTCATCGCCCATCGCGCCCGTCACGCTGATCTCGAGCGATCCCGCGCGAATACGCGGCCCAGGCAACCGCCCGGCATCGACCTCATTACGCACCGCGACGGCGAGCCTCAGCTTGGCCTCGGAGGCGCCGAAGGCGCTGGTGAAGCCGTGATCCAGAAGCGTCTTTGCGCCGCGCGCCGTTATCAGCGTGTGCTCTTCCGGCGGCGGCGTGATGAGGTCTTCAGTCGAGGCGACCGCCTCGAACGAGAGGTGCGCGTGCCCCTCCGTCATGCCCGGCATCAGAAACAGGCCGCGGCCGTCGATCACCTGCGCACCCGTGTGGCCGAGCTGACCAGCAGTACGGGAGACCGCGGCGATCCGACTATCCTGGATCAATACATCGCCCTCGAATGTGCCAGTACCGCTGCCGTCCCAGACCTTTGCGCCGGCAATGATGGTTTTTGTCATGAAAACGTTCCTCTTCCGTCCCTGAGAGCCGATTCCTAGCTGGAACGTTGATTTATAGCGCAAATCCCCGGCTTAGGGGCGACAGATCACGCCCGGAGACCGACAGATGGCGCAGGGACAAGTGCGATCATCCTGGGCCGCTTGTGCGATCCCACCAAGTCGGCCAAGTTCCGGGCACTCGAAAAGCCCGGGATAGGGATCATGATCAGGGGTATTCATCACGTGGCAGTCCATGTCAAAGACATGGATCGGATGGTGAAGTTCTACAAGGACGCCTTCGGCTTCGAAATCGTCGGTGAGAAGTTCAGCTGGGAAAACGAA
>Ga0335085_10011706_pt1 | contig 12993 bp, 9 predicted proteins | sample Lox_Sample_45_FD_206712 | JGI IMG/M metagenome (GOLD analysis project Ga0335085, IMG submission 206712) | Soil microbial communities from Loxahatchee National Wildlife Refuge, Florida, United States - Lox_Sample_4.5 | ecosystem: Environmental > Terrestrial > Soil > Wetlands | place: USA: Florida...
CTCGAACGTACGCGGCGCGCCGAGGAGGACCTGATCCGGGTAGGTGGTGTCGGACCATTGCGCGTAAACAGCATTCGTCAGGTTTCGAACGCGGAACGTGACGCGCAAATTCTCGATGTCCGGCCGGCCCCAATAGCGGCCAGCGATATCGACAAACGCATAGGCGTCCACGGTCGTGTAGGCCAGCATGGTCGTGGCGTCGTCCTGGAAAAGATAGCGATTGCCGACGTGACGCACCGAAGCGCCGAATTCGACCGGCCAGCGCCAATGGTTGAAGCGATAGGACGCGCCGGTGTTGACGATGATCGGCGCCACGTCCGGCGGCGTGTTGCCGGTCCAGGCGCCGAAATTGACGAACCGAGCGTGGGTCCACGCCGCGTTCGCCCACAGTTGCAGCCCTTCGACCGGACTGACGGCTCCCGCCAGTTCAATCCCTTTGGACGCAACCTCGCCCGCCACATCGTCCACCGTCGTGCTGACGGGCACGTAAACATTGCGCTGGCGGATGTCGTAAGCGGCGATCGTCCATTCCGCCCGGTCGTCCCAGAATTTCTGCTTGGCACCGGTCTCGTAGATGCGCGAACTCGTCAAGCTGACTGGCGCCGCCGCCGGATTGAGCGAGAACACGCCCGCCGCCGCCGGATCGTAGGCGGTCGCGAACATGCTGTAGAACATCAGCTCGTTGATCGGCTCGTAAGTGTAAGCCGCGCGATAGGAAATGGGCTTCCAGGTCTGCGAGAACGGCAGTCCGTCCGGAACCGAGCCGTCGTAATTGGAGCCGGACCGGTCAAGCGTGTAATCGTCCACGCGCACACCTCCGATCAACGCAAAGGCGGGCGTGATCTTGAGCCGGTCTTCCACCGACGCGGCGACGTCGGTCAGCCGGCTGATGCGGGTATCCGGATCCTCGATGCCGTACGTCCCGGCAATGGGATCGACGACGGAGACGGCATCGGCCGGATAGGCATCCGGATTGCCCTCTTCCACGAAGGTGATCCAGTTTCTGCTGAGCTGGAGTTGGGCGGCGAGGCGGCTCTCCATGCCGAAAACCTGCGAATCCCACGTCAGATCGGCGTTGTTGCCGGTGACTTTCTGATTGTGATCGACGAAGAAGCGATCGCGGTCGATCATATTCGGCGCAATGACGGTACCGGTGTCGAAGGCGTAGGTCTCGCTGTCGATCCAATTTCGCTTGGCCTGATAGTAGTAAAGTTGGTCCTTGACGTTGACATTGTACAGAGGCGCCCATTCGAAGCCGCTGCGCAGCCAGAGTTCCTGGGCGCCCGTCGCGTTGTCGGCGACGTTGTAGTTGATCGTCAGCGTTCGGGAATCGATCGTCAGCGGCGGACCAATGACGGTGGTTCCATCGAACTTGCTGATTGCCGAGCCCGATACGACGCCGCTTTTCGCATAGGGGCCGGCGAACGACATTGGAACGAGCGGCGTGCCCCAATAGGCGTGACCGGAATCCTTTTTGTAATCGACGGCGCCGAACACCATGAAGTTATTGGTGGCGCGATAATTGAGCTGCGTCGCGAGACCCGTCAGGTCGCGGAAATCGCCCTCGATGAAGCTATCGAGCTTCGAAGCGAGTACGTCGAAGCGGTAGTCGAGACCCTGTACCGGCGTCGATCCGCCTGAGCCGTAATGCGAACGGATCGAACCATACGAATCCACCGCGAAGTCGGCTTCGCTTCTGATGGGACCGGTCGTCGGCTGCCGGCTGACGTAATTGACGGCGCCGCCGACCGCGTTGAGTCCGGTCATCAACGACGACGGACCTTTCAGAAATTCGACTTGGGCGAGATTGGATGTGTCCATCCAGCGCGAGGTGATATCCGAGGGGCCGGTCCAGATGCCGTTGTAAAGCGTGTTGATCTGGCTGCCGGAGAAGCCGCGCATCGAGAAATTCGCCGGTGCGCCGGCGGAATCGCCCGCCAATACGCCGACCGCGCCCTGCGCGGCGTCGGTGGTGGTGCGATAACCCTGCTCCCGCATGGTCTGCTGGGTGACGACGTCTACCGACGCCGGCGTTTCGATGACGGGAAGCCCCAGCCGGGTAGCGCTCGCTGCGACGGCGCCGAGTGGCGTCATCGGAATTCCTGCGAACGGTTGCAGCCCCTGTACAACCTGACCGCCGTTCGGACCTTGTTGCGGCCCAGTCATCGTAACCGGCGTCCGCGCACCCGCCGGTTTGGCTCGGCTGCGCGGCTTCTTTTTGAGTTGCCCCGAAATCTGGATCGGCGGCAGTTTGCTGCGGCCGCTCTCCGCCTCATTCGGCAGCGGTGGCGTTTGCGCCGAGCCCGCGCGCGTCGAGAGTAGCGCGACCACTGCGAGCGTCGTTGTCGAGATCAGGGTTGAACGGAATGCGGATAGACGGCCGCGATTGCGACCGCTGCTGATGACAGGCACGACGCCACGCCTCAACGGCGAAACCGTAACCCGTCATCGCGATTTTGGCTGTTGCGCGCCCCGCCTTCGCCCCTGCGGCAATCGCGTAACCACCGTACTTCGACGTTGACGCCAGGACACCCCGCCCGACGCGCTCGCGCGTGACCGTTGCCGGTGGCAGATCTCCTGGCTCGCGGGTCGCTGCCTCCGTCCGCCTTCCCAGGAGCGGCAAAGCTCCCAGTGGCATATTGGGCGAAGGCTCTCCGCTTACAGTTGCGGGGGCAGCTACGGCGTTGCGCGCTCAAGCGAGCGCACGCACCGCATTCCCTTTTGATCCCTTGCGGGAACCACCAATATCAATCTTGGACATGACCGCATGAAAGGTCAACCAAGCGTGTTCGCTCATTGTCGTAACGGCCGGCACGGGCTAAATCAAAAAGCGGCCGGGCGCGGAATGACGATCATGCCGAATATCCAAACCTACGATTACATCATTGTCGGCGCCGGCTCGGCCGGCTGCACGCTAGCCGCCCGGCTGTCCGAGGATAAAACGATCCGCGTGCTGCTGCTCGAAGCCGGCGGCTGGGACCGCGATCCGTGGATCAAGATTCCGCTCGGCTGGCCGCGTCTCCTGCTCAAGCGCAAGCACGACTGGATGTATTTCGCCGAACCCGAAGCCTCGACCGGCGGCCGCGGCCTCGAATGCGCGCGCGGCCGGGTCATCGGCGGCTCGTCCTCGATCAACGCCATGGCTTATGTGCGCGGCCATCGCGGCGATTACGACCGCTGGGCGGCATCGGGGCTCAGTACCTGGTCCTACGCCCATGTGCTTCCCTATTTTCGGCGTCAGGAATCATGGGACGACGGCGAGAGCTTTTATCGCGGCGGCAGCGGTCCGCTGCACACGCAGCGCACCCGCTTTGCCGATCCGCTGATTGATGCCTTCGCGGCCGCCGGCCAGGCGGCGGGCTACCGCGCGACAGCCGACTACAACGGCGCCCAGCAGGAAGGTTTCACCACCTGGCAGATGACGGTGCGGAACGGCCGGCGCTGCAGCGCCGCGGATGCGTATCTGCGGCCGGCTCTGGACAGAGAGAACCTTGCGGTCAGCATTCATGCCCTGACGACGCGGATCGTCTTCGACGGCCGCCGCGCCGTCGGCGTCGAATATACCGAGCAGGGCCGCTCGCAGACCGCCTATGCCGACCGCGAAGTCGTTCTCTGCGGCGGCGTCATCAACTCGCCGCAGCTTCTGATGCTGTCCGGAATCGGCGACGCCGACGAATTGCGCGAACATGGCATCAACGTGAAGGCTGCGCTGCCCGGCGTCGGCAAGAATCTTCAGGACCACATCTCGGCGGCCATCGCCTACCAGAGGAAAGCGCCCGGACCGTTCCATCACGCGATGAGGTTCGACCGCATCGTGCCGGCGCTGGCGGCGGCCTATTGGCGCGGCGAAGGCATCGCCACCGAACTACCCACCGGCCAGATGGCGTTCCTGAAGAGCCGGCCGGATGCAGCGCTGCCCGACGTGCAATTCATCTTCAACGCGGCGCCGATGACGGCGACGCCGTACCTTTGGCCGTTCCGCAAGCCCTATGCCGACGGCTATGCCTGCCGCGCCGTGGTGCTGCGGCCGGAAAGCCGCGGCCGGATCGAACTTGTCTCGGCCGATCCGCGACAGCCGGTCCGCATCCGCCAGAACTTCCTAGCCACCGACAACGACTGGAAAACCCTGCGCGCGGGCTTGCGCATGGCGCGCGAGGTTTGCCGGCAGGCGCCGATGCGGCCGTTCATGGAGCGCGACATCGCGCCCGGCGAAGCCGCCACGTCCGACGCCGCGATCGATGAGCATATCCGCGCGAACTCCATCACCGTCCATCATCCGCTCGGCACCTGCAAAATGGGCGTCGCCTCCGACCGCATGGCGGTGGTCGATCCTGAGCTTCGCGTCTTTGGCGTCGACGGCCTTCGGGTGGTCGACGGCGCGGTGATGCCGGACCTCGTCGGCGGCAACATCAATGCACCCATCATCATGATCGCCGAAAAGGCCGCCGACCTCATCCGCGGGCGCGAACCGCTCGAACCGGCGCGGCTTGCCAGCGCAACGGAATATTCGCGCCACTGAGCCAAACGCGCGTCAGTGCTTCGCCAAAAGCGGCCGGATGATCTCAATCATGCGGTCGGCGGTCGTGCCGGGCGGAAAGAAACCGGCATATTGGCCGTCACGCCCGACCAGATAAACAAAGCCGGTATGGTCGATCAAATATATGGCGCCGTCAGGCGGCGTATATTTGGCGTAGTAGGCCTTGTAGGAATCCGCGACCGAGCGAATCTGCTGCGGCGTGCCGGTGAGGCCGATCAGGCGCGGATGAAATTGCGCCACATAGGGCGCGAGCACCGCCGGCGTGTCGCGCTCGGGATCGACCGAGATGAAGAGCGGCTGCACCTCGTCGCCCGCCGCACCCAGCTTGTCCACCGCAAGTCCGATCTGCATCAACTCGGTCGGACAGATGTCCGGGCAGGTGGTGTAGCCGAAATAGACGATAAGAAGCTTGCCGCGGAAATCCGCGTCGGTGCGCTGCCTGCCGGTGTGATCGATCAGCGTGAACGGGCCGCCGACGTGGCCGCGGCCCCACATCAGATCGTCCATCAGGCGGGCGGCACGGTCGGGGTCCGGCTCCTGGGCCAGCGCCGAGGAAGCGATGACCGCCGCGAACCCCAACGCGCCGGCTAAGCCTCGCCACCCCAGCATCACGCCCCGAAGGTCAGAAGCGCGCCGGTCGAGCCGACAAACAGACGATCGGGCGCGATGTCGCGCATCGCCTCGACGAAATTCTCGCCACTGCAATGCATCGGCACCACGATGTCGGGCTTCAGCTCCGCGATCTCGGTGACGATGTGCTTGGTGTAGTCCATCGGCGCCGGGCCGAGATGAAAGCCGCCGATCAGGGCGTGGAGCTTGTCGACGCCGGAGACCTCCTTGGCCTGCTTCACCGCGTTGACGACGCCGCGATGACTGCATGACGAGATCACGACGAGTCCGCGATCCTTGACGTTAAAGACCGTCGCATGCTCGTGATAATGCTCGTCGGGCACCGTCTTTCCGGCCAATTCGGCGGGCGTATAGTGAGACGCATCGCAGCCGAGCCCGTCGGTGATGCCGAACTGCTCGAACGTGTTGGGCAGGATCTTTTCATCGGTCTGCCGCTTGATCTGCCCGGTGGTGAAGGCGTGGCCGACGATCACGGTCGGGCTTTCGCACAAGATGACGCCGACCTTGCGCGCGGCAAGCGCGCGCCGGTCGAGATAGCCGAAATCGCTGAACTCGCCGGGCGTCGCGGTCGGCTGCACCCGGTGGCAGAAATTGTCCTCGCCGCCGGCATAGAGTTTCACGTCCGCAGGCAGCACGCCGCGGTACTTGTCGAGAAAACCGATCAAGCCGCCGTAGTGATCGAAATGGCCGTGGCTGACGATGAGCGCATCGAGCTTGCCAGGCACAACGCCCAGCAGCTCGATATTGTTGAGAAGCGCGTCCGGCGTGTAGCCATAATCAAGCATCAGCGTGCGCGTCTCGCCGCCCTTGAGCGATTGCAGATGCAGCGACAGACCCCACTGCGTGTGCAGCTCCTTGGTATAGTCCTTGGCCCGCGGCGCCGGTGTCACCGCCATGCCGTTGAACGTCGTCGGCCGCAGGAAAATATTGTGCGTGAGATCGACGACCACGCGCACCGACAGCTTATCTACGACCGGCGCTTCGATCGCCGTCGCGCCGGCATACTCGACACACGAAAATCCCCCGGCCGCAGCGCCCGCAAACGCCGCCGAGGCCTTGAGGAAATCCCGCCTTTTCATGATGCGCCCTCCCGCGCGCCACCGCCGGCGCCGCTAAGGCGCACTATACCGTGCCGGCCGTGGGCGGAACACGACCACCACCGCTCCCCCGCGAAGGACACGCGCGGGCAAGGCCCCGGCGCCATGCGCATAGGCGTAAGCCCCGGAACGGGCTTCACAATCCTGTCATGCCTGCCTATAAACTAGCACCAACGCCGCACTGCGGCATTGAGTCGAGGTTGGGAGCGTCGTCTTGAACGCTCATGTATCGCCATCGGGCTTCCCGGCGCTGGTCCTCAACGCGGACTTTCGGCCGCTGAGCTATTACCCGCTGTCGCTGTGGTCGTGGCAGGACGCCATCAAGGCGGTCTTTCTGGAACGGGTGAACATCGTCGCCAACTACGACCGCGCGGTGCGCAGCCCGAGCTTCGAGATGAAGCTGCCGAGCGTGGTGTCGCTCAAGACCTTCGTCAAACCATCGACGCATCCGGCCTTCACCCGATTCAACGTGTTCCTGCGCGACCGCTTCAGCTGCCAATATTGCGGTGCGCGCGACGATCTCACCTTCGACCATCTGCTGCCGCGCTCGCGCGGCGGCCACACGACGTGGGGCAACGTCGTCGCCGCCTGCTCGCCGTGCAACCTGCGCAAGGGCAACCTGACGCCGGACGAAGCCAGGATGTTCCCATCACAGACGCCGTTCCAACCGACAGTGCAGCACCTGCACCGCAACGGCCGGCTGTTCCCGCCCAACTATCTGCACGATAGCTGGCTCGATTATCTGTATTGGGACACCGAGCTCGATCCGTGATCGTCGGCAGCCTGGATTAAAGCGAAAGCGAATCCGGGAACGATAGGTCCGCTCATCATTTTAAGGTTGTGTCAGTGCGCACGTGGGCCTACATGCGCCGATAGTGCCTTTTTGAACCTGATTTGGAGCGAGCGTGATGGGATCGATCGTCCTGCTCGACCTGATGGGTGGCGTGGCGCTGTTGCTGTGGGGCCTGCATATGGTCCTGAGCGGCGTGTTGCGCGCGTTCGGCCCGGACTTGCGCCGCCTCCTCGGCAACGCGCTTGGCAACCGCCTTACCGCCTTCGGCGCCGGTCTCGGGCTGACGGCGCTGCTGCAAAGCAGTACCGCGACCGGCCTGATGACTACGTCGCTTGCGGCGGACGGCGTCGTCAGCCTCGTGCCGGCGCTCGCCATCATGCTCGGCGCCAATGTCGGCACCACGCTGATCGTGCAGGTTCTCTCCTTCGACGTCGCCGCCGCCGCGCCGGTACTGTTCGTGATCGGCCTCATCACCTTCCGCAGCGGCGGCCGCACACTCACCAAGGCGCTCGGCCGCATCGCCATCGGCCTCGGCCTGACGCTGCTCGCCTTGCACATCCTGATCGGTACGCTGGCGCCCGCCGAACAGGCCCCGTCGGCGCGCGCGCTGTTTGCCGCCATGACGGGCGATCTCGTGCTCTGCGTCATTATTGCGGCGGCGCTGACCTGGGCGGCGCATTCGAGCGTCGCCGTGGTGCTGCTGGTGATGTCGCTCGCCTATTCGCAATTCGTCACGCCGGCGGCGGCGCTCGCTCTGGTGGTCGGGGCCAATCTCGGCAGCGCCATCAACCCGCTGCTCGAGGCCGGTATTCGCGGCGATCCGGCAAGCCGCCGCCTGCCGGTCGGCAATCTGCTCAATCGCCTGGTCGGCGTGGCGGTCGCACTCCCCGTCCTGGACCCTATCGCGCGCGAGATGACGGCCTTCCAGCCCGACGCCGCCAAGATGACGGCCGAGTTCCACATGCTGTTCAACGTCGTGCTGGCCGCGGTCTTCATCGGACCGCTCGACGCGGTGGCCTGGCTGCTCACCCGCCTTCTGCCCGAAAGGAAACAGCCGGCCGACGCCTCGATGCCGCGCTATCTCGACGAGGCGGCGCTCGAAACGCCGCCGCTCGCGCTCGCCAACGCGGCGCGCGAGACGCTGCGCATGGGCGACACCATCGAGGCGATGCTGCGCGAGGTCATGACCGCGCTGATGAACAACGACCGCAAGCTCGTCGCCGACGTCTCGCGCATGGACAATATCGTCGACCGGCTCAACGAGGCGATCAAGCTCCACGTCACCAAGCTCACCCGCGACAGCCTCGACGAGCGGGAAGGCCGTCGCGCCATGGAAATCGTCTCCTTCACCATCAATCTCGAACACATCGGCGACATTATCGACAAGAACCTCTGCGAGCTTGCCGCCAAGAAGATCAAGCGCCGTTATCAGTTCTCCGCCGAGGGTGCGGCCGAGCTGACAGCGTTCCACAAGCGCATCTGCGAAAGCCTGCAGGCGGCCTTCGGCATCTTCATGACCGGAGATACCGAGGCCGCGCGGCGGCTCCTGCGCGAGAAGGCCGACGTCCGCAAGGCCGAGCTTGAAGCCGCCGACCGCCACTTCGAGAGGCTGCGCGAAGGGCGGCCGGAAAGTCTCGAGACAACCTCGCTGCACCTCGACGTGCTGAGCGACCTCAAGCGAATCCACTCGCACATCTGCTCGGTTGCCTACCCGGTGCTCGAAGCCGCGGGGGAACTGCCGGTGCGGGAAAGCATCAGGAACGGGCAAACGGCGCCGGGCACACTCACCTATCAGCCGAAGGCACCATAGCGGCCGGGCGGCGCATCAAATGGCGGTGTCATCATCCGCAAAGGCCGAAAGCGCAGCCGGTATCAGACCGAATGCAGCCGGTCCGGCCCGCCGTTGTAGCGGCCGTTGACGTCGTTCAGGGCGGCTTGCGACTGCGCCTGAGGAAGCGGATTTTCCACCTTCACCTGGCCGGCGGTCGCCTTGTCGGCGAGATTGTCCTCGCGGCGCGACGAACCTTCAAAGCGCGCATTTTCCTCGATCGACAGGGAACGATGATAGATGTCGCCCTCGACCACGGCCGTGCCCTGGAGCTGGACCCGAAGAGCATGGATGGTGCCTTTGAGCCGGCCGCCGATGGTCAACTCCTGGGCGACGACGTTGCCTTCGACGGTTGCGCCGTCGCAGATTGTGACATTGCTGGCTTGCAGCTCACCCTCGATGCGGCCGAAGATTTTCACCGCGCCGTCGCCGATGATCTTGCCGACAACCGTCATGCCTGCACTGATGGTGGACGAAACCGATTCCGGTTGGGCCGCTGGTTGGAGCGCCGGTTGGACCGCTGGTGCCGTCATGGGTTGAGCCTCCTGCCCCGTAACTTTCGGCGCGAACGAGGGAGCCGGGTCTGGACCCTTGGTGGGTGGGTTCCCCCTGAACTTGCCGAGCATGTCATTCTCCCTGCCCGCAGTACTTTATCATCTCATCAGTTGGCGTGATAGACGCGATGGAAGCGGCGGCCAAGGCCGCTGAGCACTTCGCCCGCGCTCGACCTTGCTGCGGCCGCGAGGTCGTCGATGCCGAGCGCACCGCCGATGATCGTGACCATCTCGCCGTGGCGCACCGCCGACGGATCGGTGTGGTCGGTAACATCGACGGCCAGCAGGTCCATCGCCGGGCGGCCCACCACTCGGCAACGTTCGCCGCCGACGATTGCCTGAGGCGCCTGCTCGGCGGCCGGAAAAGGATAACCATCGGCATAACCCATCGCCACGATTGCAAGCCGGGTTGGCCGCCTGGCCGACCAGCCGTTCATGTCGGCGATCGCTTCACCCTGCGCCAGTTTGCGGACCTGCACAATGCGCGCGCGCAGATCGATCACCGGTATCATCGGATTGCGAACCGCGGGTGTCGGGTTGGCGCCATAAAGCGCCGCGCCCGGCCGCACCACATCGAAGTGCGCCTTCGGCCCCAGGAATATGCCGGACGAGCCCACAAGCGAACTCGGCACTCCGGAATATAGCCGCCGCAAGTCCTGGAAAGTGCTGATCTGACGATCGATTAACGGATGATCCGGTCTCCCGGGATGATCCAGATGGCTCATCAGTAGCGTGATGCCGTGAACCGGCGAACTGACGCGGCCGGCGATGGCGGCGGCCTCCTGCGGCGACATGCCCTGGCGGCTGAGCCCGGTATCGACATTCACCGCGAAGCCGCCCTGCCAATGACTGCTGGCGACAAACACATCCCATTCCGCCATCTCGATCAGGCTGTTGATCACCGGCCGGGCATTGATCGAGGCGAAAACCGGTCCGGTGCCGGCGTAAAGCCCATCGAGAACGTAGATCGTGGCATTCGGCGCGATGGCGCGCACGCGCTTGGCCTCGGCCAGATTGGAGACGAAAAACGTCCGGCAGCCTGCCTCCGTAAGCGTCGAGGAGATCGGATCGATGCCGCAACCGAAGGCATCGCCCTTGACGACCGCAGCGCACTCGCCGGCGACCCGCTTGGCCAGCGTCTCCCAGTTGAACGCAACGGCGGTCAGATTGATTTTCAGGATGCCGCCGGCCTCGGCTTCGGGCGGCCCCTCCTCCTTGATGAATTCGGCGATGCCGCGGTTATTGACGACGAGGCGGCCGCCGCGATTGATGACCTTGCCGTCGATCGAGCCTTCGATGACCACGTGCGCGCCGCGCTCGATCGTCAGGTTGCCCCTGAGATTGCCGCGGACGTGAAGCGAGCAGTTTTTTTGAACGAAAGCATCGCTCAGGACGGAGCCATGAATGTCCGACGAGCTACTGACCAAAAGCAACTCTTCGCCGGCTTTCTGAGCGGACAGCATCGTAGCAATCGACGCGGTTTGGCCGGGGCCCCCACGACCCAGACTTATAGGAATAGTTGCGCTTTTTCCGCGGCACTGCAATCGCGGAATTTATTGATGCACCGATATAACGGAGAAAATCGTCGGGCAGGCTCCGTTCGCGGCTAGGTGCGAGCGGAGCTGGCAGGACGCGCCGCAATTCAGGCGGCGTGAACCTTCCGCGCGCCGGAAAATGCCGGCGCCACCTCGGCCATGAAGCGCGCCATCTCGTCCTTGACCTGGTTGTGCGGCTTTTGGCCGACATTGACGTAAAGAATGACCTCGTCGAAGCCCGCCGCCTCGACCTTTTTGAGCACGTCGATCATGTGGCCGGACGAGCCGATCAGCACCGAGTTCTCGGTCAACTGCTCGGGCTTCAAGTTCTTCAGCCGGTCGACGATGTCGATGAAATAGCGGTAGCTCGGCGGCGCGTTCTTCGGATCGCCCGGAAAGGCCGGGATGACGCACTCATTGTAGTAATAGATCTGCCGCGCCCGGACGGCGGCCTCCTGCTCCGGCGTATCGGCGAAGTGCAGGAAATAGCTGCACATGAGCCGCTGCGGCTTCTGGCCGTGCTTGGCGCAGGTCTCCTGATAGAGATCGGCCACCTGCTTGAGCCCGCCGAACGTCATCGCGGCGGCGAACGGCGCCACGATCAAGCCGCAGCCGAGCCGCGCCGCAAGCTCGATCGACGGCTTGGAGAACGACCCGATATAGGCCGGCAGCGGCTGCTGGACCGGCTTCGGCGTGATGCGCACGTCGTCGAACTGGTAGTGCTTGCCGTGGTGCGAGATGCGGCCTTGGGCGCTCCACAGCTTGCGCACCACCTCCATGCCTTCTTCGAAAATGCCCTGGTTGTCCTCGAAGGACACATGGAACGGCTGATATTCGCGGCGGTCGTAGCCGCGCCCAGCGGCGAAATCGACGCGGCCGTTGCTGAGAAGATCGAGCGAGGCGAATTGCTCGGCGACCCGGATCGGGTGATGCAGGGGCAGGACGGTCACTGCCGGCGCCAGGCGAATGGTCTTCGTCTGCGCCGCGATATAGGCCAGCACCAGATCGGGGCACGACAAGACGCCGAGCGAGTTGAAATGGTGCTCGCCGATCCAGGCTGAGTGCATGCCGATCTGATCGGCATAGATCGCCTCCGCCGTGATGTCGGCGACGTACTGGTTGGCCGAGCGCGGATTGTTCGGATAATTGTTGTCGCTCAGCGTGAAGTAGCCGAAATCCATCTTGTCCTCCCAGGATGTCGCATTTTCACGAGCTAGCCCCACTCCTATAGTTGAAAATGCATCAGTTGTAAATGCACTAGTTTCGCGCTAGGTTGACGCAGGATTCGGCCGCCGCGGGCGGCGAGGTATCGCAGGACTGGCGCAACGTGAAGGACCAGCTCGATCTTGGCGACTATCTGCCCTACCTCGTGAACCGGGTCGGCACCATCATCGCCGATCAGTTCGGCGAGGAGGCGCTGGCGCCGCATGGTCTGAGCATCGCGATGTGGCGCGTCCTGGCGGTGCTGGCGAGCACCGGCGGCCAGCGTCAGATCGACCTCGCCGATCTGACCAGCATCGACGCCTCGACACTATCGCGGATCGTGTCCCGACTGATCCGCATGGGCCTGGTGACGCGGTCGCGCTCGGCCAACAGCAACCGCGAGGTCGATGTTAAGCTATCGACGAAAGGCAACACACTCGTCACCCGCCTCATTCCCATGGGGCTCGCATGCGAGGCGGCGTCCGTTGCCGGCCTGTCGTCGAAGGAGCTAACGGTGCTCAAGCACTGCCTGCGGCGGATGTTCGCCAATATGAAAAACAGAAAAGCCGCGCCAGCCGCGCCGGGCGAGCGCCGTCAGCGGTCCAGCAACTCGAGCGTCCATCCCGGACTTCGCTGATGCCCAACCCGGACAGCACGCTACTCGGCGATCGAGCCAAACGTCGCATCTTCGGACAACGACTACGCTAGAGCCTTGCCGGCTTGAGAGAGCCGACGCGACCATGCGATACCCGAGTTTCTCGGCACTCTAGGACCCTCAGATGACGATCATCGATTCGCAAGTTCACGCCTACGAAG
>Ga0335085_10011707_pt1 | contig 12993 bp, 6 predicted proteins | sample Lox_Sample_45_FD_206712 | JGI IMG/M metagenome (GOLD analysis project Ga0335085, IMG submission 206712) | Soil microbial communities from Loxahatchee National Wildlife Refuge, Florida, United States - Lox_Sample_4.5 | ecosystem: Environmental > Terrestrial > Soil > Wetlands | place: USA: Florida...
AGATGGTGCGGTTCAAAGTGTTCGGCGGATTGCCCGACGAGAGCTGTGCGAAGTGACTGTCGGTAAGATTGGTGAACTCGCCGAAGCCCGTGCGAACGGCCGTCTTTCCGTTGCCGAAAACGTCCCAGGCCAGGCCGAAACGAGCCGCCGGGATGACCGAGGAGTGCGTGTACATCTGCAAACCCTGCTGGGAACCGTCGGCGTAAAGTACCATGCCGGGGGTGGGAGTGGGGGTCGTGGTGTAGCCGCCGGCACTGGCCGGTACGAGGGTCCCTTGGAGGGCGAAGTAGGTCGTCTTCCCCGTCAGCGGGTCCACTGCCACCTGATTGGCGGTGGGGCAGGCCTTAGTCGCCGTGGAGACCGTGCATCCGGGCAGATAGATCCGCTCCGCCTGGGCCGGGCTATACGCGCTCCTTAGCCACGCGGCGCTGTTCCCGTTCAGATTTTCAGTCGGCACGACGTGGCTGAAGCGGACGCCGAAATCGAGAGTCACCCGGCGGCTGACACGGAAGTTATCCTGCGCAAACGCTTCCAGTTCTTGATACCAGAAGTCGCCCACCGCACGGCCACCTTCGGCATAACTCTGGAAATCGCCCAGGTAGGCGTTGGCGAATCCGTCCTGCGTGTTGTTCGGCATGGCCGTGGTACTGGCGAAGTTATAACTTCCCAGGTAGGATCCCTGGCTGCCCGATCCGATTTCCACCTTGCCGGTTTTCTCGTAATACATGCCGGCCTTCAGATTGTGCTTGCCGATGACTTTGCTGAGGTTGTCGTTGAAGCTGTAGATATCGTTCCAGTTGGTGTAAGGACACTGTGAGCTGCAGTTCGGCGCGAAGCTGAATTCGTTCGGCTCCTGGCCGCCGCCGAAGCTCAGGTTGGGCACGCCAGTCAAGTAGAATACGCTGCCCGATCCCATGCCAGCAGGCCGCGGTTTGTTCATGTCGCTGGTGAAGAGAGGGTCGGTTGAGAAGTTATCAAAAGACGGCGGATTGCCCATCAGCGACCGGGCGATCTGTGTCTGGTCGTGCGGGTAATAATCCCACGAGTTGTAGCTTTTGCCGAAGACGAACTCGTTGACCATGGTCGGCGAGATGGTGTAGGTGATTCCGACGCCGTATCCGTGTCCGGGATTCGGGTGATCGATCGCCACCGGCGTGGATGCGCCTTGGCCATTATTCAACGGCGTGTTGCCTTGGATGTCCAGATCGTAGTCGTTGATGTAGCGGAACCAGGAAGTCAGCTTTGAGGTGAGATTGTAATCGACCCGGAACGTGTCGTTGCGGCGCGGATGCGATTCGTTGTAACTCCAATAGAAGTTGCGGGAGTACTGTTGGCTGGCGAATTGGGCGTCCTGGATGCAATTGCTGGAGCTTACGCCCTGGTGGCCGCAGATATTCGGCAGCGGAAGAGCGTTCAGGATCCCCTGGCCGTACTTTGCGGCGGCCGGATTCAACGATACCAGCCCCGCGATGTTGTTATTCGGAATCGGGTTGCCGGTGGTCGGATCGGTAAGTTGGTACTGAACGCCGTTTGCATCCGTGTAGTTGGAGAAGTCGCCGGCACGCTGCGCGGCAGTCGGCACATTCAGATAGCCGGACTGAATACCCGGCTTTTGCTTGGTGTACTCCTGCGAGAAGAAGAAAAAGAGCTTCTTCTTATCGGTGTTAAACACCTTCGGAATGTAAACTGGTCCGCCGATGCTGTAACCCCACACGAAGAACCGGTAAACATTCTTTTGCAGCCCGTTCAGGTTATTGAAGAAGCTGTTGGCATTAAACATTTCGTGGCGCTTGTTGACCCACGCGCTGCCGTGAAACTGCTGGCTGCCGCCTTTCGTAACAATGCTGATGGTGCCGCTCGAATTACGCCCGTATTCCGCCTGGTAATTGGCCGTCAGGACGCGCATTTCGGCGATCGAATCCATGTTGGGCTCGTAGTGCAGGGTGGTGTTGTTGGCGGTGTCCGTGTCCGCGATGCCGTCCACCGTGAAATTGGCCAGGCCGGCGATGCCTCCGTTGATATGCACCGAGCCAATCGAGTTTTCACTGGTGGTGTCCTGCTGCGTGGTTGCCACACCCGGTATGACCGCCAGCATGCCGAACAGATCGCGCCCCTTTAACGTAATGTTGGTCATCTGGTCGCGATCCACCAGTTTGGAGTTTTCGCCCGAGGCCGTCTGCACCGTGGTCGCCTCCGCGGTGACCAACACCTGTTCCGTGATCTGGCCGATTGTTAGCGAGATCTTGCCCAGGTCGCGAACTTCGCTGGCGGTTACTTCGATGTTAGCCTGTTCGTAACTCTTAAACCCTGTGCCTGGATGGATCACCAGGTTGTAAGTCGCCGGCTCCAGGCTATTGAAGCGGAAGATTCCCTCCCCGCCCGTAACGGTCGTAATCAGGGCGCCGGTGGCTTTGTTCGTAAGCTCGACACGTGCTCCCGGCACTGGCGCGTTAGACGGGTCAGCGACAGTCCCTAGCAGGGTTCCTGTTGTGGTTTGGCCGTAGACACAGCCGCAGAGGAGCATCAGAGCGCCAAGCGCCCACACAACTCGATTATTTTTCATGGCCCGCTATTCCTTTCTGACCCGGACCCCTTTTTTGGGGCTAAACCGTAGAGAAGCAAAATTCCAATCCATGCCCAACTTAGACATTCAAACCCTTTAGATAATTGACGCTGTTGACCGTCAAATCCCAATTCTGTTCGACAAAGTAATTCTTCACCCCGCCCGTTCTGGCCGCGGCGAACACCTTGGGCCAATCCACCGTGTCCTTGCCGACCGCCAGGCCGCCCCGCCCAGCACGTCCGCCGCGGGCGCCTTGGCCGCCTCCCGCGCCCGGAGGCGCAGCATTCACATCCACGCCCTGTAAGTGCATCGAGAGGAACCTGCCCGGGTACTTATTGAAGTACATGACGGGATCACCGACCGCCGTCATCGCGGACATCTGAAATTGCATCTTGACCAGCTTCGGGTCCAGCAATTCGAGGAGAGCTTCGTAAACGACCCGGCCATCCACCTTCGCCATCTCGAAGCGTTCATCATGCAGGAATTGCTGCATGCCGGCTTTGGCCGCATTCTCGCCGATGTGGTTGTACTCCTCCGCCGCCCGTTTAACGACGTCCATCGTCGTGGTGCCGTTCTGCACCTGTCCGTTCAGGCTGGCGGTGCCCATCTGAGTCATGCCGACGTCGTGGGCCCAGGCGATGGCCTGCTCCTGCTTGTTGCGAAGCTCGCCCAATTCGAAATGCGCACTTGGACATTTCAGCCCATGGTCCTCGATAATGCGCCGCGTCTGCTTGCCGTCCGTGAGGCTCGCGAATTCGCCGTAACCCGGAGAGCAGAGCTCGATCATGCCGACTCCCAAGGCCGCCAGATCCTTGCACAGACCGGCGAGGTCGCCATCCTTGATCCGCTGCCGATGCGGATAGGTCTGGCTTCCGATCGGCAGCCCCAGCGGGTTCGCTTCGAGACAGCCCGCCATGCATCCGGCAGCCGCCGCACTTAGAAATTGCCTTCGCGAGAATCCTGTCATTGCGGGTCTCCTCTTATGCGCTGGTCAGTTTCCATCCATCGCGATATTCGCGCGCCAGGAACGGATTGGCCTCGTTGGCGTTGGTGAACTTCATCGCCTCGCGATCCCAGTTCATCACCGGCGCACAGCGATTCTCGTTGAAGATCTTGCGGCCGTAACGGATCGCGGCGCCCGCCAAGGCGATCGACTCCGAGCAGTTCGCCGCATTCAGGAAGTTGCCGGCCGATGGAGGCCCTCCCTTGAATGCCGCAACCCATTCCGCGTCACCGCCGCCGCCATTGCCACCGCCCCGACCGCCACGGCCGCCGCGGCCGCCCTGCGGCGCTGGAATGCCCTTGCTGGCGCGATACTCGTCCATCTTCCTCGCCGGCACCAGATCGTTGTTCAGGATGACTCCCTTGTCGCCGATAAACAGTGTGCCGGTGGCCGGTATCGACTTACCGTCCTCGAGTAACTCATCAAGAGTAAACGGACGCATGCCGCCGTCATACCAGTAAAGCTTCATCGCCGGCCATTGGCCGTGGGCGGCGAACCGGAAGCACACGCGATTGGCATACGGGAATGCGAAATCGTTCATCTTGATGGTGCTGACCTGGTCGTTGATTTCGCAACTCGAGCTGGATTGGGCTTCCACGCTGAGCGGCACCGGAAGATCCAGCGCCATGAAGATCGGCCACAGGCTGTAGTTGCCCATATCCGCGATGCTGCCGCCGCCGAAATCGTACCAGCCGCGGAACACCGCGTGCGTGTAACTCGGATGGTACGGACGCTCCTGTTCCGGCCCCAGCCAGAGGTCCCAATCGAAATTTGCCGGGATGGGCGGCCGGTCGGTGGGCAGCGCGAGTTGCTGCGGCCAAAATGGGCGATCGGTCCAGTTGTGGACTTCCTTGATCGTGCCGATGGCGCCATCCAGAATCATCTGCCGGACGGCCGTCAGCGGAGCGCGCCAGGCTAGCAGGTGGGTCGCCACGCCGGTCTTGCGCGCGGTGTCCACCACCATCCGCACCTCGGACACGCGATTCGATAGGGGCTTGTGTACCAGCACGTTCTTATGTTTCTTCATCGCGGCAATCGAGATGGTGGCGTGCAGGTGGTCGGGAGTCATGATCTTGACGGCGTCGAGATCTTTCTCTTTCTCCAGAAGTTGGCGGAAGTCCGCATAAGTCGCGACACTTTTGAAATTCTCGGAGCCGCGTTTCTTGGCGTAGTAAGTCTCGATAATCTCTTTAGCCATTTCGCGGCCCGCTCGGATGCCGCTCATGCCGCCGCCCCAATTCGGATCTTCCAGCGTGCGGCGGATGCTGTCGCGGATGCCCGTGGCGCTCCAATCGACGTAATTAGTGCCGTCCTTCACCGGGTCGCAGACGGCTGTGATCTGCACTTCCGGCGTGGCGATCATCCGCAGCAACTCCCGCGTCCCCTGCGTGCCGCAACCGATGTAGGCCAGCGTAATTTTGTCGCTCGGAGGGACATAGGCCGGGCCTCCCAGCACGTGTCTCGGGACAATGGTCAGCGCCAGTCCCGCGGCGGCTGGAGCCAGGAAATCGCGGCGATTGAGATTGTCTTTGTCCGACATAGGTCTCCTTTCGTGACTGGTAGCAATAGTTCGCCACCTGAAACCGGGAGGGAATTTGGGGCCCTTCGGGGACGTCCGTGGGCGAATGCGGGCAAGGACAGGCACAGAAACACCACCGCGAACGCCGCGGTTCCGGCTTTCTTCGCTCTCGCCATGTCCAGGGCCAAATTATAACTTGAGGGCTCGCATTCCCGGGCCGCGAATTACGAAACCGTAATGTTGCGGTCATGTGGTGCCCCAGGGAGATTGCCCAATCCGCAATGGGGATTTGGGCGAATGCCCAGAATTTGACCTTGGCGCGCTGAAAGTAAACGAGTTATTTCACCGTTTGGGGACATTTGCCCAAAAGGGGAGGGAGCCGGCCCTCAGGCGAGACAGTCCTTGCAGAAAGCCAGGCACTTCTTCATCTCGGCGATCAGATTCGAATCGGCGGGGATGGGATACTCCAACTCGATATTTCCCGGAAATCCGTACTTCTCTTTTTTGAGTAGTTGGAGCACACCCCTCATCGGAGTGTCGCCCTCGCCGAAAGGCGTGTAAGCGCCGTGATTCCTCTTCATGTCCTTGACATGTAAGTTGGTGATCTTATCGTGGTGCGCTTTGATGAACGCGACCGCATCGTAATTCGCGGCGGTGAAATGACCGATGTCGAGATTGACGCCGTTGTATTTACCGTAGGCCATCAGGGTGTCATAACTTTCCAGCGTGGCAGTCTGATTCGGGTCGTTGGTGGCGTCGTGTCCGTGGTAACCGACCATCATCTTGTGGCTGTCGGCGACGGGCGCGATCCTCTTGGCCATCGTGAGCGTCGTGCTCGTGCTGATCGCCTGCACGCCCAGTCCCTTGGCCATCGAAAACCCGTACTCGATGTCCTCGTCCTTCATGTTGTCGTTCATGTTGTAGCAAAGCAGCGCGACCTCGACCCCGGCATCGTTGAACTTCTTGCGCACCGCAGCCCAGGTAGATGGGCCACTCGACGCGCGCCAGTTCCGTAACTGCTCCTGCTGGGCCTGCCGCGCCGCCTGCTGTTCGGGCGTCAGGTTGCCCCGCCCGCCCCTTCCCGCGGCCCGCGGCGCTCCGGCCAGCGCCTCGCAGTGGTTGGACATCAGTTCAGCCTCGCCGAGCCCGACGTCCACAAACGCCTGGATGATGGCCGCGACGTCTGGATTCGCAATACGGTTGAAGCTGTAAGTAATGGCGCCGATCTGCACGCCATAGAACTTGGAGTCGATCTGCGCCGCGCGCAACCTGCTCAGCGGCAGGGCGGCGGCTGCCATCTTCCCGAAATCGCGTCTGGTGAATTCCATGAGTTACCGGGCAGCGCCCATCTCCTCTCCGGCCGGGATCTCGCGGATGTAGATATTGCGGAAACGGATCTCCGAGCCGTGCGTCTGTAGTTCGATTGCACCCTTCGGAACCAAAGGTTGGCTGCGATCGAAATAGTTATCGAGCACCTGATTGTCGACGGTCTGCTTGCCGTTAAACCACACCGACACTCGCGACCCGATCATCTTGATGCGAAAAGTATTCCAGGTCCCGACCTGGTTATCGGCCTTCACTAACGGCCACTTGCCTGGGTTGTCGGCATTATCGTTCCAGAGCGCTCCGGAGCCTTTGGGCGCCCCGTTCCGGACCTCGCGCGGATTGTCCACATCCCAGATTTGCACTTGCGGGTAACTGCGCAGATAAATGCCCGAGTCGCCGTTGTGACTGACCATCAGCCAGTCGACATACAATTCGAAATCGCCATAGTCCTTGATGGTGGCCAAATGAGGGCTTTTGCCGTCGGACACGATCTCGCCCTTGGCCGCATCCACGCTCCAGTGCAGGTCCCGCTCCGCATTCCATTGGGCCTGCTTGGCCGCGCGTTCCTCGTTGCTGAGTTGGGCTTCGGCTCGCGGATCGTAATTGGGTTGGCGGCCGCGCCATCCCGACAGATCCTTCCCGTTGAACAGCGCCGTAAATCCGGCGGGAGGATGATTCAGTCCGCGTTCCTGACCCGGAACAGGCCCACTCAGCGCCGCCATGACTCCGATTGCGATGATCACCGTGCTCTTCATCCGTTCCTCCCTCGTCAGTACATCACAAACGCCCAGAGCGTATCGCCGGTCGCCGCAATCAGGTATTGCCGGCCGTCCAGCATGAAGGTCTGCGGCGCGTTGGTGATCCCTCCGATGCGCGTGTTCCACAACGGTTTGCCATTGGCTGCATCGTGAGCCACCAGGTTCCCCTGTCCGTCGCCCGCGAACAGCAGGCCTCCCGCGGTGGTCAGCATTCCGCCGCCTCCACCGTTGCCGTAATAGGGATGCCGCCAAGCAACTTTGCCCGTCTTGTAATCGATGGCCGTCAGGAAACTGCCGCCCGATCCGACCCCGACCTCTTCCTTGCCGCCCAAACCCATCGACCCGCGCGGATCCAAGTCGGTCAGGTAGAAGATCGAATAAGCATTGCCCTCCGCCGTGTAGAACAAGCCGGTATCCGGAGAGTAAGCCGGCGGCTCCCAGTTAATGGTGCCGTCGGAATTCGGCGATACCAGCGCGCCGGAAACGGTCGCGTCCTTTTCCGGGTCGTGTTCCGGGCCGCCCAGCTTAGTCAGACCTTTGGCCCAGTTCGTCAACATGCCGTACTTAGCCGTGATCAGATGCTCGCCCGTGACCCGATCCAGCACGAAGAAATAACCGTTGCGTGCCGCGGTCAACGCCAATTTTCGCGTCTTGCCGTTGAACATGCCGTCCACCAGCACGGGAGTCTGCGCCGAGTCGTAGTCGTGCATGTCGTGCGGCGATGTCGAATAGTACCAGGCCATTTTCCCGGTATCGACGTTGACGGCTATCAGCGCGCAAGTGAAGAGATTGTCGCCGTCGCCCCGTTTACCAGTCGTAAATGCGGGCGTTGGATTGCCGGTGCCGATGATATACAGATGTGTCTCCGGGTCGTAAGCGCCGGGGACCCAGGTCTGTCCGCCACCGTGCCTTGCCGCGTCCAGACTCGCCCAGGTGTCCAATCCAGGGTCGCCCGGATTCATCGGTACCGTGTACAACTTCCACTGCAAATCGCCGGTCTCGGGATCGAACGATTGTAGAAATCCCGGAGCATCGATATCATCGCCGGTGCCCACCAGCACATGATTGCCCACCACGATCGGCGCGGGTGTGGAGAAATAACCCTGCGCCAGTTCCGCGATCGGTTTGTGCCAGCGTTCCTTACCCGTCTTAGCATCCAGGGAGACCAGGTAATCGTCGGGCGTCTCCATGAACAGGTAGTTATTCCACATGCCCAGGCCGCGGTTGCCGATGTGCGTGCCGCCGCGGGTCTTCCAGAAGTAATGCCACAACTCGCGGCCGTCGCGCGCATCCACGGCCCAGGCATTATCCGGCACCGTAAAGTACAGGGTCCCATCGACCTCCAGCACCGATGCCTTGATGGTGCCGCCACCCGCCGCCAGGTCGCCCGGTCCTTCGCCCCCGACGATCAGGTTTCCACCGCGTCCGCCGCGTCCCCCACGGCCGCCGCCTCGTCCACCGAACCCGCCGTCCGCCGCACCACCGCCGCCCGGCGTCACTCGCGTCGACCACGCCAGCGTCAGGCGCATCACGTTCGACCGGTTCACCTGCGCCAGCGAGCTATACCGCCTTCCCGTATAGTCGCCGTTGTAAGTCGGCCAGGAATCCTTCAACGGCTTCAGCAGTTCTTCGGGAGCAACTCCTTTGCCTTGTCCCGTGAGAACGGCCGGAGCGAACAAGATGGCAAGCGCTGCTAGTAATCTGTGTAAGTTCATTTCAGGGTCACCAGATAAGCAGTCAGATCGTGCATATCTTTGTCTGTATAAACCGAAAGTAAGTCGCGATGCGCTTTCATCGGATCGTGAATTTCGACCTTCGGCGTATCTCCGGCGCGCCGGAAACTGCGTTCGGAGCCGTCGGCCAGCCCCAACGTCACCAGAAAATCGTCGATGCGGAGCAGGCGGCCTTCCACATGCTCCCCGGAAGGCAAGGTTATCATCGCAGTCACCGTTCGGCTGGAACCCGCATCCGCCGGCGCGCCGCCGCCCCTCCGCCCGCCGCGCCCACCGCTCACCCAGGTATTCTGCAGTAATTTGGGATCGGCGATCCTCGAGGCGATGCCTTGCAGGTCGCCGGTGACGGAATGGCAACTCGCGCACCTTGCCGAAAAGTACGCCTGACCTTCGCGCGCATCGCCCACCACGATGCTGGTGGCCGGCACTCCGGCAGACGGCGGAGTTCCCTGCCGGCCGATCGTCTCCTCGATGCTGCGCACGTACGCCGCGACCGCCTTCGCGTCGTCGGCGCCAATCGGGATCGCCGGCATGCCGCCGTTCTGCCGGCTGCCATTGATGATGGGAACGATCAGGTTGCCATCGACGTCGCTGAGGGCTGCTTGCGACCGCAATAAGTTCGGTCCGCCCATGTCGCCGCCACGCAGATCGGTGCCGTGACAACTTGTGCAATGAATACCATAAAGAGCCTTGCCGCGCGAGATCTGCTGAGGATCGTCTGGCGGTCGCTGTTGCCCCGGCACAAATCCGCCGGCACGCCGTCCGCCCCGTCCGCCTTGAGCGGGCGGAGTCTGACCCGTTTGACCCGCCGGTGGTCCCTGGCCCACGGCCGCAGGCATCCCAGTCATCAGCCCGCACAATGCCGCTATCGGCACCCAGTTCCTCTGCCGCATTTTCCCTCCCCGTGAGATTGTACGTCACTTTTGGCAGGCCGTCCTGCGCGTTGCGCGCGCTCCCCGCCAAGATGACGAAAATGTAATCCAGCGCGACCGTAAACGCTATTGCAAAGACCCTGGTTCCAACTTATACTCAGCCAACGCAGAGTTTCGGCGTCTCAGAAAGGGTGGGTCCAGCGATGCTAAGTAGAACGGCGCTCGCCGCCAGCATGTGTTTCCTTCTGTGCCAGTGTATTTTCGCCCAGTCCACGACCGGCGCTTTAGTAGGAACTGTGGCCGACCCATCCGGCGCTGCAGTTCCCATGGTGACAGTCGAATTGAAGAACGTGTCCACGGGCGTGACCCTTAAAACAACGGCGGGAAACGAAGGCATCTTTCGCTTCAACAGCCTGGAACCTGCCACTTACAGCCTGACCATCCACGCCGCGCAGGGTTTTAAGACATACGCCGAAGCGGGGATCGAAATTACCGCCAACGAGGTCCGAGACCTTGGCAAGATTACTCTCTCGATGGGTATGATTACCGAAAACGTGTCGGTGGTGGCCACTACGGCTGCCATTCAGACAGCATCGAGCGAGAATTCCAAACTGGTCGACACGAATCAATTAGCGAACATTACCCTGAAGGGCCGCGATCTCTTCGGCATCATGGTAACCATGCCGGGCGTCTACCTGACGAGCTCCGGCGCAGCCGATACGACCAGCGAAAATACGATTGGCCGTGTGCGCATTAATGGCACACAATCCAGCTCCGCGAACTTCACCGTCGATGGCGTCACCGACTTAGATACAGGCTCGAATGGAACTACTCATTTCGAGCCGAATATGGACTCGATCGCCGAAATGCGCGTCCTCACCAGCAACTACCAGGCAGAATTCGGTCGTAACTCAGCGGGATCCATCAGCGTGGTGACCAAGGGAGGCGGTCAGGAATTCCATGGCAGCGCGTGGGCCAATAAACGGTCCGAAAGCTTCAACGCCAACAGTTTTTTCAATAACTATAATGGACTGCCGAAGAGTTACTACCGCTTCTTCGTTTGGGGCTATGGAGTCGGCGGCCCCGTATTTATCCCCAAGCTGTTTAACACCCATAAGAACCTGAAGCTGTTCTTCTATGTCTCACAGGAGTACACGCGGCAGACGCCGGCTACCGACAGCGGCTACTTCAACATGCCCACCGCCGCGCAAAGGGCCGGCGATTTCTCCGGCTACACCGACCAGAACGGCGTGCCGGTGCAACTTACGGATCCGACCACCGGAAATCCGGTGCCGAACAATAATTTTTCGGGACTGATGACCCTCAATCCGGCGGCGTCGAAAGCCGGATTGGCCATTCTGAACTCGTTGCCCCTGCCCAACATCTGCGGCCAGCCCGGCGTCGCGTCCAATGGCTGCGTGGCGGACGCCCAGTTCGCCAGTCAAAGGTATCAACGCAACTACTATTATGCGGCGGCCGAGACCCATCCGCGCCGCAACGACGCGATCCGGATCGACTACAACATTACCTCCAAGTTGAATACCTGGGTGCGCTACATCAATGATTTTGATCGGGCCACCACCGCTCCCAGTTATCCCATGTTGAATTCCTCGGGGCAGTTTGCGCCGTTCCTGATCGATCATCCCAATCCGGGCCATGGCTACGCGGTGGGAATCACTTATACCATCAGCCCCACGATGGTCAATGAGTTTACGTTCGGCAAGAGCTTCAACACATGGGACTATTACGCGCACGATCAGTCCCAGCTTGCACGCTCGATCATGGGCAACCCGCCTTCCTTCGACAACTTCGCGACGGATCCGAAGTTCTCGGCCGACCAGAATAAGACGCGTTTCGGCGGCCTCTCGAACGGCAGCCAGAACTTTCAGGTCGGCATCCCCGACATCTCGTTCGGTGGCGGCCAGGAGCCCAGCGAAGCCAGCTTTTCGGATCCTTGCACCGCCCAGTGCCCTTACACCAATTGGAACAACATCTACAGTTTCAATGACACTATCAGCAAGGTGTGGGGGGCGCACAACTTCAAGGCCGGTATCTACGTCGAGCGGACTGAAAAAGTGGAGCAGAATCAAGCTACCGGAGCGGGCGAATACTTAGGCATCTTTAACTTCGCCAGCTCGTCGGCCATGCCCAACAATGCCCAGGATGGGTACGCGAACGCGTTGCTCGGCAACTTCAACAGCTACCAGGAAGGCGGACGCATCGTCGGTGACTACTGGTTCCACGACACCGAGTGGTTCATCCAGGATAGCTGGCGGGTGAGCCGGCGGCTTACATTGGATTTGGGCGTACGTTTCTATCATCAGTTGCCTGCCGAGAACTACGATTTCAATACCACCGACTTTGTCGGTTCCACGTACAGCACCGCCAATGCAATGCGTCTGTACTATCCCGGCTGCACCGTCTCCACTGCCAGCAAGGCCTGCCCGACAGCCAACCAGATTGCGGTAGACCGGCTGACGGGTTACACCACTTACTACGCCCTGCAAGGAACCTTCGTGCCGGCCTCCGTGGGCGGCTATGCCGGCAACCCGACGCCGTTCCCAGGCATGCAGCGTGCCACCGCCAATAACCCGAACCTGCCGGAGACCCTCTGGAGCGTGCCGTGGCTGCTGACGACTCCCCGTTTCGGACTGGCATGGGACACCTTCGGCAACGGCAAAACCGCGATCCGCGCCGGCTTTGGCGAGTACTACAACCAGATCTCTACGCAAACCGCCCAGAACTCTTCCGGCAATCCGCCGGACACCTACAACCGGACGGTCTATTATTCCACGCTGGACCAGATTCCCGGTCTCGCTTCCAACGCGGCCATTTCGCCCATCGCCCCGGTCGGCACGATCGGTCACCAGAAAGTACAAGGCAGTTACAACGGCAGCGTCATGGTCCAGCAAAAAGTCGGTTTCGGCACGGTCTTAGAAGCAAGCTGGGTCTTCAACCTCGGAAAGCACCTTCCCATCACTTACCAACTCAATGCCGTCCCGCAGTTTGCCGACTATAATCCAGCCAACCAAAACCCGAATGTCGCCTATCTGCCGCCGAATACCAACGGTAAGAATCTCAATCAGAATTACTACCGTCCGCTGCCCGGACTGGGCGCTCTTACCGAAGTGGATTTTGCCGGTAACTCGGCCTACAACGCCCTACAGGTCAATATCCGGCGTAATTTCACCCAGCGCCTATCTTACGGCCTCGCTTACA
>Ga0335085_10011708_pt1 | contig 12993 bp, 9 predicted proteins | sample Lox_Sample_45_FD_206712 | JGI IMG/M metagenome (GOLD analysis project Ga0335085, IMG submission 206712) | Soil microbial communities from Loxahatchee National Wildlife Refuge, Florida, United States - Lox_Sample_4.5 | ecosystem: Environmental > Terrestrial > Soil > Wetlands | place: USA: Florida...
GCCGCAGCCGGCGGAAGATATTCTCGGTGTCGATGATCGCGTCGTCGACGACCTCCCCCAGCGCGATCGCCAATCCGCCGAGCACCATGATGTTCAGCCCCACACCGAAATGGTCGAGCACGATCACCGCGCCCAGCAGCGAGGTGGGGATCGCGGTGGCGCAGATCAGCGCGGTGCGCGTGTTGAACAGGAACAAGAACAGCACGACCACCACCAGCACCGAGCCGATCAGCAGATCGCGCTGCACGTTGCCCACGGCCGTCTCGATGAAGTTCGCGGGCCGGAACAGGCGCGGGTTTGCCTTCACCTTTTCCTGCTCGAACAGTGGTCGCAGCTCGGTGAGCGCGCGCTCCAAGTCGAGCGTCACCGCGCGGGTGTTGGCGCCGAGCTGGCCCTGCACCATCAGAAATACGCCCGGCTTGCCGTCGATGGCGGCCGCGCTGATCGAAGGCGCCGGCGCTTCCACTACGCGCCCGATGTCGGACAGGCGCAGGACCTGCCCGGCCCGCTGCAACAGGACCGCGCGGCCTAGCTCTTCGGCGGTGCGCGGTTGGGCCTGCACGTCGATGAACAGGTGCTGGTTTTCCGTGCGCACGAAACCGGCGGGCATCAGTCCGGCGGCACGGCGCGCCGCCTCCACCACTTCCTTGATCGACAGGCCGTAGCGCATGAGCTTCTCGGGATCGACCTGTACCTGCCATTGGCGCACCTCGCCGCCGAAGACGTTGACCTCGGCGACACCCTCCACCGCGAGCAGGTGCGGCCGCACGATCCAGTCGACGAGCGTGCGGATGTCCATCAGCGAGCGCGTCCCGGAGGTGAGGCCAACGCCGAGCACGGTGCTGGCCGAGGAAGTGAGCGGCGTCATCGCGGGCTGCGCCACACCGCGCGGAAGCTGATTCGCAAGCGAGGTCAGACGTTCGCTCACGACCTGCCGGTTGCGATACGGGCTGGAGCCCTCGCGGAACAGCACGCTCACGACCGATAGGCCGGGGATGGACTGCGAGCGCACATTCTCGACGCCGGACGCACCCGCGAGCGCGTTCTCTACCGGCTGCGTCACCTGCCGCTCCACCAGCTCGGCGGACAGTCCGGGGGCCTCGGTCTGGATCACGACCTGGCTGGGCGAGAACTCCGGAAACACGTCCAGGTTGGCGCGCGTGAGCACGTAGAGCCCATAGACGATGACCGTCAGCGCCAGAGCGACGATGACGCCGGCATAGCGGATGGACTGTCTGACGATGAATGCGATCATCTCGGGGCGGATCGACCGCAGCGAAGCGGGGGCAGGCTAGCGATCGACGAGGGCCTGCCGGAACCGGTTCACGTGCAAGCCGGTTCGGCGGCTTTTCAATCTTCGTTCTCGTTTCGGATCTGGAACTTGAGCTCCTCGGATAGAAGCAGCTGCGCGCCGCTCACGACGACTTCGTCCTCGGCGTCGAAGCCGTCGGCATTGAACCAGCCGCCGCGCAGCTCCAGCGCCGTGGAAACCTCCTTGCGCACGAACAGATCGTCCTTCTCCTTCACATAGACCCACGGCTTGCCGCCGTGCCAAACCACCGCGGCGGCAGGAACGATCACCCCTTTGCGCGGCGTTCCGCCGAGCTTGAGCTGGCCGGCGACGCGCATGCCAACGCGCAGTCCCTGCGCGCTCGCCGCATAGAAGTACGTAACACCGGGAAGCGTTGCGTCACTCTGCGGGGCCGCGGAGAGAAAGCGTGCGGGGCGGGCCTCGGCGGGCGCCGACACCGGAGCGACCGTCATCGGAGCGTTGCCGGCTTGTGCCTGCAAGTCGAACGGGAAGGTGAGCTGGATCAGCGCCTCGCGCTGCTGGGCGAGCGCCTCGAAGCCGGCGGAGTCTGCGTCGGTGACCCACTTGGCCAGCGTGTCTCCCCATGCGCTGGCGACGCTGTCACGTGTGGCCGCCACCGACTGGTCGGCGGCGGCGAGGCGCGCCTGGTCCGCTTTCCACTGCGCCTCCGCGGCCTGCAGGGCACGCTCCGAGACATTGCGCTCGTCGTCATACAGAGCCTTCACGCGCCGGTACTCGGACGCGCTGCCGGCCGCGGCCGCGCGCAGCGCGCGCGCATCCGCTACGGCCGCGTTGTAGCGGGCGCGCAGGTCCATCAGCGGTTGCAGGTTGACCACCACGCCGTAGACTTCGCTGGAAGCCTGCCCGATGGCCGGTTGCAGCGCGCGCGTCACGATGCCGCTCGCACGCTGGCTTTCCTTCGAGACCCGCACTGCGGCGTGCCCTTCCTCGTGGGTGAGCGCCGAGCGCACGGGCAACTCATCCTGCGGCGCCGCCGTGGTCAAGCGCAGCTCGTCGCGCCCGAAGTAGATGACGGCCCAGAACAACACAGCCATCACCACCGCCATCACCGCGATGACGACGGTCTGCAGGTTCGGCCTCATCGATGTGCCAGGTCGCGAGCGCGAGGATCGGGGAGGCTTGCTCCCTCCGGGACGTCCAGCCGAGGCGCGCCGAGTAGCGGGACCTGCAACGCATCCTCCAGCTGGCCCAGGGTGCGCTGCGCTTCGATGCGCAGGCCGAGCGCAATGCGGCGTGCTGCAGCCGTTTCCATCTCGGCGGTGGCAAGCTCGACGCGGTCCGCATAGCCGGTGTCGAAGCGTTTGCGTACACGCTCGCTGCGCTGCTGGCTCAGGCTGACCAGAGCATCCGCACGCTCGGTTCCCTTGACCGCGTTGACATAGCGCACTCGCGCGGTCTGCACCTCTGCGATCACCTTGCTCTGGAGATTCACGAACTGCTGGGCTGCCAGATCGCGCCGCGCCTCAGCGGCTTGAATGCCGGGCTTGTTCCCCAGGGCCGGAGGCAGGATCAGCTGCATGCCGAGCGCCCAGATGTTGTCGCCTTGGTCCCACAGATAAGCGGGCTTGAGGATAAGGCTTGGATACTGCTTGGCGATCTCCAGGCGCACCACGGCATCCTCGGCGGCGTACTCGAGCAGCTTAGCGCGCACGTCGAACCGGTTATGCAGAGCCGAGCGTTGCGTCTGCGCGTCGTTCGGTGCGGCCGGTGCGCGTTCGAACGCGGAGAAATCGAGCACCAGCGGACGCGCCGTCTCGAGCGGGACGCCCAGCGCCTGCGCCAACTCCGCTCTGCTCTGCTCGCGGCGCGCTTGCGCCGCTTGCAACTGGGCGTCGAGCTCCACCAGCCGCAGCCTTGCCTCGCCCACCTCGGCGGCGGAGATCGCACCCTGCTCCAACCGCCGTTCCAGTAGCCGCACCACCTCCTGGCGCGCCTGCGCCTCCTCCCGCAGCCGTTGTTCGCCCGCTTGCGCCGCATACACATCGAGCAGACGTTCGCGCACGCCGGCCCGGACCTGCCACGCCACAACGCCCACCGACAGCGCTGCGGAGTCGGCGAGAAGGCGGTAGTGTTCGCTCAGCGCCTGGCGCCTGGTGCCCGTCGCGATGGGAATCTCCACACCGACCCCGACGCCCCACAGGCCAGTCGTGTCCGGCACCTGCAAGTTGTGGTGCAACACTTCGGGTGTAACGGTGATCGGAGCCGGCTGCCCCGCGACGGACGCGTCTGCGCGCGCGACCGCAGCACCGGCGCGTGCGACCTGCAGATCGGGCTGGTAGTAGAAGGCGAGCAGAGTCAGCTCGGTGAGGCCCCAGCTCCGCACCGGCCAGTCCGAATCGGCCAGACCGTGGTGCAGCATGTACTCCTTGAGCCCCGGCGCATCGACGCCGCGCATCTCGAACGCCTGCTCCGAAGCGGCCGCGTCGATCGGCTTTGGGGTGTAACTCTGCAGGGCACAGCCATGCACGAGCAGCAGCGCTGCAGACGACCAACCGGTGGCTATAGAACGGCGGATTCCGGCGCGCGCGGACATCATGCCCGGAGTGTATCGCGCTGGTGCAAGGCCGAGCAAATGCGACGCTCGAGCGCGCCGGACCGCATCCGCACCGCGGCCGGTCAGGGTATGCGGGTGGGGTTCCTCGGTTGCAGCTCGCCCCGGTCCTGAAGCGTCACTGCGCCGAGCGCAACGACTGGTAGACCTGCTCGGTCTCGCGTGACGGCGAGACGCCCAGCGTAGCGCCGAGCTGCTCGCGGCAACGCAGGTACGTGTGCAGCGCTTCCGCCCGCTCTCCGGTCCTGTGCTGGCATAGCATCACGCGGCGATAGATGTCCTCGGCGAGCGGGTCGAGATCGACGGTGCGTTGATACAGCTCGCACGCCCGTTGCCAGTCGCCGCGCAGTTCGTGGTGCTGCCCCAGGCGGCGCACCAAGTCGAGCCAACAGCGACGCAGGCGCTCGCGCGCAGCCAACATCCACGGCTGCTCCGGCTCATGCGCGAACAAATGACCGCGGTACAGGCGCAGGACGCGCGCGGCAGGTGCGCTGAGATTCGCGTCGCCAATCGGCAGCTGCGCCAAGCGCTTGGCTTCGTGCTCCAGCGACCACACATCCACCCAGCATAGCCGAGAGTCCAGGCGCAGTTTGCGGTCATGCACAACGAGGGCGGCTTCGTACCCGAGCAGCCGGCGCAGCCGGTGGACCGCTACCTGCAGGCAGTTGCGCGCCGTGTCGCCTTCCGAATCCGGCCAGAGCTCGTCCGCCAACTGAGCGGCGCCCAGCGACGCCCCGTTGGACAGCAGCAGCAGCTTGAGCAGCTCCAGCGGTTTGCGCTGCGGCTTGATCCCCCCGGCGAAGCGAATGCCGTCGATGGTCAACTCGAACTCCCCGAGCGCTCGGATGGAGATGGGAGCGGAGACTGCCTCCGGGGCCGGATGCAGCACATCGGCGCGATCGCGCGGTCGCTCAGGTACGTCTCGACCTGACGAGACCAGGGACAGGCCCCGTGCTCCGCGCGGCGCGCTGCCGCGCAGCGCCCAGCGCATCCCCCAGCGTCGCCCGACACCTTGGGCGCACGCACAGGCTTGTCCCAACAGCTCCCCGGCACCCGAGACCTGCCCTTGCTGCAAGAGCGCAGAGGCGGAATGAAGCAGCCTCAACAGCTCGAGCCACCGATCGAGCGACGCCGGGTTCGCGCCCGGGGCGGGCAGACGTCGTGCTCTTGACGCGCGCCCCCCATACGTCCCGGGGATAGACCTCGAACCGATGCGACCCATGTTGTCCCCTCCCCAACCCCTCGTTGGGCCACGATGATGGGCGGGTCGGACTCCCGCGTCACTACGGCATTAGTTGTAGAGGGAGGCGACCGCGCCAGGCGCGTCGCGGGATAAAATGGAAGTGAGACTTTCGGCCGGCTGAACGGTGGCGCATGGAGATCAGGGACGGGTTCATCGAAACCATCGGCAACACGCCGCTCATTCGGCTGCGCCGGGCCTCCGAGGCCACCGGCTGCGAGATCCTCGGCAAAGCCGAGTTTCTCAACCCCGGCGGATCGGTCAAGGACCGGGCCGCGCTCGCGATCGTGCTGGACGCCGAGCGTAGAGGGGAACTGCAACGCGGGGGTGTGATCGTCGAGGGAACGGCGGGCAACACGGGCATCGGGCTGGCGCTGGTCGCCAACGCCCGCGGCTACCGGACTGCGATCGTCATCCCGGACACTCAGTCGCAAGAGAAAAAAGACATGCTGCGGTTGTGCGGCGCGATGCTGTACGAGGTCCCAGCCCTGCCATACAGCAACCCGAACAACTATGTGCACGTGGCCGGCCGACTCGCGCAGCAGCTCGCACGCACGCACCCGCAGGGCGCGGTCTGGGCACAACAGTTCGACAACGTCGCCAATCGTGACGGGCACTACCGCACGACCGGTCCCGAGATCTGGCACCAGACGCGCGGCAGGGTGGATGCCTTCATCTGCGCGGTCGGCACCGGCGGTACGCTGGCCGGAGTGGCGGCCGCGCTGCGAGAGCACCATCCCAAGATCAAGATCGGACTGGCCGACCCGCCCGGTGCGGCGCTGTATAGCTATTACACCAACCGAGGGCTCCTCCATCACGGAAGGCATCGGCCAGGGCCGCATCACGAAAAATCTCGAGAGCTTTCGCGCGGACTTCGCGTTCCGGATCTCCGACCGGGAAACGGTGCAGACGGTCTTCGACCTGGTGGAGCACGAAGGGCTGGTGCTCGGCAGTTCGAGCGGCATCAACGTCGCGGGCGCAGTGAGGATGGCGAAGGAAATGGGGCCTGGGCACACGGTGGTCACGGTGCTGTGCGACTCGGGCGCGAGATACGCCTCGCGGCTGTTCAACCCTGAGTTCCTGCGCGCCAAGGATCTGCCGGTCCCCCGTTGGCTGGAGAGCGCGCAGTCGGCCTGGCCCCCAGGCGTGCTGCAGCAATGACGCCTGCGGACGCGGGAAGACAAGCCTTGTTGTGACGCGCCCTGCATCACAGGCGCACGGTACACACGCTCTGGACCCCGAGCGCTACCGCCGTCAGTGCAGCTTCACGTGCGGCTCGGTGCGCCGCGTGAGGATCCGCGCGAGCGTATCGAGGAACACCTTGGTGAAGCCGTGCAACGCATACTCGTGCATCTTGTATAGGGAGCGGTACATGAGCAGGGCGAAATAGCCCTCGATCATCACGCTGCCGCGCGTGATCGCGCCCATGAGACTTCCCACCGTGCTGAACCTACCCAGGGAGATGAGCGAGCCAAAGTCGCGGTAGGTAAACGGCGCCAGCGGCTCGCGGCTCAAGTGGCGTGGCAGCATCCGGGCCAGATGCGAGGCCTGCTGGTGCGCCGACTGAGCGCGCGGAGGAACCCAGCCGCCTTTCTCCGGCCAGGGACAGGCCGCGCAATCGCCAAAGGCGAAGATGTTGGCGTCGCGCGTGCTGAGAAGCTGTTGCGTCACGACGAGCTGGTTGATGCGGTTCACTTCCAGTCCGTCGAGGTCCTTGAGAAAATCCGGCGCCTTGATGCCGGCGGCCCAGACCACCAGCTCGGCGGGGATCTCGCGGCCGCTAGCCGTTGTTACGCCCGCCGGCGAGACCTGCGTCACGCGCTCGCCGGTGACGACCTCAACACGCAGATCTTCCAACAGCCTGAGCACCGCCCCGGAGAGCCGGTCGGGCAAGGCGGGAAGGATCTTCGGCGCGGCTTCGACGATGCTGATCCGGATATCGCGCTCCGGATTGATGCGCTCCAACCCGAAGGACACGAACTCTCGCACCGTGTTGTGCAGTTCCGCGGCGAGCTCCACGCCGGTGGCCCCCGCTCCGATGATGGCGATGTGCAACTGCTCGGGTCGCAACGGCTCGACTTGCGCGTTCGCCCGCAGGCAGGCGTTCAGAAGCCGCGAATGGAACAGCGCCGCTTGGCCGGGGGTGTCCAGCGATATCGCGTACTCGGCGGCGCCGGGCGTGCCGAAATCGTTGGTCGTGCTGCCCACTGCGAGCACCAGCGTGTCGTACGGGATGCTGCGCGCCGGGATCACTTCTCGCCCCTGATCGTCCAGCGTGGGCGCCAAGCTGATCGCGCGCGTGCGGCGGTCGAGCCCGATCATGCGCCCGAGGCGGAACTGGAAGTGGTGCCAGCGCGCCTGGTACAGGTAGTCCAGCTCGTGGTCGTTGAGATCCATGCTGCCTGCGGCGACCTGATGCAGGAGCGGCTTCCACAGATGCGTACGCGCCTTGTCTACCAGGGTCACGAGCGCCTTGCGCCGCTTTGCCAGCTTGTGGCCCAGACGCGTGGCGAGCTCGAGGCCGCCCGCGCCGCCGCCCACGATCACGATGCGATGAGGTCCGGCCATTGCCACTGGTGTTGTCATATCCGGTCAGAAGGCGTGAACAGGCCCGAAGCATAGAGGAATTCTAGAGACCAGTGAAAGCCCACACCGAGGGATCCGTGAGACCGTCGAGCGGCGCTGCGAAACCGGTTTTCCCGCGTCCGGCTCCGCACGCTTCGCCGCCAAGCTACAATGCAACGATGCTGGAGCGGGTCGGTAAATACGCGATCAAGCGCGAACTGGGAAGGGGTACCGCGAGCATCGTATATCTGGCCTACGACGAATTCTACGGCTCGGACGTCGCCGTCAAGGTCTACTACGTCGAGGGCGCGGACGCGGGTCACAAGGCATTCCGGAGCCAGTTCCTGAGCGAGGCCGCGCTCGCCGGCAAGCTCGTCCACCCGCACATCGTGACCATCCTCGACGCGGTGGTGGACGAGCAGCACACGTACATCGCGATGGAATATGTGCGCGGGGGCAGCCTCGTGCGCTATACCACCCCCGGCCGCCTGCTGCCGATCTCGGACGTGATCGAGGTCGCCTACAAGTGCTGCGGCGCGCTGGACTACGCATACAAGAAGGGGGTCGTCCACCGAGATATCAAGCCGGCGAACATTCTGTGCGCAGAAGGCACCGACGTAAAGGTTGCGGACTTCGGCGCCGCGTTCCTGCGCGACGCCGAGACGACGCAGCGCATGCGCGTGGGCTCCCCCGCTTACATCGCTCCGGAGCAGATCCGCGAAGACCCGCTGACCCATCAAAGCGACATGTTCTCGCTTGGCGTGGTGCTCTACGAGCTGCTGGTCGGGACGCGTCCTTTCGTCGGCGATACCGCGGCGCAAATCCTGGATCGAGTGCTGCGCCAGGATCCCGCGCCGCCGACCGCACTGCGTCCGGACCTGCCCGCGGAGATCGACGACATCGTCCTGCGCATGCTGCAGAAATACCCGGCCGACCGTTATCCCGGCTGGGCCGAGCTCGCGCTCGACTTGGCACGTGCCGGCAAGCTGAGCAGATTCGACCAGGCGATCCGTGACAGCGAGAAGTTCGTGGCCTTGCGCGCAGCGGCGCTGCTCGCCGACCTCACCGATGCCGAGATCTGGGAGCTGACGCGCGTCGGGCAGTGGCGAAGGGTGCCTCCGCAGACCGTGCTGGTGCGCGAGGGCGACGCAGGAGATAGCCTGTTCATCCTGGCGCAGGGCGAAGCCAAAGTCACGGTGAGGGGACGGTTGTTGAACGTATTGCACGCCGGCGATTGCTTCGGAGAGATGGCCTACGCGCAAGGCCAAGGCGCGGCTCGCCAGGCAACGGTGGAAGCGACGGCAGACGCGCTCGTGGCCGAGCTCGCGCCAGCGGCGCTAGCCGGACTGACCCTCCCGTGCCAGCTCCACCTCAACCGCGCGCTGTTGCGCGCGGTGGTCGACAGGCTCGCGCTTGCAAATCGGCGGTTGGCGGGAACGCCGTAGGCGGTGAAGGGTGAAGGGTGAGCCGCCTCACCCTGACCCTCTCCCCCGGTAGCGGGGGAGAGGTAGATTCTATCTTTTCACCTCATCCACTTCCTTCACCTCTTTCACTCTTCACCCTTCACTCTTCACCCACTACACCTGCGGATTCAGCCGCTCCATCTTGGAGTGCAGCTTGTTGAGCGCGTTGACGTAGGCCTTGGCGGAGGCGACGACGATGTCGGTGTCGGCGCCGGCGCCATTGACGATGCGCGCATTCTTGCGCAACCGCACGGTCACTTCGCCCTGGGAATCCGTGCCGGTGGTGATGTTGTTGACCGAGTACAGCGTGAGCTCCGCGCCGCTCGCAACGATCGCCTCGATGGCCTTGAACGTCGCATCCACGGGACCGCTGCCCTGCGCCTCGGCGCGGCACTCCTGTCCTTCTTCGGACAGCACCACCCTCGCCACCGGCGTCTCGCCCGTCTCGGAGTGGGCCATCATGGAGAGCAGCTTGAAGTGCTCGTGCTCGTGCGCTACGGCCTCGTCGCTGACCAGCGTTTGCAGGTCCTCGTCGAAGATCTCCGACTTCTTGTCCGCCAGGTCCTTGAACCGGGCGAAAGCGGAGTTCAACGCCTCCTCCGACTGCAGCTCGATGCCGAGCTCCTTCAGCCGCTGCTTGAACGCGTTGCGTCCAGAGAGCTTGCCGAGCACGAGCTTGTTGGCCCCCCAGCCGACGTCCTCGGCACGCATGATCTCGTAGGTCTCGCGGCTCTTGATCACGCCGTCCTGGTGGATCCCGGACTCGTGAGCGAAGGCGTTTGCGCCCACGATCGCTTTGTTGGGCTGAACCGGAAACCCCGTGATGCCGGCGACCAGCTTGCTGGTAGGAACGATCTGGCTCGCGTCGATGCGCGTGTCGCAGGGGAAGTAGTCCTGGCGGGTGCGCACCGCCATGACAATCTCCTCGAGCGAAGCGTTCCCTGCGCGCTCGCCCAGCCCGTTGATCGTGCACTCCACCTGACGTGCGCCGTGCATGATCGCCGCTACCGAGTTGGCCACCGCGAGGCCGAGATCGTTGTGGCAATGCACCGACCAAACCACCTTGTCCGCATTCGGGATGCGGCTGCGCAGCGTGCCGATCAGGCCGCCGAATTGCTCCGGCATGGTGTAGCCCACCGTATCCGGAATGTTGATGGTGGTGGCCCCCGCCTTGATCACCTGCTCTAGGACGCGGCACAGGAAATCCACGTCGGAGCGGCCGGCGTCCTCCGGCGAGAACTCGACGTCATCGCGGTGGCTGCGAGCCAGTCGAACCGCCTTGACCGCCTGCTCGACAACCTGGTCGGGGCTCATGCGCAGCTTGCGCTCCATGTGGATGGGAGAGGTGGCGATGAAGGTGTGGATACGGCCCGCGTTCGCTTCCCGGAGCGCGTCGCCCGCGCGCCCGATGTCATGGTCGTTGGCGCGCGCGAGCCCGCACACGATGCTGTCTTTGATCACCCCCGCGATCGTCCTGACGGCCTCGAAATCGCCGTTGCTGGCGGCCGGAAACCCGGCCTCGATCACATCGACCCGCAGCCGCTCGAGCTGGCGCGCGATGCGCACCTTCTCGTCGCGGGTCATGGAGGCGCCGGGGCTCTGTTCGCCATCGCGCAGGGTGGTGTCGAAGATGATCAAGCGCTGCTTCATTGGTCTGCCTCCTGTCCCCTTGGTCTTCCGGGGCTCTGCAATGCTACAGCTTATGACGGATCTGGGCGCGGGGAAAGGGATGGATTGAGGCCCCTCTCGCCCCCTCTTAGAGTCCGTCCGGAGGGATAGACACAGGTGGCGGAGCGGGAGGCTTTCTCCGGGACAACCCGACTAGCCACATCACATATCCGGAGGCCGCGTAGACGACGAACACGGCGAACAGCGGTAGCGGCAGGTTGTCCACCACCTGGAACAGCACGACCACCACCAGCACGATCGCGACCACGACCCCGAACGGCACGCTCTTGCGCAAGTTGATGTCCTTGCCGCTGTAGAACTTGATGTTGCTCACCATCGTCAACCCGGCGAACATGGCCAGTAGCCAGGCGCCCCAGCGCACGCTCACGCTCTCGGGATCGACATCGAAGGCGGCCATGGTCCACACGAACCCGGCGATCAAGCCGGCGGCGGCCGGGCTCGGCAGGCCCTGGAAGTAGCGCCGGTCCACGACCCCGATGTTGGTGTTGAACCGTGCCAGCCGCAGCGCGGCGCAGGCGCAGTACACGAACGCCGCAACCCACCCGAGCTGGCTCATGCCCTTCAGTGCCCATTCGTAGATGACCAGGCCCGGCGCGGCGCCGAAAGACACCATGTCGGACAGAGAGTCGTATTCCGCCCCGAACGGGCTCTGCGTGCGGGTGAGACGAGCCACCCGCCCGTCCAGGCCATCAAACACCATCGCGATGAAGATCGCCTCCGCAGCCAACCCCGAACGGTTGTTCATCGCCTGCACGATGGCATAGAAGCCGGCGAACAGCGCCACCGTGGTAATCGCATTGGGCAGCCAGTAGATCCCCTGGCGTCGGATGCGCCCGCCGACCAGCCACTTGGGCTTGACCGGAGGTCGCTCGGGGTAATTCATGCGATCCATTCTAACTCCCAGCGCGGCTCACCCAGATGAAGACGGAGGACAGGCGGACGCTCCTTTCGGGCGCCGCCCACTGCTTGCCGGCGCAGCGGCCGTTCAACCGCGCCTTTGGCTGCACGCCTAGCCCGGATGACGCAGTAGGGCGACAATGGTCTCGCCGGCAACCGTCTTGTCGCCTACGCTCACCCGAGCTGTGCTCTCCGGCGGCAGGTAAAGGTCCACGCGCGAGCCGAACCGGATGAAGCCATAGCGCTGGCCGAGCTGCACAGGCGTTCCCGCATCCACGTAGCAGAGTATGCGGCGTGCGATCAGGCCGGCGATCTGCACGCAGGTGACATCGAGGCCATCGGCCGTGCGGATCCACAGGGCCATGCGCTCGTTCTCCTCCGAGGACTTCTCCAACGCTGCGTTGAGGTACTTGCCGCCTTGGTACCAGCGCTGCTTCACGACTCCGCTCACCGGGATGCGGTTGGAGTGGACGTTCACCACGTTCATGAAGATGCTGATCTTCACCGCATCCCGCTCGAGATACGGGTCGCGGGCCTTCTGCACCAGCAGCACGCGTCCGTCGGCCGGGCTCACCGCCGCGCCGGTCTCCGAGGGGATCTCCCGCGGCGGATCGCGGAAGAACTGCACCACGAACACGAACAGGCCCCAGAACAGGATCGACCATCCGCCCAAGGTCGCGCTCGCCGCCAACGCCAGCAGGAACGCGATCGCGACATGCGGCCATCCCTCGCGCGCGATCCAGGGGTGGGATTCGCCGGTCATTCCTTGCTATTCGCGGGTGACGGAGGTGAAGGAAGTGAAGAGGTGAGGAGGTGAAGAGGGAGAGCAAGTGAAACGACAGAACCTCCCTCTCCCCCGCTTACCGGGGGAGAGGGTCGGGGTGAGGGGGATCACCTCATTCACCTCCTTCACCTTTTCACCTCTTTCACCCTTCACGCTTCACCTAATTGCGCGACTGATCGACGAGCCGATCCTTCTTCAGCCACGGCATCATCTCGCGCAGCCGAGCACCGACCTTCTCGATCGGATGCTCGCGACCGATACGGCGCATGGCGTTGAGCTTGGTTGCCCCCGTCATATTCTCGAGGAGGAACTCCTGCGCATAGGCGCCGGTTTGGATGTCCTTGAGGATCCTGCGCATCTCGTCCTTGGTCTGCTCGGTGATGATGCGCGGGCCGCGGGTGAAGTCGCCGTACTCGGCATTGTTCGAGATCGAGTAGCGCATATTGGCGATGCCGCCCTCGTACATCAGGT
>Ga0335085_10011709_pt1 | contig 12992 bp, 11 predicted proteins | sample Lox_Sample_45_FD_206712 | JGI IMG/M metagenome (GOLD analysis project Ga0335085, IMG submission 206712) | Soil microbial communities from Loxahatchee National Wildlife Refuge, Florida, United States - Lox_Sample_4.5 | ecosystem: Environmental > Terrestrial > Soil > Wetlands | place: USA...
GCAGCCGGGCACCAAGGCTCCGAAAACCTCACTCGCAAGTGACAGTGGGCCGAGCAATGTGCGATGCACGTCGGGCTTGAGCTCTTCTGGAAGTTCCATGTAGCCAATCTTAGATCACGGCAGTCATGCTAGGAAAGCACCACGTGCATCGTCTGGACGAGTCGACGGCCTACTCTTTGGACGAATATGGGAACGCAAATATGGGGACAGACGGACACGCAAATATGGGGACTGTCCCCGCATTTGCACCTTCATTCTTTGGGACGGATCTAAAGAACCTTCGATAGGAACTCTGAGGGAATGAAGTCGGCAAGAGTCACCTTGAGTTCATCTTTTGCAAATCTAGCGATGAATTTCATAGCTTTTTCAATATGAAAAGCAGCATCGTCAGGACTGGGATTGGCATATTTATGCTGGATGCTGTTCCGCTCTTCGTGGAGAAGCTCCAGATCCGGCTTTTCTGGAATTGAACATTTCAGTTTGTTTTCCAAGATGTCATATGCACCATAGAGTGTGATTGTTTCCTTGGGCGTTTTGTAGACTGAATGGCCTCCCAGCCTCACGCGTTCTTTGAGCATGAGCTCGATTGCCTGGTCGATGTGCAGAAGGGCAAACTTCATGTCTTTAGGAGTGTTGCTTCGCAAATAGTGATACAGTCCGTGCTCCAGTACCTCAAATGCCGATCGAAGGAGAGGGGAAAGGGCCGGAACCTTCGCGGCGGAGCGCATGCTAGCTTTGCGCATTGCCATCGAAGCGACCTCCTATGACGGTTCGTCTTCAGACTGCGCTGCAATCCTCTTAACGAACCCTTGGCCAGAGGCTGTGACGGTGTATCGGCGGCCTTTCTTTGTTTCTTTACCGTGTTTCGCCTCCATCAAATAACCGCGCTTAATATTTTGAATAATCGACTGACTAACGTTTGTAGTCTCCATCTTCGCTTCGTAGTAGCAGTTACTGATGTCGGCAGCAGTAAAATCCTTCACACCAGCTTGCTCCTCAAGGTAATAGCCGAACGCAACGACTAGATCGGTGTGTTTCTTAACCCCAAGCTGTCTTATAAATTCACCTACAGATATTTGTTTGGAGGAAGCTAGCGCTACGGGGCTTGATGATGACGATTTAGTCTTCTGCAGGACGGGGAACTCGCCCTCGAACCGTTTGACCATCTCCAGGACGAATCGCTTGTCGCCCTCTGCTTCGAACTGCTGCTCACCTTTTGAAATTCTAACCCGATAAGTGTGTGGCATTGTTCCCCCTTACTTAGTGGCAACGGGCAAGTATAGGGCCTGAAGCGCTACGACGTAAACGAACCCTAGGACAGCAGCCGGGTGCCCCATTTCTCGCGCGCGGTTTGCGCGAGAAGTGGGGACTTTCTATGACCCTTTGACCCCGGTCTTGTCCCGAATCTTCTTCTCCCACCATTTCCAGTCGTTGATGCGAACCAGCCCATCCTCGCCGTACGCGTACGAGCGATAACTGCTCCACCGCCAGTCCTCGGGCTTCGCCACCAATCCGCGCACTACCGGATTCCGGTGCATGTACTTCAGCTTCTCGACCTCTTTTCGTTGAGTCCACACATTGAAGTCATAAAAGCGCCGTTGCCAGAACTGTCCGGTGAGACCCTTGGTTCGCCAACGCTGGGTGAATCCCAGCTTCACGGCCTGCCGGGTGCCCCAGCCTTTGAATTTGTCGGCACTACCACGACTGTGGGTGCCCCACTCTTCGCGCAGTTTGCGAAGGGTGGGCACCACATTGCCAACAGCGATAGGCTTCTTCGATCTGTGCCGGAATCACTGGCCGATATGATCCGAACCCTTGCGTCCCGCTCGCGAAAGCAGATTCAAGCCAAGGCGAATGCGGCACAGGCAGCAGTCAGCCAGCAACACCTAACTCCTTGCGGCTCAAGATTTTGCCCCTAAGTCATTGAGCCCCATAGATTACTTTGCAATTTTCCCCTAAATCGATGGTTCCAATAGACCGGTAGGGGGGAGGGGTATACTCCAAACTCATCCGTTTCCCAAAATGAAACTCAATTCCAGACGATAACCAACAACTGAGAACTGACAACTGAGAACCGAAAACTGAAAGCTGAGAGCTGATAGCTGATAGCTGAGAGCTGATAGCTGAGAGCTGCTAGACTGACTCCTCCGGTCATGCCCGTCCTGCGCGTCATCCTTCTCTGGCATCAGCACCAGCCCTTCTACAAAGATCTGGTCACCGGAGAATATCGACTTCCCTGGACTCGTCTGCACGCGCTCAAGGACTACTACGGAATGGTCAAGCTGCTGGACGAGTTTCCCAACGTCCATCAGAACTTTAACCTCGTTCCGTCTCTGATCGTGCAGATTCAGGATTACGTCTCTGGAACTGCGCAGGATCCCTTCTTAAGTGTCGCGGCCAAACCCGCAAAGGACCTGACCCTCGACGAGCGACGATTCGCGCTGCAATATCTATTTCAGGCCAATCCGCAGAATGTTATCGGACGATATCCACGCTATCGCGAGCTCTGGGAGCGATTCCGCGAGCACGGAGATCATCCCGAACGCGCCGAGCGCTACTTCCAGCCGCAAGACTTCACCGACCTGCAAGTGCTTTCCCAGATCGCATGGTTCGACGAGTTCTTCCTGGAAGAGAAGGATGTTGCCGCGCTCGTTGCCAAGGGACATCACTACTCGCTCGACGATCAGAAGTTCGTGATCGCGCGCGAGCGGGAACTGCTCGGCAGAGTTCTTCCCGCACACGCCGAGGCAGCAAAGAAGGGATCAATCGAGATCTCTGCAACACCGTTCTATCACCCGATTTTGCCATTGGTATGCGACACGAGCATTGGTGCGATTTCGTCACCCGGATTGTCGCTTCCGCAGAATCGTTTTCGCCATCCCGAAGACGCGCGCGAACAACTCGTTCGCGGTCTCGATCTGCACGAGAGCGTGTTTGGCGTGCGTCCGAAGGGAATCTGGCCATCAGAAGGCAGCGTCTCGGAGGAAGTGCTCGCGATCGCTCACAACATTGGTGTGCAGTGGATGGCGACTGACGAAGGAGTCCTCGGACGCAGCACAGGCACGTTCTTTTCGCGCGATGGAAGCGGGCGCCTTCCCGACCACATGGCCGAGAAGCTCTACAACATCCATCGCTTTGAGAATGGCTCGACTGCCATGCACATGGTCTTTCGCGACCACACGATCTCCGATCTGATCGGATTCGTGTACTCAGGGATGCCTCCAGTTGATGCAGCACGACATTTGCTCGGCAATATCAAAGACGCCGCACGACCAGTGTTAGCCAAAGGTCGCGATGCTGTTGTCTCGATCATCCTCGATGGCGAGAACGCGTGGGAATACTACCCAAAGTCAGGACGCGAGTTCCTGCGCCGCTTCTATGACGCACTGCAAAACGAACCTGGCCTGGAAGCAGTCACGATCTCCGAGGCGATCGCGCGCCACAAAGACTTCGGCCAATTGACGTCGCTGGTTCCCGGCTCATGGATCAACGCCAACTTCAACGTGTGGATTGGCGCTCCGGAAGACAATCGCGCGTGGGACTACCTTAACCATGCGCGCGAGTTCTATGCGCAGAATGCGGCGCGTGCGAGCGAAGCGCAACGCAAGCTCGCCTTTGACGAGATCCTGATCGCTGAAGGCAGCGATTGGAATTGGTGGTATGGCCCGGAGCATCACTCAGCCAACGACCGTGACTTCGACGAACTCTATCGCAAGCATCTGTCGAACGTGTATCAGGCACTCGGCGCGACACCGCCTGACTACCTGGCCCAACCGATCACGGGAGCGGAAGTCCGTCCATCGTTCGTGCCGCAAACGGCCTACATCCATCCGCGCGTTGCGGGAGACAAGGTCCGATACTTCGAATGGATGGGCGCTGCAGTTTATACCGCGGATCACCGCGCCGGAGCAATGCATGGCAAACAGTTTCTGCTCGACTCCGTTTATGCAGGCATCGACGCGAATTGTTTATACGGACGTCTGGACTTTGCCGGCAAAGTACCAGCGGAAGACTTCGAGATCGTCGTCAATGTGGAGTCTTGGGCTACGGGAGAACCGCGCGCGCGCCGCACCCTGCGATTGGACGCCTCCGCCATCACGGGCAGACTTAAGGAATGGAAGATCGAAAACGGGTCGGCGGAGAAGGCATTGGCCTCTTCAGCGCAGCCGGACGAACACGTTAAAGTTGCCTTGCTGCGGAACTTCGAATTCAAGCTTCCGTTGACGTGGCTGCTGGCAATTCCCGCGAGTGGGAGTGAAAAGAGCGCCGACAAGAGAGCCGGAGCTGCGACCAGCAAGTTGCGCTTGCGGTTCAGCCTCTGGCAAAACAGGCTTCCAGTGGATTCATTGCCATTGGAAGGTTGGATCGAACTGCAGGTGCTGAGCGAAGGCGAATTGCTTTTCGGAGCGTAAAAAAGCCGGATGCGAGTCTGCATCCGGCCTGTGATTCCGGTTGGGGCTTCGGCTATCTGCTTCCACCGCTCGGCGCGGCAGCTTCCGCGGCCGGAGCCGTCGTGGGCGTATTCGTCATTGCCATCGGGCGATTCAGTTCCAGAGTCAGTTGAGTGCCTGCCGGCAACACGGCGGAGCGGTGCCTGATCAACCAATGCCCTGTGGTTGCGCCAGCACCAACAGCGCCGCCGATGAGAATTCCGGGAGGTCCGCCAATGAGTCCTCCGACCAACATACCGCCCGCAGTCCCGGCTCCCTGCTCGATCGTGTCGCGGCGGTCGTGACCGTTTCCTTTGAATTGACCTTCATTGTTGACGTCCGTGCCCTTGACGCTCGTGTCGGTCAGAGTTGCGTCGAGATAGTAGCGCTCGCCGGTAGGCATGATGACGGCCTCGGGCAGAATCCCGATCGTGGGCTTGCCTGAGATGCGTCGCGGCTCGCTCAATTTGGTAATGCGACCTTCCACCTTTGCTCCGGCAGGAATCACCATCTTGCCATTCACATTCACGGGTTCAGTAAGGCTGGCGCGGAAGGGATCGCCAACGTGATTGCTGAATGTTGCCAGTGTGGTATCGAGGCGCACGATGAGTGCGGTGCCCGCGGGAACCGGCGCGCTGGTCTGGGCCGCCAGGATCGTCGCCAGCAGAATGCAGGGAATGACCATCCACTTCTTCATAGGAACCTCCATCCACAATCCGATGCTTCCCATTGACTCTAGACCAGCCATGCTGGAAGGAACAAGCAGCAGACAGTACAGTGGGAACCAGCGGAGATAAGAGGTCACTGGTAGTGGCCGAACGGGCGGCTCGAAAAGGGAAATCAGCCCAGAGAATTTGTGTCTGGTATCACAGAGAGTTGATGTCCATTCGATATAATCGTCAGTTTCAGCCAACTTATGGGAGAGACGTATGCTGGCACCGGTTATCTGACCGGGCGCCGGATTGCCGTTAACTCGAATTACCGTAAGGGGAATTGATTCTCAGGGGCGCAAGATTGAATTCATCGAATCAAAGGAAGAGAGTTTACCAATGTCAAATATTGCAGCCATTCATGCACGGCAAGTTCTGGATTCGCGCGGCAATCCTACGGTAGAGGCGGAAGTTTTTCTGGCAGACGGCTCTATGGGGCGAGCCATCGTTCCGAGCGGAGCGTCGACGGGCGAGCACGAAGCAGTCGAACTACGCGATAACGATACCAACCAGTATGTGGGCAAGGGAGTGCTGAAAGCGGTCGAGAACGTGAACGGGGAGATCGCCGAGGCATTGGCCAATTGGGATGGATTCGACCAGCGCGGGCTCGACGCCAAAATGGTCGAACTGGACGGCACGGAGAACAAGGGACGGCTCGGAGCCAATGCCATCCTGGCTGTGTCGATGGCGGCGGCCCGTGCCTCGTCCAAGTCACTGGATGTGCCGCTGTACCGCTATGTCGGGGGGGCTGGCGCCAACACATTGCCGACTCCGATGATGAACATCCTCAACGGCGGAGCACATGCAGACAACAACGTCGACTTTCAGGAATTCATGGTCATGCCGGTCGGAGCGCCGTCATTTTCCGAAGCGCTGCGCTGGGGCGTGGAAGTATTCCACACGCTGAAAGGTGTGCTCAAGAGCCGTGGCTACAACACTGCCGTGGGCGATGAGGGCGGATTCGCACCATCGGTGAAGTCGAATGTGGAGGCGATTGAGGTTGTGCTGGAAGCCATCACCAAGGCGGGATACAGACCTGGTGAGGAGATTGCGATCGCGCTCGATCCCGCCGCAAGTGAATTCTTCCAGGATGGCAAGTATGTCTTCAAGAAGTCCGATAAGTCGACGAAGTCGTCGGATGAGATGGTGAAGTGGTGGGCGAAGTGGGTGAAAGACTATCCGATTGTTTCGATCGAGGACGGCTTGGCGGAGAACGATTGGGACGGCTGGGCGAACCTGACCAAAGAACTCGGAGGCAAGATCCAGCTTGTGGGCGATGATTTGTTCGTCACGAACGTGCAGTTCCTGCAAGAAGGAATCGACAAGAATGTCGCGAACTCGATTCTGATCAAGGTCAACCAGATCGGCACGGTAAGCGAAACGTTGGATGCCATCGATCTGGCGCGGCGCAACGGATACACGTCGATCATCTCGCACCGGTCGGGCGAGACAGAAGATACGTTTATTGCGGATCTCGCGGTGGCGACGGGAGCGGGGCAGATCAAGACAGGCTCGGCATCCCGTACGGACCGCATTGCGAAATACAACCAGTTGCTGCGGATCGAAGAGGAACTCGGACCGACCGCACGGTTCCTGGGGCTAAAGGCGCTGAACTATCGCGTATAACCGCATCTCCAGAGAGGAAGACGAGTATGAAAATGTGGGTGCTCATTTTGTGTGCCGTGGCGCTCTTGGCAACGCCGTTCTCGGTAGGCCAGCAAGCCTCCGATTCGCCGGACAGGGCAGACGTATTGCAATTCCTCGAGATGATGCACGTACGTTCGCAGATGAAAGTGGTCATTGATTCAATGGGTCAGCAGATTAGGGCTGCGGCTGAAGAGGGCTTCAAGAAGCAGGTCCCCAACGCCACGCCTGAGCAGATCGCCAGGCTGGATAAGATTTGCGACAGCCTGCTTACGTCGTTTTCGTTCGATGACCTCATCGATGCGATTGTCCCGATTTACCAAAAGCACCTGACCAAAGCCGATCTTGCAGCGGCTACCGCCTTCTATTCGTCTCCTGCGGGGCAGAAGATTCTAAAAGAACTACCGTCGATCATGTCCGAATCAATGCAAGCTGGAGCAGAGGTCGGGCGCAGATCGATGGCCGCCAAATCTGAGGATTTCGAGCGCCAGATTGCCGATCTGGTGAAAGAGTCAACCACTAAATAGCGTCAGGTCCTTTTGTTGACAAGTCCGATTACGCTTCACCAAGCAGGAGCTTAATTTGTCACGTCCTAAACCACTCATACTGATCATTCTCGACGGCTGGGGGTATCGGGCCGAAACCAAAGCCAACGCCATCGCGCTCGCGCGCAAGCCGATATATGACCGGTTGCTGCGCGAGTATCCCAACACGCTCATTCACACCAGCGGTCCTTTTGTCGGTTTACCCGAAGGGCAGATGGGCAACAGCGAAGTGGGGCATCTGAACATCGGGGCCGGGCGCATCGTGCACATGGACATCACGCGGATCGATCTGATGATTCAAAACGGCGAACTCTTCAAACATCCTGTGCTGCTCGATGCCATGAAGCATGCCCGTACGGGAGACCGCCGGCTGCACCTGTTCGGGCTTGTATCCGATGGCGGTGTGCATTCGCAGCAGGCACATCTTTACGAGCTGCTCAAGATGGCGAAACAAAATGGCCTGGAGCGGGTATTCGTGCACGCATTCATGGATGGCCGCGACACTCTTCCCACCAACGGCGCCGGATACCTGGAGCAACTGCAGCAGAAGATGCGCGAGTACAACTGCGGCAAGATTGCGACCGTGAACGGCCGTTACTACGCGATGGATCGCGACCGCCGCTGGGAGCGTATTGCCAAGGCGTATAACGCGATGGTGTTTGCCGACGCCGAAGGCGGCAAACTGGCGGACCCGGTGCACGGGATGAAGGAGTCGTACAACAAGGGAGTCACCGACGAGTTCGTCGTGCCCTTCGTATGTACCGACACCCGCGGACAGACACTCGCGACAATACGCGATGACGATTCCTGTATTTGCTTCAACTTCCGTGCCGACCGCGTTCGGCAGATCACGCGTGCCCTCACGCGCAACAGCGGATTGAACGCACAAGGTGGCAACGATCTTCCGGGTGCGAACGATCTGGATGCGACGATTCCGCGGGATCGAGTGCCGAAAGATCTGCACTACGTATGCATGACGCAATACGACAAGAATTTCAGTCTGCCTGTCGTAATTCCGGCGGAATCGATGGCCAACATTTTGGCCAACGTCATGGGCGGGTTGAACATGCGAAACCTGCGAGTGGCCGAGACCGAGAAATATGCTCATGTCACGTATTTCTTCAACGGCGGAGTGGAACAGCCATTCCCCGGGGAAGATCGCATCCTGGTGCCATCACCGAAAGTTGCGACCTACGATCTGAAGCCGGAGATGAGCGCTTCCGGCATCGCCGATGCCGTCGTGAAGGCGACGGAAGATGGAACCTTTGACGTAGTAATCGTGAACTTCGCCAATGCCGACATGGTTGGCCACTCGGGAAAAATCGAGCCCACGGTGAAAGCTGTCGAGACGGTCGACTCTTGCCTGGGACGCATTGAATCGGCGGTTCGGGCCAAAGGCGGGGCGATGCTGATCACCGCCGACCACGGCAATGCTGAACTGATGATCGATCCGGCAACCGGCGGACCACACACGGCGCACACGACGAACCCCGTTCCTTTCATTGTCATTTCAGAGAATGGCAAGCAATTCACGCTGAAACCGAACGGATCGCTCCGGGATATTTCTCCCACGGTCCTCGGGATGCTCGGCGTTGACGAGCCAAAGGAAATGACAGGGGCTGATTTGCGTGTGTTTGGGAAAGGCGCTCGCTAGAAGGGCCAAGGGACGCCAGGTTGGCGTCCCCATCCAAGCCTGACATAGTGCTAGTTCGTCATCAAGGCGGGCGCAGTTGCCAGCAATCCCGCGACTAACTCCAGATCGTGCAAGTCCTCGCGGCTGAAGTCCTGGGCGAACTTCGGATCCAGCCCTTTGCGCGAGATCTGAATCACGCCGACGACTGCCGAATCACGGTCCATGATCGGCACCGACATCAACTTCTGAATCGGGGCCGGGGCTGCCGCCTCGTCCGCGCTTTCAGGTTTGATCGTCTCAAAGATGCTCGCATGCTTCACGCGGGCGAAATTGTTAAAGATCTCCGGCTTCTTGCTCAGAGCGGTGTGCGCCGCTACGGCCTTGCTCGACAACGGGATCGCGCCAGTGGTGCGGAGGTACTCCGGAAAGATGAAGCGGAGCAAGCCACCTTCCAGCCGCAGCAAGGCCACTTCGGTGTATTGCACACGGAATATCTTGGCCAGGACCATGCACAGGTCCAGCGCCGTAACTCCCGGCCCCAGAACAGACCCCAGGGGAATCAGATGCTCCGGAAGAACAACCTCTTCCATCATCGTGTGATCGTTAGTTTGGGTCATAGGTATTTCCGCACGAGCCCTCTCAGTACGGGGGCAAGCACTGAATGTATCGCAACTGGAACGCCATAAGGTACTTCCCAAAGTAATCGAGTTCAAACCAAAAAGTCCTTTGTTTTCAATAACTATCGATGTCGGCGGGTTCAAAATACACAGGAATCAGTCACTGGTTACCCGCCGCAAACCATCAAACCGCTGACAGTTTTTGTCACTTCGGAGCCTTTGGCGGGAGCGGTTGGGGGAACGGTCTCCACCGCCGTGGCAATCTCATTTACACTGCAAGCCATGAACAATCCGATGCAACCGAACGTGAAGCTGACGAATGATGCCGCTTATCGTGAAAACTATGCGAACAGCGTGCAAATGCGGGTGAATATCTGGGACTTTTTCCTGGCATTTGGAACCCTGCAACAGCAGACTGAGAGCCAGGTGGAGATCCGGAATTTTCAAGGAATCTACTTGAGTCCGCAACAGGCAAAGGCGCTGCTCGGGTTGCTGCAGCAGAATGTGGCGAGCTACGAAGGAGCATTCGGCGAAATCAAGTTGGACCCGCGAATGGTCCCGGCCGGTCCAGTTCATTAGGTCGACGTGCGAATCTCGGTATCAGACCTAACCAGCAATAGTCGGGGGGATGCCCGACGAGTCGATACAATACCCTCGCCATGCGATCGAGTTCGCACCCTGCCTTTATCTTCGCGGCGGTGTTCATTGCGATATTCCTGCTGCACGTACCGCTTCTGCAGCTTCCCTATTTCTGGGACGAGGCGGGCTACTATGTTCCCGCGGCGCGCGACCTCCTGCTCGGCGGCAGCCTGATTCCGCACACGACTGTTTCGAATGCACATCCGCCGCTGGTGATGGCGTGGCTTGCACTGTGGTGGAAGGTCGCGGGATATGCCCCACTGGTTACGCGATCGGCCATGCTGTTGGTTGCCACATTCTCACTGGTGGGAGTGTTCCGGCTGGCCGAACGCGTGTCGGATCGAGACGTCGCGATTGCGTCCACCGTATGCACGGCGTTGTATCCGGTTTTCTTCGCCCAGAGTTCGTTGGCGCAGGTCGACCTGGCCGCCGCGGGTCTCACGTTTTGGGGGCTGACATCGTGCCTGGAGAATCGCTGGGTCACGGCGGCGATCTGGTTCTCGTTGGCCGGGCTGGCGAAAGAAACGGCGATTCTGACGCCCATTGCTCTCCTTGGTTGGGAACTTATGCGCTGGATGTTTCGCAAAAGCAGATGGTGTGCATTCTGGCCTGAGCCGGAAACCAGAAATGCGCTCCGGCGAACACTCACATTATTGATCCCCATCATTCCGTTGGCTGCGTGGTACTGCTATCACTACGCCCGCACTGGATATGTTTTCGGCAATCCTGAGTTCTTTCGCTACAACGTGGCAGCTACTCTGAATCCTCTGCGTTTTGTCCTGGCGCTGATTTTGCGGCTGTGGCAGGCATTTGGCTACATGCACCTGTGGTTACTCACGGGCGGGATGTTGCTGGCAATGCTGTTGCCGCCTGTGAGGGACTACGGCATCGAACGGCCACGGATTTCAATACCGGCGCAGATGGTGTTCCTGGTTGTGATCTCAGCGTACGTTGTCGTAATGGCCTTGATTGGCGGGGCAGTGCTGGCGCGTTATCTGCTTACGGCAGTCCCGTTGGTGATCATCCTGGCGGTCTCGACTTTGCGGCGGCGCCTACGTTACTGGACAGCTGCGATTGCCGTCGTTGGAGTGACGTTTGTCGCGGCCTGGTTCTGGAATCCGCCGCATGGGTTTTCTCCGGAGGATAATCTCACTTATCGAGATTACGTGCGTTTGCATGAAGACGCAGAGCGATTTCTGGAGGCGCGCTATCCGATGGCACACGTCCTCACAGCTTGGCCTGCGTCTGACGAATTGACGCGTCCATGGCTCGCCTATACGACGCGGCCGATGCAGGTGGTCCGAATCGAGGATTTCTCGATGGAGCAGGTTCTTTCTGCCGCGGAGCTCCGTCAGAACTTCGATGTGGCATTTATTTTCTCGACTAAGTATGAGCCCGCTCATCCAATGCTCGACCGCTGGGATACATGGACGAACCTGAAACAGCGATTCTTCGGATTCGAGCGGGACTTGCCGGCGGAGGCCGCGGCGAGAATCCTGGGGGGACGTGTGGTTTTCTCCGAGCACCAAAAAGGAGAGAGGGTCGCGGTCATTGAAATTGAGCGCGCGCAAGTGCTGGATGCTGGGAATCTCGAGTAAGAAAATCTTTACTTCTGCATCAGGTGGCAGGAGTGGGTCTTGATGACCAGCCACACTTCCTTGCCGGGGGCGAGTTCAAGTGAGTCGCGCGCTGCCAGCGTCAGGTGCACTTCCATCTCTACTCGGCACTTCACTCGCGCAGAGACGATTACATCACGCTGCTCAAGGGATTGAATCCGGCCGGGGATTACATTGCGAGCGCTGAGTCCCACGGGAGGCGAAGTGGCCAGGAGAATATCACCTGCGCGAATGCCGACGCGCAAAGCGCTTCCTACGCCTCCGCGTACGAGGGGAGTCTCGAGCATCAGCGGAGCACCGTCTCCGGGGACGCGGCAAGTCATAGTCCCTCGCTCCGGGCGGACGGCCTCGACTGCCGCATCAAAGATATTCTCGAAACCGGCCAACTGCGCCACCGTCTCCTGCAGGGGGGCATTGATCACTTCGTGAGGGGTGCCCTCAGCTACAATCTGGCCGTCACTCAGAACGACGACCCGTTCGCCCAAGGCGAAGACTTCTTCGCGGCTGTGCGTGACATAAAGAATGGGGATGCGATGGGCGCGGTTCCATTCACGCAGATCGTCGATGATCTGTGACTTGGTAGGGGCGTCCAGCGCGGCCAGCGGCTCATCTAGCAGCAAGATTTCCGGGTCGGTCACGAGCGTACGCGCAAGCGCGGCGCGCTGGCTCTCACCTCCGGAAATATCCCGCGCGCTGCGTCCTGCCAGGGGAGCAATGCGGAAGGTATCGAGAATCCTGGCGACGCGATCGGCAGCTTCTCGGCTCGGCAAGTGGTTGAGTCCATACCGGACATTCGCTTCGACGGTCATGTGGGGAAACAGCGCCAGATTCTGAAACACGTAACCCACACGTCGAAGGGCAACGGCAGTGTTGATGCGCTGATCCGAATCAAACAGCGTGCGATTGCCGACGGAGATATGTCCCGTGCCAGGCGTGACAAGACCTGCGATGCAATCGAGCAGCGTCGTCTTGCCCGCACCCGACGCGCCGAAAAGAATGGTGAAGCCCGGGCTGGATTCGAATGTCACATCCAGGGTGAAGTCCTGTCCAGGACCCAAGAGTCGCTTGCGAAAATCGCAGTGGAGGGCAACTCCGGGCATGGACGCCGGAGGAGCAGGGATTGCATCCTGCGTGCGCAAAGCTTTCATCGCGCCCTTA
>Ga0335085_10011711_pt1 | contig 12990 bp, 11 predicted proteins | sample Lox_Sample_45_FD_206712 | JGI IMG/M metagenome (GOLD analysis project Ga0335085, IMG submission 206712) | Soil microbial communities from Loxahatchee National Wildlife Refuge, Florida, United States - Lox_Sample_4.5 | ecosystem: Environmental > Terrestrial > Soil > Wetlands | place: USA...
CGCCACTGTCGCACGGTTCGGGGCTCTACGGGCTGCCTCACGTGGCCCGGGGGGCCGTGAGCGTCGTGCCGCAGTCCGGCGGCGTCGATGGCGACGAGATCGCCGCCCTCCTGAGACGCTGGCCGGGGATGTCGTTCTTCGCGGCTCCCACCATGGTGAAGCGGCTGGCTGACGACCGGGCCATCGCCGGCGCGGACCTCTCCCACCTGAAGACGATCATCTACGGCGGCGCGCCGATGTACCTGGCCGACCTCGAGGACGCGCTCGCCGTGTTCGGTCCTCGCCTGGCCCAGATCTACGGGCAGGGCGAGGCGCCGATGACGATCACCGGCCTATCCAAGGCTGACCACGCCGACCGGAACCATCCCCGATGGGGGGACCGCATGCAGAGCGTCGGCGTCCCGCGTACCGACGTCGAGGTCCGCGTTGTCGGCGACGGCCGCGAACTCCCCGCCGGCGAGGCCGGCGAGGTGGTGGTCCGGGGCGACGTGGTGATGGCCGGCTACTGGAACCAGCCAGATGCCACCGCCGAGGCTCTGCGGGACGGCTGGCTGTACACCGGCGACATCGGCAGCTTCGACGCCGACGGGTATCTCACGCTGCGGGACCGGTCCAAAGACCTGATCATCAGCGGGGGAATGAACATCTACCCCCGGGAGGTCGAGGAGGCGCTGCTCCGTCACCCCGGCGTCGGGGCCGCCGCCGTCGTCGGTCGGCCCGACGCGAAGTGGGGCGAGGCGGTAGTGGCTTTCGTGGTGGTCGCCGACCGGGTCGCCCAGCCGTCGGTCAGCGATCTCGACCGGACCTGCCTCGACCACATCGCGCGGTTCAAGCGGCCCAAGGACTACCGGTTCGTCGATGCCCTGCCGACCAACAACTACGGCAAGGTCGTCAAGCGCGAGCTGCGCGACCGGCTCCGTGCCGAAACGGCGGACGGTGGATCACGGTGAGACCCGACCCCCGCCGGACGCCTGCTGAACTTGACGAAGATGTCCGATGTTCACGTCCCTGGAACCGCCGCCCGGGGTCCTGTTATCCTCCGCCCTACCTGGGCCGCAGGCCCGGAGACGGGGGGAGGCATGCTAGTCGACCGCAGCGCTGGCCGTCCCGGCCACGAACGCACCGTGAGGAGGCCGTCCCATGAAGCTCGCTCTCTACCTGCCGAACTTCCGTAACAAGGTGACCGTCAAGGAACTCGAAGATCTCACCAGCCTCGCCGAGGAACTCGACTTCGACTCGGTCTGGACGCTCGACCGGATCGTCGTTCCTGAGGCCTCCGATCGCGCGGAGCTCCAGTACTCGTTCGGCATGATGCCGGAGTTCCCCAAGGCGCTGCCGGTGTCCTCCCGCGGTGAGTGGCTCCAGGGCTGGCCGCTGATTCCCTGGCTGGCCGCGAAGACCTCGAAGGTGCGCATCGGCATGAGCATCACCGACACGCCATTCCGTGCGCCCGGTGTCCTCGCCGCGGAGCTCGCCACGGTGGACCAGCTCTCGAACGGCAGGCTCAACGTGGGCGTGGGGGCCGGCTGGATGCCCGAGGAGTTCGCGGCCGCGAGCGCCTCGCACATCTTCCCCAAGCGGCACAAGCACGTGCGCGAGACGATCGAGGTCATGCAGGGCATCTGGACGAACGACGTGTTCGAGTACCACGGCGAGTTCGCCGACTTCGACCGGTGCGGGTTCGGCTGGAAGCCGGTCCAGAAGCCGCACCCGCCGATCTACTTCAGCGGGCTCAGGGACCCGGCGCGGTCGGCCAGCCGCATCACGAAGTACAACCTGGCGGGCTGGATCGGGATCCAGGACACCCCGGACGAGCTCCAGCAGTGGCGCGGTGCCATCCAGCAGGAGCTCGGCAAGCTCGAGACCTCGCGCTCGATCGACGACCTCGACATCGGCAGCATGATCTGGTACACGCTCACCGACGCTGAGACGGACCAGACGCCGCTGGGGAAGGGCAGCAACATCCTGGTAGGAACCGCTGCGCAGGTCACCGACAATCTCAAGCGGCTGAAGGAGGCCGGGCTGAACCTGCTGCTCATCTGGCCGCCGTTCGCGGACGTGCCGGTTTCCAAGACGCTCGACGACCTCAAGCGGCTGAAGGAAGAGATCATGCCGAAGGTCGAGGCCGTGTAACAACCGTCCCGCGAGCACTAGGTGCCGCCCTGCTCCTGCGCGGCCCTGGCCTGGGCAAGCTGGTAGACGCCCTGGTAGCCGTCCGATGGTGCGGCTTTCACGATGGCCCACCTCGTGATGAGCCACCGCCCGTCGACTCGCTTCAGCCTCAGCAGCCAGTTGTTACGGGCGGTAAAGAAGTCGGCGATGCCAGGATCGGTCGGCACGGTATGCCAGGCCTCGACCATGACACGACAGTGCGCGATGTCACCATCGACCGTCGTTAGCACGTTGCCGGCACGGTGCTGGGTGGCGGTGAAACCGGAGAGAACCGTGCGGGCCAGGTCGGCGAGCTCGTCGCGGGTGAGTTCGGTGGCCGGGTCGCCGCCTGCGGCCGACATGTCGAAACCGATCCGGTCGGCGAACAGCGCGCCGAGGCCGTCGAAGTCCTTGTCGTCCTGGGTGTAGCCGAGCCGCGCGACGATGTCACCGATCTCGCCGCGGTCGGAGAGCTCTTGCAGCGTGAGCATGGGTTTCTCCTTCATGCCGCCGCGGACAGGGCGTGTCGGTGCCCGGTTCAGCAGTCTGTGAGCAGCCAGTGGCTGAACGCGGCGTAGTTTCGGGCGAAGTCCTCGGGCGTATCGGTGACCTCCACCGCACGGGAGAGCACAGCGGACTGGCGATACCGGGGGAGCCGGTCGGCCTCGTACTGCTGCAGCGCGGCCGTCAGGTCGGCGTCCGAGCTGAGGTTGCCGCGCAGCACGCCGACGTCCTCGATCCCGAGGGATGCGCCCGCCGTGATGTGCGGTGACATGGCGTGCGCGGAGTCGCCGATGAGCGCGACCCGCCGCGACACCCACCGGTCGAGCGCAGGGACGATCATGACCTGGTTGCGGAGAATGTCCTCCTCCGGAGTGGCATCAACGAGCTCGGTGAGCTTGCAGTCCCACGTGCCATCGCTGAGCCAGGAAGACCGCACCAGGCACTCCTCCTTCACCGATGCGGCCGGCGCCGGCGCGCCGAACTGCGACAGCAGCCAGAACACGCTGCCGTCGCGGGCGTGGACATAGCCACCTCGGGTTCGGTGCCTGCCGCCCACGATGAGCCGGTCGCCAGGCACGTCAATGTGCTCGGCCCTGACGATTGCCCGCCAGGCGCGGTGCCCGGCGTGCTCCTGCGCCTCGGTGCCAGGGAACAGCTGAGCGCGCACCTTGGAGTACAGGCCATCGGCGGCGATGAGCAGGTCCGCCCGCTCGGCGGACCCGTCGGAGAACCGGACCGTCACGCTGTCCTCGTGCTCCTCGAAGCCGGCCACCGCCGCCTCCAGCCGGATGTTGCCGTAGCCGACCGACTCGGCTAGGAGGTCGTTGAGGCTGGCGCGGTGTACCAGCAGGTAGCGATGATCCTCCTCGCCGAACTCCGGCACCGTAAGCAGCTGGCCCGAGGTGCCGTGGAAGTACATCTCTGCCTCGCGGCCGACCGAGCGGACGTCCACGTCCAGGTCGTCGAAAACACTTACCGCATTGCCCCAAAGACCCAGAGTCGCGCCCGCCGCGCGGATGGCGCCGGCCTGCTCCGCCACCAGGACCTCCATGCCCGCCCGCAGCAGGGCCCGTCCGGTTGTGAGGCCGACGATGCCGCCGCCCGCGATGATCGCCCTGGTCACGGCCCACACCGTCCCTTGCCACTCCGCCAGCAGCGCCAATACTGCCACGACGCCAGCCCCAACGACCTCGCGGGGCCGAGGCCGATCAGGCTACGGCCTGGACCGACAAGATCAGCAGGTCCAGGATCCGCACGTCGGTGAGCTCGTACCCTCGGCCCGCGAGTTCCTGACGGATCGCCCGTACCGCTGCGGTGTTGCGGTCTAGGTCGCTTTTGTAGCCGCGCGTCAGCTCCAGCGCCCGCCGTCCGAACGGAGCCTGGGTTCCGGGGTCGTCGTCGGCCAGGTATTTCTGGACGATGCTGTCGAGCATGGGGATCAGCGCCGGGCGCTTCGGGTGCAGCGCTTTGGTCATCTTGGCGAAGCCGATTCCCGGGATCTCGGCGAACGCGTCGAAGAGCTCCCTCAGCGGCAGCCACGGCACCGGACTCGCCTGCCCGGAAAGCGAAGCGTCGGGAGCGATCGCCCTGAGGGCTCGCTCGATCGCGTCGCGCCGCTGAAGGATGGCCGCGATCTGGGCCGCGGAGATGCGGGCGCCGCCCCGGTTGGCCAGCCTGAGATCCGGCTCGCCGAACGACGTCGGCTGCGAAGGATCGCTGACGTCGATGCGCCAGCGGGCCAGGAAGCCGAGCACCACGCTCAGGGGATCTTCGATGACGACGCCGCCGCGCAGGACGATCAGCCATGGCGAAGTCGTCGGCACCCGGTCAGCCTAGCCCGCCCGGGTATCAGGTGCCGGTGGCGGGCAACCCGTCTGAGGCGACTACCGGGCCTGGCGCAGCCCTTGCTCGGCGTATTCGGCCAGGAGATCGCTGAGCGAGATGCCGCGGCGCCCGGCCTCGGCCGCGAGCCGCCCGGCCAGGTCACTCGGAAGCACGATGGTGCGGCGCACGCTATCGTCGCGCTCCCAGCCTTCGTCACCCACTTCAGGCACGTTCGCTCCTCTCCGGTACCAGCGCCCCGGCGTGGCTGGCCGCGACATAGCGGCGAAGGATACGGTCGCTCAGCAGGCCGAGGCAGCTGAGGTTCGGAAACCCCGGCCCCTGCGCGAGCCCCGCCATGACCGGCAGGTGCAGCGGCGGCACCAGGCCGGCCACGGACAGGTCGACGTCGATCACCTGCTCCAGCTCGCCGCCGCCCAGCGCGTCCCGGTACCGGCCGCGCGCGTCCTGCCCCAGAAGGGCCTCAAACCAGCGTCCGTCGAAGCCGATGGCAACGACAACGGCGTCGTAGGCGACCCGCTCGCGTTCATCGCCGTAGGCGATGGTCACGATCACGTCGTGCTCGCGCGCCTCGACCGCGGCCGCCCGCCCGGCCAGCGTGCGGAATCCGCGCACCTGGTTCAGCGCCGCCTCAGCCTGCAGTGAGAAGACGCCGCGATCGGTGCGGGTAAGGAACTCACGCCGGTGCGCCTCGGCCAGGCGCGGCCATTCCGTCGGGTCGGAGTAGAACCGGTTTTCCTCATAGCTCTCACCTCGCGAGTACAGGACGCCCCGAGCGGTCAGCACGTCGATCACCGAGTGCTGGTGGCACCGCTTCACCAGATCGATGACCACCGAGGCGGCAGTCTCCCCGCTGCCGACGACGCAGACGTTCAGCGCACGCTCGCGGGGCAGCCCGCGCGCCGCCAGCCAGTAGGTCCGCCCGTCCAGGATCCGGGGGTGATCACCAGGCTGGCCGGGCACCGTGATGGCGGGGCCCGCGCCGGTCAGGACCACGCCGTCGGCGATCACCGTGTCGCCCGACTCCAGCGCGACCTCCCAGCCGCCGCCGGCCACCTCCAGGCCGGTCACCACACCGCGGACGATCTCCGCCTCCGCCGCGTCGGCGACCTCGCGCAGGTAGGCGCTCCACTGCCGGTGCACCGGCCGCATCCGGCCGCGGTCGACCCAGTCGCCATAGGCGTCGTGCCTGATCAGATGGCGATGCCAGCTGTACCCTGCCATCGCCGCGACCACCTCAGCGGATGCATCGCCCCAGCTCGCACCGTACGGATAGCCGACATCCTTCTCCGGCGGCGTCCCCAACGGCAGCAGGCCGCTGGTGTATCCCTGGCGCCCGCTCCAGTTCCCCGCGACCTCGCCCCGGTCGACCAGCACCACACGCGGCGCCGGCAACCCGGCCGCAGCCAGCGCGCGGGCCTTGGCCGCGATCGCGATACCCTTCGGACCGGCACCCACCACAGCAACCGTTGACACCCCGCGAGAATAACCAGGCAACGCCGCTAACGCTGCCGCGCCCGGCCCGAACCACTGACTTGAGATGAGGACCCGGCATGCCCATGAATCCGGCGGAGGCGGTCACCTGGGGATCCTTCGTCCAGGCCGCTTATGATCAGTACGCCAGCGATCCCGGTCAGGCCAATCCGGCCGCGATCAAGAACATGCCGGCTGGGTACACGCTGGTGCGCACGATCCAGATGACCGACTTCCTCGGTCCGGTGCAGTCGCGGGTCTTCTACGGTTTCGTCGCCGTCGGCGGTGACCCCAGGACCGCGGTGGTCGCGCTGCGCGGCACCGTCGGTGCCGCCGAATGGTGGGATGACCTGCACTGGGACCTGGTGCCGTTCACCCAGGTGCTCGACGGCGGTAAGGTCGCCCGGGGCTTCCTGGACATCTACGCCACCTACGGCACGATGGCCCCGGGCCAGCCGCAGGGCGCGCGGGCATCGGCCACCTTCGCCGTCGACGTCGCGCAAGCGGCCGCCAGCGGCCTGCAAGCGGGCCTTGATCCCGCGCTGCCGGCGGTGGTCTGCGGCCACAGCCTGGGCGGCGCGCTGGCGACCCTGCTGGTGGCGGACCTGACCGCGAACACGCTGCTGAAGCCGCAGGCCTGGACGTTCGCCTCGCCGCGGGTGGGAGACGCGGCCTTCGCCGGGCGCTACGGCGGCCTGAGCACCGTGTCATGGCGGATCTACAACCAAGCCGACGTCGTCCCGTACTTCCCGGTCGATGCCGCCGGCAGCTACCAGCCGGTCACCGCCGGGTACGCGATCAACTCCCTGGGGAAGGCGAAGTGGAGCCTGCGCTGCGCCCACGCGCTGAGCACCTACCTGCACGTGCTGTCGCCCGCCGCGGTGCCGCTGAACCCGGCCTGCACGTGACCGGCCAGGAGAGAATCCGGGCTACATCCATTTGCACACTTATTCAACTGAGTTAGCGTTAGCGGCAGAGCCCAGCAGGCTCCCAGGGCGGCACGTAACGTTACGGATGAGAGTCGCCTCCGGCACCATCGAACCCGCCTTTCCCAGTTCCGGTCCTACCAGGGAGCGTCTCGTGAACAAGCCGGCTTCGGTCCCCGAGCAAGTCGACGCGGTGGTGGTGGGCGCCGGTTTCTCCGGCCTGTACATGCTCTACCGGCTACGCCAGATCGGGCTGTCGGTGAAGGCCTTCGACTCGGCGGGCGACGTCGGCGGGACGTGGTACTGGAACCGCTATCCCGGGGCTCGGTGTGACATCGCCACCCCGGACTACACCTACAGCTTCGACCCGGAGCTGGAGAAGGAGTGGACCTGGTCGGAGAAGTACGCCACCCAGCCGGAGATCCTGGACTACCTCCGGTTCGTGGCCGACCGCTACGGGCTGCGTTCTGACATCGAGTTCTCCACCGCCGTCACCTCCGCCCGCTGGGATGAACACGAGAAACGGTGGACGGTCACGACCGGCCACGGGGAAGAGATCCGGTGCCGGTACTACATCATGGCCACCGGTTGCCTTTCCGTACCCAAGTCACCCGACATCGAAGGCGCCGGCCGTTTCGCCGGCCCGGTCTACTTCACCAGCCGCTGGCCTCACGAGGGCGTTGACTTCACGGGCCAGCGGGTCGCGGTCATCGGTACCGGCTCGTCGGGCATCCAGTCCATACCGCTCATCGCCCGCCAGGCCAGCCAGCTCACGGTCTTCCAGCGCACCCCCAACTTCTCCATCCCGGCGCACAACGGCCCGGCCCCGGCCGACCGGCTGCAGCAACTGGACGAGGACCGGGACGGGTACCGGCATGACGCCCGGTGGTCACGGATAGGGGTTCCCAGCGAGCCGACCGACGTTCTCGGCGTCACCGCCAGCGAGGCGGTCCGCCGGGAGCGCTTCGAGGCGGCCTGGCAGCAGGGCGAGCTGGTCGGCATCGTCAGCGTCTTTGCTGACCAGCTCCTTAACCCGGCTTCCAACGACATCGTGGCCGAGATGATCCGCGCGAAGATCCGCTCGATCGTGAAGGATCCCGGGACCGCCGAGACGCTCTGCCCGAAGGACCACTATTTCGGGACCAAGCGGCCATGCCTCGATACCGGCTACTTCGATACCTACAACCTGCCGCACGTCAGGCTCGTCGACCTGCGTAAGCAACCGATCGTCAGCATCACCGAGGACGGTATTGAGACGGCCGACGAGTCGTTCGGCTTCGACGCCATCGTGTACGCCACCGGCTTTGACGCCATGACCGGCGCCCTGGTGGCTGCGGACGTCACTGGCCGGGACAGCCTGTCCCTCAAGGAGAAGTGGGCGGCCGGGCCGTCGACGTACCTGGGGCTCATGACCGCCGGATTTCCGAACTTCTTCATGCTCACCGGACCCGGCAGCCCTTCCGTCCTGTCGAACATGGCCGTATCGATCGAGCAGCACGTCGACTGGGTGGCCGGATGCCTCAAGGACATGCGCGAAGAAGGTCTCGACACGATCGAGCCAACCGAACTGGCCGAGTCCGGATGGAATCAGCACGTCCAGGACTGCGCCGCCATCACCTTGATGCCTACCGCCAACTCCTGGTACATGGGCGCCAACGTCCCCGGCAAGCCGCGCGTGTTCCTGCCCTACATCGGCGGGGTGGACGGGTACCGGCAAGCGTGTGACGACGTGGCCGGGCAGGGCTACCTCGGATTCAGGATGACCGGCCCTGGCCGGGAGCAGTGCCGGGACGGGGTGATCCGCCGCATGCAACCCGACGTCGCCATGGTCCTGGAGCTGATAGCCACGATGGACCTGCCGCCCATGGAGACCCTGTCGGCCGACGACGCGCGGGCCCTGATGGCGGCCACCGCGGCCACCCGCCCGCCCGGCCCCGAGGTGGGCGAGGTCACCGACGGGGTGATCCCCGGCCCGGCCGGGGACCTGCCGTACCGGCTGTACCGCCCGGCGGGGTCATCCGAGGGCCCGCGCCCCCTGGTGGTGTACTTCCACGGCGGCGGCTGGGTGCTCGGCAACCTGGACTCGGACGACCCGCTATGCCGGGACCTGTGCGAGCGCTCGGGCGCGGTGATCGTGTCGGTGAATTACCGCCACGCCCCCGAGGTCCGCTTTCCCGCCGCCGCGCTGGACGCCTTCGCGGCCGTGCAGTGGGCGGATGCCAACGCCATCGAGCTAGGCGGCATCCCCGGTCAGCTCTCCGTCGCCGGCTGGAGCGCGGGGGCCAACATCGCCGCCGTCGCCTGTCAGCTGGCCCGCGACGCCGGAGGCCCGCACATCTCAGGGCAGATGCTGATATGCCCGGTCGCGGACTCGGACATGACCCGGCCGTCCTACCAGGAAAACGGCGACGGGTACATCCTCACCACGGCGCTGATGAGGTGGTTCTGGGATCACTACGCCGATCCGGCCGACCGCCGGGACCCCCGCGCCGCCCCGCTGCGCGGCGACCTGCAAGGTCTGCCCCCAGCCTGCATCGTCGCTGCGGACTTCGACCCGCTGCGCGACGAGGGCGTTGCCTACGCGCGCGCCCTGGAGGACGCCGGGGTACCGGTCCGCCTCACCCGTGCCCGCGGGCACACCCACACGTCGGTGACCATGGTCGGCGTGGTCATCTCCGGGGCGCCGGTACGCGCCGAGATCGGGGAGGCGCTCAGGGATTTCTTCCCGTCCGTCGAATCACGGGAGCGTGTGAGCTAGCCGCTGGTTCGGGAGAGGCTACCTCAACTGGCTGCCTTACTAGTCGTCCGGGTGGTGAGCCTGGAGTGCGAGTATCAGGCCGTCGAGGGCCAGTTCGAAAATCCGGCGGGGATCGTGGCTGACGTTGGCCTGCTGTACGCGTGACAACGCGGGGTAGCGCGCCGCGGGAAGGGCAGCCTGCGCCTCGCGGTGCTCCTCCTCGCCGCCGCCCACGTCGCCGCCTGGGGGCCGGCCAGCTTCGGCGAGTGCATGGCCAATGAGGAGCCGACCCAGGCAGTCGGTCCCGTCCGCGGCTTGCTCCTCGCTTAGGCCTCCGTCGAGCAGGATGGAGGTCGTCGATTCCCACAGCCTGAACGCTGGCGGGGTTACCGGGGGCCGGGTGCCGAGTAGCGGGATGAGATGGGGATGGGCCAGCAGTGCGGCTCGCGCCGCGTGCGCGACCGCCCGAAGGTCGTGGGCCCACTCGCCGGTGCGCCCGGGGAGAGTGACCTCAGCGAGGACGAGTTCGGCCAGGCCGTCGAACAGCGCGGTCTTGTCCGGGACGTGCCCGTAGATCGTCATCGGGTCGACGCCTAGCTCGGCGCCCAGCCGGCGCATGGTGAGCTGTTCGAGGCCGTTCGCATCAACGATTCGCAGCGCGGCGGCGAGGATCTGATCGCGCGAGACGCGCGGAGGGCGGCCGCGTCGCCGAGGGGGCGGGTTGACTAGCATGACTAATTACTCTACACTGTAGAGATAATTCGGGATACCTGGAAACAGATCCTGCTGGGCCACACTCACCGCACCACCGTTCCATGCCCTACGGGGGGAGACATCATGAAGCTGTATTTCGATGACCAGGATTTCGACGGCCAGCTCCAGCGCAGTGTCGGCAAGGCCGATTCGGGCCTGGCCAACGTGGGCGAGTGCCTGGCCATCGCCGAGCAGATCACTCCCGGTGATCGCGATAGCTGGTACCGGGCCTGGTCCGACTTCGCGACGCACCTGGCCGAGCAGGGTCAGGCCGCGCTGGCGGCAGGCCACCGGGTCAGCGCTCGCAGCGCCTGGCTGCGGGCTGCTGAGTACTTCCGGCAGGCATTCTTCTATCACCGGGACAACCTGGATGGTGAGGAACTGAAGGTGGCCTACTCGTCGAGCGTGAAGGCCTTCCGGGACGCTCTGCCCCTGCTCGACCACCACGCGGAAGTGCTTTCCGGCGGCCTGTCGGGCTATCTGTTCACCCCGGGTCGCGCGGACGGCCAGCTGCCGGTCCTCCTGCATATCGGAGGGTACGACAACACCGCCGAAGAGCTGTATGACTCGGCAGGCCCGGCGCTGGAGCGCGGCTATGGCTTCGCCGCCGTCGACGGCCCAGGCCAGGGTTCGGTGCTGTATGACCAGCGGATCCCCATGCGCCCGGACTGGGAGGCGGTGGTTCCCGGAATGGTCGATGCGCTGATCAAGCATCCGCGCGTCGATCCCAGCCGGATCGTGCTCGTCGGACGGTCGTTCGGCGGCCTGATCGCCCCGAGGGGCGCGTCCGGAGAGCACCGCCTGGCCGCGATGATCGTGGACCCAGGTCAGCTGGAAATGGGCAGCGCGGTCATGAGCCGGCTGGGCGATCTGAGCCAGCACCTGGACGATCCGGCGGCAGACGCCCAGTTCGAGGCGCTGCTCAACATCCCGGCGCTCCGGGCGTTCCTGGCCCCCCGGATGGCCACCCACGGGCTGACCAGCGTCCGCGGGTACTTCCGCGACCTGCTCCGCTACACCAACGCAGACACGGCCTCGGCGATCACCTGCCCGAGCTACGTGACTGACAACGAGACCGACACGGTCTCGGTCGGCCAGGGAAAGGTGCTGTTCGACCGGCTGACCTGCCCCAAGGAATTCCGGCTGTTCACCAAAGCCGAAGGCGCAGAAGGACACTGCGAAGGCATGGCGCCCATCATCTTCTGGACCGCCGCCTTCGACTGGCTGGACGACCTGCTCGCCTGAACGGTCAGTCCGTGACGTCGAGTCCGGCCGCCAGACCGAAAGACGCGAAGACCTCCGAATCCTGGAACACCGAATTCCGGCTGATGCCCTCGGCGGTGACGGTGAAGATCTGGAGCGTGTGCAGCTCGTATCCGCCACCGACGCGTCGATAGGCGGCGAACCCGGGCTGGCCGTTAGCCGCGACCGCCTTCAGGTACCAGTCCGTTCCGGCGTGCTCGAAGACCCACTCCATGAACAGGCCGTAGTTGCCGGGACCGGTGAACCAGTTGAGCATCGGGGGCATCTCCATGAGCACGTCCTCGGTGAGCAGCCGCTTGAGACCCTCCACGTCGGCGTGCTCGAACGCCTTCATGTAGCGATCGACCCAGGCGCGCTGCTCGGCTGCGGACGGCTCGCTGCGACGTTCCTGCCGGACTCCGGCTTCCTTCACCCGGGTACGCGCCCGCTGCAGGGAACTGTTCACCGAAACGACGGTAGTGCCGAGGATTTCCGCTGCCTCGGACGCGGAGAAGCCGAGCACGTCACGCAGGATCAGCGCACCACGCTGACGCGCCGACAGGTGCTGCAGGGCGGCGGCGAACGCCAAGCGCAGGCTGGTGCGGTCGATCACGGCACTAGCCGGATCGCCCGCGTCCAGCAAGGAGTCCGGCAAGGGCTGGAGCCAGGCGACGTCCTCTCCCCGGACGAGCGGCCCGAGCGGATCCGACGCGGCCACCAGCCCCGATGGCAGTGGCCGGCGGCCGCGGACCTCCAGGGCGGTCAGGCAGGCGTTCGTCGCGATCCGGTACAGCCAGGTGCGCAGTGAGCTGCGAGTCTCGTCATACTGCTCCCGCGCCCGCCACGCCCTCAGATAGGTGTCCTGGACCAGGTCCTCTGCGTCGTGAGCCGAGCCGAGCATCCGGTAGCAGTACGCCAGCAGCTCCGCCCGGAACGGTTCGACCAGGCGATCGAAACCTTCTACCTTCGTCGTCACGCCCGCACCGGGCTGTTGTGATAGGCGGCGATCAGCCACTGTCCGTCCCGCTTCTCGAAAACCCAGGTCGCGTTTACCTTACCTGTGTCGGGAACCTCGGTCTGGCCGGCGAACAGGATGCCGGATTCGCTGACGAGGATCGCGGCGTCCCTCCCGACGAAGCGGAGGCTGAGCTGCTTGTTGTAGGTCGAGCTGCCCTTGAGTGGCCCCTCGAAGGCCAGGGCCATGTTTTCGCGGATCACGTCACGGCTGTCGCGGAGCGAGCCGGTCATGATGGCGGTCGCGTCCGCGGTGTAGTTGGCGACCATGCCGTCGGCGTCGCCAGCCTCCCACGCCTTGTAGGAGTCAACCAGTACGGCCTGGATGGCGGCCTCGTCTTCCGCGCG
>Ga0335085_10011712_pt1 | contig 12989 bp, 10 predicted proteins | sample Lox_Sample_45_FD_206712 | JGI IMG/M metagenome (GOLD analysis project Ga0335085, IMG submission 206712) | Soil microbial communities from Loxahatchee National Wildlife Refuge, Florida, United States - Lox_Sample_4.5 | ecosystem: Environmental > Terrestrial > Soil > Wetlands | place: USA...
AGATCGCTTGCTCTGCCGGAATTCCACCGAGTGATGACAACATCGAGATCATTCGCAAAATTCCTAGAGGTTGGACCCCGGATCCTGCGGGAGAATCAGTTCCGAGAATGACACGATGAAGTTGCTTCAGTTCCTTCGCGGTGCGTAGCGCAAGCAATCCTGCGCGTTCGTTCCCGTTGTGAACGATTTCGAGCGCTCGGGGAGATCGCTCACACAACTCGATAATCTGGTCGTCGGGAAGGGAAGTGTGGCCGCCATTTACATGCCCTATGACGTCCGCATCTGTTTCCAGAACCATGTCTTTGTCGATCAGGCTGGATCCCGGAATCGAGGGGCCACCGGTGTGGATGGTGCTCTGAATACCATATTTCCTTGCCCATGCCACCATGCGCCGACCGGTGGTGCCGTCTTTCACACTGCCGAGCCCGACTTCGCCGAGAAATTTCACACCAGCTGCCGCGAGTTCTTTGAAGTCGTCCTCGACCATGCCCTGCTCGAGCACAGGAGCTCCGGCGTAGATCTTTACGCCACCAGGCCGGAATGCGTGAAATGCACGTTGAGCGAAGATGGCCATCGCTTTCAGTCCAACGATGTCTTTCGGACGTCCCGGCGTGTGTACCTCGCCGGCAGAAACCATCGTCGTGACGCCGCCGTGCAGGCAGCTGTCGATCCAGCCCAGCTGATTCTGACGGGGTGTCCAGTCACCGCACACCGGATGCACGTGGCTGTCGATCAACCCCGGAGCGAGCGTGGTTCCTTTGGCATCGATCGTAGTAGTTGCACCGCTCGCGTCGACATCTTTTTCCCGTCCGATCGCCTGAATGATTCCGTTCACCGCGATCACCGTGTCAGCATCAAGAATCGGCCGATCGAGATCACCACTGAGAAGGAGTCCGATGTTGCGGATTACGAGTTTTGTGGAAGCTGAGGATCCCGCGGGTGCGTCGTGGCTCATCGAGTCTGGTCCCCCGGTACGTAGGCCCGGAAATCATACGCGACGAGGCTCCGCTGGTGAAGCGATCTGGCGCTCTGTTGTAAGCTGAAAACCATCTCCCGGCCGGCAAGGAGACCTATGGTTTCACGCGACTTCGTTCTCTGGGAAGTGGATGTGCAACGTGACTTCGTACTGCCCGGTGGACGCCTCTATGTTCCCGGCGCTGAAAAATTGCTTCCCAATATCCGGAAGCTCACCGATGCTTCACGGGCAGGAAAAGTTCTTCTTGTTTCCAGCGGAGATTTTCATCCGCCGAACGATCCGGAGTTCAAGACTTTCCCGCCACATTGCATCAAAGGGGAGCCAGGCTCGGAGTTGGTACCGGAGGCGATCACGGACAAAGTTGCCCGCATAGAGAACACTGCGGATGCGAAACTTCCCGAAGACTTATCGGCATATCAGCAGATCCTTCTTGAGAAACAGACGCTTGACGTCTTTCAGACCCGCCACGCAGATGCCCTCGTGAACAAGCTCGGAACGCAACCGGAGTTCGTTGTTTTCGGCGTCGTAACGGAATTTTGCGTAAGTTGCGCCGTGAAGGGATTGCTGCAACGGGGACGCCGCGTTGCGGTAGTAAAGGATGCGATCGAGACTCTGAAGCGGGAGGATGGCGACGCCAGCATTAAGGAGTGGCAGCAACTGGGTGCGCGCCTGACTACAACAGATCAGGCTCTCAATGGCCTTGGGATTTGAGAGCCTGTCTCTTACAGAGATCTTCTGGCGCTGCGCCAATCAGTGACGATCATGGTCGTGGTCGCCATGGTTGTGGCGCCACGTCCAATATTCTTTCTGTTCGTTGGGTGGCAGGTTACGGAAGTCACGATGCCAGTCGCGATGAGTTTCGTCGGCCCATTGCCGATAGTAGACGGTCTCGCCGTTGTTCCATTCGTGATAGTCGGTGTAATAAGGGTCATACACACGATAAGCATGATGACTTTCACAGGCAATTCCCGCCATTGAGCCGGAGATCACTCCAGCCAGAAGCAGAAATCTAAGCCACTGCGAACCCAGGTTCATTTGGTTCTCCTTGAAAGAAGCATATTCCATTTAGTTGCGCGAACTGAGCAGTGGTTGCATGCCGGGAACCTCGTAGATGGCCGGAGGAAAATCGCGTCTGAGGGAACCGGCGAAAGAATAGGACCGCTCGGTACGGTTAACGTTTTCTTGCGAACTGTATTTCTTTTTCTTTCGAAACCTTTTCAACTGCCCTTCCTGTGTAATAGACTACTGTGTCTTTTGCCGGAGGGGTTTCTTGCCAGACCCGTTGCAGTTGCTGCTTGATTTGCCGGAACGGGAGCGCGCCGAGCGCGGTCTCGAACATACTCCACGCGAGATCTGGCAGCAGCCCGAGACATGGATCAAAACATTTCAGACTTGCCTTGAAGAACGGAGCCGGCTCCGCGAGGGACTCCGGCGCGCTGGGGTAGGCCGCGGCAGTACGGCTTCTCCTACCGTTTATCTGGTGGGAGCGGGTACCTCAGATTACAGCGGCCGCGCTCTTGCGCCGTTGCTGCGCGCTTGCTGGAATTGTGATGCCTGGGCCATTCCCAGCACGACGCTCCTCACGGAATTCGACCAGTTTCACAGTCCCGGGCGCGAATATCTCTGGATTTCATTTTCTCGTTCCGGACAGAGCCCGGAAGGTGTCGCGCTGCTAGAGCGGGCATTGGGACGCCACCGCCAAATTCGCCACGTGGTCATCACTTGTAACGAACAAGGGAGGATGGCGCAGTTGTGCGAGCAGCACTCGGACCGCGCCACGGTACTGGTTCTCGACGATTCTGTGAACGATCGCGGTCTGGCCATGACCAGCTCGTTCAGCAACATGTTATTGGCCGGACAGTGTGCTGGACATCTCGATACTCTCGACGAGTTCGGGAAAGTGGTATCACTCTTATCCGAGAGCGGAAAGAAGTTCCTTCCGGCCGCAGCGCAGGTTGCCGCACGGGTCACAACCCTGGGGTGCACGAGAGCTTGTTTCGTCGGAGCGGATGCGCTGCGCGGAGTGGCTGATGAATGTGCGCTGAAAGTGGTGGAATTGAGCGCAGGTCGGGTGACCACTCTGGCAGAGACTCCGCTTGGCTTGCGACACGGCCCGATGTCTAGCGTGGATGGGCAGTGCTTGTTTGTCGCGTTCTTGTCCAGCGAACCGCGACGTCGCGGCTACGAATTGGATTTACTGCGGGAGATCGATACGAAGCGGTTGGGCCGTGTAAGACTTGCAATCACCGCGGCCGATACGAAGGATGTGAGCGATTTGGTCGACCACTGCCTGTCCCTCGATCTACCGGGCAATTTTCCGGACTACTACCGTCCCGTCCTTGACGTCATGCTCGGACAGCTGCTCGGATTATTTGCTTCACTACGCTGCGGGCTGAAGCCGGACCAGCCGAGTCCCAACGGCGCGATAACGCGGGTCGTACAGCCGATCAAGTTGTATTCGTGAAGCTCCGAATCAGCAACTCGGGCACCGCGAGCTAAACCCTACTGTGCTGGAATCTGAACGTTCGAGACGACATTGGAAGGGGAGCTTTCCTCGTTGCTCGAATTTACTGCCGTTGTCGCATAGCAATACGATGATCCGTCGACCACCGATGAATCTGTGTAAACCGTGTTAGCGTCCAGCGAGCCATTGATTTTCGCGAACGACCCACAGGAACTGGTGTAAGACGCCCGATAAATGTTGTAGCCGGCGATTCCCGACGACGAACTCGGATTCCACGACAAGGCAACGCTATGATTTGAGCCTGAACCGCTTGACGTACCAGTGCCAGTGAGCGCTTCGGTGATCGTAGAAGGCTGGCCATCGCTGGTCACTGTGAGCGTGGCACTCGCCGCGCCTGTGACTGCCGGGCTGAACGTGATGGTAAATGGAATGCTCTGACCAGCAACAATAATTACAGGCAGCGACAGGCCTCCGATGGTGAAAACCGAATTGTCTGTGGTTGCCGCGGTGACTGTTACATTTGCTCCTGTTGCCGTCAGGCTACCCGAGGCAGTTCCGCTGGTTCCTACAACCACGTTGCCGACGTCGAGTGTGGCAGGAGCGACGCTAAGCTGGCCAACAGCAGACGTGCCGGCTCCAGACAGGGGAATAGCAACGCTAGAGTCGGTGGCCGTCGAAGTAATCGTGACATTTCCGCTGGCATTTCCCGTGGCACTCGGGGTGAACTTGACTGAGAAAATTGTGCTGTCTCCGGCGGCGAGCGTCAACGGCGCGGTAATTCCGCTTAGAGCAAATCCAGTTCCGTCAATGGACACTTGAGAGATCGAAACACTCGATCCTCCAGTGTTGGTGATGGTGTCCGATAAGGTCTGATTGCTACCAATGGTCACCGTTCCGAAGCTCAGTTTCGTCGCGCTCAGCGATAGCGCTCCCGATGGCTGTCCGGGAGTGTCCGAACCCTTAACACTGACGCCCTGACAACCGGCAAGGAGCATCAGTCCGGCGAGAAGAAGCAGCACGCCAGCTAGTTTCAGAACAGGTTTTGAGCAACAAACCACGGTCTTTCGCATATTCGTTCAGGCGAACCGTGACCCCACAGCTCATGCTGCATGGAACTCGGGTACGGCTCATCTCATTTAGTCTGCTATTGCCCGGGGTTCCGCGGCTAGGTCTCCTTCGTACATACCGCCGGTTTGCCCAATGGCCATTGGGACGCAAGCTGAAGTCACCATTGTCGGATGACGACGCGCACAGGGACATGACCAATTGGATGATGACCTGTTGACGATACACCCTACCTGCTGCAAGGGTAAACCGACAATTCGTTGCTCCATGACAGAGGTTGCAGCGACAGCAAGATGCTCAGTCTGTGAGTTTTTGGCGAACTCCGCTTTTGCCCAAGAGTGTTGAAAATTTCAACATCAACAACACCAGAAGCTGACAACGTCAGCTTTGGCGTTCATGGAGACAAAGGATCGGGACGGACCTACAGTATATTCGGTCAGCTTGCGTTGAGATGAAGTCCGGATCAGCGAGCGCTTGGTTCCGTCGAGCGCCGCGCGATTCTGGAACCTGATCGCTTAAGTTGAAGTTCAAGTTTTTCGTTGGAAGAGGCAGCAGAAGAAGAGGCAGACTTTTTTTGCATCGGAGCCCAATCGGCGGCTTTCCTTCTCGATTCCTCGAGCTGTTCCGGAGTGAGCAGACTCGTGATGAAGTCTTTCGCTTTGCCTGCACGTTCAATGGCGACGAGGTACCACATGTACGCCTCAACGAGATCTTGGGGTCCGTTTCGGCGAGCTAAATAGACCTGCGCGAGCGCGAGTTGTGCAGCCGGAAGACCAGCATAGGCTAGGTCCTCGATCACATCGGATTCCTCGCGCGCACGTCCGTTGGTCTTTGTCGCGTCGGATGGTTGTGTAGAAGCAGATTGAGTCAGAGTCATCGACAGCAACTCAACGCGGCTGGATACGCCAAGTTTCTCGAACACGCGAAACAAGTAGTTCTTAACCGTATGCTGGCTCAGGTCCAATCGTTCCGCAATCTCGCGATTCGTAAGCCCCTCAGACAAGCAGCGAACGACCTGCAGTTCACGTTCGGAAAGTAGATTCACGCCCTCTGAATTTGTCGCACGGATGATGGGAGTATTGGCGAGGCCCCGTACGAGGATGTCCAAATGACGGCTACTCGCCCAGACCTGGCCGCGGCATACGCTTTGGACGCATTTCCCTAGGAGTTCGGGCCTATCGTTTTTGTCGAAAACTCCACGGGCACCGGCGCGGAAAGCTCGTAAAACAGCCTCATCCTTGGATGAATCGAGTAACACAATAGAGACCAGATCGCGACGAATGCCGCGCAATTCGGCCAAGATTTCAAATCCTCTGCCGGGCTGATCGTCCAGTTTCGAACTGATTATCAGGACATCGATTTCTCGGTCAGTTGCCGCTGAAATCAACCCAGAAGAGTCCGATTCGAAGGGAATTACCTTGAGCTCCCCCTCCCTCGCCAAGGACTCCGAGAGAAGACGAGTGTGTATTCGGGAACCATCGGCCACTAGAATCCGCGTCATCACCAAACTATTTCCGGGGCAGGACGTAACGTTCCGGGCCTGCACGCCACCATTGAGGGGAGGTCTTCGGAACTCTTTGGCTGTCGGGACAGAGGGGAAGTATCAGCTTGGGAGCTCTGACCCTAATAGTAATCAACCTGTCTCATTGTATGCAAGCAGTTTACTCGTGCTTGGTTGCACTTGCGCTCATAGATTGCAAATGGTTGCACTCCGTCGAACTCGTCCGGCCATGAACAACCAGAGCAGCACCCGGGACCTCCCTCCTTCTCGGAATCTGGTGGGGCGATTCAGTTGGCATCTCTTTTTGAATGTGAATGATACGAGAAATTTGAACAGGTTACATGGTCGCATCCTCTTTGTGGGAGCACATCTGAATTACTGTTCAGCGCAACCTGGTACAGAGAAAAGCGTCTCTGAGGTGAAATGCTCTGGTAATGAGAAATCATACTCTTCAGGGTGGGAGAACTTCTGCGGTAAGAACATTTGCTTCTTGCAGCAAAATGCAGATATCTATAACTTCAGTTTGCAGCAAGCAGCAAATTCCCCCCAAAGAACGTGCGGACTATCCCTCTGTAAGGCTTGCGTACAGCACAGGAAGCTTGTGGAATCGACACGGAATGTGAGCGACTGGGCGAAGCTACGCTCTTCCAGGGATTTGGTGATGTCAATGTTCTTTCGAATGAAAGTTGCAAGCGATTGCGTAGGATGACCGCAACTGCAATCACAAAGATTTGTGGTTGTAATCACTGACAATTATGGACGATTGATTAAAGTATGCAACGCGAGGTGCACATATGGTATGATGTGCTGGAAATTCGAACCTCGCGGATTTCGTAAGTGTACTTTCCTCCCCTGTGTCCCAGAAAGACCCGACGTCAGATACTGTAATGAGCGTCAGGCTTTCTTCTTGAAGTAACAAGCCGCCCTTCCCCGTGGGTTGTTTCCCCCTAAGGTCTCGGTCTGAGACCTCACCAACGAGACGTGTAATTCATTAAGGGTTACTGGAAGATGTGACTCAGAGGGCGAAGCTATGGCCACAAATCAAGTCTGGCAGTCTCTAGAATCGGCTCCGGTCGCGGCGTTTAACAGCCAATGGTATGCGCTTCACACCCGTCCGCGACACGAGAAACTGGTTGTTCAGCGGCTCGCGGAGCGCGGAGTGGAGACCTTCTTACCCATTATCACGGAAGTGCATCGCTGGAGCGACCGAAAGAAGACAGTGCAACTACCGCTATTCGGTTGCTATGTATTCGCCCAGTTCGCCCCGATTCGAACTGAACGCTTGCGCGTGCTTCGAGTAGACGGTGTTTTGGGCCTGGTCGGCAGCCACGGCGAGGGCACGCCGATTCCCGCTGAACAAATTGATAGCGTACGTACTCTTATTGATGGAAATATTCCTTGGGCCGCTCATCCATTTCTCAAGATCGGACAACGCGTGCGAATCCGCAGCGGCGCTCTGGACGGTCTCGAAGGAATTTTGACCTCGCGCAATGGAGACGAGACGCTCGTTATATCTGTAGATGCGATTCAAAGATCGCTCGCTGTCCGCGTTAAAGGTTACCAAGTAGAAGCGGTGTAACTTCCGACCAGCCCCTTTTCCGAGGAGCCCCCGCCTGTGACAGAAAAATTAATCGAAACTACAAGATTGTTCGTGGTAAGCCGGGAATCGACCCTGCTGCCTCCGCTCTGGTCAATGTCGGAGTCAAACTCCTGGCAAATTGATACTGCGACGAGTGCTTGGGAGGCCATCGAACGGATACAGTCGGGGCCTGTACCGAATTTAATTCTGCTTGACCTGTCTCGAGGAGAGGGAGACGCACAACACTTCCTCCGCTGGCTGCGGCGGATTCATCCCACTCTGCCTGTGATCGTGGCCTGCTTTCCGGAAGACGCTGACCGCAACGAGGAGGCGATCCGCGTCGGGGCTCAGGAAGTACTGATTAAGCCTCTGGAGGATGCTCAGCTCGAGTGGATTATCCAGCACCACCTGTTGTCTGACAATGACGGAAAAGCTGACATGGCAAGTGAAGACATTGAGCAACTCGGTCCTGACTCGTTTTTTGTCAGTGCCAGTCCGGTAAGCCAGAAACTCCGAACGCAAGTGCAATTGCTCGCGGAAGCTGACGTCCCAGTACTGATTCTGGGAGAGGCTGGTAGTGGGAAAGACGCTGTCGCCAAGCTAATTCACAAATTATCGATTCGATCGGGCTTCGAGTTCCACAAAGTCAATTGCGCGGATATGCCGGCCGAGTTGCTTGAGCTCGAACTATTCGGAAATGGTCTTCCGGGCGATGGACGCGTCGCAGTCGGCAAATTTGAACGTGCTGATAAAGGAACGATTTTTTTTGATGAAATCACGGAGATGCCGCTCAGCATTCAGAACCGGTTGATGCATGTGCTCCAGAACAAAGCGGTGCACAACCCGGGAATGAAGCCGTCACCCGATTTCCGCGTCGTGGCAGCAACAAGCGCCAATATCGACCGGGCTCTAGCAGAGCGAAGGCTGCGGGAAGATTTGTATTATCGGCTAAGTGCCTTTATTGTCCAGGTGCCCTCTCTGTGGCAACGAAGAGGTGAAATCGCAGTTTTGATGCAGCACTTAATGCACCGGCTGTCGAGGCAATACGGACTTCCACCGCGGACTTTCTCTCCTGCCGTTCTAAATGCATGCAGAAATTACTCGTGGCCTGGGAACTTGAAAGAACTTGAGAGCTTTGTAAAGCGGTATCTCGTGATCGGTGAGAAGGATCTCAACTTCAACGGCCTTCGCCCGGAAATGGTGAAGAAAAATGGCCAGCATCCTCTTGCACAGTTCGATACCAAAGCGAACTTTGAACCCAAAGTTGTAGCGAACGAGCCGGAACATGACATTGAGCAGGGTGTCCGTTCAAATCCCAAATCACTCAAGTCATTAATTGAGACTGTGAAGTCGGAAGCGGAAAGAAATGCAATTGGAATTGCCTTGCAAAAAACCGGATGGAATCGCAAAGCCGCCGCTCGACTGCTGCAGGTGAGTTATCGAACGTTGCTGTACAAGATTGATCAATACCACATGAGTGCTTCCGACTCCGTTGCGTCTCCGGTTGCAGGGAGTTTTCCGCTCCACGATGCCGCGAGCAAAGGCAATGGAAAAAATGGAAGAGCGGCGTCGTAAGGCGAGGGCAATCAATGGCTGAGGAACGGCTATGAACTCAACGAGACAAAGCATCTGGACTGCAGCAATGACTGGCCTTCTTGCGTGCTTGTTTTTGTCAACTACGCTTCATGGGCAAAATGCAGGAGGCAGCGGTCAGGTTGCCACGCCGGCAAAGGCAGAAGCTCAAACTGCTTCAAAGCAAGATTCAGATGCCCGGGCACACGACAATAGCTACGTCATCGGGAACGACGACATGCTGGCGATCAACGTGTGGAAGGAAGCTGAGATTTCCCGCTCGGTTCCGGTCCGGTCGGATGGGAAGATTTCGCTGCCACTAGCCGGAGAACTGCAGGCCGCGGGCCTTACACCATTCAAGCTGGAACAGCACATTGCCGAGCGGCTCAAGAATTACATTTCCGAACCTGAAGTGACGGTAATAGTCCAACAGATCAACAGTCAGAAATTTAATATTATGGGTCAAGTCGTAAAGCCCGGCTCATACTCTTTGGCGAGCGCTACGACTGTACTTGACGCGATCGCTGTTGCTGGAGGCTTTCGCGATTTCGCAAAGAAGAAGTCCATCTATGTCCTACGCCAAAACGCCGACGGAACGCAGACGCGCATCCCTTTCAATTACAAAGAAGTGATCAAAGGTCAGAATCCCTCCCAGAATGAAAAGCTTCAGCCGCGCGACACGGTCGTCGTGCCATGAAATGACCTTCTTTATTCAGCGGATTTCTTTAGTGCTGGTTAGGCTAATACTAGTGGTATTCGGGTTGAGTTTGTTCTCGGGGATGCTCTGGGCACAGGCTAACGATGCTCCTGCGCAGCCAGTTGTCCCAGCGGTCGTCGCCGCGGGAGATAATGCTGCTCCGCCGGCGTTCGATCCCGATATCGACCGCATGACGCCACCACCCCCTGTCAACGGATTGATATATCCGATTGCACTCGGCTCCCAGGTGCGCTCGAACTACCTCCGTACGGCCCTGTCGTTCACCAGCGCTTATACAGATAACGTTCTGGGGGGAGTTACGGGAAATCCCGTTAGTGATATCACTTACACGATTGCACCTGTGATTGGACTCGATGAAACCACGACGCGCACTCATCTGCTTCTGAACTATGCTCCTGGATACACTCTCTATCAGCGCACGAGTGCACGGAACGAAGCCGATCATAACGCTTCAATCGATTTTTCCGACCGGTTCAGTCCTCACGTAACCTTCAGCGCCCGGGACGTTTTTGCAAAGAGTTCGAACGTGTTTAATCAATCACCGGACCTAAGCGGGGGCGTCGTTTCAGCTGGAATCCAAACTCCTAACTTTTCAGCGGTAGCGCCGTTTGCAAGTTTCTTGAGCAACTCCGGCGATTTGGGGATCAACTACCAGTTTGGATTGAACGATATGGTAGGTGCTAGTGGGACTTTCTCGAATCTCCACTTCTTGGATGCAATGCAAGCTCAGGGTCTGGCGGACTCGGCTTCCCAGGGTGGACTAGCGTTCTATTCCCATCGTGTTGCCCACGAGCAATATCTCGGCATCACTTATTCGTTTCAGAGACTTTTGTCCTATCCGACATTCGGGAACAATGAGACGCTCACGCATGCCGCCTTGCTCTTCTATTCGTTCACTCCAGCTTCTTCAAGATTTTCCTTTTCCTTCTTCGGGGGGCCGCAATACTCGGACACAACACTCCCTGCTCCACTCGTTCCTATAAGGTCGTGGGGTGGAAGTGGAGGAACAAGTCTGGGCTGGCAAGCGCGACTAACCAGTTTCGCCATTAGCTATGCCCACGTCATCTCGGGTGGCGGAGGACTAGGCGGAGCGGTCCAGCAAGATAGCGGGACGATTTCGGTGCGCCAGCAGATTACGAAAAGGCTGAACGGCTCAGTTGCCGGAGCGTATGCACAAAATAATGTTATTGCCGGGGCTCAGCTCGGAGTACAAAACGGGCATTCGGTTTCTGGATCCGCTTCGCTTCATCAAGGCATCGGTGAGCACCTAGAGGTCGGGCTCGAGTACACACGAATTCACCAGAGCTATAGCAATATACAAGCGATTTCCGCCATTCCGGATACGAACCACGAAGCAATATCAATCTCATATCAGTTCTCCAGGCCTCTAGGAAGGTAAGTCATGGTTGACGAACTAGACGAGCAAAGCGGCGAAGCGTTAGACGTCCAGCGTTATTTCGGAATAGCGAAACGCCGGCACTTGCATTTTCTAATACCTTTCTTTCTCGGGTGGGTTGTCGTGTGGGTTGCGAGCTGGATTTTGCCGCCCCGATATCAGTCGACTACGTTGATTCTCGTTGAGCAACCCTCGATGCCGAAAGACTATGTCACGCCCAATGTCAGTGACGATCTGCAACAGCGGATGCAAAGCATCACCCAACAGATTCTGAGCCGAACGAACCTATTATCCATTATTGACAAGTTTCGCCTTTATTCGACGAAACACGGCGAGCCCACGCCTGACGATAAAGTGACGGGAATGAGAAAGGACATCGATATCGCGCTGGTCCGCGATACACACAATCAGATCACTGCGTTCAATGTGTCTTATACATCTGGAGATCCGCACTTGGCCCAGCAGGTTACCGGTGAGTTGACGAACTTGTTCATCAACCAGAACCTTGAAGTTCGCCAGCAACAGTCGGAAGGTACAACCCAATTTCTTGAGTCCCAATTAGAAGCGGCTCAGAGAGATCTCGCTGCCCAAGAGGAAAGAATTCGCGATTTCAAGGCTAAGCATGTCGGGGAAATGCCCGGCCAACTGACTAGCAATTTGCAGATTCTCCAGGGTATTCAGGCGCAATTACAGACCGAAGAAGACACTCTGAATTCCGCCAGACAGCAGCGTGTGTACTTACAAACTATGGCGGATCAATATCATGCTACTCAGGGCGGCGCCAAAGCCCCAGACGGAACTCCAACTGGCTTGCCTGCGATCGATGACCAATTGCAGAAGCTCCGGGCACAACTTGCGGACCTGAGCTCGCATTACACGGATCGCCATCCGGACGTAAAGAAATTGAAAGAGGAAATTGCCAGAAACGAGGCACGGCGTAACCAACTCTTGGCAGCCATGAAGAACAAGGCTGCCGACGGCGGTTCTGACGAAACGGGTGCCACAACTGATGCAACGCAGGTGACGATGTTGGCGCCAATTGAAAGCCAGTTGCGATCGAATCAGCTTGAAATTACGAATCGAGAACATTCGGTTGCATCCCTAAAAGCGAAACTCGAGGACTATCAGGGACGTTTGAATCAGGAACCAATTCGTGAACAACAACTCGCAGATCTTACTCGCGGCTACGATCAGACCAAGGCAACTTACGACGATCTGCTGAAGAAGAAGAATGAATCGAAGATGGCCACGAGTATGGAATTGCTGCAACAGGGGGAAAGATTTCGCGTCGTTGACCCGCCAAGTCTTCCTCAAAAGCCTCAGTTTCCAGATCGTCTTAAGTTTTGCGGATTAGGGTTAGGAATCGGCTTAGCGCTAGGACTCGCAGTGGTCGGTGCATTTGAAATGTTCGACGATCGCTTGCATACTGCAAAGGAAATTAAAAAGATTCTCCCAATGGAAGTGATCGGTGAGATACCTACCATTGAAACCTTCTCGGACTTGAGTGGCGCACGGCGAAGGATTTGGTTCGGGTGGGCGGTTGCAATCTTTGTGTTTGGGACGATACTTATCGGGTCAGCATTCAGCTATCTGCGCGGCTAAAACCGCCGTGACTCAGATGGCCGCCCACAACAGTTTGTCGACGGGTTCGAATATAGTTTTCGTCAATGTATAAGCGCTTTTTCAATCTGCAGCGTAACCCATTCGAGATCACACCC
>Ga0335085_10011713_pt1 | contig 12988 bp, 9 predicted proteins | sample Lox_Sample_45_FD_206712 | JGI IMG/M metagenome (GOLD analysis project Ga0335085, IMG submission 206712) | Soil microbial communities from Loxahatchee National Wildlife Refuge, Florida, United States - Lox_Sample_4.5 | ecosystem: Environmental > Terrestrial > Soil > Wetlands | place: USA: Florida...
TTCGCTTCTTAAATCGAGGTTAGAAGCCGTGCTTGCCACTGAGACAACTGAGACCGCTGAGCGCTCTGAGAGTACTTCCCAAAGTGAACTGCTACATCTGCTGGTCGTCGACGATGAAAGCGCGGTAAGGGAATCCTGCCGCGACGTCGCCGAATGCCTGGGATTTGCCACCTATGTCGCACAGTCTTCGCAGGAAGTAATCCATATCCTCGATACCGTCGGAATTGATGTAGTCCTGTTGGACCTGCGAATCCGGGGTTCCAACGGAATCGATGTACTGCAGGAGATTAAGCGTCGGCGTTCGGAGGCCCTGGTCATCATCATGACCGGATATGCCACGGTGCATTCGGCAGTGCAGGCGATGAAGGCCGGCGCCTACGACTACATCAGCAAACCATTTACCTTCGATGAGCTGCGCCTGGTGCTGGACCGCGTCGGCGCGCAGCTGAAATTGGCCAACGAGAACCGCCTGTTGCGTGACGCAATGAAGTCGAAACACGGCTTCGGACCGCTGGTTGGCCGCGCTCCCGAGATGGAAAAGCTTTACCGCATCATCGGCAAAGCGGCGAACAGTTCGCATCCCGTACTGATTCTGGGTGAGAGCGGTACCGGCAAGGAACTAGTCGCCCGATCCATTCACTTTGGCGGAAGTTATCGCGATCGTCCCTTCATCCCAGTGGATTGCGGCGCGCTGGTGCCGACGCTGATTGAGAGTGAGCTGTTTGGTTATGTTCGCGGCGCCTTTACCGGAGCAGTGCGTGCCAAGGACGGGCTGTTGGCCACCGCTGACGGAGGCACCATCTTTCTGGATGAGGTGGGCGAATTGCCCATCGATCTGCAAGCCAAGCTGTTGCGTGCCATCCAGGAAAAGGAGATTCGCCCGGTGGGCAGCACCCGGTCGGTAGCCGTCAATGTGCGCATCCTGGCGGCCACCAATCGCGATCTCGAGTCAGCTGTGCAGCAAGGGACATTTCGCCGGGACCTCTTCTTCCGCCTCAATGTGCTGACCCTGCGCGTCCCCCCACTGCGCGAACGCAAGCAGGACATCCCATTGCTGGCCGGGCACGTGCTGGAACGCGTAGCACGTACCACCGGGGTTCACCGCACAATCAGTGACGAAGCGCTGCGGCGGATGCTGGATTATGACTGGCCGGGCAACGTGCGCGAGTTGGAGAACTGCCTGGAGCGGGCCTGCGCTCTGAGTTCGAGCGCTACGCTTCAGATTGGCGATCTGCCAACCGCCCTCCGTAACCTGGCAAATGAAACCTATCCGACACTGGATCTAGCCCAGGGTCGCGGTATCGTGCCGCTCTCGGAATTGGAGAAGCGCGCCATCCTGCAGGCAGTCGAGCAAATGCACGGGGACAAGCTGGAGGCGGCGCGACAGCTGGGCATCGGGAAGACAACTCTGTATCGCAAGCTGAAAGAATACGGCGTGATGCCCTGAGTTAGGCCCGCATCGCGCCTGCGTTGCATCTGGCAAGTCGAAGTGGAAGTGTGCCTGATGGAAGGCCGAAAGAAGGAAATATGATTCTGCTGGTTACAACTTCGGGTCGCGCTAAGGAATGTGCCGCAGCACTTGAGCAAAGTGCGCGGCAAAAGGTGGCCATCGCGAATTCAGTTGGTCGCGCCCTCGTCCGACTGCAATCTGGCGAATACGATGCGCTGGTGATTGATGAGTCGCTGGTGGAAATTGACGACGGCGCCATCGACGCGCTGCTGAATCACGCCGCTATGGCCATGCCCATCTACATCAACCTCGGCCTGCACCGCACGGAACGAGTCGTGCGCGAGGTGCAGGCGGGACTGATGCGCAAACACGTCGAGCGTTTGGGAGCGAGGCGGTCTGCGATGTGCGAATTGCAGATTCAGTTGCGTGGCGATGTCACAGGCATCTTGTTGGCCAGCGAGCTCGCGTTGCGGGAATCGGCGCTCCCACCTCGAGTCGCCGACCGGATCAACTCGGTGCACAAACTGGCGGAGCAGATGCGGTCCCGCCTTCAGCCGGCCATCTCAGGGTAGCAACTGTATCGAATCGACCCGCCGCGGCAGGCGCAGCCACGACAGCCTCCTTTACAATGACGAAGCGGATCCTTCCGCCGTGTATTGGAGGATGTGGATGGCACAGGTAAAAATCACAGTTCGCAAGAATGGGCCTTATCGAGTGGAGGCGCCTGAGGGCGCTGTCGAACTGGTGGATGCGGACGGCAATCCTTACGATCTCACCGGCAAGCCGGCTTTCTCTCTTTGCCGCTGCGGCGCGTCGGTTAACAAACCCTTCTGCGACGGAACTCACTCCAAACTAGGCTTCCAGGCAGCTGAAGCCGCCGTGAAGCAGGAGGAGCAGAGCGGGCAGTAGCGCCCGCCTTTCGACAGGCTCAAGCAATCGCGATTCCTGCATATCCGACGACCATCTGGCGATCCCCGGAAACATCGCCGGACGTTGCGTAGCGGATCAGTTCAGCCTTGGTTGCGCCCAGTTTCAGAGTTGCGGTGAGCATCGCCACTGCTGGTCCATAGCCGCACATGCTGATCTTGGCTTCGCGGATCACCTCGTACAGTCCTCGCGGCTTCAAGGCGAGAATCTGATCGATGGCACGGCGGTCCTTCACCCGCGTAATCGAATCGCTTTCGTAATGGTTCATGTCACTGGAAGCGACTACCAGAACGGTATCGCTCAGCTCGCGAATCGCAGCCGCAAGGGAAATCCCGAGTGCGCTCAACACTTCAAATTGCCCCGTCCCGACAGCGATAGGAACCAACCGAAATTCAGGATGGAGCACCTGGAGAAATGGAAGCTGCACCTCCAACGCGTGCTCGAAGCGGTGGGCAACCTCATCTTCCGCAAGCAACGGAAAGCGGGTCTTCAGCGCCTCCGCGAGCTCTGTGTCGATGGCGACCATGCCCAGCGGCGTCTGCCACGAGCCTTGACTCATAATCGCCAATGGTTCGCCCCGACCGGTGTGATTAGGGCAAAGAATGACATAGCGGGACGGCAACTCGAGACTGCGATAGACCGCGCCGGCTACGGCTCCGGAGTAGACATAGCCTGCGTGAGGGACTATGCATCCCAGCGCACGAACCTTCACTGGCTGTACCGCCGTTGGCTCAGAACTCTGCGTAAACGTCCGGATTTCGGATTGCAATTCCTGGGCATCGGCGGGATAAAAACGTCCTGCAACTGCAGGCGGACGGATATCAGTGCTCATGGGAGAACCCCTCCCAAAGAAAGTTTACGCTGCCTGTAAAGCACCTGACAGAGCGGCCATTTTCTCCAGCGGCACCGCTTCAGCGCGCACGTCTGTCCGAAGCCCTGCCGACTTCAGTCCCGATTTTATGGAAACATCCGAGTACGCGCCTTTCAAATTGTTGGCCAGCGTCTTTCGCTTCTGGGCAAAGGCCAGTTTCAAGAAGCGAATGAAGGGCTCCTCCTCGATTTGCAGCTCTTCCAGGCGGGGAGCCATGGTCAGGCGCAGCACCGACGAATGCACGTCCGGCGGAGGATTAAAGGCTTCGGGCGGCAGAGTAAATAGGTTTTCGACGCGAGCATAGAGCTGGGCCGTCGCTGATAACAGGCCGTAGTCTCGCGAGCCTGGAGCGGCAGAAATGCGGTCAGCCACTTCCCGCTGCACCATGATTACGGCCCTCTCGACACTTTGATGGAGAGCCAGGATCCTGAGCACGATGTCGGAGGTGACGTAATACGGGATATTGCCCACAATGTCGACCGTCTCGGGCTTGGTGGGACGTAGATCGTGCAAAGGACCGGGACGCCTTCCGAGCATCGAGGGAAACTCGACGGTCACGAAGTCGGACTCAAGGATTTCGACGTTGTTCCGGGTGGCATAACGCATGCGCAACTGCGCTGCCAACACGCGGTCCAATTCCACGCCAATGACTTTCTTCGCCCGCGCTACCAGGAGGTCCGTCAGGACTCCCTCGCCCGGGCCGATTTCGAGGACAGTACGATTCGAAATGTCACCCAGAGCTTCGACGATGCGCCGTGCCGCGCTGTGATCGATCAGGAAATTTTGTCCCAGCTTGGGCTTATGGCGAGTTTGTCGCTCAGCAGTCGATCTTGTGGGCTTAGGCACGTTGACCCTCTTTCCCTGCGGCAATTAGACTCAAGTGTTTCTTTGGTCCGTTCATCATAAACGCAGCCGCGGTTTTCTTTCCGGCGTGTCGGCGGACTGCCATTTCTGCCCGGCGACACGTCTTGTCCGTCAATGTAGTCGCGCGCTCGGAGGTTACATGCGAATCGTCATGGCGGCATCGGAATGTACACCTTATTCCAAGACCGGCGGATTAGCAGACGTCGTGGGCTCACTCCCGCCGGCGCTGGTTAAACTGGGCCACCAGGTCAGCGTATTTGTTCCCCGCTATCGACAGACCAAGTTAGAGAACCCAGTCACCGTCATTTCGAGCATCACGGTCCCCTTTGACGATCGTTATCGCTTCTGCTCCATATTGGATGGCGGCCTGCACGATGGCGTGCAGGTGTACTTCGTCGAATATCCGCCGTTCTTCGACCGCGATGGTCTTTACGGCACTCCCATTGGTGACTACCCCGACAACGCCGAACGGTTCGCTCTTTTGTGCCGCGCCGTGCTGGAAGCTACGAAGTTCCTGGGGCGCCCCGACGTACTGCATTGCCACGACTGGCAGACGGCGCTTATACCGATACTCCTGAACACACTCTATACCGAAGACCCGGTCTTCGAGCGCGTGCCCTGCGTCTTCACCATCCACAATCTGGGCTACCAGGGCTTGTTTCAGCCGGAGATCTTGCCGCTGCTGATGCTGCCCTGGGACCTGTTCACGATGACGAAGTTGGAATTCTACGGCAAAGTAAACTTCCTGAAAGGCGCAATCACCTCCGCCGACTTCCTCACGACCGTAAGCCGGAAGTATGCGCAGGAAATTCAGACCGCCGAGTACGGGTTTGGGCTCGAAGGCGTCCTGCGCGCGCGATCCGGAACGATCGCCGGTATTCTCAACGGAGTGGACTACCTTGAGTGGAACCCGGAAACGGACGCCCATATCGCGGCCAACTACAGCGCGCGCAACCTGAGCGGCAAAGCGGTGTGCAAACGCAACCTGCTGGCCGAATTTGGGTTGCCGGGAGAGACGCAGCTGCCGGTGCTAGGTATCGTGTCGCGCTTTGCCGGACAGAAAGGCTTCGACCTGATCCAGCAGGTTTCCGACCGCATGGCCCACGAAGACCTGATCGTGGTTGCCTTAGGCACCGGGGACCGCGATTACGAAGACGTGTTCCGCAGGCTGCACAAGCAGTATCCGCAGAAGTTTGCGGTGAACATCGCGTTTGACAATCGCCTGGCTCACAAAATCGAGGCCGGCTCCGATATGTTTCTTATGCCTTCCAAGTACGAGCCCGCGGGCCTGAATCAGCTTTACAGCTTGAAATACGGGACGGTGCCGATTGTTCGAGCGACCGGCGGGCTTGACGACACCGTCGAGCAATGGGATCCGCAAACCCAGAAGGGCACCGGGTTCAAGTTTCGAGAGTACAGCGGAGAAGCAATGTTGGAGACCATCCAGGCGGCGCTTGCTGCCTTCCGCGATCAGGGTAGATGGCAGACCCTTATGAGGAACGGTATGGCGCAGGACTACTCCTGGGAGGTCTCGGCGCGGGATTATGTCCGCGTGTACGAAAGAGCTCGACAAATCAAGTAAGAAGGCTGCTCACCATGGCGGCATCACACGCACCTACGGCTACGCACGGGACGGAAAACCTTTTCGAGGGCTATGAGAACCTCATGCCCTTTCGCGTGGGGAACATCCTGCTGGTATCGAGTCTCTACGATTCGTTCATTCTGCGGGAAGACGGACGTCTGAACGAGCTCCTCATTAAGGAATCGCTCGACCTGCATCTGCAGAACGTCCCAGGGATCTCACACGTTTCCAGCGGAAGCGAAGCGCTTGAGCTCGCTCGTGCCGATACTCGCTTCAACCTGATCGTCACCAACCTGCAAGTGGGCGATATGAATGCGGCGGAACTCGCGGCGCAGGTGAAGCAGGCCGGGCTGAATATACCGGTAATGGTGCTGGCGTACGATTACCGGGAAATCCAAGACTTCGTCGCGCGTCGGCCGCAGACCGACATTGAGCGGATTTTTCTCTGGCAGGGCAACGCCCGCATCCTCATCTCGATGGTTAAGTACATCGAGGACAAGCGCAATGTACAGCACGATGCTGAGACGATGAGCGTGCCGGTTGTGCTGGTCGTCGAAGACAACATCCGCTACTACTCCGCCTTCCTGCCTACGCTGTATACCGAAATCCTGTCGCAGACACGCAGGCTGATCGACGAGGGAATAAACCTGCAGCACAAGCTGCTTCGCATGCGCGCACGGCCAAAGATCCTGCTCTGCTGCAACTACGAGGAGGCGGAGGAGCAGACGTTGCGCTATCGCGACCACCTGCTGGCAGCCATCCTCGACGTGGAGTTTCCGCGCGGAGGCGCCGTCCAGCCGGAGACCGGGTTCGATCTAGCGCAGACGCTTTGTGAGCTTGCGCCGGATGTGCCAATCGTTTTGCAATCCAGCCGCGCCGGCTTCATGGAGCGGGCGTTCCGCCAGGGATTCTCGTTCGTACAGAAAAATTCGCCAACCCTGCTGGGCGATTTGCGGCGCTTTCTCGTCGAAGACGTGGGGTTCGGCGACTTTGTCTTCCGCCTGCCGGACCAAACCGACGTTGGCCGGGCTTCGGACCTCAATCAGCTTGAGCAGCTTTTGCACACGGTGCCTCCGGAATCGATCGCTTATCACGCCGAGCGCAATCATTTCTCGCACTGGTTCATGACGCGGACGGAATTTTCTTTGGCCCAGAAACTACGTCCGCGTAAGGTCTCGGATTACGAGTCCGTGGAAGACTTGCGTCAGAAGCTTATCGGCGCCATCGCCGAATATCTCAACGAGCAGAGCCAGACGCAGGTCGGAGACTTCAGCCCAGCCAACTTTCTCCCAGAGGAGTCATTTTTTCTGCGGATTGGCGACGGATCGCTAGGAGGGAAAGCACGCGGACTGGCATTCGTCCGCAGCTTGCTGCATCAGAAACGGCTTTCCAGACGATTCCCTGGAATCCGTATCGCGGTACCGCCGACGCTGGTGCTGGCAACGGATATATTTGACCGCTTCGTCAGCGACAACGATCTGCTGGATTTCGCCATGCATTGTCCTGACGATGGAGAGATCGTCCAGCGATTCCTCGCTGCTCGTTTGCCGGCCAACTTGATTGACGCCCTGCTTGCCTTTCTCGAGAAAATGCACTGCCCGCTGGCCGTGCGTTCCTCCAGTCTGCTGGAGGACTCGCAGTATCAGCCATTTTCTGGCGTCTACGAAACCTTCATGTTAGCCAACCAGAACGCTGACCTGGAGGTAAGGCTCGACCAGCTGATGGAAGGGATCAAGCGAGTCTACGCATCCACTTTCAGCCGTCATGCCAAGGCCTATGTTCGCGCCACACCTTACCGTCTGGAAGAAGAAAAGATGGGGGTGCTCATTCAGCAGGTTGTCGGTGCAGGCTACAACGGCCGCTATTACCCGGATTTTTCCGGCGTGGTGCGTTCGCGAAATTTCTATCCGGTCGCGCCAGTTACCGTGCGGGATGGCTTCGCCGCGGTTGCCCTCGGTCTTGGCCGATCGGTGGTTGGCGGGGGCAAATGCCTGACGTTCAGCCCGCGCTATCCCCGGCATCTCATCCAGTTCTCATCGGTGGAAGATATCCTCACCAACTCGCAGACTGAATTCTGGGCGCTGCCGATGGACCGCCATGAGCACACACTGGATCCGGCAGATGAACTGCGAGAGATGCCATTTGGGATCCCCAAAGCCGAAGAGGATGGCACATTGAACCTGTTGGCCTCTACGTATTCGGCCGATAATCACGCCATCTATGACGGCCTGAGCCGCAAGGGAACGCGCATCGTAAGTTTCGCGCCGATCCTGAAGTACGGAATGTTCCCGCTCTCGGCCATTCTCGATCAGCTCATGACGATCGGTGAGGAAGGATTGGGGCGGCCCGTGGAGATTGAGTTCGCCGTACACCTGCCAAAGGACAGCACTGAGGCCGCTGAATTCGGTTTCCTGCAGATGCGTCCTCTGGTTATTTCACGCGAAGGCGAGGACCTGCGGGTGGAGGCGGTCGACCGCGAGAAGCTGCTTTGCCAAAGCTCGCAAGTTCTGGGACACGGCCGCATCGACAACTTGCGTGATGCTGTTGTCGTCGATTTCCACCGCTTCGAGCGCGCCCGAAGTCACGAAGTGGCGCAAAGCGTGGCGACCTTCAACGCAAAGCTCTCCGATAGCGGCAGACCGTATCTACTCGTCGGCGCCGGACGCTGGGGCTCGAATGAGCCCTGGCTGGGCATTCCAGTAGCCTGGGACCAGATCTCAGGTGCGCGCGTGATTGTCGAGTCGGGATTTCGCGACTTTCGCGTTACACCGTCACAGGGGAGCCACTTCTTCCAGAACCTCACCGCGTTTCAGATCGGCTATTTCACGGTAAATCCCGATGCGGGTGAAGGCTTCATTGATTGGGAATGGCTGAACTCACAGCCAGCCATGCACGAAGATGGCTGTGTCCGCCATTTGCACTTCGCCACACCGGTTTCCGTCGTCATGAACGGCAAAACCGGCGAGGGATTGATCTTCAAGCCGGAAGAAAAATAGTTGCCAGTTGCCGGTAATCGATTCTCAGGCGAGAATCATGGACTGTTGCATTCGAGCGGCAACCGACAATGTCTCCTGGCTCAATCATCCAGCGGCTGTTCGACTCCAACTATGGCGTGTCGAACCGTCTGATTGCGCGCTGGCTCTTTCTGCGGGCGCTGGGGGTCATTTACTTCTCGGCTTTCTTTTCCCTGCTGTTTCAGATTCGCGGGCTTATCGGTGACAACGGAATACTCCCCGCCACTGAATATCTGGAAGCCGTTGCCCACAGCTATGGGTCAGCGCGCTTCTGGTTCGCGCCCTCTCTCTTCTGGTACTCCACCAGTAACACCTGGCTGATGGCAGTTTGCTGGATTGGCTTGCTGGCCTCGGTGCTGCTGTTCTTCAATCTGTGGCCACGCGGGACGCTGGTGGCTTGCTTCCTCTGCTTCCTCTCGTTCGTCGCCGTTGCGGGAGATTTCTCCGGCTACCAGTCCGACGGAATGCTTCTGGAGGCGGGCTTTATAGCATGGTTCTTCGCGCCCGCTGGATTCCGCCCGGGGTGGGGAAAGAGTCACCCGCCGTCGCGTGCCAGCCTGTTTCTGCTGCAGTGGGAGTGGTTCCGCATCTACTTCGAGTCCGGCATCGTGAAGTTGGCCAGCGGTGATCCCCAGTGGCGCAATTGGACAGCCATGGATGAGTACTACCAGAACGGCCCCCTGCCCACCTGGATTGGCTATTATGCGCAGCACCTGCCCCACTGGTTTCATGCGTCCACCGTTTTCATCACCTTCGCTGTCGAGTTGGGAATCGTCTGGATGATGTTTCTGCCTAGGCGTTGGCGGCTGATTTGTTTCGTGATCGTTACTGGGCTGCAGGCGGGCATTATTCTTACGGCAAACTACACGTTCCTGAACTACCTCGTGCTCTCGCTGGGAATCCTGCTGGTTGACGATGGCTATCTGGTACGTGTGCTGCCGAAGCGCTGGCGGGCGGACTTCGAGCAGACGTCAATCGTGGCAACCGCAGAGCCACCCCAACGCGCCGAGAAGTCCGCGCCAACGCTGTCCATCATCAACGACGATCCGCGGCCAAGTGTGCGATCGCCGCTGCCACTGCGGCGGCAGCACAGCAGTGCTTTCAAACTGGCGATCGCCAGCGTAATTCTGATGTGGATCTTCTATTCGACCATTGCGCAGCTGATATGGATCCTCGCGCCCGGCTTCCCGCTACCTCGAACCCCGGTGGCGGCGCTCGATCCGTTTCGCATTGCCAATCGCTATGGGCTGTTCGCGGTAATGACGCGCGGGCGTTATGAGATCGAGTTTCAGGGCTCGAACGACGGCCAGAACTGGACGGCATATCCATTTCGTTATAAGCCGCAGGATTTGTCCAAAGCGCCGGGAATCTACGCGCCCTATCAGCCGCGGTTCGATTGGAACCTTTGGTTCGCATCGCTTGGCAATTGGCGTGAGAATTCGATTGTTCCCAGCACAGAGGAGCGGCTGCTGTCTGGCGGCCACGATGTCCTGCAACTGTTCGCCGGCAATCCATTCCCCGACGCCCCGCCGAAAATGGTGCGCGCCGTGCTCTGGCAATACTGGTTCACAACGTTGGCGGAAAAACGGCGCACTGGGATGTGGTGGCGCAGGGAGTTGCTTGGGCTGTATGCTCCGGTTCTGCAAGTAGGCCCTGACGGCAAGTTGCAAGTGGTGGAATGGCCCGCTCCATTACCGCCCCATGGATGAAGCCGGCATCCAACGCTCTGGAGGTGCTTATGCCAGGCACGAAGAAAGCTGCGCCACGCCGGAAATGGTCGGCAAGAGTGAATACCGAATCTACGTATCCCCCGGAGAAGTTGTTTACCAAGAGCGCTACCGTCATCGCACGCACACTGGCATCGCCGAAGGTTTCGCCGAAAGGACCTGGTTCCGGCATGCGCATGCTGTCCTTCTACATCAATCGCGCCGGCCACAACCTCGACGCAAAGCGATTGGCTGAGTTGGAGAAGGCCAAGGAACTGCTGCATAAACGAATTGAGCGTGAACGGATGTCCAACAAAAAGCCGGCCGGCAGAAAGAAAGCAGCGTGAGTTCGACCTCCTCGAAGCGGGCGCGATTCGCGGGTCGCAAGGCTTGTGTTGTGGGCTCAGGCCCAAATGGGCTGGCGGCGGCCATCGTGTTGGCGCAGGCGGGAATGGAGGTCGAGGTATTCGAGGCAGAGACCCAGCCGGGCGGCGGCGCGCGCACCATGGAGTTGACGCTGCCTGGCTTTCTCCACGACTTTGGATCGGCGGTCCATCCCATGGCCGTCGGGTCGCCCTTCTTTTCGTCGCTGCCTCTCCAGCAGTATGGCCTGGAGTGGATCCACCCGCCCGCGCCACTAGCTCATCCTCTGGACGATGGAACAGCGATCGTTCTTCATCGTGATTTCGATGCCTGTGCGACTCAATTGCAACCCGATGGAGCGGCCTGGCGACGGCTAATGGAGCCATTCGCGCGCGACTGGGCCCGCCTGGCGACGCAAGTCCTCCAGCCGGTGCCGTCAGTGCCACACACTCCGTGGCTGCTCGCCCGGCTGGGGATGATTTCACTATCTTCAGCAAACAGACTTGCCAATCAGTCTTTCGCAGGCATGCGCGCCAAAGCGGTTTTTGCTGGACTGGCGGCCCACTCGTTCCTGAGCTTGGACGAGCCATTGAGCGCAGCTTTCGGAGTCTTACTAGGTGTAGCAGCCCACGCTGTGGGATGGCCGATTCCTCGTGGAGGTGCACAGTCCATAACCGACGCCTTGCTCGGCTATCTCAAGAGTCTGGGCGGCAGGATAACAACCTCGTGTTGCATCCGCAATGTTGATGACATACCACGTTGTGATATCTCAATGTGGGATATTGGCCCGTATCAGTTTCGGGCCGTTGCGGAGAAGCATCTCAGCCTGCCCTTCAAAGAAGAGCTCTCCCGCTACACCTATGGTCCCGGAGCTTTTAAAGTCGACTATGCTTTGTCACGGCCAATCCCGTGGAGGTCCCCGGAATGCCTGCAGGCGGCCACCATACACATCGGAGGCACGCTGGAGGAGATTGCCGCATCGGAATATGCCGCACGCCATAATCACGTCGCCGAGCGTCCATTCGTGCTGTTATCGCAACCCACACTCTTCGATCCGACGCGCGCCGCCGCCGGCAAGCACATCGCTTGGGCCTACTGTCACATCCCCAATGGCTCGGAGTTTGACATGCTCGAGCGACTGGAGTCGCAGATTGAGCGCTTCGCCCCGGGGTTCCGCGAGTGCGTGCTGGCTCGCAGGGTTTTCAATCCGATGGCATTGGAAGCAATGGACGCCAACTTGATCGGCGGTGACATTGCCGGTGGCGCGTCGACCCTAAGGCAATTCATCCTGCGTCCGACATGGCGAAGGTATGCGACTTCGATCCGAAATATGTATCTTTGCTCGGCCTCGACGCCACCCGGTGCCGGTGTTCACGGCATGTGCGGATACAACGCAGCAAGACTCGCGCTCTCGAGATTGCGATGAGCACAGAGATACCAACGGCATGGCCGGCACTTCACAGATGAAGAGCGGACAGCAAATCAGCGCGCGAGTACAACTCGTACGCCCCAAATTGCCGCAGCTCCCAGCACCAGAACAAACGCTACACTGATGCACCGGCCGGGGAGGTCACTCTTGCTCCAGCCCTGGAGCACAGCCGCGACTCAAACGAAGAAAAGAACGATTGCAAGTATGCCCAGGCCTTTCAGCCACATTTGTCGCACCTCCCTGTGTAGACAAGTGTGGCCGGTTTCATCGACGGCTCGAAAGGATGCCGATCACGTGCGCTTGTGAGAGGAACTAAGGCTAGCTACTTCAGTTCCGCATTCAAAATGTTGGCGAGGCGCATTCCGGCCTGCACAACTCGCTTCTCCGCCACGGCTTTGGCGTTGTCAGCGTAGGCCTGGTCGTAACGGTAGGGTCCGGCGCCATCAGCGACTGGCGGGTTTGCATAGGCAACGGTCTTAGCCAAAGCGAAACTCTCGTCAACCCAAGTGTGCGCATCCAGATCGCCGGCGGCCACCGGGACTTGAGCCAGTGCCGCAGCTACGATCGCAACTTGCTGCGGAGTGCCATTGGACGGACCCAGTAGTCCATCCCAAAAGGAATGCAGGTTGTCCGTACAGCTCTGATCGCTTGCAGCGCAAAACTTAACCGCATTGCCGCCGGAATCGCCCGTGGACTGCGTGGTGGTAAAGCGGTCGGTGGAATGTAGCGGCTGATGGATGTCGCCCACCAGATGCAACAGCCACACCAGATCGTAAGACTTG
>Ga0335085_10011714_pt1 | contig 12988 bp, 8 predicted proteins | sample Lox_Sample_45_FD_206712 | JGI IMG/M metagenome (GOLD analysis project Ga0335085, IMG submission 206712) | Soil microbial communities from Loxahatchee National Wildlife Refuge, Florida, United States - Lox_Sample_4.5 | ecosystem: Environmental > Terrestrial > Soil > Wetlands | place: USA: Florida...
ACAGCCGAACGATCTCCAGCGCCGTCTTCTCTTCCAACACGCGTTGCCCTAAGACAAGAATGTTGGCATCGTTGTGCAGCCGGCTGACCTTCGCCGTAAACGGGTCGAAGCAGAGGGCCGCCCGCACCCCGGGAAACTTGTTGGCCACGATGGACATCCCGATTCCCGTTCCGCAGATCAGGATCCCCCGCCGGACCTGGCCTTCCGAAACCGCCTGCGCCACGGGAACACCGTAGTCGGGGTAGTCGACCGAGTCATGGTTATGAGTCCCCAAATCGGAGACCGCCAGGCCTTGGTCCTGGAGAAAATGGATGATCTTGCCTTTCAAGTCCACGCCCGCATGATCGCTGGCGATGGCAATGTCGGTCTTGTCGCTCATTGAAAACTCCCCATATTAAGGGAGTTTCATCATAGCCTACCGGCGGAGTTCTGTCAAGGCAAGGAGCGACGGAAACGAGCTTAGATTGAGCCTCCGCCCGGCTATTTTCGCCGCTCGCCGAGCCGGCGATCATGCTCTTGAGGATTGACGGGGATGACGACGGTAAATGCGGCGCCTTTCCCGGGCTGGGATTGAACGTCGATGTAGCCACGGTGGGCCTCGATGATCTGATGACAGGTCAATAAACCCAGGCCGCTGCCCTCGTGATGTTTGGTTGTGAAAAAGGGGTCAAAGAGTTTCGGGAGGTGTTCTTCCGCGATTCCGGCCCCTGTGTCGATGACGGCCACTTCCAGTGCTGCCCCATTGCTTCCATGGGTCAACCGGCGGCTTCGGACCGTAATCGTTCCCTGTTCCGTGGCCTGAATCGCATTCAGGAGCAGATTCATGAAGACCTGTTTCATCCGTTCTTGGTCCATCCAGCCGGTTGGAAGATCGGGATCAAAATCCTTCTTAAATACATTCAGCTTTTTTTTGGCTTCCGGAGTTAAAAGCGCAACCATGTCCTCCAGAAGTTCGTTTAAATGGGTTTCCTGGAAATGGTACTCGTCCTGCCCGGTAAACCGGGAATATCGGAGCATCCGCGTGATGAGATGATGAATTCGATCCAGCTCCTCGCACACCCTTCGGTAGAACTGTTCCCAATATTCCTTATCCTTGGAACTCTCTTTGTACTTTTGAGGAAGCATCTGGAGAAAAGCGCTCACCGCAGTCAACGGGTTGTTGATCTCGTGGGCCATCCCGGCCGCCAGAGTGCCGACGGCGGACAGCCGATTGGCCCGGGCCAGTCGCTTTGCGGTCTCGACTTTTTCGGCCTCCAGCCGTTCCCGTTCCCGAATCAGGTAGAAAGTCTCGATTCCCTGGCGAATGGTGTTCCGCAGATCGTCTTCATTATACGGCTTGGCAAGGTATCGGTAGACATTGCCTTGGTTGATCGCCTCGATCACGACGTCCATATCGGAATAGGCCGTCATCAGCATGCGGACGGTATCGGGGTACTGCTCCTTCACCTGCTTCAACAACTCGACACCGCTTAACCGCGGCATCCGCTGATCGGTCAATACGACGGCGATTTCATTTTCCCGCAGGATTCGCATGGCCTCTTCGCCATTCTGAGCGGTATGAACCGCAAAATCCTCTTTGAACTGGAGGCGGAACGTCTCCAATGCTAGCGGCTCGTCATCGACATAAAGGACCGGGTAACGACGGTAATCCTCGGTCTGGAGCAACGGTTTCATCGTGCATCCCCCTTGGCGGAAACGGGTTCTGGGGAAATTTTTGTGGCCGGGCGATCCGGCAACCCACGTTTCGGTAATGTGATCACAAACTCGGCACCCTTCCCTTCTTCACTGCTGACCGTGATCTTCCCGCCATGGTTTTCGATGATCCGGTAACTGACCGAGAGGCCCAGACCGGTGCCTTGGCCCACCTCCTTGGTGGTAAAGAACGGCTCAAAGATCCGTCCAAGATGCTCCTTCCGGATGCCCTTGCCGCTGTCGCGGACGGAGATATGAACCCAGTCCCCGTCCTCCCAGGAGCGTATCCAGATCTCCCCCTTTTCCGGAATGGCATGGATCGCGTTTTGAAGAAGGTTCATGAAGACCTGATTGATCTGTCCGGGAATGATTTCGACCGGTTCTCGGATGCCGTAGTCCCGGTGCAACGCAATCCGCTCCACGATCTCGTGTTGGATCAACTTAATCGTGGCTTCCAATCCTTCTTGAATGTCGACCCGCTTGGTGTATTGCTCGTCTTTTCTGGCAAAGGTTTTTAAATCTGTCACGATTCCCTCGGTGCGGTCCAGTCCGGCCTTGACAATATTGAGGGATTGCTCGATGTCCTGAAGGAGTTTGTTGAACTGGACAAGCACCTGCCGCGTCTCCGGCTGTTTTTCCAGCGCTTCACGCACTTGACCGAGGTAGCGTCGGAGATTGGAGAGGCTGCCCTTCGCGAAACTCACGGGGTTGTTCACCTCGTGCGCGATGCCGGCAACGAGCAGGCCGAGGGCCGCCATCTTTTCGGAATGAACCAGTTGGGTCTGGGTTTCTTGAAGCATCTTCAGTGTCCGCTCCAGCTCTTCGCTCCGATTTTGGATCTCGCGCTCCAAGCGACGAAGCTGGATCAGGGACCGAATTTTCGCTTTGAGCTCTTGCGCATTGAACGGTTTGGTCAGATAATCATCGGCGCCGTATTCCAAGCCCGAGATCTTCTCGGAAAGCTCGGCCTTTGCGGTAAGCAGTATCACGGGGATATGCTTCGTATGAGGATCGGATTTAATTTCCCGGCAGACCTGGTACCCGTCTTTTCCCGGCATCATCACATCCGAAATGATAAGATCCGGACGGTGCTGGGTAGCCAGCCCAACGCCTTCGATCCCGTCCCGGGCCTGGATGAGGTTGAACTCGTTCTGGAGCTGGAAGGCGATGAAGCTTCGCATGTCCGCATTGTCTTCTATTAAAAGGACCGTGCGCTCCGGGGGTTGCGATTCCGCCGGAGTCGACGTCGTAACAGCCACGCCTTCTTTAAGGATGTCCGTTGCAGAATATTCCGCGGCCGTGTGAAGGGCCTTCGTCCAATCTTCTGCACGGCGCCCCTCGCTCTCACGTCGCTCCCGCGCGCGGCGCCTTTCCGCACGAGGGTCTTCGGCCGTGCCCTCCGGCTCCGATGGCTTTAGGTCCATCGGCAGCGTAAACGTCATGACGGTCCCTTTGCCGGGCGCGCTGTCGGCCCAGATCCGGCCGCGATGAAGTTCGACCAATTCTTTGGCCAAAGCCAGGCCAATCCCCGTGCCCTCGTGCTTCCGGCTGGCCGAGGCGTCCACTTGTGAAAACCGCTCAAAGATCCGCGTGCTGTATTCCTTCGGAAAGCCGATGCCGGTGTCGCTGACGGACACCATCACGGGGTTGTCATGGCCGTCCCTCTCTCGGGAGCGGGCCTCCGCGCACCGGACGGTCACCGTTCCGCCCGGTTCGGTGAACTTGAGGGAGTTGAAGATCAGGTTTAACAGAACCCGCTCGATCTTTTCCTTGTCACATACGAGCTCCGGCAGGGCATCCCCGTTGACGAATGAAAGGCGGATCTGCTTTTTTTCGGCCATCGGGGAGACCGATGCCACAATGCCATTAATGAATTGGGGGAGATTCACATAATCCAACGTCAATTTCATCTTGCCGGCGTCGATCTTGGCCAGGTCCAACAAATTGTTGATCATCTTGAGCAGGCGGAGCGAGTTCTGATACATGATCTCCATATGGCCCTGTTGCGCCGTGGGCATCGCTCCCATCTCTCCCTTGATCATCGACTCGAGCGGGGCCAGCACCAGCGTCAGCGGCGTTCGAAGTTCATGCGAAATATTCGAAAAGAACTGCGTCTTGATCGCGTCCAGCTCCTTGAGCTTAGCGTAGGCCCGTTCGACCTCCTGCTTGCTTTCGGCCAATTCTTTTGTGCGCTCTTCGACTTTGTGTTCCAACTCCGTGGCCCACTGCTTGAGCTCTTTCGACATGTTGCTGACGTCATCGTAGAGCAGGGCATTGCTGAAAGCGATCGAAGCTTCAACTTTGAGGTTGGATAGGAAGTCCAGGTCTAGTCCGGTGTAAGGTTTAAGGTTTTTTTTCTGACCGAGATTTATCACGCCCAGCAGTTTACCATCATGCGTTAATGGTACGGCAAGTTTTCCCGCCACTGCCTTAAAATACTCTTTGGCCGGATCCTTGATCTGAGCATAGCGAGGGTCAGCCTCGATCAGATCTAATTCGGCCAACCCCTTTGTTCGTTCTAACCATTCCAAAAAATCAGGATGTCGTTCTACGGTAAAAGCTTCGGATAAACCGGAAACCAGAAATGGTTTGAGGGTTTCGGATTTGACATCGAGCAATATAACCGAGGTCCCTTCCGGATAGAGCACGGAGGTGATTGTAGCCTGCAGTTTGTTTACCAGTTCATTCAATCCTTTCAATACTACAATCTCATGGATGAAGTCCTGCAAGATTTTTTGGAGGTCATGTTTCCGGCGCTGAAACAGGTGATCAATCCGGGGTTGAACCATTTTGATATACGGAACCAGAAGGAGGACAATACTTGTTGCGAGTAACGAGAGCCCCGTTGGGTTTAAATGGTCGATCCATCCATGTCCAAAATAGAATATGGCGCCCACCGGAAGAATAACTAACGATGACATGACCGCCCACATGGCTGTTTTGTGTACTACCGTCGATATATCCCACAACTTATACCTAACGATCGAATAGAAGATGATAGCGGTGAAAAGAAGCATCGGAAAATAACCAAAGGGATATATACCATAACCAAGGTTGGGCAGATAATCGACGGACGCGGTGTATGCAATCCCGAATGCGATAAATACTAGACGAATTTGTTGTCGGGCTGCAGCATTATCAGAACGTCTGTACGCGACATAAAAATTGAACAAGCTGACTAACATCTGTCCGAAGAAGAATGGTAGGTAGATATAATAGAGAAGGGCCGCCTTAGGATAATAACCCCAACTGTATTTCCATACTCCATTAATAAAACGATCTGTAGTAAGAACCGCGATACAAAAAATGCCGGAGACCGCAAAATTCATTAACAATGTTTTTCGGCGCTCCTGTGCCCGCTTGGTCAGAGAAAGTGTTAGAAAATAAATAGAACTGCCGATAAAAACAAGTCCGGTCCAAAGGACTTTTCCCCAGAAAAAAGCCGTAGACTCGTCCCGGGAGAAATAGACCATGGTAATACCAAGCAGCCAGATTGATATTGTGAAACAGGATAAGAAGAAAGAAAAATTTATTTGTGACCTAACATTTTTTACTAAGATAAACAGGCCGAGGAAAAGAATAAGGAATCCACAAATAAGTACAGGGAACCCGTAAAGATTAAGACTGTACTGTCCTGCAAGCTGATCAAACAAAGCTTACGCTCCTAAAGAGTCTTGGCTCTTCCCTCTCTCTCTAAAGCAAACCCCTTGCAAATGACTCGTTTTTTCCCAAAGGTAATTAAGTTCTCCAAACGGTCCACCCGATCGTCCTGGACCTCCATGTGTCCCAATGAGCGCAGAAAATCCCGTGTGCGATACATTGATGCGTAAAAGTCCACTATTATGAACATGTTTTATGAACTTTCTTGTATACCTTGCTGACTCTGTCCAGACAGAAGTGCGCAAGCCATACAAGTTCTTTTCTAAAAAGTTTACCATCTTTGAAAAGATTTCTTCATCCAAATCAGCTGAAAACGACTGTCCAGACGTCCTGATTAACGTTAGAAGCGGGAAAAATCCTTCCTCAAAGGTACATTTCATGGCATTTGCTTTGGAAATTTCCTCAATCCGCAATACTGCAGGTGTAAGAAACAACCCTCTTGGGTTCGGATGGCCTGCGTGATCAATGCGAGTGCCTCCATGGATCAGTTGAGCGCCATGTTTCAATGCATCTCTAAGAAACTCGTAAAATTCTTCAATTTTCCCAACAGCAGCAAGATGCGCCTGCTCTTCGTTCGGCAGTCCAACGCCAATCGCCCGCACTTTTCTTAATACGATCGACTCAAACTCATCATATACAGCCTGATGTATTAATGCACGCCTTGCAACCATGCAAATTTGCATTGACCCGAGAAACCCTTCCACCAAGGAGGTTGCAGCGCTTTCAAGATCGGCATCTTTCCATATGACCATTGTGTCATTACCTGATAATTCCAGAATTGGTTTTTTCCCGCTGGCATAGATCCGAGAACCGACTTCTAACCCCTTACGACTATCTCCAAAGTATACAATATCGTTTACTTTTGTACTGGAAATCCAGCAATTCAGGATCCTTTCCGAGTCGCCGACAAGTAGGTTGACGACTCCAAGCGGTATCTTGTTTGATCCCAAAACATCGCAAATCACACGCCGCCAAAGATACATGGTTGACACAGGAGTACGCAGCGGTGGTTTTATGATTAGCGCATTCCCGGCCAGTAAGGCAAAAACGGCTAACAGGGAATTGGGACAAGGTGCATTTCCCGGAGGCAACACGCACACCACACCATCTGGTTTTCTGGCAAGATAGAGATGTTCGTTGTTATCAACACCCACTTTCTTAAATAGTTGATCGATATAAAAATCGACGGTCCTTGGTTCGGTTGCTTTGATCATGCCATTGATTTCCCATTCAGATAAACGGTATGGGTGGCCTTCCCGCATCATTAAATCGATGAGTCGATCACGATGGTTTTTGATATTTTCATGAATATCAAGAAACAGCCGTCGCCTTCTATTAATGGTTACGTATCGAAAGTCTTGCCATGCTTCAACGGCTGTTTCAATCGCTTGGTCGATGTTGACATCATTGGCTATGGAATAGGCTGCATATGCATTCTCTGCATAGTGCTCTGGTATAAAACCCTCATTAAGAATTTCTAAAATGTTCCGGGTCTCGACCGGATTTTCTATTAACTTATGTGCGTTTGCTGCGAAGCCGTATAGACCCGTGTCGACATCTTTCCCGTCAATCCATAGCGGATAGAAATCTAAGCCGGTGAGTTCAGATATGGACTTGAGAGATTTTAATTTACCGGTCGACTGCAGGGTCTTATTGCTTCTAGTGGTTCTATCGTAGCCCTTATCATAAAGCGCGATGCCTACTAACGTGGTTTTTCCCATATTCAAATAATTAGATTCGAGCTTCTGCCAGATGATTCTGCCAGACAATGCCGCTGATGAATCCCATGCCACTTTAACATCGCTATAAATGGTGAGCCAGTCTACGTTGTCTTCAACAGCAACGGCCATTCCCTTTGAAGAAATGTCCAGAATGGTCCCTTTAACGGGCTTTATCGTGTTGTTCGCAATATTTTCTGGAAGGAGGTTGACTGGGCAGAAAAAGCCGTTCCGCTTCCCCCTTCTTCTGGGATCAGCATCTGCCGGTGACATAGACCAACCGCGACCTACTTGTAATGCTGCATCTAATTTTTGCCGTCTCTGCCTTTTGCGGTTCTCACGAACCAACGCGAGCGATTTGACTCGTCTGCGATCAGCCGATCTCAGATTTTTTTGCCGCTGGGTGTTCTGTTTCTTTCCTAGATCTGTCGACATGTATTTCCTTCACTCCGCCACTTAAAACCCATACTCCTTTGCCAATTCTCTATAGACAATTGTCTTGTGTATTGGCGATGGGCCCTCATAAATCTGCATGAGTTTGGCATCCCTCATCAACTTTTCCATCGGATATGTTTTGGAGTAACCGTAACCTCCGAGGAGATCCACCGCCTCGCTTGTCGCCTTCATTACTACATCCCCGGCGAAATCCTTCGCCATGGACGACTCCTTTGCAAACCGGTATCCGCGGTCGTGTGCCCAGGCTGCCTTCCATGCAAGCGATCGAGCGGCGTCAATCTGAGTTGCCATATCGGCGAGCCTGAATTGAACATACTGGAAATTAGCCAGCGGTTGATTAAATTGGATCCGTTTCTGCACATGTCGCAACGCATGTTCCATCGCGGTCCTTGCTACCCCTACGGCGCCAGCAGCAACATTGATCCTGGACCGGGAAATGGACATCAGCGCAATCTTGTATCCTTCTCCGTCCTCCCCTATCCGGTTTCCTACCGGCACCTTGACATCTTTAAAGAATATCTCGGAAGTGTTGGACGCCCGTTGGCCCATTTTATCTAACGCGTCGCCGATCCGGACTCCATCCATTTTAGAAGAAATCACAAAAGCCGTTATGCCTTTGGTTCCAAGATCCCGGTTGACCGTGGCGAATACAGTATAAAAGTCCGCAACGCCACCGTTTGTGATAAAATGCTTCATGCCGTTTAGAATATAATAGTCTCCTTTGCGCTCGGCCAGAGTCGCGATGCGGCTCGGATCTGACCCGGCATCGGGTTCGGTGAATCCGAACGACCACAAGGTGAGTTGACGACAATAAGGGATCAGGTACTTTTCCTTTTGTTGTTCGGTTCCCGACAGGAGAAGGGGACCAACACCGAGCACATTGATCATGATCGAGGTTGTTATCCCTACACATCCGGCGGCCAACTCTTCTGTGAGAATTGCGGTCTCAAAAATTCCCAATCCACTGCCGCCATACTTCTTGGGAATGTAAGCCGTAAAAAACCCTTCTTCGAAGGCTTTTCTTACGATATCCCACGGAAATTCTCCGGTCCTATCGTGGTAGGAGGCCACTGGAGCAATCTCCCTGCGGGCGAATTCCCTGGCCTTCATCTGCAAGACCTTCTGCTTTTCGGTCAATTCAAAACTCACTCCCATTGGGGCCATTGTCGAAAATAGCTCTCTTTCGCCCAACCCCTCCGGGGAAACCTGTCGTCTTCGTTCGGACGAGAACGTTCTGAGCTGTACCCGCCGTTGGATCAATCGGCGATCCCGAAATTCGATTGGTTTATGGCCATTGCGCCGTTCGTGAAACATCGTGGATATCATACAATGTCCCCTCTGTTGTTGGTGCTTGGCTGCGCTTCTCTCTCAGCGTTGGAATAGATGCCCCTCTTGAGTGCAAAGGGTTTCTTAACCGACATGCGCTGGGATGGAATGATCTCGGATGGCACTGCGCCCTCTGCGCGAGGGGACGATCCGATCCTCTTCAGAGCATTAGGCCAATCGTGAAGGATAATTCTATAAAACTGGTGGAGGCGGCGGGAGTTGAACCCGCGTCCGAAGAACTTCAGCCCCAGGTGACTACATGCATAGTGGCTGTTTGGGATTCGCCACTCCTCGGGTACAGCAACAAACCCGAAGAGCCGCTATTCCAGTTTGTCTCATCCCGCGGGCCTGGACCGCCCGCGGAACCAGTCTGCTATCGTGACATCCGGTCTAATCGCACAGACGACAACTAGATGGACGCGCCGCTATTAAGCGGCGAGGGCCAATTCTGAATTGGCAGTTGCTTGTTTCCACAGGTGTTTAACGAGCCCCTGTGGGACCTCGGCATGCCGCCCGAAACCTCTTGATCCCCGTCGAATCCGGTCGCCCCCTCCTTTCATTCGTGTTTATTCGTCGATACTCTAACGCGCTCTTCGATCACGCTACCGTTGTTTTTGTTTGAAGGCCTTCTGAATCTCCCGTTCCGCAATCTTACGCCGCAGCGTTTCGCGTTTATCCGCGGTCTTTTTCCCGATCGCCAAGGCTAACTCTACCTTGGCGCGACCTTTCTTGAAATAGATTTTCAACGGAACAAGCGTGTACCCGCGTTGCTGTGTTTTCCCGATCAGCTTGCTGATTTCGTTGCGGTTCAACAACAGTTTCCGCACTCTTAACGGGTCTTGATTCGCGATGTTCCCATGACTGTAAGGGCCGATATGACAATGATGTAAAAAAACCTCGTTGTTTTCGATTCGCGCAAAGCTATCGCGAAGATTCGCCCGGCCTTCTCTTAAAGCCTTGACCTCGGTTCCTACCAAAGCAATCCCGGCCTCCCACTTTTCCTCAATATGGTAATCATGAAAGGCCTTGGAATTGGTGGCCACCACTGAATCATTTGCCATGACACCACGTTGTGAGACCGGGTAGTAGACATCGCCGGTTAATCTTATATCACAGAAACAAAAATATTGCAATCCATTGATCGCCCGATGCTTTTTGTCACAATTCGACTGTATTAATGGGAAAGGAGATTATAAATATTATTTTATATCAATGGTTTATATGAACTCAGGGGGATCTTTATGGACTGATTTCACGAGGATAAATGAATGGTTAACATTCCAAGGGTACGCCTTTATCCCTGACAAACAGAGAAGCTGGCTCGGCCTTTATGTTCCCAAAACTTGGTTTGATCATTGTGGCATCCGGTCTTATCGCTACCACAACTCCTTGCTGATCGACCCTGGCCACATCCGGATTCGAAGATTCCCAGAAAATCTTTGCATCCTTGATTTCCTGACCGTTTGTTCCTACAACCGTTCCGGGAAACTGTCGTTTTTCACATGGATCGAGCGCATAAAATTTAGGGTTGACCGTAACCGTTGTGGAAGAATTAGATGATTCGGCCACTAACATGACCTCCGGGCTGTGCTCCCCTTTCAGCACCGGCGGGGCCACCTAAGGGAAAGAAATGGGCAAACCCACGGGATGGTCATTAGTAAGGCCACTGTCATCGATGTCCGTCGCTTGCCTCTCGTCCGAATTTCTCCTGGACCACCTGGATTCCGTATCGTTCAATCCAACTGCTCCCGTGTTGGCTAAAACTCCTTGAATCTAAAATTAGCGCCCGTTGAGATCTCTGCCAAGTTGAATCCCCGTGCGATTTCGGGTAAGATGGGATCCAATATAAACAGATTGGCCTTCATGCCTAAAGCACCGTCATTCACATCCGCAAGCCAAGTTCTTCAACGTCTCATCGCCCAGTATGGATTGGAAGGTCCGTTGGCGGAACACCGTCTCCGGGAGCACTGGGCCGAGATCGTCGGAAATCAGATCGCAGGACATGCCCACCCGGACAAGATCCGCTTCCGCAAGCTCTATCTATCCGTGGACAGCCCGGCCTGGATGCAAGAACTGGCTTTCTTGAGGCCAACCCTATTAGAAAAAGTGAATGCCGCACTGTATCGGTTCCAGGCTGGCTTCCATATTGAAGAGCTAATCCTACAACTGGGTCCTTCGATCTCAACGGATCCCTCCACGATCCCACGGGGCAAAGGTCATAAACAGTAGGACTGCGGAATCCATCTCTCCTTATCGAAAGCACCGGCCTTGCCCGGGCCGTTTTTCATTCCGGTTCAGCAGGGCGGCCGGTTGTGATCGGGGGTTTGCCGGTGGCTGTCTTCAGCCGGTTTTCGATGCTTCGGATCTTGACGTCGATCACCTTCGGATTCGGATAGCTGTGGGCCAGCGACCGATATTCACGCAGCGCCTCATCTAAACGATCAAGCTCCTCCAGGCAATTGGCCATCCAAAAGCGGACCTCGATCCGCACATCACTGCGCGGGTAGCGCCGGGCCGTTTCTTGGTAGGTGGCCAGGGCCTCGCTGTATCGTCCTTGAAGGAAATAACTGCTTCCGGTCCGGTAAAGCGCATTGTCCGCCCAATCGCTATTGGGTGCCTGCTTGAGAAGCTGGTCCCATTCGTTCCGTGCCTGGTCGTAATCCCCCTGATCAAAGTAGACCTCGCCGATGCGATACTGCACCTCCTCAGCGACGGCATGATCCCGAGTGCGTTCCAGGAGATTCTGATATTCCGCAATGGTCCTCCGAGGATCGTGATATTTTTTTTCGTAAATCTCGGCCAATGCTCGCTCGGCTTGCAAGACCAGAGGGCTGTCGGGATGTTCCGTGACGACTTTGTGGAAAGCTTCGACCGCTTTCGGATAATCGTTGAGGTAAAGATATTCGAGCGTCCCGATGGCATAATACGCATCATCCACGAAGACGCTTTGGGGATAATCATCGACCAGGCGCTCATACGCCTGCACGGCGCCAAGGTAGTCCCCTGCTTTCCATCGAGCTTCGGCCGTGGCGAGAATCGCCTTTGGCACCTGCTCGCACCCCGTCACTACGGCTAAGAGAGCCACGCCAAGGCATAACCAACGCCAGCGGCCGGTATTAGGCCGACGGGCCATCACCCTCTTGGCCCTTTTGCGAAGCGGGCTCGTCGGAGACATCCTCCGAATCGGCTTTTTCGGCCAATGTCGTGACACCCACCACACGATCGTTCGGATCCAGACCGATCAACCGAACGCCCTGCGTGTTGCGGCCGATTTGGCGGATATCCCTGATTCTGAGACGAATGATCTTTCCCTCAGCCGTCATCATCATGATTTCTCCATCCTCCATCACCTGAAGAACGGCCACCGCATTTCCATTCTTTGGCGTTGTGCGAATGCTGATGATCCCCTTTCCACCTCGACCTTGGGAACGGTACTCCGTGGGGTCGGTGCGCTTGCCGAATCCGCGCTCGGTCACGGTCAAAACACTCGCACCCGTCCCTTTGTCCAAAACTTCCATGCCGATCACCTCGTTATCCTCGGCCAGAGTGATGCCCTTCACGCCCACCGCGGCGCGCCCCATCGGTCGGGCTTGTTTTTCCGGAAACCGGATCACCAACCCCTTTTTCGTGCCGATCAGAACCTCCTTGACCCCGTCCGTCAGCCGCGCCGCAACCAGTTTGTCTCCCGGTTCCAACGTCAAGGCAATGATGCCGCCCGCTCTCGGATTGCTGTAAGCCTGAAGCGGCGTCTTCTTGATGACTCCCTGCCGAGTCGCCATGACCACATATCGGTCTTCCCGGAATTCATCGACCGGAAGGATCGCCGTGATTTTTTCGCCCTGGGCCAACTGAAGGAGATTGACGATCGCCTTCCCCTTGGTCGCGCGGCCGGCCTCGGGGATCTGATGGACTTTTTGCCAGTACACCTTGCCGGCATCCGTGAAGAAAAGGAGGTAGTCGTGCGTCGAGGCTACAAACAGGTGTTCGACAAAGTCCTCTTCCCGGACGCCCATCCCGATCTTCCCTTTCCCTCCGCGCCGCTGGCTTCGGTAGATCCCGACCGGGTTGCGTTTGATGTAGCCGGTGTTAGTGATCGTGATCACCATGTCCTCTTCGGCGATCAGGTCTTCCAGATC
>Ga0335085_10011715_pt1 | contig 12988 bp, 12 predicted proteins | sample Lox_Sample_45_FD_206712 | JGI IMG/M metagenome (GOLD analysis project Ga0335085, IMG submission 206712) | Soil microbial communities from Loxahatchee National Wildlife Refuge, Florida, United States - Lox_Sample_4.5 | ecosystem: Environmental > Terrestrial > Soil > Wetlands | place: USA...
TGCGCCTGGGAGAGACAGTTCGCCCGGGCCGTGATCAACATGAGCCGAAGGAAGGACTTATTGTCATGCCTGCAGTAGCTGCGACCGGCAAGGGTGACGCCAAGGCCGCCGGACGGGGCAACGGCAGCAACGGGCCGCTCGAGCGGATTACCGTGAACCTGACTGGCCGCGCTTCCCGTGCCCTGGATCTCGCCACAGAAATTACCGGGGATACGAAAACCGATACCGTGAACCGGGCCCTGCAGGTGTACGCCTACCTGGAGCAGATCACCGCCCGCGGCGGGTCGATCTATGTCCGGGAAGCAGCAGAGTCAGAGCTTGAACGACTGAAGATGTTCTGAGCCGACCCGCGACCGCGCCCGGGCTTTTCAGGTCAGCAGAAGTCGACGGGCAGATCGGCCCGGACGGTCGGCACGCCTTCCTCCATCGTGCAGTCGGTTTCCCGGCCAGGTACGGGAGCGGGCGGCCAGCTAGCCGCCACCCGCTGGACCCAGGCCAGGCGCGGCTTCCGCCGCGGCGCCATCAGGTAGGCCCGCGGCGACTGGTCAGCTCGCGCTGATGGCCAGACATGCGACTGGTCGTCGATGTTGACGCCTGCTCCGTTCATGCCCCGTCCTCACGTCCTTATGTGCGTTAGCCAGCAACGGCCTATTTCGTTTAGTAAGCGATAGCCACGCTTCGTAGCTCTGATCAACGTGATGCCATGCGCCGACTAGGGCGAAGTATCGAACCGATCCTGGTTCAGGCGAGCTCCAGGACTCCCCGAGGGGTTAGCGGCAGCCGTATTACAACCACGTAATACTTAGATGTTAACAGTATCTAACGCGTATGACAAGCATATATCACCATGCTTATATTTGGCCAATCGTCATATGAGGCACGTATGCGATAGCGACCAGCGTACCGCGGCGCGGCCCCGCCGCCGGGCCTGGACAATCGCCTTGTGGCCGGACGGTGATCACCGTCCGGCCACAAGAGCGTGTCGTTAGTCGCTGAGCGCAGGCGCCGTCAGCGTCTACCGCCGGGCGCGCAGGCAGGCATCCCGGCCGCCGGGATGGTCAGGGGATGGCGGCGGCCCAGCCGGGCGCGCGCTCGTGCCCCTCGTTTCTGGTCGCATGAATCGCCGTCTCGAGCATGGAGCGAGTTGGCGGTTTCCGCGGAATATTCGTCGGTGGGCGGCAGGAACGTCAACGACGGACTGACGATACAGGATCTTGGCGCGAGCGACATGGCCAGCCCGGCGACGAGCCGGCCGCTAGCCGCCAGCTGGTACATCGCTGGGCGGCAGGTGATTAGCCTTGGGTACACGGAGTTTCCCTCCTGGTGAACGATGCGTACGTTTTGTGATTCGGCGCCGGGCGCCAGTCCCCTCCACGGGCGTCGGGCGTGATATGTGCTGTGTGATGTGCGGCGGGCAGCGCCGGGTCTTCGGTGGAGATGAGCTACCCGACTATCCGCAGGCGCTGGAGTTCCGCGCCTTCCTCTTCTCGGACGTGAACCGAGCCCCCGTCGCGGATCACCTGCTCGAGATAGGCATAGAGCTGGATGGCGCGGTTGATGGTGTCCGTCTTGGTGTCACCGGTGAGTTCGACCGCGACCTTGAGCGCCGCCGACGAGCGCGGCGTCAGGTTCACGGTGATCCGCTCGAGTTCGCGGCCACCGCCACGCCGCGACCAGCGTGCATTCTGCTGAGACCCCTCTTCGGTCTTGCTTGTCATGTTCCCTCCTGTAAGGGCTAGCTCCCCCGTCGGATTGATCCCGACCAATCCGGCCTGCCCTGAACTCGATGACGTCGAAGCGCCCACGAGCTCCGGCCTGACCCCGCCGCTTCCGCGGCAGGCATCGTTTTCCGTGATTTCACAATCACCTCCCTTCCCCGTAGCTCCCGGCGGCGAGCAGCGGCGACCGCAGCTCGGCCGGGATCCCGGCGCTTCCCGCTCCGACCGTCCGGACTGGCCGGACTGGCCGGCCCCGGGGGTCTGGTACAGCAGGTTAGCATCTGTTGTGTGACTAGCATACAGTCATTATACTGACGACAAGTTGATACATGTCAACCATGCAGTTGGTGTTAGATACAGTCTATGTCCGCCTTGCAGCAGCATAGTACGCATATAGAGTGAAGGTGACGATCATGTCGTAGATGGGCGCGACCACGGTTCCAGCAGGCTGGCCGCCGGAGCCGAGCCGCCGAGACGGCGCGGCCGAGCCGCGGCCCCCGTGAGGTCGTAGAGGGATGGAGCAAGTGCCCAAAGAAACGGACTTGTCACACGAGCAGCCAAGTCGCCGCTCGCTGCTGCCGGGCCGGCGTCCGGCCCGTGCCATCGGCCGCCACCGGCGGGCCGGTTCGCTGCTGAGCCGGCTCAGGCTCAGGCGGAGGGCCCGGGTGACGCGGATCACCGACCTGTCCGCGATCGAGGGCGACCCCACCAGCCGCGCCAACCCGGGAGTGGTCCGGCTGAGCGCCGAGCTACGCCCGCTCCGGGGGATTTTCAGCATCGACATGGAGGCGCCGGCCGAGTCTTCATCCGGCACGGCCGCATCGGTGGTGATGCTCCTGGTGACGGGCGCGCTGCTGGGAGCGGGGGCGCTGGCCGCGGGCAGCTACTGGCGCTTCCCGCCGGCGGTGTCGGCCGTCATCACCGCACTGTTGTTCGTTTCACCGATCCTCACCTATATCGCCATACGCCGTCGCCGATAAGACATCCAGGTCACACGGGAAGTATCTGCACGTACTTATGCAATTGCATTTGCTCTGTTAGGATGCACGAGGCAGACGGGGAAGCAGGCCTGCGGCGCCCGCTCTGCTTGGGGGTTCTCTTTTCCCACATATTGAGAAAAAGGAGAAAGATGCAGGTCAACAACGGCATTCCGGCCGATCAGCTGAAATCGGCACGGTGGCGGAAGAGCCAGGCCAGCAACCCGAGCGGGAGCTGCGTGGAGGTCGCAGCGCTCGACGACGACGGCGGGGTCGCCATGCGTAACTCACGGCATCCGTCGGGCCCCGCGCTCATCTATACGCGCGCCGAGATCGAGGCGTTCCTGACCGGGGCGAAGAATGGCGAGTTCGACGACCTGGGGACCAGCGTTAGCTAACCCGAGCGCCAGTGTCGCCTGCGTTGTGATGGCATTAACGGTAATGCGAGTAAAGTGATGCCTCGGCGGTGCCGGGATGCGGTGATACTGTGCCGTTTGGGCATTGCCGCATGTGCATCGCCGTTGTCAGTCTGGCCCAGCCAGGCGGGCGTTATTACTCGCATTAACAGCCTGACCTGGCAGGCGACACTGGACGTCATATCCGATCGGCTCACGGAGTGAGGCATGAGCACGGTTCAGCGGGACGGCCAGCCGGCCGCTGACGCCCAGGGGCCGACCGTGCCCCGCATGCTCGTGGGCATCGAGTTGCACCGGTACCGCGACGCGGCCGGCATCTCGCCGGACCAGGCGGCGTACGAGATCCGCGCCTCCCGGTCCAAGATCAGCCGGATGGAGAACGGCCTCGTCCGGTTCAAGGAACGGGACGTCACCGACCTGCTCACGTTGTACGGCATCACCGACGAGCAGATCCGGGGCCGGCTGGTGACGCTGGCCCGGCAGGCCAACACGCCGGGCTGGTGGTCCAAGTACGGCGACATCATGGCCGACTGGTTCGAGTCCTACCTGGGCCTGGAGACGGCCGCGTCGGTCATCAGGACCTTCGAGCTGCAGTTCGTGCACGGCCTGTTCCAGACCGAGGACTACGCCCGGTCGGTCACCCTGCTCGGCCACACCGGCTCCTCGGCCGAGGAGATCGACCGGCGGGTCAGCCTGCGGCTCAAGCGCCAGGACCTGCTGACCGGCCCGAATCCGCCGCAGGTGTGGTCGGTGCTGGACGAGGGGGCGCTGCGGCGCCCGGTCGGCGGGCGCCGGGTCATGCGGGCCCAGCTGAGCCACCTGGCCGAGGTGGCCCGGATGCGCCAGGTCACCCTCCAGGTCGTGCCGTTCGACCGGGGCGGTCACGCCGCGGCCGGCGGGTCGTTCACCGTGCTGCGCTTCAGCGAACCCGAAGTACCCGACGTGGTGTACCTCGAGCAGCTCACCAGCGCCCTGTACCTGGACAAGCGCGAGGACGTCGACCACTACATGGAAGTCATGAACCACCTGTCCACCGAGGCGCTGACTCCGGTCGAGAGCATGCGCTACATCACCGACATGAGCCGGGAGATCTGAGTTCCATGACCGAGGAAACGCCAGCCCAGAAGATCGACATCACCGTGCCGCACTCGGCCAGGATCTGGAACTACTGGCTGGGCGGTAAGGACAACTACCCGGTCGACCGCGAGGCCGGCGACCAGTACAAGGAGATCTTCCCCGGCATCGCCGTGGTCGCCCGCACCTCCCGGGCCTGGCTCACCCGGGCGGTCCGCTACCTGGCCGCCGAGGCCGGGATGCGGCAGTTCCTCGACATCGGCACCGGGCTGCCCACGGCCGACAACACGCACCAGGTCGCCCAGCGGGCGGCGCCGGAGTCGAAGATCGTCTACGTGGACAACGACCCGCTGGTGCTGGCACACGCCCGCGCCCTCCTGACCAGCAGCCCCGAGGGCACCTGCGACTACCTGGACGCTGATATCAGGAACCCGGGCGCGATCCTGGACGCCGCGCGCGACCTGCTCGACTTCGGCCAGCCGGTCGCCCTGATGCTGATGGGCATCATGGGCCACTTCACCGACGACGAGGCCTACCCGATCGTGAGCCAGCTGCTGGCCGGCCTGCCCTCGGGCAGTTACTTCGCGCTCTACGACGGCGCCAGCACCAACGCGGCGTTCAACGAGGCCCAGCAGGGCTACAACGACAGCGGCGCGGTGCCGTACCACCTGCGCAGCCCGGAGCAGTTCGAGCGGTATTTCGAGGGCCTGGAGCTGGTCCCCCCGGGCGTGGTGCCGCTGGTGCAGTGGCGTCCCGACCCCGACACCGAGCAGGCCGAGATCTACTCCTACTGCGGGGTCGCCCGCAAGCCGTAGCAGGCCAGGGGATTTGCTCGGTACGGGTATGAGCGACATCACAGCTCAGGCCCTGGTACGGGGCTCTAGCCTGGGTTTAGGGTCGCGCAGTCCCTGAGTCCTCGTGCCGCACGCTAATCCCGTAGGAGTGATAGTCATGGTCTCCATCGCCGCAGACCAGTCAGATACGAGCCTGCCCGAACTAGCCCAGTGGGTCGCCGGGATCGCGGAGCTGGCCAAGCCCGACGCGGTCGTATGGTGCGACGGCTCGCAGGCCGAGTGGGACCGGCTGACCCGCCTGCTGGTGGACAGCGGCACGTTCACCCGGCTGAACCCGGATCTGCGCCCGAACAGCTTCTACTGCGCGTCCGACCCCAGCGACGTGGCCCGGGTCGAGGACCGCACGTTCATCTGCTCCGAGCGCGCGGAGGACGCGGGCCCGACCAACAACTGGATCTCCCCTGACGAGATGCGCCAGACGTTCGGCGAGATCTTCGACGGGTGCATGCGCGGCCGGGTCATGTACGTCGTGCCGTTCTGCATGGGCCCGCTGGGCGGCGAGATCTCCCAGGTCGGGGTCGAGATCACCGACTCGCCGTACGTGGTGGTGTCGATGCGGATCATGACCCGGATGGGGACCGAGGCGCTGCGGGAGATCGAGCGGCGCGGCTCCTTCGTGAAGGCGGTCCACTCGGTAGGGGCACCGTTGGCTGACGGTCAGGCCGACGTGCCGTGGCCGTGCAATCCGGTCAAGTACATCTCGCACTTCCCCGAGACCAGGGAGATCTGGTCCTACGGCTCCGGGTACGGCGGCAACGCGCTGCTCGGCAAGAAGTGCTACGCGCTGCGGATCGCCTCGGTGATGGCCAGGGACGAGGGCTGGCTGGCCGAGCACATGCTCATCGTCAAGGTCACTCCCCCCGCCGGCGAGGCCCGCTACATCGCGGCCGCGTTCCCGTCCGCGTGCGGCAAGACCAACCTGGCCATGCTGCAGCCGGCCATTCCCGGCTGGCAGGTCGAGACCGTCGGCGACGACATCGCCTGGATGCGGTTCGGCCCGGACGGCAGGCTGTACGCGATCAACCCGGAGGCCGGGTTCTTCGGCGTCGCGCCCGGCACCGGGATGAAGACCAACGCCAACGCGGTCGCGGCCATGTGGGGCAACTCGATCTTCACCAACGTGGCGCTGACCGACGACGGCGACGTGTGGTGGGAGGGCCTGACCGAGGAGCCGCCCGCGCACCTCATCGACTGGAAGGGCCGGGACTGGACTCCCGGGTCGCCCGAGCCCGCCGCGCACCCGAACGCCAGGTTCACTACCCCGGCCCGCCAGTGCCCGACCATCGCGCCGGAGTGGGACGACCCGGCGGGCGTGCCGATCTCGGCGATCCTGTTCGGCGGGCGGCGGGCCTCGACGGTGCCGCTGGTCATCGAGTCGTTCGACTGGGACCACGGGGTGTTCCTGGGGGCCAACGTCGCCTCGGAGAAGACCGCGGCGGCCGAGGGCACCGTGGGCGAACTGCGGCACGACCCGTTCGCGATGCTCCCGTTCTGCGGCTACAACATGGGCGACTACTTCGGGCACTGGCTGTCGGTGGGGCAGAAGGCCGAGCCGGAGAAGCTGCCGCGGCTGTTCTACGTCAACTGGTTCAGGAAGGACGCCTCCGGGCGGTTCGTCTGGCCCGGCTTCGGCGAGAACAGCCGGGTGCTCAAGTGGATCGTGGAGCGGGTGTCAGCGGCGGATTCGGCGGATTCGGCCGACTCGGGTACGGAAGGCGCGGTCTCGACGCCGGTCGGGCTGCTGCCCGCGCCGGGGGCGCTCGGGCTGGACGGTCTCGAGCTCAGCCAGGCCGACCTGGACCTGCTGCTCACCGTCGACGTGGCGGCGTGGAAGCGGGAGGCGGAGCAGATGCCCGAGTTCTTCCGCGGCTTCGGCGGTCACCTGCCGGCCCGGCTGTGGGAGCTGCACGAAGAGCTGACCGCCCGGCTCGGCTAACCCAAGGGGGTGGTGATGGCCGGGGACCAGCGGATACTCGGCCTGGTGCTCGCGGGGTCGCCGGGGACGCGGCTGGCCCCGCTGACCGACGACCGGGCGAAGTCGGCGGTGCCGTTCGGCGGGCTCTACCGGCTGGTGGACTTCGCGCTGTCCAACCTGGTCAACGCGAGCATCAGGAAGATCTGCGTGCTCACCCAGTACAAGAGCCACAGCCTGGACCGGCACATCACCACCACCTGGCGGCTGAACGCCCTGCTCGGCAACTACGTGGCGCCGGTCCCGGCCCAGCAGCGGCTGGGACCGCGCTGGCAGACGGGCTCGGCGGATGCGATCTACCAGTCGCTGAACCTCATCCGCAGCGAGCAGCCGGACCTGGTCGCGGTGTTCGGCGCCGACGACGTCTACCGGATGGACCCGTCGCAGATGATCGAGGCTCACCTCGGCTGGGGCGCCGGCGTCACGGTGGCGGGGATCCCGGTAGTGAGGGAAACGGCGTCGTCGTTCGGTGTAATCGGGGTTGGGCCTGACGGTCACCGGATCGAGGCCTTCCTGGAGAAGCCGGCCGATCCCCCTCCCCTGTCCGGGCGGCCGGATACCTCGCTCGCGGCCATGGGTAATTACATCTTCGATCGCGACGTGCTGGTGGAGGCGCTGCGCGCGGACGCCGCCGACGAGAGCAGCCAGCACGGCATCGGCAGCGACATCATGCCGAGGCTGGTGCGGGAGGGCGTCGCGCACGTCTACGACTTCCTGCAGAACGAGGTGCCGGGGTCGTCGGGTCCCGATCACGGCTACTGGCGGGACGTGGGCACCATCGACTCGTACTTCGCGGCGCATATGGACCTGTGCGCCGTGCACCCGGTGTTCAGCCTGTACAACGACCGGTGGCCGATCCTGACGCAGGTGCCGACGCAGCCGCCGGCCAAGTTCGTCCTCGACGACGGCGAGCGGGTCGGCCAGGCGGTCAACTCCGTGGTCAGCAACGGGGTGATCGTGTCCGGCGGGCTGGTGCGGGAGTCGGTGCTGTCGCCGGGGGTGCGGGTTTCTGGGTTGGCCCGGGTGGAGCGTTCGGTGGTCCTGCACGGCGCCCGGGTGGAGGAGCGGGCGGTGGTGCGGAACGCGATCCTGGACAAGAACGTGGTGGTGCGGGCGGGCGCGACGGTGGGCGTGGACCCGGAGCGGGACGCCGAGCGCGGGTTCACGGTGTCAGAAGGCGGCGTCACCGTGGTGAGCAAGGGGCGCGTGGTGGAGCCGTGAAACCGAAGGCTGCCTCATTTGACTCGCTCGTCATGAGATAAATCGGGCTGGCCGCTCTCGTCCTGGATAATGCATTAGAGTTTCCGCGGGAACGCTCAACGTCACGATGGCTCAGAGGGGGGCCGTGGCAGAGGAATCCGCGCCGAGATTTGCCGATCTGCTCAGGCAATTGCGTAACTCGGCCGATCTGACCCAGGAAGAACTAGCCGAGGCGTCGGGCCTCGGCCTCCGGACCATCAGCGACATGGAACGCGGGCTGACCGCGAAGGCCCGCAAGGACAGCGCCCGGCTGCTGGCGGACGCTCTCGGCCTGAGCGGGGCGGCCCGGGAGAATTTCGAGGCCGTCGCGCGGGGACGCACGCCGCCAGTGCCGCCGGAGCCGCCGGCCGGCGGCGGGGCCGCGGCAACGCGGACGCTGCCCAGGGACATCACCTCGTTCACCGGCCGCCAGGACGAGCTGCTGCAGCTGCTCGGAGCGTCCGCGGCGGCGTCCGGGGTGGTGAGCATCCACGCGATCGGCGGGATGGCCGGGGTGGGCAAGACCGCGTTCGCGGTGCACGTCGCGCACCGGCTCGTGCCGCAGTTCCCCGACGGGCAGGTGTTCCTGCCGCTGCACGGTCACATGCCCGGGCAGCGCCCGGTAGCGCCGGCCGACGCCCTGGCCAGCCTGCTGCAGACCACCGGCGTGGCCGCCCGGCGGATCCCGCCGGACCCCGAGGCCAGGGCCGGGCTGTGGCGGGATCACCTGGCGGGCAAGAAGCTGCTGCTTGTCCTAGACGACGCGGTGGACAGCGACCAGGTCAGGCCGCTGCTCCCCGGCACGGCCGGGACCCTGGTGCTGATCACCAGCCGACGGCACCTGACCGCGCTGGACGACATCCGCTCGATCAGCCTCGACTCGCTGGAGCCCGGTGAGGCGGCCGCCCTCCTCGTCCGCCTGGCCGCCCGGCCTGACCTGGAACTCAGCGACGAGGCGGTGAGGCAGCTCGTCGGGCTGACCGGCTGCCTGCCGCTGGCCGTCGGGATGGTGGCCGGGCAGCTGCACCACCACCCGTCCTGGACCGCCGCCGACCTGGCGGCCCAGCTCAGCACGGCCCAGGACCGGCTCGAGCTCATGGCCGCGGAGAACCGGTCGGTCGCCGCGGCCTTCGACCTCTCCTACGCCGGGCTGACCGAGACCCAGCGGCGGCTGTTCCGGCGCCTGGGCCTGCACCCGGGCCCGGATACGGACGCGTACGCCGCCGCGGCCCTAGCCGACGCGCCGCCGGGGCCGACTAGCCTGTCCGCCGTCCGCCGCGACCTCGAGGCGCTCTACGACCGGTATCTGCTGACCGAGCCGGCCCCGGGACGTTACCGCTTCCACGACCTGATCCGCGAGCACGCGCGCACCCTGGCCGCGACCGACCCGCCGGCCGACCGCGAGGCCGCGGTGGCCCGGCTGGACGGCTACTTCCTGCACACCGCCCGGCGGGCGGACCGGCACCTGGCCCGGCGCACCTCAGCGGTGCCTCCGGGCCCCGACGGGACGGTGCCGCGGCACGCACCCGCCCTCGCGACGCGCCAGGACGCGGTGGCCTGGATGGAGCGCGAGCGCCTCAACCTGCAGGCCGCCGCCGCAGCGGCCCAGGCCGGGCAGCCGCCCGGTTACCCGGCCGCCATCTCGGCCGTCATGCACGGTTTCCTGCGCGTGCAGGGGCACTGGGACCAGGCGATCACCCTGCACGAGCTGGCCATCCAGACCGCGGGCCAGGACGCGGACCGGCTCTCGGAGGCCGAGGCCCGTACCGAGCTGGCCGCCGTGAAGATGCTGACCGGGGACTACGCCGCCGCCCGGCACCATCTGGAGCAGGCCATCGCGGTGTTCAGCGAGCTGGGCAGCCGCCGGGGCGAGGCGAACGCGCTCCATCAGCTCGGCAACATCCAGTACCCGGTCGGGGACTACCCGGCGGCCCTCCGCAGCCTGACCCGGGCGGTGGAGTACTTCCGCGAGCTCGGCGACCGCACTGCGGAAGGCACTGCCCTGCGGGACCTCGGCGCGGTCCAGGCGCTGACCGGTGACCTTCCCGCGGCCACCGAGAGCCTCACCCGTGCCCTGGGAGTCGTCACCGACCCGCAGGACCGGGCCAACGCACTGAACTACCTGGGCGCCATGTACCGGATGGCGGGTGACTACCCGGCCGCCGGCCAGGCGCAGCTGGAGGCCCTGGCCGGGCACCGCCAGACCGGCGACAAGTTCGGGCAGGCCAGCGACCTCAGCGAGCTGAGCATGGTGCAGCGGCTGACCGGCGACTACGAGGCCGCCACCGCCAGCGGGACCGAGGCGCTCCAGCTGTTCCGCAGCGTGGGCAACCGGCTCGGGGAGGCGGCTGTCCTGGGCGACCTCGGCCTCATGCAGCACCTGACCGAGGATTACCCGGCGTCCCTGGACAACCTGCGGCAGGCCCTGGAGATCTTCACCGACCTGGAGCACCGGGAAGGACAGGCCAGCATCCTCAACTACCTGGGCACGGTGCTGACCAGGACCGGGGACCAGGCCGGGGCTCATGACAGCCTGGATCGGGCGCTGGACATCTACACCTCCCTCGGCCACCGGCAGGGGCAGGCGGAGGTCCTCAGCAGCCTGGGCGATGCGGCACTGGCCCAGGCGAGGCCGCCGGACGCGCGGGAACGCTACCGCCAGGCCCTAGACATCGCGGTCAGCATCGCCTCGCCGCCCGAGGAGGCGCGCGCCCTCGAAGGCATCGGCCGGTGCCAGCTGCTGGGAGGCGAGACCGCCGCGGGCACCGAGACCCTCGGCCGGGCCCTGGTCATCTACCAGCACATCAACTCACCCGGCACCGAACGGGTCAGCGCGCTCCTGCGCGACCAGGACCGCTGATCCTGCCCGGCCGGCGGTCCGGCCTGCCTCGGTCTCATCGCCGGCCGCCGCGGAACCGTGGGTCATTCCGTGGGCCTTCCGCATGGTGATGCCGCCAGGCCGCCCGTAGCGTCATGGGTAGTTCCTCCGGTCGGCGCCAGGCCACGAGGAGCACCGCTAGCGGCAGCACAGCAGCTCCCCGGAAACCCCTCTCACCATCCCGGCCGGCCGCGCCATGCCCAGATCCGGAGCCGGCCAGGGACCTCTCACCCCCTTTGACATCAGGAAGAAGGAACGATCATGCCTGTTTCAGGAACCAGGACCCGCACCGCCGCCCTGCTCACAGCCGCTTTCGCGGCACTGGCCGTCCCGGCCGCCGCGCTCGCCGGACCAGCGAGCGCGAGCCAGCCGCCCTCGACGCTGACGGCCGGCCAGACACTAGCGGCCGGCGGCACGCTGATGTCGCAGAACACGTCGTACCGGCTCGTCATGCAGACCGATGGAAACCTGGTCGAATACGGGCCGTCCGGCTGGATGTGGACTAGCAACACGGCCGGCTCAGGCGGCGCCAACCGGCTCGTCATGCAGACCGACGGAAACCTGGTCATGTACACCGCCACCGGCGCGGTCCCGTTCGCGACCGGCGAGGTCGGCTCGGGCAGCAATGACTCGCTGGTGGTGCAGAACGACGGCAACGTCGTGCAGTACGGCAGCGGCGGCGCGGTGTTCGCGAGCCAGTCCAGCACCGAGCGGGCCATCCAGTGGTTCTACAACCACATGGGCTCGACCGCGTACGAGGGGAACTGTGAGAAGGCCGTGGAGAACTCCTTCGGCACGAACTTGCAGTACCTCACCGCCTACCAGGACTGGCAGCACCGCGCCCAGCACCCGAACTCGGCGGCGGCGCCGCGCGGCACCCTGGTCTTCTACATGACCAGCGCCTCGGGGCACGTCACCATCAGCCTCGGCAACGGGACCGTGATCTCGACCAGCGCGGCCGGGCACAGGATCGGCATCTCGCCCATCACGGGGTTCTTCAACCCGCTGCTCGGATGGGCTCCGTCGCCCTGGTAACAGCCAGGGAACCCCGGTAGGACCCGGGGGGGAGAACCGCGCCGCTCCGGGAAGGCGCTCCCGGAGCGGCGCGGCCTGACGTTGTCAGCCCTGGGGGCCGGGCTCCGCGGATGGGGGCAGGTAGCCCTGGCTGATGAGGCGCTGGGCGCCGGCGGCGTAGACGGCGGGATCGGCGGGGGCGATCGTGGCCAGGCCGTCCACGTAGCGGTTCATCATGCAGAAGGCGGCTGCGATGAGGACGGCGTCGTGGATCTCCAGGTCGGTCGCGCCAGCCGCGCGGGCCTGCGCCACCAGGTCGTCGGTGACGTCGAGGCCGCTGCGCTGCACGGCGGCGGCGATCGCCAGCAGAGCTTGCAGCTTGGCGGATAGGGGCGCGCGGGCCGCGTCGGCGCGGACCTGCTCGACCAGGTCCATCCCGCCGGGCAGCTGGGCGGCGGCGGTGGCCGAATGCGCGGCCATGCAGTACCGGCACTCGTTCAGGGCGGACACCTGGGCCGCGATCAGCTCCCGCTCGCCCCGGGTCAGGGTGCTCGGGCCGCGGAGCAGCACCTCGGCCAGCTCGCTGATCGGCCGCCCGGTCTCCGGGCGGTAGCGCAGCAGCCCGCGGATGCCCGGTTCTGCTGAGTTCAGGGTGATGTGGGGCATGGCAGCATTCTGGCGGGCGCGTTTACCGGCTGGTGAGCTTGTACTCCTCGAGGAGGCGGCGGCCGACGATCATCTTCTGGATCTCGGCGGTGCCCTCGCCGATGAGGAGCATGGGGGCCTCGCGGTAGAGGCGCTCGATCTCGTACTCCTTGGAGAAGCCGTAGCCGCCGTGGATGCGGA
>Ga0335085_10011717_pt1 | contig 12986 bp, 12 predicted proteins | sample Lox_Sample_45_FD_206712 | JGI IMG/M metagenome (GOLD analysis project Ga0335085, IMG submission 206712) | Soil microbial communities from Loxahatchee National Wildlife Refuge, Florida, United States - Lox_Sample_4.5 | ecosystem: Environmental > Terrestrial > Soil > Wetlands | place: USA...
ATCCCGATCATCAGGCGCAGGACATTGAGACGTCCGAGCGCGTCGGACATCCAGCCCGAGAAGATCCGGCCCGAGGCGTTACCCGCCGCACCGACCACATGAAGTAGGCCGCCGGGGTCCGCCACATCTCGGCGGGAGAGAACTCGTACGTCGTGGCCGCCGCCTTGGCGGCCGTCGCGGGCGTCCATCCCGGAGGCCGGTAGCCCACCGGTGGATTCTTCAGCAGGAGCGCCGCGATGAGGGTCATCACGAAGAAGACGATTCCCAGGATGACGAAGGTGCTGCGCCATCCGTACTGCGGGATGAGCCAGAGGTTGGCGAGTGGTCCGAAGATGGCCGATCCGCCTCCGTAGCCCGCGATGGCCAGGCCGACCGCCAGGCCCCGTTTGTCCGGAAACCATTTCGCCATGACGGGGATCGGCGTCGCGTAGCCGAAGCCGTTGCCGATGCCGACGAGGAGGCCGAAGCAGATGATGAGATAGGTCAGGCTGCTGGTCCACATGCAGAGGATGAATCCCGCCGTGAGAAAGATGCAGCCGGTGAGCGAAACCTTGAAGGGCCCGAGCTTGTCCTGCAGGCGCCCCGCGAGGATGAAGGCGATGGCGAAGACGACGACCGCCCACGTGAAGACGAGGGAGGTGTCCGCCCGTTTCCAGCCGAATTCCTTTTCGAGCGGCGCGACGAAGACGCTCCAGGCGTAGAGGGAGCCGAGCGCCAGGTTCATGAAGAGGCCCCCGACGATGCGCCATGAGCGACCAAGGGTCTTCGGTTCCATCGCCTTTCCTCCTTCAAGCCGCTTGGGAATCTCTTGTGAAACCCCTCACAGATCCTCGATGGATCACGAGTCCCCAACCTGTCTCCCATGAGATAGGCCGACGTTCTCTGTTTATCCGTGAAACCTTTCACATTCCAGACGAAATGCGGCTCCGGAGGTCAGTGCTAGCATCCCGAAAAAATGCTGACTCTCAGAAGGACGGAGATCCGCGACAAGTACTCGGGCGAAGTGATCGGCGAGGTGGCGCAGGACACGCGCCGGGATCTGCGCGCCAAGGTCCACAGGGCGTTTCTGGCCAAGGAGGCCGTTCGAAACACGGGCTTCGAGGAGCGCGCCGAGCTGGGGCGCCGTGTGGCCGTGCGGCTGGAGGCCAGGCGGGCGGAGTTCGAGGAGCTGATGGTCCGGGAGGCGGGCCAGCCGCGGAAGTTCGCGCGGTGGGAGCTGGAGCGGGCGATCGCGACGGCCCGGAACCTCGAGCGGAGGCTGGAGCTCCTCAAGCCGAGAGAGCTTCATGCGATCTCGGGGCGGAACGTCCTCTACCGGGAGCCGTACGGAGTGGTCGGAGTGCTCCCGCCCCGCAACACGCCCCTCGTCGTGCCCCTCTACACGATGCTGGCGGCCCTCGGCGCCGGAAACGCCGTCGTCGAGAAGCCCTCCAGCCTCGTTCCGCTCATCTGCCAGCGAATCGTCCAGATCGCCATCGAGGCGGGCTGCCCGGCCGACGCTGCGCAGGTCTCGACCTGCCCCGGCGAAGACGCCGCGTGGGAGTTCGTCGAGAACCCGGAAGTGGACGTCCTCGTCCACTACGCCTCGAGCCCGGTGGGGAAGGACAACCTGATCAAGATGGGCTCCTACCTCGAGAGGACCAAGAAGACTCTCGGCGAATGCATGCTCCACGTCGGAGGCCGGATGAAGAAGTACGTCCCGGAGCTGGCCGGGAACGACCCCTTCCTCGTCCTCGAGACCGCCGACCTCCCGCAGGCCACGGCCGCCGGCCTCCTCGGCGGGTTCGCGCACGGCGGGCAGCTCTGCATCGCCGCCAAGCGGTTCCTCGTCCAGCGGCGGGTCGCCGGGTCCTTCCGGGAGCGTCTCGTCGAAGGGATCGGGCGGCTCAAGGTGGGGGACCCGCGTCTGGAGGAGACGGACATCGGCCCGATCGGAAAGCACGAGAGCCTCGACATCGCGACCTACCAGGTCCAGGAAGCGCTGGAACGGGGCGGGCGTCTCCTGATCGGAGGGCGCGCCGACGGACCCTTCTTCTATCCGACGCTCATCGAGTTCGAGAAGGGGCAGCTCCTGGGGACGCCCGGGGACGAAAAGCCGTTCCTCTGGACCGAGGAAGCCTTCGCCCCCGTTCGCTCCTTCGTCGTCTTCGACACGGTCGACGAAGCGGTGACCCTCGCGAACGACAGCCCGTACGGCCTCGGAGCCAGCGTCTTCGGCGAGCCCGAAGAGGCCGCGGCCGTCGGCCGGCGCCTCGCGGCCGGCCGGATCATGATCAACGAGGGGCCCCTCTACAGCGACTACACGCTCCCCATCGGCGGCATCCGCGACAGCGGACTCTACGGCTCCACCGACAAGATCGAGGAGATGGCCTACACGAAGCGGCTCCACCTGGCCACCTGAGGCGGCCGACGCCGGGCCTACCTCAGGAAGTCGGCCACCTCGGGGACGTTGAACCCGGCGTCGCGAAGCCTCGCCCGGACGCCGCCCGCGTCGATGGTGGAGAGCCGGACGAAGGCCACGTAGCCGTCCGGCGTCGGAGAGAGGATGAGGCTCCCGATCTCCAGCTCCATCCTCGCGAACTCCCGGACGAGATGGATGACGGAGGCGGCCTCCCGGGGGAGCAGCACCTCGATCCGGACTCCCGCCTCCTCGATCTTGAGGACGTCGCAGAAGGCCGAGAGGACGTCGGCCTTCGTGACGATCCCGACCAGCTTCTTGCCCTCCACGACGGGGAGGGCGCCGAGCCTCTTCCGGTGAATGATGACGAGAGCATCCTCGACGGTGTCCCAGGGGGCGACCGTGATGACCTTCCGCGTCATCACCTCGTCGACGGTCTTGTTCAGGACGACGAATTCGCCGCTCTCCGAGAGGGCCGTTTCCTCGAACGTCGAGTTGCGGATGTCCGTGCCCGACACGAACCCGACCAGCTCGCCCTCCTCCACGACCGGAAGCTGGTGGATCCGGTTCTCCTTCAGGAGATGGCTCGCGTGCTTCAGGGTGTCTTCCCGGGAGACCGTGACGACGTTTCGCGTCATCCTCTTGGCGACGAACATTCCTGACTCCTTCCCTGAAGAGCTTTCAGATGGACCAGGACCGACGAGGCGAGTGCGGGGCCGTCGTACCCACCCTCCAGCACGGAGACGATGCGGCCGTCGCAGAGCCGGTCGGCCAGCTCGCAGACCCGCCGGGTCATCTGGTCGAAGGCCGCCTCCGTGAGCCGGAGGTCGGCGATCGGGTCCCGGACGTGGGCGTCGAATCCCGCGGAGATCATGATGAGGCCGGGCCGGAAGCGTTCGATCTCGGGGACGACGAACGAGTCGAAGGTCTCCAGCATCTCTTCGTCCCCTGCGAAGGGCTTGAGCGGCAAGTTCAGCGTGAAGCCGGCGCCCTCTCCGGTGCCGGATTCGATCCTCCTCCCCGTGCCCGGGAAGCAGAACGTCGGATGCTCGTGGAGGCTGCAGTAGTACGTGAGGGGATCGCCCTCGAAAATCTCCTGGGTTCCGTTTCCATGGTGGACGTCCCAGTCGAGGATGAAGATCCGCTCCACGTTGTAGACGGTCCGGGCGTAGACGGCGCCCACGGCCACGTTGTTGATGAAGCAGAACCCCATCGTGGAGGCCCGCCCCGTGTGGTGCCCCGGGGGTCTCACGGCGCAGAAGACGTTCTCGACCCTCTTGTTCATCACGGCGTCGATGCCGGCCATCACGCCCCCCGCGGCCAGGAGAGCGACGTTCCAGGTCGCGGGACAGATCGAGCAGTCCCTCGTGGAGAAGACCTTCTCGCCCCGCGCGACGCTCTCCCGGAACCGGGCGAGGTAGTCGACCCCGTGGACCGTCTCCAGGAAGCTGAGGTCCGGGACGTAGGGAGGCAGGCGAATGAGGCTCGCCCGGAGGTCCTGCCGGTCGATGGCCTTGAGCAAGGCGCGCAGTCGCCGCGCGCCCTCGGGGTGGCCTCGACGCGTCCGGTGTGCGAGGTACTCGGGCGAGGTCACGAACCCCGTCCGGCGCGGGGTGTTCGTGTAGATCGTCTTGTAGCCGTCCCAGGGCGAAGAGGAAAGGAGAAACGCCTTGCCGAGCGAAAGCGTGACCTCCTCGGTGTACCGCTCGCTCGCGGCGAGCGCATGGTATCCGTCCGCGTCGCGGTAGACGGGGATCTTCAGGTCCGTCCGGAACCCGGCGAAATCGACGGGATGGTTCAGGCGCCCGATCTCGATGTCCCGGACGGCAAGGCCACGCTCCTTCACGAGCTCGCGAAGATCCGCCTTCCGCTTCCCGACCTCGGACTCGTCGGAGAACTCGAATCCCTCCTTCGCCCAGTAGTACTTTCCGATCGAGAGGGACGCATTCAGGCGAAACCGGTGAAATCCGAGATCGCGGAAGAGGGACTCGTAGTGGCGGAAGAGAGTTGCCGCGTACCCCGATTTCCGAGCCGTCACCCGGATGTGCTCGATGTAGACGACCCGGAGGCTCGCTCCCTTCAGATAAGCGAGCAGGCCGGAGTCCGGGTCCCGGTGGGTGGCGAAGCCGAGGGTCAGCTCGCCGACGCTCTCTTCTCCCTGGAAGATCTCGGCGTCGTAGATGATCTGATTCCTCGTGAAGAGGAGAAGGGTCTCCCTGTGGTCGAACTCGTGCGTCCTCTCGGAGAGCGCTTCCAGAAGTCGACGCGGCGAGATCCGATTCTCGAAGACCTTCGCCCACCGTCGGAGCAGGGTCGCGCGCCGGGGGACCTTCCTGAGAAGGAACCGGGACCCCTTTCCCTTCTTTTCCACGAGAGCCGGGTCGAACTCGGCTTTGTCTCTGATCCCCGGGTCGCGGGCGGCTCCGAGGAGCTTCTTTTCGCCGATCAGAATCTCGAAGTCCCGTAGGATCTCCTGCTTGGAGACGGAGTGTTGGAAGAATGTTGCGTCGGCGTGACTCTGTTCTCCGACCACGTTCGGCAAGTCTAGCTTCTCACGCCACGTGGCCGCGATAGACTTTGGAAGGACGATCTCCGAGGAGCGACATGAGCGAATCCCTCAAGGCGTTGTTCCGCCCGAACGGGCTCGCCGTCATCGGCGCCTCCGCGAAGCCCGGGAAGCTCGGCTACCAGATCCTGAAGAACATCCTCGACGCCGGCTTTGCCGGACCGGTCATTCCCGTGAACCCGAAGGGCGAGACGATTTTCGGGACGCCCTCCGTCCGGTCGGTGGGAGAGGTCCCTTCCGGGACCGACCTCGCCGTCGTCATCGTTCCGGCCGCGGCGGTCCCCGAGACCATCCTTCAGCTCGGCGAGCGGAAAGTCCGGGCGGCCATCGTCATCACGGGAGGGTTCGCGGAGTCCGGATCCGAAGGAGCCCGCCTACAGGAAGAACTCAAGCAGAACGCCTCCCGGTGCGGCATCCGCGTGGTGGGGCCGAACTGCCAGGGCGTGAACTACCCCCATCACGGCCTCTGCGCCTCCTGGCCGCTCATCACGCGGAAGGGAGCGATGGCCATCGCGTCGCAGAGCGGAACCGTCGGCGCGGCGCTGATCGACTGGGCCGCCGAAGAGCGTCTCGGCTTTTCGGCGTTCGTCAGCATGGGAAACCGGATCGACGTGGACGAAGCGGATCTGATCACATTCTTCGCCTCCGACCCGAATACCAAGGTGATCACCCTCTACATCGAAGGGGTCCGCGACCCGAAGCGGTTCCTGGCCGCGGTGAAGAAGTGTCCGAAGCCCGTCGTGATCTTCAAGGCCGGGCGGACCGATCAGGGACGCCGGGCGGCCGAGTCGCATACCCGGTCGCTGGCCACGAAGGACGAGATCTACGACGCCGTCTTCCGCCAGTACGGGATCCACCGCGCCGCCTCCCTCGAGGAGCTGTACGATTTCTCCAAGGCCCTCGCCTACGTTCCTCCTCCCGCGGGCCCGAGGATGCTCATCGTGACGAGTTCCGGGGGCTCGGCCATCATCGCCACCGACGTGGCGGCGGACAACGGTTTCCACGTGAGCCCCCTCCCGGCCGCGCTGGCGTCCGAGCTGCGGAGGACGCTGCCGTCCCATTTCATCGTCGGGAACCCGCTGGACCTGACGGGCGACGGCGACGCCGAGCGCTTCCGCCAGGTCATCGCCGCGTCACGGGATCACTACGACGTCGTCCTGACGATCTTCGGGGACCCGATCCCCGGCGCCTCGACGGCTCTGGAGCCGGGCCGGAACGACCTGGTGGCGTTCCTGGGCGGGGCCGACGTGGAGCGCGCCGAGCGGCTTCTCCTTCACGAAAAGGGGATCGCCGTCTTTCCGACGCCGGAGCGCGCCGTCAAGGCCTTCTCCAGTCACGTCCGCTTCGCCGGTGATCGTTGGTTCCGGCCGGCGGAGCCGATTCCGGCGCCCGCGGCGCCGGCCACGCCGTCCCCGGTCCGGTCGCTCTCCCCGGCCGACTCGATCCGCTTCCTCGCGCGCGAGGGGTTGCCGGTCGTCTCCTCGCGACAGGCGGGGAGCGAGGAGGAGGCCGTCCGGGCGGCGGGGGAGATCGGGTATCCCGTCGCGGTGAAGATGAACTCCGTCGACGTGACGCACAAGAGCGACGTCGGAGGAGTGATTCTGAACGTCGGCGACGAGGCCGGAGTCCGGAAGGCCTGGCGGGACCTCGCCGGCATCGTGAAGCGCATCGGGGCGCGGGAAGGGGGAGTCCTCGTGAGCGCCATGGCCGGGCGCGGGCTCGAGATCATCGTCGGGGTGACCCGCGATCTCCAGTTCGGCCACGCCGTCATGTTCGGCATGGGAGGCACGCTCGTGGAGGTCTTCAAGGACGTCTCCTTCCGGATCGTGCCGTTTTCCGGGAAGGACGCGGCGGAGATGGTCGGGGAGACCCGCGGAGCGAAGCTCCTCCGGGGCGTTCGGGGGGCCCGGCCGTCGGACGTTGCGGCGGTTCGGGATCTTCTCGTCCGGATTTCCGGCCTCGTCGAGCGGCACCCCGAGATCGACGAGATGGACCTGAATCCCGTCATCGTCCACGAGACGGGTTTGACGGTCGTGGACGCCCGGGTGGCCCTCGCGAGCTGAGGCCGCGGCTCTAGAGAAGGCCGCGGACGCGCGGATCGGAAAGACCCTCCGGGCCCGCCGGGATCTCCGTCAGGCTTCCTCCTTCGAGAAACATCCCTTTCGTCGCCACGGCGAGGAGAGCGCGGACGTGCTGGCCCGTGAGGATCACGGCCGCGCCCCGGCCGGCCTCCTCATGGATCCAGCCGAGGACGCGCGCGCCGATGGCGTCGTCGAGTCCCTGCAGCGGGTCGTCGAGGAGCCAGACTCCGGGGGACGACATGCCGAACCGGGCGATCGCGAGCTGCTGCTGGAGTCCGCCACTGAGCTGCTCGGGCCGCGCCCCTCGCCGCGACCGAATCGCCGGGAACAGCTCCTCGAGCGAGAGAGCCCGGCGGCGCCACCCCATCCGGGCGGCCGGGCGGTACGCGCCGACCCGCAGATGTTCGGCGACCGTCATCTCCTTCCAGAGGCGGCGGCGGTCCGAGACGAGGCAGATGCCCCGCCCCGCGCGGACTTCCGGCGGGAGCTCCTGAACGGGCTCGCCGTCGAGGAGGATCTCGCCGCGAATCGTCCTCAGAAGGCCCTGGAGGGTCTCGAGGAGGGCGGATTTTCCGGAGCCGTTGGCGCCGAGGATCGACAGGATCTCACCCGGTGCGACCGACAGGTCGACGTCCGAAAAAACGGTCACGTGAGGGTAGCCGCCGGTGAGGCCGCGGGTCTCGAACCGAGCCGTCACGACGCCGGCGCGTGGCGCGCCGCCTCCCATTCCTCGACCGATCCGCGGAACCGGATCAGCCCCCCCTCGAGCACGAGAAGCTGGCTGGCGAGCCTTCCGGGGGCGGGGCCGTGCTCGACCCAGACGACCGCCGTTCCCTTCCGCCGCAGGTCGTCGATCAGGCCGGAAACGCGTTCCGACGCCTCCGGGCTGAGTCCGGCCAGCGGCTCGTCGAGAAGAAGGACAGAGGGCCGCAGTGCGAGCACCCGGGCGATCTCCAGCCGCTTCCCTTCGCCGACGCTGAGCTGGCCGGCCGGGCGATCTCTCAGGGCCGTGAGCTGGAGATCCGCGAGGAGCGCGTCCACGCCCCCGAGGTTCCCTGCGCGCTCCGCCGCGATGGCCACGTTCTCCCGGACCGTCCAGTCGGGAAAGGGCGTCGGGGCCTGAAAGGTCCTCCCGAGGCCCCTCCGGGCCCGCGCAGCGGCTCCGCGCGGCGACGGCTCGCGGCCGAACAGGATCGCTCCCCGGGCGGCCGGAATCCTCCCGGCGATGGCGAGAAGCAGAGACGTCTTGCCGGCGCCGTTCGGGCCGAGGACCCTCAGGATCTCTCCCGGCTCGACCGTGAAGCCGACATCCGTGAGGACGGCCGCGCCGTTGCGGCGGACCGTCAATCCGAGGACGTCGAGGGCGAACGGGGCCCGGGGGGCGCGCGGAGGAGCGGCCGACGCCGGGATCCTCGGGATCCGGGCCGGGAGAAGTCCCTGCGGCCTGAACACCAGAAGCGCGAACAGGGCCAGGCCGTAGGCCATCGTGTGGGCGTGGGGAAGAGCCGGCCGGAGGATCAGCTCGTCGACGGGGTAGAGGATGAGGGTCCCGAGGAGTCCGCCCAGGGGGTGAAGGGCGCCACCCAGCATCCCGAGGACGAGAGGCAGGATCGAGAAAGCGGGTGAAAAGACGACCGCCGTCTCGACGCTGCCGGTCAGGTGGGCGTAGAGAGCGCCCGCCAGAGCGGTGGCCGCCGCGCTCAGAGCCAGCGGGCGCCAGCGCTCGCCGACGAGGTCGATGCCGAGGCTCGATGTCGTCTCCGGCGACTGGCGGATGGCGGCGGCGGCCCGGCCGCCCGGCCGCCGGAGGAACAGCTCGTAGCCGAAGCCCGATGCCAGAGCCAGAACGGCGAGCGTCGCCACGACCGGCAGGGCCGCCCCTTCGAATCCCGGCGCCGAGGGAAGAAGAAACCCTTCCATCCCGAAGGCCAGGACGCCGCCGGCGAGTCCCTTCAGGAGCACGGCCCAGGAGAGGGTCGCCAGGCCGAAACTCGCCGGCCGCAAGCGGAGAGCCGGTATCAGCGGGAGGGCAGCGAGGACGCCCGCCGCGGCGCTCGCCCCGAGGGCCAGCCACGGGGAGACCCGGCCCGACGTGACCAGCCAGGCTTGCGTCAGGGCCCCCGCGCCGAAAAAGGCCGAATGTCCCAGAGAGAGCAGCCCGGCGGCCCGAAGCCAGCTCCAGCTGGTCGCGAGGGCGGCATAGAGAAGGCCGAAGGCGACGACGTTCAGCCCGAACCGGCCCATCGATGCGACCGCGAACCCGGCGGCCGAGCAGACGACCGCCCAGAGAACGAAGAATCGCGTCCCCTCACGCATCGGAGAGGAGAGTCCTCCCGCGGACGAGAAGCCAGAGGAGGACCGACCCGCTGGCCACGACTTCGCGCCACGCCCCTCCCGCGAGCACGGTGGCGAAGGACTCCGCGACGCCGAGCCCGATGCCGGCCGCCAGGAGCGCCCCGGCGGCGGGGCGGCCGCCGAGGAAGGCGACCGCGAGCGCCACGAGCGTCCAGGCGGGACCTTCTCCCGGCGTCAGGAACCGGGTCAGAAGGACGAGTCCTCCGGCGGCCGCCGCGGTCGCTCCGCCGGCAAGGAACGCCACGCGCTCCATCCGCACGGGGGAGATTCCGAGGCTGGCGGCGGCGGGCCGGGACTGGCTGACGGCCCGGAGACCCGATCCGGTCCAGCTGAAGCGGAGCCAGAGATCGAGGCCCACGAGCGCGGCGGCGGCCCCTCCCGCCGCCACGAGGGTGACCCGGCTGAGAACCACCGGCCCGAGAGCGACCGTCTGGAGCCAGGCGCCGCCCGGCATCACGCGGTAGGTGGCGGTGGCCCCGAGGAGAAGGAGGTTCTGGAGGACGAAGGCGACTCCGAGCGTCAACGCGAGACCGTCCACCTCCCGACGGGGGAGCCGGCGGACGAGGGGCGGAAGAGCGATTCCGAGGAGCGCACCGCCGAGTGCGGCCACCGCGAGAGCCGCCGGCCACGGCCAGCCGAACCCGTGGCAGAGGACGAAGAGGATGTAGCCGCCGACCAGGACGAGTTCCCCGTGGGCGAGGTTCGTCAGCCGGCCTGTCGACAGAATCAGCGAAAAGCCGGCCCCGACACCCGCGTAGATGAGGCCCAGCGTGACGCCCGACGCCACGGCCTGCAGCAACATCGCGGTCACTGCGCGGGATGATAGATCAGAACGTCGCCGCGTCTCGCGCCCGCGGCGACGTTCCGGATCAGGCTTTCGGGGCTGTCTCCTTGTCCCTGAGGACCCGCCGGAGGAGCTTCCCCTGGAGGGTGCGGGGGAGTTCGTTCGTGAACTCGATGAGGCGCGGCAGCTTGTAGATCGCGATGTGGTCGCGGCAGTTGTCGATGATCTTCTGCTTCAGCTCGTCGCTGGGCGTCTGGCCGGGTTTCAGGATGACGAAGGCCTTGACGTTGTGTCCTCGGACCGGATCCGGAATGCCGATGACGCCGGCGTCGGCCACGGCGGGGTGCTTGAGGATCGCGTCCTCCACCTCCTCGGGGCCGATCCGGTAGCCGGAGCTCTTGATCAGGTCCTCCTGACGCGAGACGAAGCTGAGGTACCCGTCCTCGTCGAGCGTGCAGAAATCCCCGACCAGCACCCAGCCTTCCCGGATGACGGACTTCTGCTTCGCGAGCATGTTTCCGCCGTCCTCGTGCGGGCGCCAGTAGAGCGTTCCCGTGGGGCCCTTCGCGTAGAGACGCCCGAGCTCGCCCGTCTTGGCGACGTTGCCTTCCTCCGTGATGACCTGGATCTCGTAGCCCGGGACCGCCGTGCCGATCGCGCCGGGCTTCACCTTGCGCGTGACGACGCTGGAAACAAAGACGTACATCATCTCCGACGTGCCGAGACCCTCGAAGATCTCCTGTCCGAACTTGTTCTTCCAGTCGAAATAGGTCTTGGCGGTGAGGGATTCGCCGCCACCCGTCAGGACGCGCAGCGTGGAGAGGTTGTACTTCTTCTCGGCGTCCGGGAGCTCGAGCATCTTCCGGTAGGCGGTCGGGAGGGCGGAGAGGATCGTGACCTTGTGGTTCTGGATCGTCTCGAAGAGTCCATCGGGGGTGAACTTGGGTATGAGGGAGGCCGCGGCGCCGAACCGGTACGGAATCGTCGCAACGGTCGAGTAACCTCCCGCCAGCGAGATCGGCGCGGGGCCGCAGATGATGTCGTTCGGCTGAACGTCCCAACCGTACTTGCCGAAGGTGTCCGGAACGATGAGCGCCTCCTCCTGGTAGTGGACCGTCCCCTTCGGCAGGCCGGTGGTACCGGAGGTGTAGAGGAGAACGGACACCGCCTGACGCGGGCGCCGGACCGGGGGAAACGCCGGGGCCTCGTTGGCGACCAGCTCCTCGTAGCAGAGAAGGCCCTGCGCCTTGAGTTCCTCCGGCTGCCCGCCGAAGACGATGACGTGTTTGACGGTCTTCAGGTTCGGCCGGGCCTTGACGACGCCTTCCAGGAAGGCCGCCGCCACGACGATCACCTTCGCCTCGGCGTTGTTGGCGATGTGGGTGATCTCGGGCGGGGAGAGCATGTGCGAGGTCGGGACGATCACCGCCCCGAGCCGCAGGACGCCGAAATTGGTGAAGAGGGCCGGGGGGACGTTGGGCGACCGGAGCATGACCCGGTCGCTCTCCTCGACGCCCAGCTTCTTGAGGGCGTTCCCGAGCTTGCACGACGCCCCCAGAAGCTGCTTGTAGGTAAGAACCTTGTCGGCGAAGAGGAGGGCCGGACTGTCACCGCGCCCCGCGGCGATCTGCTTGTCGAGAAGCTCCTCGGTGCTGTTCAGCGACGCCGGATAGCCCTGGAACTCCTTCAGCTTGTAGATCCGCTCCGGCTGAAACTCCTTCGGGGGGAGGTAATCCGCGGGAATCGTACTCAATGCGTTTCCCCCTGCGTTGTGGCGAGGTCGGCGAGAGCCTTCTCACAGCCGACGAGGCCGCCCCGGGCCTGATCCTGCCGGGGGTAGGCGTCCGTGGGATAACGGTCCTTCGGGTCGCCGAAGATGAGGACGGCGGGCGTCACGCGGCCGAAATCGGCCTCGAGGGCGCCCTTCATGCCGAAGACGGCCCGGACGGTTGCGGGGGGGCCGGTCAGGGCGGCGTGGTAGAAGCGGAAGACGTCCGCGACCCCCGCCACGTCGATGGCTTCCGCGTCCTCGCCCAGGCTCTTCAGCGTCTTGATCTTCTCCAGGCAGGCCGCGACGTTGCACGGATACTGCTCACCCGGCTTGTCCTTGCTGGAATAGTAGAACTTGATCTTCATGTTCTCTCCTCTTCAGAAGTCCATCGGGCAGTTCACCTGCCAATTCGTCTTGAAGTACTCGTCCCCCAGCCACTCGGCGATGTGGACTCGCCGCTCGTCGAGGATCTTGAGGTCCGCATCGAACTCGAGGCAGACGATCTGCCGCGACTCGCCGTCGAAAAAGCGGATGGCATAGCGGCCGGCCTCGACCGGGGGGGCATCGATGATCTTGAGTCCCTCGAAGCCGAAGCCGAGCCGCTGAAGGATCTCCTCCAAGCTAGAGTCGACGCCCCCGATCTGGAGGGACGAGGCCCCGGACCAGAGCGGCCCGTAGCGCCCATCGAACTCCTCACGGGGGCTCGCCACATTTATCCCTTTCCGGTGTCGGTCTTCGGGGCCGGAGGCTTGGGGCAGGGGTCGGAGAAGCCTCCGATGGGGACCATCACCGTGAAGGGCCACGCACGGGCCTTGCAGTAGCCGTGGTAGGCGCGAAGGATGTTCGGGTCGAGGGCCGGCTGGAAGTGGTCGCAGCACTTGTAGGTGGACGCAGGTGCCTTGGCGGTCTCGCTCACGTCTCGTCTCCTCTCAGCCCTTGTGAAGCTCGGCGATGAACCGGGCCTTGCTGCCCACGAGGTCCTCCTTCTTGAGCGGGCTGCCGCTGACCGGCTTGCCCCGGAGGCTCTTCGT
>Ga0335085_10011718_pt1 | contig 12985 bp, 15 predicted proteins | sample Lox_Sample_45_FD_206712 | JGI IMG/M metagenome (GOLD analysis project Ga0335085, IMG submission 206712) | Soil microbial communities from Loxahatchee National Wildlife Refuge, Florida, United States - Lox_Sample_4.5 | ecosystem: Environmental > Terrestrial > Soil > Wetlands | place: USA...
ATCGGTCGCAGCGCCGAGCATCAGGAGTCCCCGGCGCTCGCCGGCATGCTCCGCAAGGTCCGCCACCTCGTGAAGATCGAGAACGTCTGAACCCGATGCCCGAGAAGCAGCTGAATCTCTCCAATCTCCAGCCGGCCCAGCCGCGCGAGGACCGCAAGCGCGTCGGCCGCGGCCTCGGCTCGGGCAAGGGCCGCTACTCCGGGCGTGGCATCAAGGGCCAGAAGTCGCGCTCGGGCTCGCACAAGATGCGGCCGGGCTTCGAGGGAGGCCAGACGAACATCTACATGCGGATCGGCAAGCTCCGCGGCGCGACCTCCAAGGACGCGATGCCGATCGGGCCGTTCCGCACGTACACCCAGCCCGTCAACATCCGCGACCTCGACCGGTTCGAGGCCGGAGACGAGGTGACCCCCGAGACGCTCGTCTCCAAGCGCCTGCTCAAGAACACGCGCACCGACGTGAAGCTGCTCGGCGTCGGCGAGGTGACGAAGAAGCTCACCGTCCGCGTCCACGCGATCTCGGCATCCGCGCGCGAGAAGATCGAGGGGGCAGGCGGCACCGTCGAGCTGCTGCGCGAGCCGAAGGTGAAGAAGGTTCGGCACCGCAAGGCGAAGCCGATTGCGGCCGACGAGCCCGAGGCCGCAGCGGACGAGCAGTCCGAGCCGGCCGCCGAGGCGCAGGCCGCAGACGAAGGGGCCGAGGAGACCGAGGAGACGGCGGAGTAGTGCTCTCCTGGCTCGCCAACGCGTGGCGCGTCCCCGAGCTCCGCAAGCGCATCCTGTTCACAGCAGGCGTGCTCGCGGTCTACCGGTTCGGCTCGTGGGTGCCGGCGCCGGGAATCAACGAGTCGGCGCTCTCCGCGTTCTTCGGCGGGGCGGCCGGCAACGGCGTGCTGGGCCTCCTGAACCTCTTCTCCGGGTCGGCGCTCTCGCGCTTCTCGCTCTTCGCGCTCGGGATCATGCCGTACGTGACGGCGTCGATCATCTTCCAGGTGCTCGCGGTGGTCGTCCCGTCGCTGGAGCGCCTGCAGAAGGAGGGCGAGGCCGGCTACGCGAAGATCACGCAGTACACCCGCTATCTCACCGTCGTGCTCGCCGCGGCGCAGGCGACGGGCTATGCCTTCCTCTTCAGGTCGCAGGGCGCGTTGCCCAACACGAACGCCGGCCGGCTCGTCATCATCGTCCTCACGCTCACGGCCGGCACCACGCTGCTCATGTGGCTGGGCGAGCAGATCACGAAGCGCGGCATCGGCAACGGCATCTCGATCATCATCTTCGCCTCGATCCTCGCGTACGCACCGTCGGGGATCAGCGGCTGGATCAACGGCGGGACGACGGCGAGGCTCTTCTTCCCGCTCATCGCGCTCGGGATCGTCGTCTCGGTCGTGTTCGTGATGGAGGGACAGCGGCGGATCCCGGTGCAGTACGCGCGGCGCCAGCTCGGCAACCGGCAGACGGGCGGCGGCTCGACCTACATGCCGCTCAGCGTCATCATGGCCGGCGTCATCCCGATCATCTTCGCCGCCGCGCTCCTCGCCGTACCGCAGACGATCGGCAGCTTCAAGCCGGCGTGGAACAACTGGCTGACGATCAACTTCAGCCCCACGGGCTGGAAGTACCTGCTGCTCGAGGCGATCCTGATCATCCTGATGACCTACTTCTACACCTCGGTCGTCTTCAACCCGGTCGACCAGGCCGACAACCTGCGCAAGTACAACGGCTACATCCCCGGCATCAGGCCCGGGCCGCCGACCGCGGCCTACTTCGACCGCGTGCTGAACCGTCTGACCTTCCCGGGCGCGCTGTTCCTCGCGGCGGTCGCCGTGGCTCCGTCGATCTTCATCGCGCACTTCCACTTCTCGCAGGCCACCTACCGGGCCCTCGGCGGTACGTCGGTCCTGATCGTGGTGGGCGTCGCGCTCCAGACGATGCGGCAGATGGAGTCCCAGATGGTCATGCGCCACTACGAAGGGTTCTTGCGCTGAACATCCTGGTCCTCGGCCCGCAGGGCTCGGGGAAGGGCACCCAGGCGCAGCGGATCAAGGCGACGTACGGCCTCCCGCACATCGCCTCGGGCGACATGATCCGCGAGATGAAGGAGCTCCCGACCGAGCTGGGACGGGAGGTGAAGGCGGTCTACGACCGCGGCGACCTCGTCTCGGACGACCTGATGATCCGGCTGATCCGCGACCGGCTTTCGCGCGGAGACACGCTCGGCGGCTTCGTCCTCGACGGCTTTCCGCGCACGATGCCGCAGGCCGAGGCGCTCGACGAGCTGCTCCGCGATGTGTCCCGCGAGCTCGACGTCGTCTTCGACTTCCAGGTGCCCGACCGCGAGGTGCTCCTGCAGAGGCTCATGCGCCGGGCGCAGGAGGAGGGCCGCTCCGACGACACGCCGGAAGGGATCGAACGGCGGCTCCAGCTCTACGACACGGAGACGGCGCCGCTCATCGAGTACTACCGCACACGGCAGGCGAACGTCGTCGGCATCCACGCCGACCGAACCGTCGACGAGGTCTTCCACGAGATCGAGCAGTCGCTCGAACTGGTTTCGGCGGGCAGATGATCATCCGCAAGTCGGAGGCCGAGATCGAGGGGATGGCCCGGGCGGGAGCCCTCCTCGCGGAGACGCTCGCGGTCGTCGCCGAGCACCTCGAGCCCGGCGTCGAGATGCGCGAGCTCGACCGCATCGCGGACGAGTACATCTCCTCGAAGGGCGGTGTGCCCACCTCGAAGGGCTACAACGGCTTCCCGGCCGCGCTCTGCATCTCGCCGAACTCGATGGTCGTGCACGGGATCCCCGACGGATACCGCGCCCGCGAAGGCGATCTCATCTCCCTCGACCTCGGCGTCACGCTCCAGGGGCTCGTCGCCGACAGCGCCGTGACGCTTCCGGTCGGCGAGATCTCGCCCGAGGCGCAGCGGTTGATCGACGTCTGCCGGGAGGCGCTGCACGCCGGGATCGAGCAGGCACGTGTCGGAAACCGCCGGGGCGACATCTCCCACGCGATCCAGGTCGTCGTGGAGGACGCGGGATTCTCGGTCGTGCGCAGCCTTGTGGGGCACGGAGTCGGCCGCTCGTATCACGAGGAGCCGCAGATCCCGAACTTCGGGCCCCCGGGCCAGGGGCCGCTCCTGAAGGAAGGGATGACGCTCGCGATCGAGCCGATGATCACGGCCGGCGAACCGGACGTCTACGTGCACGCCGACGAGTGGTCGATCTCCTCCGTCGACGGGTCCCTTGCCGCGCACTTCGAGCACACCGTCGCGGTCACCGCGGAGGGCCCTCGCGTGCTGACGGCTGCGGGAGCCGCTTTGCTACGATGATCGCCTTCGCGCGCGGCTCTGCCGCGCGCGTGTGCGCGTCTGAGACTCCTATTCACTGAAGGGAATTTGCCTACCAAGGAAGAGAAGATCGAGGTTGAAGGCGAGGTCGTCGAAGCGCTTCCGAGCACGATGTTCCGGGTGCAGCTCGACGGGGGCGGTCACACCGTGCTCGCGACCATCTCCGGGAAGATGCGGAAGCACTACATCCGGATCCTCCCGGGCGACAAGGTCAAGGTCGAGCTCAGCCCCTACGACCTGAACCGCGGTCGGATCACCTACCGGCACCGCTGATCACACGATGAAAGTCCGTCCGTCCGTCAAGCCCATGTGCGAGCGCTGCCGCGTGATCAAGCGGCACGGTACGACCATGGTCATCTGCACCAACCCCCGTCACAAGCAAAGGCAGGGATAACCGCCAGTGGCACGTATCGCCGGAGTCAACCTTCCGAACCAGAAGCGGCTCGAGATCGGGCTGACCTACATCTACGGGATCGGGCAGCCGACCGCCCGCAGGATTGCAGCCGAGCTCGGCCTCAGCCCTGACACGAAGGTCAAGGACCTCACGGACGAAGAGGTCACGAAGCTGCGCAACTTCATCGACTCGAACCTCGAGGTCGAGGGCGACCTCCGCCGCGAGCGGCAGCAGGCGATCAAGCGGCTCTCCGAGATCGGCGCGTACCGGGGCATCCGCCACCGTCGCGGCCTGCCGGTGAACGGTCAGCGGACGAAGACGAACGCACGCAGCCGCAAGGGCTCCAAGAAGACCGTCGGACGCGGAAAGAAGGCGAAGTAAGTGGCGCCTCCCCGCCGTGCAGCGGCCACGCGCGGCCGCACGCGTCGCCGCGTCCGCAAGAACATCGCGATCGGCCAGGCGCACATCAAGACGAGCTTCAACAACACGATCGTCGCGCTCACCGACCGCGAGGGAAACGTCATCGCGTGGGAATCGGCCGGCTCCGCCGGCTTCAAGGGCTCCCGCAAGTCGACGCCGTTCGCCGCGCAGGTGACGGCCGACGCCGCGGCCCGGAAGGGCATGGAGCACGGCCTGCAGAAGGTCGAGGTCTTCGTCAAGGGGCCGGGGTCCGGCCGCGAGACGGCGATCCGCTCGCTCCAGGCGGCGGGCCTCGAGATCCTGTCCGTCAAGGACGTGACGCCCCAGGCGCACAACGGCGTCCGGCCGAGGAAGCGGAGGCGCGTCTAGTGGCCAGGGATCTCGGGCCGAAGTGCCGCATGTGCCGCCGCGAGGGGATGAAGCTCTTCCTCAAGGGTGAGCGCTGCCTGACGGAGAAGTGCGCGATCGAGCGCCGCTCGTATCCGCCGGGTGAGCACGGCCGTGGCCGCATCAAGCAGAGCGAGTACCTGCTGCAGCTGCGCGAGAAGCAAAAGGCGCGGCGCTACTACGGCCTGCTCGAGAAGCAGTTCCGCAATTACTACGAAAAGGCCGCAAAGCAGTCGGGCGTCACCGGCGAGGAGCTGCTGCGGATGCTCGAGACCCGGCTCGACAACGTCGTCTACCGGCTCGGCTTCGCCGTTTCCCGAGCGCAGGCGCGCCAGCTCGTCCGGCATGGACACTTCCAGGTCAACGGGCGGCGGGTCAACATCCCGAGCTACCAGGTGCGGCCGAACGACGTCGTCACCGTCGCGTCGAGCTCCTCGGCGCAGCAGGTGATCCGCGACGCAACCGATCTCGTCTCGACGGTGGCCCCTTGGCTCCAGGCCGACCATGACGGGCTCACCGGCAAGGTGCTGAAGCAACCCGAGCGCGACGAGATCGACACGCCCGTGCAGGAGTCGCTGATCGTCGAGCTCTACTCGAAGTAAAATGCCCGCTTTTTTCGAAGGGCAAAGTGAAAGAGGGAATCTTCTTGGCTACTAGAGAAATGGACTTCCAGATCCCGAAGATCGTCCACGAGGACGTCGACGACCATCGCGGGGTCTTCGCGATCGAGCCGCTCGACCGCGGCTTCGGTCACACCTTCGGCAACTCGCTGCGACGCGTGCTGCTCTCCTCCCTGGAGGGCGCCGCCGTGACGTCCGTGAAGGTCGAGGGGACGGCGCACGAGTTCACGACCCTGCCGGGCGTCCGCGAGGACGTCACGGACATCATCCTCAACCTCAAGAACCTCGTCGCGCGGCTGCACGGCGAGTCGCCCGAGATCGAGGTGCACATCGCGAAGAAGGGACCGGGCGCGGTCACTGCAGCCGACATCGAGGCGCCCGCGGATCTCGAGATCCTCAATCCGGAGCTCGAGATCGCGAACCTGTCCGACAAGGGCCGGCTCGAGATCACGCTGACGATCGGCCGCGGTCGCGGCTATTCGCCGGCCGAGCTCAACCGCGGTCCGCAGCACACGATCGGGGTCATCCCGATGGATTCGATCTTCTCGCCGGTGCGGCGCGTCGCGTACCAGGTCGAAGCGGCCCGCGTCGGGCAGCGCACCGACTACGACAGGCTGACGCTCGACATCACGACCGACGGCTCGGTCGAGCCCAAGGACGCGCTCGCAGAGGCGGCCGAGATCCTGATCCGGCAGCTCGCGATCTTCACCGATCTCGACCGGATCGAGGGCTTCGGCGAGGCCGCGCCGGTGGACGGCGGCGTCACGCCCGAGGCGGCTCTCGCCCACGGGATGGAGAACTTCCCGATCGAGGAGCTCGAGCTCGGCGTCCGCTCCTACAACTGCCTCAAGCGGGTCGGTATCGAGACGATCGGCGACCTCGTGATGAAGACCGAGCAGGAGCTGGCCGCGATCCCGAACTTCGGCAAGAAGTCGATCGAGGAGGTGCGCGAGACGCTCGCGCAGCATGGGCTCCACCTTCGCGGCGAGAACGGCTCCGGCGGCTTCGAGTAGGGAACGGCGATGCGCCACGCTCGCACAGGGAAGAAGCTCGGCCGCGACGCGGCGCACCGGCGCTCCCTCTACGCAAACCTCACCTGCTCGCTGCTCGAGCACGGCAGGATCCGGACGACCGAGGCGAAGGCGAAGGCCGTGAAGCCGTTCGCCGAGCAGATGATCACGCTCGGGCGGCGAGGCGACCTCCACGCGCGCCGCCAGGCACTCTCGGTGCTCCGCTCGCAAGAGGTCGTGCACAAGCTCTTCGCCGACGTCGGGCCGCGGATGGCCGACCGGCCGGGCGGCTATTCGCGGATCGTCAAGCTCGGCCACCGGGCCGGCGACGCCGCCGAGATGGTCTATCTCGAGCTCGTCGACTTCGATCCCGCGGCCCGCTAGCTGATCGGGGAGCCCAGCAGGCTCCCTAGCCCTGCGCTGATCGCGGCGATCAGGACGCCTGCGAACGTGACGATCCCGAGGGCACGGACGAACGTGTCCTGGAAGAAGCGGTAGCGGAAGTACGCGAGCATCAGGAGCTCGAAGCCCACCACCGCGACCGCGAAGAGGAGCGCGACCTCGTAGCGCGGGATGAGGAACGGCAGCGAGTGGAGGATGCCTCCGAGGAACGTGCCGCCGCCCGTGATCAGCCCGCGGGTCCAGGGGCTGCCCCGGCCGGTCAGCTCGCCCGTGTCGGAGAGACCCTCCGAGAAGCCCATGCTGATCGCGGCGCCGATCGACGTCGCGAGGCCGGCGATGAACGCGTACCGCGTGTCGTGCGAGGCGAGCACGACGGCGAAGATCGGCGCCAGCGTCGAGAGCGAGCCGTCGATGAGCCCGACCATCGCCGGCTGGACCTTCTGCAGAAGAAAGGTGTTCTCGTGGCTCACGGTGTAGAGTATATCAAGCAGTGTGCAAGGAAGTAGAGCATAAGGCACTCCTGACAAGTAACGTCAGGATGCCCTGACGTGCGGCTGATCCTGACGATCGAGTACGACGGAACCCCGTTCCGCGGGTGGGCGGCGCAGCCGGGGCTGTCGACGGTGGAGCAATCACTGATGCAGGCGTTGGCCGAGACCTTCGCCTCCGTGGAGAGCCTCGCGGTGGCGGGTCGCACCGACGCCGGCGTCCATGCCCTCGGGCAGGTCGTGTCGGTCGACGTCCAGGGCGGGCCGCCGCCCGGGCGTGCGGCGGCAGCGCTCAACCCGCGACTGCCCGACGAGATCACGGTGTTGTCGGCCGCCGAAGCGCCTGCAGGCTTTCACGCCCGTCATTCGGCCCGATCGCGCACCTATCGCTATCGCCTCTTCACGCGGTCGGCGGCGTCTCCATTCGAGCTGCACCGCAGCTGGTGGTTCCCACGACCGCTCGACGAGGACGCGCTGGCCGGAGCGGCCGCGGCTCTTGCGGGCAAGCACGACTTCCGGGCGTTCACGCCGGCCCAGACCCAGCACCAGGTCTTCGTGCGGAACGTGGTGCAGGCGGAGTGGATCCGGCGCGGCGACCACTTCGACTTCGAGATCACCGCCGACAGCTACCTCCGGCACATGGTCCGCAGCCTCGTCGGGACGATGGTCGAGGCGCCGGGTGCGATCGTCGAACTGCTCGACGGCCGCTCGCGCCCGGAGGCCGGTACGACGGCTCCGCCCTGGGGGCTGTACCTGGTCTCAGTGGCCTACTAGGAGGGTGGCGATCTCGCCGGGCGCGAGCTCGAGGCCGCCGCCGATGTCCTCCTCCTCGTCGAGGCGGATGCGACGAGCGGGCAGAGTCACGCTGAGCGCTTCGGGCTCGGGGTTGGGGTTGAAGACGCGGAGGAACAGCCGGGTGCCGTGCTCTGCGTGCTTGAGGCACGAGAAGACGAGGTCGCCGCCCAGCTCGAGCGGCGCCTCGAACGGGTCACCCCGGAGAAAGTCGATGCGGTAGTCCTGGCTCGCCCGCACGAGAGCCGCGTTCGTCAGCGTCTGGCCGTCGAGGCGAAGCGCGTACTCGAAGACATGCCGCCCGAGGCACTGCCCCTCCGGAGTGGCGATTTGGGGCCCTGCTGCCACGGGTCGCGTCGGCAGGCCCGGAGGACGGGAGATCGTGCCGACGGAGCGAACCAGCGTCAGCCGCAGCCCGTCCGCGGCCGCCTCGTACTCCGGCAGGCCCTTCGTCAGCAGCACGAGCGAACCGAGCGCGACGGCGCCGAGCGTATGCGCGGTTGATACCGGCGGCTCGGCCCACTCGTCGCCCGAGGTCGGCGGCGCGAGGGGGCGGCGCACGACGGCGAACTGGCTCTCGGCGCGCACCTCGTCGGCGCCGCCGGCGGAGCGGACGAGGACGCGCAGCCTGTGGTTTTCCGCCTCGTTCTCGACGATGCTCGTCAGCTCGACGCGGTCGAGCCCGGGGACGGCGCGGATCACGGTCTCGATCCGGATCCCGGCCAGCTCGTGTTCGAGCACGAGCCTGCCTTCCGCGTGGTGCGAGGAGACGAGCTCTGCCGCACGCGCCTCGCCGTCCGGGCAGAACGTGTACAGGTCTCCGACATCCGGCTCGTCCTCGAACGCGAGCAACGCGGCGATCGCGTCGAGGTCGAACGGCGTTCGGAGCCCGGCGAGCGGCTCGGGCCGCCGGCCGCAGAAGCCGTCGAGCTCGTAGACGGCGCCGTCCATGACCCGGCGCCGCGGGAACGGAAGCGTGTTGACGAGCGCGCCGCCGACTCCGAGGGCCTCGCGCTCCACGTAGTCGAGCGTCCGGTCGAGCTGCTCGTAGCGGACGAGCATGTCGCGATGCACCTCGTCGCACGAGCAGCCGCAGATCGAGTCGTGCGGATGGTTGCGGAGCAGGTCGCGCCACGCCAGCCGCAGGTCGGCGGAGGGATACGCCGCGCGCTCGCGCATCGTCCGCAGCGCGGCGGCGGTCTCGATCGAGAGCAGGCGCCGCTCCGCGCGCTCGTTCGCCTGCTTGAGGTAGATCCGCGCCGAGTTCACGCCGCGCAGGACGTTCTGGAGCCTGCTGCCGACGAGCTCCCCTTCGTGCACCGGCAGCCCGTCTGTCGCCGGCCTGTGGTCGTCGTAGCGGCCGATCCGGAAAGCGGTGCCGAACGTCTGCTCGAGCTCGGCGAGGATCTCAGGCAGCTCCGGCTCGATCGGCAGGTGGTCGGAGCCGTTTGCGAGCACGATCTCGTCGCCGCCCGCGTGGCGCACGGCTTCGCCGAAGTACTCGACGATCGCGCGCACCCGCTCCTCGGCGTCGTGGTTCCACGTGAGGCGCGCGAAGTTGTCGTAATGGGGGAGCATCTGGCACGCGACGACCTCCGCCGGGCCGGCCCGCCAGCGGAAGACGACGCCGACGTTCTCGATCTCGTCGCCCAGGCCGCGCGAGAAGAGGAACGTGCGAACGCCGAAACCCGCGAGGATCTGCGGCAACTGCGCCGGGTGGCCGAAGCTGTCCGGGAGGTAGCCGGCACCGCTAGGCTCGACGCCCAAGCGCCGGCAGACCCGGCGCCCGGACAGGAGGTTGCGGACGAGCGACTCTCCGCCGACGAGGATCTCGTCCGGCAGAACGTACGAGGGGCCGACCTCGAGGCGTCCCGCGGCGAGCAGGGCCCGGAGCCGCTCCTCGTTCTCGGGCCGCACCTCGAGGTAGTCCTCGAGCAGGATCGCCTGCCCGTCGAGCGTGAACGAGGTGAAGGAGTCGTCTCTCTCGAGCGTGTCGAGGACGCCGTCCACGACCGCGCCGAGCCTGAGCCGGAACTGCTCCAAGGGCAGGTACCACTCGCGATCCCAGTGCGTGTGAGGGACGACGAGGTACCGAAAGTCGGAGGGCTCGGCCACGGGAGGAGCCTAGTGGTGCCGCCGATACGATCGACGCATGCGGTTCGAGACCGTCCTCTTCGACCTCGACGGCACCGTCGTCGACTCCGGCGCGATCATCCTCGCCTCGATGCGACACGCCACGCGCGAGGTGCTCGGCCGCGACTACTCGGACGAGGAGCTGCTGCAGGCGGTCGGCGGTCCCGGCCTCGAGGCCCAGATGCGTGCGTTGGCGCCGGAGCGCGTCGACGAGCTCGTCGACGTCTACCGCGCCCACAACCATCCGCTTCACGACGACCTCGAGGCGTGCGAGGGAATGGGGGACGTCCTCGCGCGGCTGCAGGATGACGGCCGGCGACTCGGCGTGGTGACGGCGAAGCGCCGCGACACCGTCGAGCTCGCCTTCGCGAGCGTTCCGCTCGGCCACTTCTTCGAGACGATCGTCGGCGGCGACGAGACGGAACGGCACAAGCCCGATCCGGAACCGCTCCTCCTCGGCGCCCAGCGGCTCGGAGCCGATCCAGCCGCGACGGCCTATGTCGGAGATTCGCCGTTCGACGTCCGCGCGGCCAAGGCGGCCGGGATGTTCGCGGTCGCCGTGACGTGGGGACGGATCCACGAGCGCGAGAGCCTCGAGGCCGAGCAGCCCGACGCGATCGTGGACACTGCCGAGGGCCTCCTTGGCGTCCTCTAGGACCACGAGCGCGCAGGCGCGCGCGGCCGAGCTGCGCGCGCTGCTCAACCGCGCGCTCATCGCGTACCACGTCGAGGACGCGCCGATCATGGAGGACGCGGCCTACGACGTCCTCTTCGACGAGCTCGTCGGGCTCGAGGAGGAGCACCCGGAGCTTCTCAGCCCCGACTCGCCGACGCAGCGCGTGGGGGCGCCGGTCTCCGAGCGCTTCCGCAAGGTGCGCCACCTGTCGCCGATGGGATCCCTCGACAAGGTGACGACGGACGAGGCCGTGGCGAAGTGGGCGGACGACGTCCGCAGGCGGCTCGGCGGGGAACGAGAAGCGGTCGCGTACGTGCTCGAGCCGAAGATCGACGGGCTCGCGATCAACTTGACCTACCGCGACGGCGTGCTCGAGCAGGGGGCGACGCGAGGGGACGGCGTCGAGGGCGAGGACGTCACCGTCAACCTCCGCACGATCCGCGCGATTCCGCTCGCGACGGCCGGCGACGAGGTCTCAGGCGTCGTCGAGGTGCGGGGCGAGGTGTACATGCCACTCTCGGGCTTCAACGCCCTCAACGAGCGGCTCGCGGCCGAGGACAAGAAGCCGACACCGAATCCGCGCAACGCCGCGGCGGGCTCGCTGCGGCAGAAGGACTCCACGATCACGGCGTCGCGTCCGCTCTCGTTCTGGGCCTACGGCGTCGGCGTCCACGACGAGTTCGAGCTCGCGACGCACTGGGAGACGCTGGCGTGGCTCCGCGGTCGCGGCTTCCCGACGAACCCGTTCGCAGAGCGAGTCGAGACGGTCGAGGAGGCGGTCGAGCGCTGCCTCGCCTGGGAGACGCGCCGCGCGGAACTCGACTACGAGATCGACGGGATCGTGATCAAGGTCGACTCCTACGCCCAGCAGGCACGGCTCGGCGCGCTCCACGGGCGGCCGCGCTGGGCGCGCGCGTTCAAGTGGGCGCCGCTGAGCGCGGTGACGCGGCTGAAGAAGATCATGATCCGCGTCGGCCGCACCGGCGCGCTCAACCCGTGGGCGCTGCTCGAGCCTGTCGAGGTCGGCGGCGTCACGGTGTCGCGCGCGACGCTGCACAACGAGGAGGACATCAATCGCAAGGGGATCCGCGAGGGCGACGACGTCATCGTCCAGCGCGCCGGGGACGTCATTCCCCAGGTCGTCGGTCCCGCCGGCGCCCACCGGCGCGGGACGAAGGAGTTCCGGATGCCGACCCATTGCCCGCTCTGCGGCACCGAGATCGTGAAGCTGGAAGGCGAGGCGATGCACCGCTGCCCGAATCGCGCGTGCCCCTCGCGCGGCCTCGAGACGCTGATCAGCTGGGTCGAGGGGCCTGCCGACATCGACGGCGTCGGCGAGCAGACGATCAGGACGCTGTGGGAGAAAGGGCTCGTCCGCTCCCTGCCCGACCTCTACCGGCTGCAGAAGGAGCAGCTGCTCGAGCTCGACGGCTTTGGGGAGATCTCCGCGACGAATGCGATCGAGCAGATCGAGGCGTCCCGGACCCGCGTCCCGTTCTCCCGTGTCCTGCTCGGCCTCAACATCTCCGGCATCGGCTGGGTGCTCGCGCAGAACCTCGCGCGTCACTTCCTGACGGTCGATGCGCTGATGGCCGCCAGCCCGGAGGAGATCGCCGAGGTCGAGGGCTTCGGCCCCGACCGAGCCGAGGCCGTCGCGGAGTGGTTCGCGGACGAGGAGAACCGCGCGCTCGTCGAGGAGCTGCGCGGGCTCGGTTTGCGCTTCGAGGCGGGGGAGGACGAGCGGCCGCAAGAGGGACCGCTCACCGGCAGCACCTACGTCATCACCGGCACGCTCGAGCGCTTCTCCCGCGAGGACGCGACCGCGCGGCTCGAGGCGCTCGGGGCCAAGGTCACCGGCTCCGTCTCGGCGAGGACGACGGGCCTCGTCGTCGGCGAAGAGCCGGGCGCCTCGAAGCTCACGAAGGCACAGAAGGCCGAGGTGCCGGTTCTCTCCGAGAGCGACCTGCTCGCCCTGCTCGGCGAGTCCTAGGATCCCGCCGCGCGCGCGAGCACCTGCGCGAAGCGGTTCTGCGACTCCTCGGCGTTGAGCGTCCGGACCGGGCTGCCGTTCTCGAGGATCGAGAAGACGTAGCGCTCGCCGACGAAGCCCGAAAGCGCCGAGGAGTTGTCGGTCGTGCCCGTCTTCGCACGCACGAGCCCGTGGGCCGGGGCACGGCGCATCCGGTGCTCGAGCGTGCCGGTCTCGCCGGCGACCGGCAGGGCAGGGAGGACGTACGGCCGCAGGTCGGAGTCCCGCCACATCGTCCGCAGCAGCGTGGCCAGGCCGAGCGGAGTCCAGCGATCGAGGAGCGAGAGGCC